>Ga0137378_10005350_pt1 | contig 11133 bp, 8 predicted proteins | sample SagtaG_21_FD_104813 | JGI IMG/M metagenome (GOLD analysis project Ga0137378, IMG submission 104813) | Vadose zone soil microbial communities from Sagehorn Ranch, Mendocino, California, USA - Sage2_L_60_16 metaG | ecosystem: Environmental > Terrestrial > Soil > Vadose zone | place: USA... | reverse complement strand
TTCAACATATTTTCGTTTCACTTCCTGAAAGACCGGCCTCCCTGCCTCCGAGGATGCTTGAAGGAACGCTCTCCCCTGCGGTTGACCAAAGATCATTGGCTTGCCATCGTCGGTATATCTGACAGCAGCTTGATACGGCGATTCTGCACACGCTTATTGAGCTTGCGGCGGCTGGGCATTCAGACTGTAGTGGATTTTGTAGGGGGTACCTGCTTGCATCGGCCTGTACCCGCGTTAGGGCTTTATGGCTGCCTGCCTTATTTCTCACACAGATACAAACCCATACAACCCAGTGCAACCTTTCCTTACATGGAAAAGAGCCAGATGTTCGGCAAGATCGTGCTGAATCTCTAGAACCGATTCACCACAGAGTCACAGGGACACAGAGAAAACCGAATCAATACCCAAACTAAAACCTGTTTAAGGCCCAAACCCAGAAATTTGGCTTCCTCTGTGCCTCTGTGGTGAATGTCGTTCGTGGTTTAAAATATTCTCAATGGCAAATGCACTCGACTTCGGCCCCTACGTAGAAATCGAAAACGGCAAGCGTGTCGTCAAAGAGCTGACCTATGGCAATCCTACGCCGGAAGGTGTGGTGCTCACGACTGTAGATAACGTCGTTAACTGGATGCGCAAGAATTCGATCTGGCCGATGACGTTCGGCTTGGCGTGCTGCGCCATTGAGATGATGTCTATGGGCGCCTCTCGCTTCGACATTGCCCGCTTCGGCGCCGAAGTTTTTCGCCCGTCGCCGCGTCAGTCTGACTTGATGATCATCGCTGGACGCGTATCGAACAAGATGGCGCCCGTGATCCGACAGCTTTGGGAGCAGATGCCCGAGCCCAAATGGGTGATCTCGATGGGCGCGTGCGCGACCTCGGGCGGCGTATTCAACAATTACGCGCTGGTCCAGAGTGTGAACCAGGTCATTCCTGTGGACATTTACGTCCCCGGCTGCCCGCCCCGGCCCGAGCAGCTTATCTACTCGATCACCCTCCTGCAGCAGAAAATCCAGGCGGAGCGCGGCACGATCAAACGGGCGCTGAATTTGACCTCCTAATCGGGATCTTCTATTCACCTGTCATATAATTCCGCATTCACGCGAATGCGAAAGCCAAACTACATCCCCAACGGCCCAACGATCTTTGCGCAGGCGCCCTGCCGCGCTGATCTCGCCGGCGGAACCATCGATCTCTGGCCGTTATATCTTTTCCATTCCGGCGCCCTCACGCTGAATTTCGCCGTCAACATTCTGGCCACCTGCCGAGTGACTCCCCTAAAAGGTACGGGCATCCACTTGCGCTCACTTGACACAAAGAGAGAAGAAGATTTTGAGAGCTTCGAACAAGTGCAGTCTGGAAATAAGTTTCGTTTGCCCATCTCCGCCCGGCTGCTGCAGTTCTTCGCGCCCAAAGAAGGCGCGCTGATCGAAACCGATTCCGAATCGCCGGCCGGAGCGGGAATCTCCGGATCCTCCGCGCTGATGATCGCAACCACCGCGGCGCTCGCCCGTTTTACCAATCGCCATCTCACCTTGGAGCAAATGCGCGTCATTGCTCAAAACGTTGAAGCTCAAATCATCCAGGTCCCAACCGGATGCCAGGATTATTATCCCGCGCTCTACGGCGGCGTGAGCGCCATCCGCCTCGACGCCGACGGAATTCACCGCGAAGCAGTGCCGATCATTCCAGAGGAGATCGAGTCGCGCTTCGTATTGGCATACACGGGGCTGCCGCGCAAATCAGGAATTAATAATTGGGAAGTTTTTAAGTCGCACATTGACGGTGACAAGCGGGTGTTCAGAAACTTTGAACGAATTGCAGAGATTGCGCGGGCCATGCATCAAGGGCTCGTAGCGGCCGACTGGGAGGAAGTTGGGCGACTGCTCCGCGAGGAATGGAAGCTGCGGCGCAGCAATGCTCCGGGGATCACCACTCCGCTCATCGACAAGCTAATTGCCGTCGCAGTTAAGCATGGCGGCAAAGCAGCGAAAGTTTGTGGCGCGGGAGGCGGCGGTTGTGTGATTTTCCTGGTTGAAAGAGGCTCCGCCAGCCGCGTGGCCACGGCAATCGGCGACGCGGGCGCGCGCGTTTTGCCTCTTCAGGTTGCGAGGGACGGCCTTAGACTTCCACCAGTCGCTGTGTAGTGTTTACCGAATTGGCATTCATCATTGTTTTGACCATTACTGTTGAGCCCATCATCTTCAGTCGTTCGAGATGTAATGCAGTCACGATTCCGCGCTAGATACGCACTTTTTGCGCTGAATGCTTAGTCCCGCATATCAAAACGGCGCCAGTCTTCCCAAATATGTACTTCTGATTCAAATTGCCTCGCATTTTCATTGAACCTAAGTAGCTGCATTCCTAGAATCCTGTTCAACTTAGCTGCGCTTTTTACAGCTGGTTAACAAAAATAGTTCTGCCGGAGATGTCATGATCAGTGTTGGGAAGCTCTGCATTGTTGCATGTCTGTGCGCTCTTGCGCTGCCCGCTTTCGCGGGCGTAACCGTTTCATCCCCGGGGAGCGGGAGTACCGCCAGTTCACCGGTCCACTTTGTAGCCAGCGGAAGTTCGTCAGCCTGTTCGAAGGGCATAGCTTCGATGGGAATCTATACCGCTCCCTTTGTGCTTGCTTATAAGGTCGGTGGATCAAAAATCGATACCTACTTGAACATGAATGCGGGTACCTACAACGTCGTAGTGCAGCTGTGGGACAATTGCGGCTCGACGGCGAAGACGCCGCTCACCCTTACTGTGAGCGGCACCAGCTCCTCGGGAAAGATGTTCAGCAACCTGCAAAACCAGAAAGGATGGAACGGCTACGCTCTGTTGCCTCCGAGCTTCGGTATTTGTACTACTTGCACCTCGGCTGGGCCACAGCTCAAATGGTCCTGGACACCGAACATCACCTCGCCATCCATGGATGGGCTTTCAACGAAGACCGTCTACGGCGGCGGTACCGTCCAGTGGGGGGACGTGCTGTGGAACAATAAATTGATTGGAGACTTTTCGACGCAGGGTCTGCCGGACTTGAATCACACGCTCGTCCCTTCGCTTCATAACTTCACGTACGATGTTTATTTTTGGGTCAAGGACGCCAGCGTCTCGCAGGGGCTAGAGTTCGATATCAACCAGTTCTTTGGTGGCCAAGGATTCATTTGGGGCCATGAATGCCGAATTGCCGGCGGGCACGAGTGGGACACCTGGAACAACCAAGGTAAGCACTGGGTGCCGAGCGGGATTCCCTGCAACCCAATCAGCGGCGCCTGGAACCATTTAATCATCCAAGTCCAGCGGACTTCCGGCAACAAGCTGTTGTTCCATTCCATTACTCTCAATGGGAAGACGGCAGTTCTGGATCGTTATGATTCCCCATACTCCAGACCAAACTGGTATGGAGTGACCATCAATTACCAGATTGACGGTAATAGCGCCGGAACTCCTTACAATGTCTACATCGACAAGCTGAAGTTCACTGCCCAGTAGCCCACCCCGAGAAGAATGGCACGTCCGAAAGGGCGTGCCATTTTGCATTTTGGAGACAGCGGCGATGCCCCTGCCAGACATCTAAGGTCTATAATCGGGGGAGAGTAGTCGTATGAGGCCGCGCCAAACTGTTGTTCTCCTCGCGATGTGTTCGTTAGGCGCCCTGACTTGCAGTGCCGGGGACCAGAACTCCAGCAAGAACTCTTCCCAGCTTACTGAACAGCACCGGATCGAGCTGATCCGGACCTTCAACGCAGATTTGGTTTATATCCGCACCCAATTCCCCATGGGTAAAACCGGCCTGACTATTAAAGACGGGAAACTCTCGCCCGATGGCGATGATCTGAAACGTCTACTTGCGCTCTGGGGGCCTTCGGTTAAGCCCGGCGATCGCGCCATAATTACGCAGTTCGTGCTCAAGAATGACCGCATTCATCTTGAGATTAACGGTGGGCCAGTCAAGAAAACTAAGTGGTACCAGCATATTCAGGTTGGGATGGGCGGTGGTGGAGTAACTCCTGGTGGAGCTCCCGGCGATCCGCTCAACAATCCCCGCGGATCGTACGTAGATCTGGTCTTTGCCCATCACCTCCCCGACCTTACGGTTGAACAAGTCAAACAGATGCTATGGCCAGTTTTTGACTTCGACTCAAAATCACCACTCGATGCATACCTCGAATCCGTTCCACCCAAAGTAAAGGACGCAATTAAGAACCATCAGGTCATGGTCGGGATGAATCGCGAGATGGTCATCTACGCCAAAGGCCGCCCAGAGAAAAAAGTCCGCGAGAAGGACGGCGAAACCGAGTACGAGGACTGGATCTACGGCGATCCCCCGCATGACGTGGACTTCATACGCGTTGCCGGCGACGAAGTAATACGCGTCGAGACCATGAAAGTCGGCGGCGAGAAGGTCGTTCGTACCGAAAAAGAAGTCGATCTCGGCGGACCGAAGGTAGCAAGCGCAGCGCAGAAAGAGAACGGCCCTGTGAAAGCCCCCACCCTGCGGCGCCCCGGAGAAGAAGCTCCAAGCCCGCCGCCAAACTCTGCTCCCTCGCGCCCGGTGTCGATTCCGGATCCACCAGCTCCCCCGCAGCTTGACGCCGGGCAGCAAATAACAAATTAGTCAGTGTTGGGAGTGGCGGGCCATGTCGTACTGAGCCAAGGCTTTTCTTTGCGACCTTTGCGCACCTCCGCGCTCTTTGCGGTTAAGAGCTCTTTCTATCGCAGTCAACGTGATCCGCGGCCCAGAATGATCCGGCCCACGATTTGGCGAGGAATCCCAGGGCTCTTACACTAGAAGAGTGAAGATCGCGCTCGGCCAGATCAATCCGACAGTCGGAGACTTTGCCGGCAACGCTGCAAAAATCATTGACTTCTCGCAGCGGGCGAAATCCGAGGGCGCCGGACTCATCCTGTTTCCTGAGCTCTCCGCCTGCGGCTATCCTCCCCGCGACCTCGTCGAGCGCGCGTCTTTCGTAGTACACAATCGCGAAGCCGCCGAGCACATCGCCGCCGAAACTCACGGCATCGCTGTCATCTGTGGTCTGGTCACTCCGGCGCAGGTCGAAACTGGCAAGTCGGTCATGAACTCCGCCGCGCTGCTCATGGAAGGCCGCATCAAATTTGTTCAATCGAAGATGTTGCTGCCAACCTACGACGTGTTCGACGAGATGCGCAATTTTGCTCCCGCCCGAAGCCAGCTACTGTTCCCGTTTTGCGGAAAACAAATGGCGCTCACCATCTGCGAAGATGCCTGGAATGACAAGCATTTCTGGCACCGGCGCCTGTATAGCGTCGATCCTGTCGAAGCCCTGGTGCAAGCGGGAGGAAACTTCGTGCTCAACATCTCAGCTTCGCCGTTTTGGGCAGGGAAGCAAGAGCTGCGCCGGGACATGCTGGCCACCATCGCGCGTAACGACCGCGTTCCCGTGGCCTTCGTCAATCAGGTCGGCGGAAATGACAGCCTCGTCTTCGATGGATCGAGCCTGGTGTTTGATCGAGAAGGAAAAGTAGTTGCGCAAGGGAAATCCTTCGAAGAAGACTTGATCTTCTTCGATTCCGACTCGCTGACCGGCGAAATGCACGAACAAATCGCCGGGGAAGAAGCAAGTATTTATGCCGCGCTCGTTCTCGGCACTCGAGACTACGTGCGCAAATGCGGATTTCGCCAGGCGATTATCGGACTCAGCGGCGGAATCGACTCTGCCCTTACTGCAAGCGTCGCCGTCGATGCGCTGGGCGCGGAGAATATCATCGGCATAGGCATGCCCGGACCGTACTCGTCGGAAGGCTCGATCCAGGACGCGAAGGAACTCGCCACAAATCTCGGCATTCGCTTTGAAATCCTGCGCATCACAGACATCTTCGAAAATTACAAAGTAACTCTGCATGACGTGTTCAAGAACTACGCCGAGGACGTCACCGAAGAAAACATTCAGTCGCGCATTCGCGGATCGCTGCTGATGGCGTTGTCCAATAAATTCAACGCGCTAGTTTTGAGCACTGGAAACAAGAGCGAACTCGGCGTCGGTTATTGCACCCTCTACGGCGACATGGCAGGTGGACTCGCGGTCGTCAACGACGTGCCAAAGACGCTGGTTTATGGCCTGAGTCGCTACGTAAATTCGTGCAAGCCGGTGATCCCGCAAGCGACGTTGGAAAAGCCGCCATCGGCCGAGCTTCGGCCCGGACAAAAGGACAGCGACTCTCTGCCGGACTACGAAGTTCTGGATGTTATTCTTGAGGACTATGTCGAGCAGTCGCACTCCGCCGAGCAGATTTCGCGCGACCGCGGCTTCGAGCTGGACCTGGTGAAGAGCGTAATCCGGATGGTTGAGCGCAACGAGTACAAGCGCCAGCAGGCCGCCCCGGGAATCAAGATTTCTCCCAAAGCGTTTGGCTATGGACGGCGGTTCCCAATCGCCGCGAAAGCCGACATCTGACTTTCTAAGGATGAATATGTGCAATCGATCGACGGTTATGGTGGTACTAGTGTTTTCGCTGCTTGCGACTGCGCAGCAGAAACCTGCTGCAAAATCGACAAAGGGAACGGAAAAGCCTTCGACCCAACTGGGTACTCATTCAAGCGCCAATCTTCCTTCAGAAGATGACGTAAATGCATTTTTGCGTGAAAGTTTCGGCTACGATCCCCAGCTGACATGGAAAATTGCCAGCATCAAGCCGAGCACGGCAGAGGGTTTGGCCGAGGTAAACGTCCAGATCAGCGGTCCGCAAGGGCAAGGCACCCAGAAATTTTTCGTTACAGCCGACGGAAAACACGCCGTCCTCGGCGACATCATTCCGTTTGGCAAGCACCCGTTTGAAGCAACCCGGCAAGAGTTGGAGAAGAAAGTGACGGGTCCCGCCCGCGGCCCTGCCAACGCTCCAGTGACGGTTGTCGAGTTCAGCGACTTGCAGTGCCCGCACTGCAAAGAAGCGAACCCGACGGTTGAGAGGCTGTTGAATGAAAACCAGAGTATCCATTTCATATTTCAGAACTTTCCTCTGCCAATGCACAATTGGGCGCAGAAGGGCGCCGCTTACGCAGATTGCGTAGGGAAAATCTCAAATCAAGCATTCTGGAAGTTCATTTCCAGCGTATACGACGCTCAGGCCGAAATCACCGCCGAAAACGCAGACCAGAAGCTCACCGATCTCGCAGACAAAGCAGGGGTCAAAGGCCCGGACGTCGCTGCTTGCTCAACTCAGCCCGAAACCCAGTCGCGGGTCGAGACCTCGGTCAATCTAGGGAAGGCGCTCGATGTAAATTCGACTCCCACCCTGTTCATCAATGGAAGGCCGGTCGGCGTGAGCGAAAACAATTACGATGTTCTAAAACAATTGGTCGACTTTTCCGCGAAACAGAAGTGATGGCTGGATCCCTGGGGTTCGTGGTTGGACTATATCCTCCTACCGCGAGATACTGTGACTGCAGATCCCTCTGCGAGAAAAGCCGACGAGGGAGATCCAGCAAGAACCGAGGCTAGTTCTTGACCGTACAATTCTGATCCGTCGCCTTCGAACCTTGCTGCGCGTCCACTCCAAACCCGCCAGCAAGGGTGGGCAACTCGATACTCCACTGTTCCGCCGTCCTTTTGCTTGGAATAGCCCCAGTAGTGCTCGGTAACGAACTGCTCTTCCGAGCCCTGTTTCGGCAACTCGGGACTTCCTTCTGCGTTCATGCTCAGACGATTCCAGCCAGGCCCGGAACGCCAGCCGTATTCCACAGACAAGTCGGACTCGCCAGTCTTGACTTGATGATTCATTGGTAACGCCACATATCGCTCGTTGTATATCCGTCTCGCCAGGGCGGCAATCGCCCGACGAGGGACGATCTCTCTGATGAATACGACGCCCCTTCTGATGTCGCTGCCCTCTCGTCTGCGAACGTAAAATCGAAGATTGACGTCATCGAAATTGCGATGAAATGGGACTGAAACTCCGCATACCTTGGTTTTTAAAAAGCAAAACCCCACCAGACTGGCAAGAGTCTTGCCACTCCAGGAGTCAAGTTCTGTCCCATCGGGAATGTACTCGGAGAGAAGAGCTGGTTCCACCTCGTAGTTGAGCATCGCGAGGTTGCGCCATTCGGCGGTGAGAAAGGTCCTTTCCCCACCCATGGTTGTCACTTCGCCAAATAAACTTCCGAAGCCTGCCCCACGTTGCGATTCGCAATATGCGGAGTGATCACAACCAGCAGTTCATCCTCTTCTAACTGCTTGCTGTTACTTGAGGAGATCTTATTCAGCCCAGGAAATTGTCCCAGGCCTGGAATTCCACTTAACGCGCGAGTCTCACTACGTGTGACTTGACCGGCCACGATGGAGGGCTCTCCATCCGCCAAAGTAATACTCCCTTTGTATTCTCGGTTCCCAATAACTGGCACTCCGTTAATCGATGTTCCCGAAAGCGACCGGAGGTTGATTTCCAGCTGTAGACCGACGTCTGAACCTGAAGTGATCGCAGTCTTTGCTTTTATCGTGAGCCCAAGGTCCTCATAATTAAACGAAGGAAAGGCGGCCTGAAAGCTGTTGTTCTGCAGCACCTGTGAAATTGCGGAAGTGTTAAAGACCGGCGCGAAGCTCGCGTTCAGAATCGGGTAGCGCGAGCCCATGCGGAATGTAGCGTCATTCCCTTGTGAAGCCCTGAGTGTGGCGTGGTCGAGAGTCTTGATCGACGATTCGTTTAAAGACAGCTGAGCGCTGAGCTGGTCGAGACTGACGCCGGTGAGCGTTTTGCCACCGCCGAACGTTGCCAGAGGCTGGCTGAATATCGAATTCTGCTGACTCTGCTGACTCTGAAGCTGTGCCAGAAGAGCGGAGACTGCGGTATTGTTCGCCTGATTGATGCCGCCGCTCGAAATCAGCTGATTGATCAGGTCCTGGATATTTTGTCCGCCCAACGCAGCCAGCGCCCCGGCAGGAATATTAAACAGGTTGAAGTGGTTGGGAACGTGAACGCCCAGGTTGCGAGTGAGCGTATTGCTGACCTGATAGACCTTGATATCCAGCATTACCTGCGGCCGCGTGCTGTCCAGACTTTGCAGGAACTGCGTTGCCACGTCCAGCACTCCTTGCGGCGCGCGCACTGCAAGCGTTGAAGAGGGCACGTTGGGAGTGACGAATTTGATCTCAAACAAATTGCGTAACAGGTTCACGATGTCGTTCAGAGCAGTAGGCGTGTCCGCTCCGGGGATGTAAAACGTCCGCATGGACATGCGTTCGTATTGACGGTGGTTGTCTGGGGTGTCCGCAGCGATCAGCGCATGTTTGTCGTCGAGTGAGGTCCAAAATGTCTTCGTGACCTGCCCCGCGACCAGCATGGCTTTGTAGAAATCCACGTCGTCAATATCGAAAAAGACGCGCCGCGAAGTCACCGACTCATCGATCTGCGCGGAGACTCCGTACGATGTGGCGATTGTGGTCAGCAGCTCGCGGCTGTCGCCGCGAAAATGAAAGCTGGCGAGGTTTTGCTTCGGCGCCAGCCGGATCTGCTGAGATTCCTCGACCACAGTCGGGGGCGCCGCTGGCTTCGGAGCGGAATCGCCCACAGCGTCGCGCAGCCGCTCCTGAGCAAAATGGTTGGCAGGATCAAGATTCAACGCGCTGCGAAAGTCCGCCAGCGCCTCCACCTGTTTCCCGGATTCCAGCTCCACATTGCCCCGCTCAATGTGGTTGTAGACGAGCTGCTGGCGTGCCATTTCACGGGCGGTCACGTATTCAAGATTTCGCGGGACGAGTTGAGCCGCGTGTTCAAATTCCTGCAACGCCTGATCGGGAGCTTTCTGCTGCATCTTCAAGGCGTGAGCGAATGCCGCTTTCGCTTCCTTCAGATCATGCCGGGAAGGATTGCACTGTGCCTCGCTCGAATTCGTTGGACAAGGCAGCAGCGGGAGAGGATTCTGCCAGTCAGCGCACAGCCCTTCTGAGCCAAACGCAAGGGCAAGTGCTATCACTGAGGAGAGAAACCAGCTCCAACGCATGTTTCGATTGTAACCGGGAACACTCATTCTTCATCCTCGTTTCGCAGATCCCTGTACCTTTGGGGAACGCCCTTCAGCTTGGAAACTTGCTGCTTTTTGGCGTATAAAAGTTAGTTGCGACGGCACGCTTCCACCTTCCCGTGCGGCCACAGCAAATTCAGGAACTTGAGCGAGTAACAATGTCCAGCCTCACCATGACGCACGCTCCCAAGGGGCTAGAGGGCGTGGTCGCGACTACCTCGAAAATTTGCTACATCGACGGTGATCAGGGAGTTCTCGCCTATCGTGGAATCGATATTCACGAACTGGCCGACAACTCCAATTTCGAGGAGACTTGTTTCCTGCTGTGGAATGGCGCACTGCCGCGCGAGAAGGAACTCAACGAGCTCCGGGCACGGCTTGCCGGCGAACGCAAGCTGGATCCAGCAATTATCGATTTCCTGCGCTCAGCGCCAAAAGGCGCTCTTCCGATGGACGTGCTCCGGACCGCGGTCTCAGCTCTGGGCCTCTATGATCCGGAACAGGCTAATAACGATCACACAGCTAACGTCAGCAAAGCCATCCGTTTGACCTCACAGATTGCCATGATTGTGGCCGCCTGCGACCGGGTACGGAAAGGGAAGAGCCTGGTTGAGCCGGATCGATCGCTCTCGCACGCTGCAAACTGTCTGCTCATGCTGAATGGCGTGCCCCCATCCGAGACTGCCGAACGCGCACTGGATATTGCACTGATCCTGCATGCCGACCACGAGCTGAACGCGTCCACATTCGCGGCGCGTGTGACGGCCGCTACGCTGTCCGACATGCACTCGGCGATTACTTCCGCAATCGGCGCATTAAAAGGCCCGCTGCACGGCGGCGCCAACGAAGCTGTCTTTCACATTCTCGAAAAGATTGATTCCTCTGCTGCCGATCCAGTCGAATACGTCCGCCAAATGCTGGCGCAGAAGAAAAAAATCTCAGGATTCGGGCACCGCGTGTATCACACCGAAGACCCCCGTGCGACGCATCTGCGGAAGATGTCCGAGGACCTGTGCCAGTCGAGCGGGCAACCCAAGTGGTTTGAGATGTCGAGCAAAATTGAGAAATTTGTGAAGTCGGAGAAGACGCTGAATGCCAACGTGGATTTCTACTCGGCTTCGACTTATCACGTACTGGGGATTG
>Ga0137378_10005349_pt1 | contig 11133 bp, 8 predicted proteins | sample SagtaG_21_FD_104813 | JGI IMG/M metagenome (GOLD analysis project Ga0137378, IMG submission 104813) | Vadose zone soil microbial communities from Sagehorn Ranch, Mendocino, California, USA - Sage2_L_60_16 metaG | ecosystem: Environmental > Terrestrial > Soil > Vadose zone | place: USA... | reverse complement strand
AGCAAATGACGTATTTTACCCCAAACTGGACCAGTACCGATCTGTTCCTACGCTTGACAAAAATTTCGGAGCGACTAGCCGACCGAGCTTGGTATCCTCGGGCGACTTGCGGATTGCTTGCGGGCAAGCAGGCAAGCGTCGTTATCGAACTACCGGAGGGGAGGGAAAATGAGGAAAGCTGCGGGCGTCCTAGTTCTAACGACACTGGCGCTGTGGGCGGCATCCGTGCGCCCGGCCACGAGCGCGGCCCCGCCTAAGGCAATTGTGCAAGCCGAAGCAAAGGCGGCAGCGACCTCCCGCGCGCTCGACGGCCTTGACGCCTTCATTGAAAGCGTGATGAAGGACTGGAAAATCCCGGGCCTCTCGCTGGCGGTCATCCAGAACGGCCAAGTCATATGGTTGAAGGGCTACGGCTACCGGGACCTCGAGAAGAAAACGCCCGTAACGCCGCATACGCTTTTCGCCATCGGCTCGATTTCAAAATCGTTCACCGTCACCGCGATGGGGATGCTGGTGGATGAAGGCAAACTCGATTGGGACAAGCCGGTCCGTGAATTCCTGCCCGAATTCAAACTCTACGATCCCATAGCCAGCGAGCGCATCACTCCGCGCGACTTGGTGACCCACCGCACGGGAATCCCTCGGCACGACATGGTTTGGTATAGCTCCGATTTCAGCCGCGCGGAGTTGGTTCGCCGCCTGCGGTACCTCGAGCCGAGCAAGGACATCCGGACGACTTATCAATACAACAACTTGATGTTCATGACCGCCGGCTACATGGTGGGCCGCCTGAGTGGGGCGAGTTGGGAAGAGTTCGTGCGCCAAAGAATCTTCACCCCGCTCGGGATGAGTGACTCGAATTTCTCCGTCAACGATTCCGAGAAGGCGCCGGACTTCGCCATGCCTTACCAGAACACCAAAGGCGAAGTGAAATCCATCTCCATCCACAACATTGATTCGATCGGGCCGGCGGGCGCCATCAACTCTTCCGCCGACGACATGTCCCGGTACGTGATTTTCCAGCTCGGCAAAGGCTCCTACGGCGGGAAACAGCTCCTATCCGCCAATAATGCCGCCGAAATGCAATCGCCGCAGATGGTCGAGCAGAGTTCGGACCGTTACCGTGAAATTCTCCTGCCTACTTACGGTCTGGGCCTGGGTGTGACAACCTACCGCGGCCACAAGCTGGTTTCCCACGGCGGCGCTATTGACGGCTTTACGGCCGAGTTGGCGCTGCTGCCCATGGACAACCTCGGCGTCGCCGTCCTCACGAACTTAAATTCCGATAAGAACCCGGTGTCTGTCATCGTTGCCTATAACGTCCTCGACCGGCTGCTTGGGCTCGAACCGGTTGGGTGGAACGCACGGTTCCTCGAAGATGAGCGAAAGTCCAAGGCATCGGAAGAAGAAGCCAAGAAGAAGGGGTTCACGCTCCAGAAGCCCCGCACCCACCCGTCGCACGACCTTGGAGATTACCTCGGCGAATATGAAAACCCGGGTTACGGCGTGATCGGAATAGAGCGCGAGGGCGACAATTTGAAACTGAGTTTGAACCTGCTGTCATCGCCGCTTCGCCATTTCCACTACGACGTTTTCGAGACCCCCGAGAATCCTGTGAATCCCATGGAACAGACCAAGGTCCAATTCTTCATGGATGTGAAAGGCGAAATTGCGAGCCTTTCGATGCCCCTCGAGCCGCACGTTAAGGACATCGTTTTCACGCGCCGGCCCCCCAAGGCGATGGCCGAGCGGAGTTTCCTCGAGTCCTTTGTCGGACAGTATGAAGTCGGCGGCGCGACAGCCATGATCTCGATTCAAGGTGAAAACTCATTGGTGATCGTCATTCCCGGCCAGCCCAAGTACACGCTCGTCCCAGTGCGGGGGACGACGTTCGATTTGAAGGAGCTCGCCGGTCACAGCATCGAGTTCAAGCTGGACGCCACGGGGAGGGTCACTGAGGCTGTCTTCTACCAGCCCGGGGCGACATTCGTGGCGAAAAGGAAATAGACAGGAGGGTACATTTCGGTTTCCCGCTGAGATTTGGCAAAGCGGAGGAATGGAGGGTTTTTCGGCGTGCTCCACTTGGCTGAAGTTATTGAATGCCAGTGAACATAGTTTTCATACATGAGTGCAAGTGTCTGCACTTGTTTCCATACTTGCACCTATTATCCGCCTGAGGAGGAGTGGGTGTGGGAGACGTCAGATGGGTGGTAGCCTTTGGGATAGCTGAGCACCCGGACCCTGACTAAGGCTAGTCCAGCGACGCCAAAGCCCAGTCGCCTGGCGGCCGCCATGGATACATCGAGGATTCGGCCTGGAATGAAAGGGCCACGGTCGTTGATCCTGAGAACTAAGGACAGCTTGTTCCGAAGGTTCGTCACCCTTACTTTGGTGCCGAGCGGAAGGGTCCTGTGAGCGGCCGTAAGTCCATTCATATCATAGATTTCTCCGTTAGCGGTGGGATTACCATCGAGCTCCTCGCCATACACACTGGCCGTGCCAACTTCATTGCTTGGAAATGAGGCTACGAGATCCAAGGGCGTAGGTTCGGTGCGTGGCGTGACAACAATCAGAATAGCTATGCCAGATGTTATCAGAAAGTTTCTCATACAGCATCCAAACGACACGATGTCTCTGGGCTCCTTAACGGGCACTTGTAGTTCCAAACTGGGATTCCTCATACTCCGCCTAAAGGCACGAAACACTTAGGGGCTTCCAAGGAAACTTATTATGCTGGAACCTGATTTGGCAATAGGTGTTATACCCCAGCAAACCCAATCTGTCAATGGAGAAACTCAAAGGCATTTCGGCAAGTCTGTTGTAACTATTTCGAGACAAACTCTAAGCCACAGGGCGACCTAAACCCCGGCCATGTACTTGAAGATACAGATTTTAGAAGTTTGTTCTGGGGGTCTATTTAAGCGCTTCCCTTAGCGGCCTACCTTGAGCATCCGAAGGCAGGTTCAAGCCCAGAGCGACTGCCAGCGTCGGCGCCAAGTCAATAGGATGGCAGGGAGAAACATAAACTCCCGGCTCGAAAGGGGAGCCCCACAGAAGTAGAGGGACTTGGGCATCGTAGTTCCAAGGGGTTCCATGTGCTGTGCCAATCTCTCCTTCGACATTGACGGCAAACGGCTCAAAAGTCAGAAAAAGATCTCCACTTCTCGGGCCAAAATATGACTTTGAGACGCCGGCCGCCAACGGGTTTTGGGGTAATAGGCCTTCGGAAAGCTCATGCCGGGTAAAGGCCATTTGAACTCCGGGAACCGCCTCAGCTACTGAGGCACCTATAGCCTCTGCCTCGTTCGCCATCGCTTTATGCTTCTCCAGGCTTCTGCGGTTGAAGTAGATCACAACTCCAGTGGCAGACTGGACGTACGTATCTCTTCCAAATCTCTTGGATAGGGCCGCCTCAACGGCCTTAATGACATCTCCCATTCTGGCATAACCGATCCCCAGACGGTGTTCGGCAATAAACGTCGGATTCGGAGCCACCCCGTGGTCGGCCGAGAGGGTGATCCAAACGTTGTTTAGCCCCAGCTTATTGTCAACAAACCTAAAAAAATCAGCGAGATAGCGGTCTGTTCGCAGCGTCATGTCGGCCACCTCGGGGCTGTAAGGGCCAAAAGTGTGACCGACAAGGTCGTTTTCACTTAAGGAGATTGTGAGAACATCCGTCGCCTTCCCTTGCCCAAGGTGTTCGCTTTCGATGGCTTTCTTGGCAAAGTTGAGTTCGATTTCGCTCATAAAGGGCGTTCCATCGAGCCAGGTCAGGAACCCCGTATCGGGGCATGGCTCATTCGGTGTTGGAGTGAATGAGCCAAGCACTTGGCGCCCCGCATTAACGGTTCCCGGGAGGGCCTGCCATGTTTGGCCGCAATAAGCCTTGGCTGGCGCCTGGCTGTTGAACTGGACGGCCCAAGGGGGGAGCGACGGCATGTAATAGGTGCTGGTCACGAATTGTCCCGTAGTGGAGCTGTACCAGAAGGCGGCGTTGGCGGTGTGGCCGCCGGGGAGAATTGCGCCGCGGTCCTTCAACGAAATCGAGACGACTCGGGATTGATTGTTGGTGGCAGCGCGTAGTTCGTCTCCAAGGGTGCTGCCCACCAGGTAGTGAGGCGAGGCTCCGGGTTCGGCAGTCGCACCGCGGTCATCCACCAGGCTCGTCCCCGGGTCTTCGACACAATTCACGAGCCTCCCCAGACCGCGGTCGAACCATTCGTTGCCGATAATCCCGTGTGTTTCGGGATAGGCGCCGGTCAACAGTGTCGCATGCCCCGGCCCTGTGACGGTCACGGCCTGCTCGTAGCGACAATCCACGAAGTTGGCGCCGGTCAATAGCAGGTTGAAACCGCGTTCCACAAAATCCTGCCGGAAGCGGACCAGGTAGTCGGGGCGAAACTGGTCAATGATAATGATGATGAGGAGCTTGGGCCGCGCCGGCAGCCCTCGAAGCCCTGCTCCCCCGGAAGCGACTTCGCTTTGCCATGCCGGTCCGAACCAATGCGTCCGCTCGCCAGCGATCAGAGCTAGGAAAATAAAGATTAAGAGTCCTGTAAAATATGGAGAGAATCTCGATAGTCGCCATGTCCAAAGGATGCGCTGTATGCTGGCAAGGAATAGTCTCTGGAGTCTTGTGGTCAAGTCCCCCTCCGTGGCCCGTGTCTTTACCAAACGCAGATATCATTGGCCCCTGCCTTGAATCAAGCGCTGAATTAGCGGCTGAAAGTTTACCAGAAGATTTCCTGCAGTGGCGCTCTCGACTCAACCTTCCGCGAGCCTCAATCTCCTTGAATTCGCTTTACTCGGGGTACCTATCGTTTTATACTGCCGCCCATCGAGCGGTCCTGAAGTTACAAAATCGTGCCGAAAGGGCACATCAAAGGGGAGGAGCGAAATGCGAAGGAGAGTTCTGTTAGTGGCAGCGGCCGTGTTGGTGATGGGGGTTTGTGTAGGCGCCCCAAAGGCGGTTGCCAAAGAGAAAAAAGCGTCACAGCCAAGATGGCATGGCAGGATTGTCCGGATCAACAAAGATGACATGACCCTGGACGTCCGCAAGGGAACCGTCGAGAAACGGATTCACTTCGATAGCTCGACACAGTTTGTGAAACCGAAAACTGCAAAGACCACGGAACCGGTTGACATGAGCACGCTCAAAGAAGGCGACGACGTGATCTGCATCGGGACAACGGACGAAAAGGGCGATTTCCACGCCACTATCGTCCAGTTGGAGCCGGGAAAGTAGCGGTGCCGGCCCGGGCTGTTCGGGCTGGCCACGCAGGGTCGGTCAGCCCTGGCTTTTCGCGCTCAATTGTCGGATGACCGCGCGCAGGATGCCCCGGGTGACGTTGAAGTCGTCGGCCATCACGTCGTTGAATTCCTGTTGATCGATTTCAAGCGCGACGGTCGGCAATATGGCCACGGCCGACTCGGGTTGAGGTGCGCCCGAAAGCATGGCCAGGGCGCCGGCCACGCGGTGGGGACCCAACTTCTTGATCTCTTGTCCGTTCGCCACAAGACTTACTTCCCCTTCCAGGACGACAAACATCGTATCGGCCGCAGCATTCTCCTTGTAGAGGACCTTTCTTGGCTCGAGGGAGACTTCCTGCGCGATCGCCGCGATTCGCGCCAGGCTTTCGGTGGCAACGTCATGAAAGAGCTGCACTTTTTGTAGGATCTCGACTTTTTCCAAGACCGTAAGCATCAGAGTCGACTCCTCAAAGGGTGGGCGAGGTTTCCAAGCGGCGCACCGCCCACGCCCAAGTTTCAGCCACCAATTCGCCCTCATCGCGCGGCTGGGTGCGCAGTTCGTCGGAAAGCTCCACCAGGTTCAGCTTTCCGATGGCGAAAATGGCGCAGGCCCGCAACCAGCTATCGCCGGAATGGAGCAAGATGCGCAACGCCTGCGGCGCTGATTCCACGTTCGTGTGGCAGAACCGCTCGGCGAAACGAAGCTTTTCCGGCAGTTTGATTTCCGGATCGAAGCTGTAAGCCAGCCGCTTGTAAAGATCCGGCTTGAGCATGTGCTCGAGAACTTCAAGTGCGTTCGCCTGGAGTTGTGGCCGGTGTGACGTCAGCCCTACGTAAGCGTTATAGACGTCGCGGGCTGGATAGAGGAGGGCGAGCAAGCGGAAGATGCGTTCGAACTCGCGCTCCATACGCTCGCCGAGCGCCCGCGCCACGAGCGTCGCTCCATCCATTGAGCCGGCGACAGCGGCTTTGGCTCCGGCCTGGGGATCGATTGCCGCTAGAATTTGCAGAGAGCGGTAATACCCCATCAACTCCGCGTCCAGCATATCGGCGAATTCTAGGACTTCGGGCAGGAGCTTGCGGTCCCGCCGGCAAAGTTTATTGAGCGCCTTCAGCACGTCGTAACGCAACCCGGGGTCGCTCTGGATGAGGCTTTCGGCCAGCACGGCGGCGGATTCAGGCGTCGGAATCTGCGCCAGGACTTCGGGCAGTTGCTTGCGGAGCGCGAGGGGAACGTCGGGGTCGTTCAAATAGTCCATGAGCGTTCCCACGGCTCGGTCTCCGTAAAGGACCAGCGCGGCGCGCGCCGAGGCCCTCAGCCGAGGATCGGAGAGTTGTTCTATAACCACGGGCAGAAAATCCCGGCTGCGGATGTGACCTGCGGCGAGCAGCGCCTGCTCCACCACCTCGCGCTCGGAGTCGCGCAAAAGCCCCATAAGTTCCGTGTGGAGTTCCGACGGAGGCGGAATCAACCCGAGCACCATGGCGGCTTGCTTGCGCGCGAGCGGGGCGGCCTCGTCACAGCGCGTCAGCATAGACTCCAGCATGAGCCGGGCGGCGGGCATGTGGCCCGGCTCACCGGTGCGGGCCAGATAGGCCACCACCGAGCCCTGAATAGTGTAATCAGGAAATTCCGTCGCCGAGGTCAGCAGCACCAGCGGGTCGCGTCCGGTATGCGTGACCAGGTAATGGAGCGCTTCCGTGCGGACTTCGAGCGAAGTGTCGCCAAGCATTCTCTCGGCCTGCGGAACGATGCCCCTGTCACCTGCCTCGGAGAGCAACCTCAGCGCGCGCTGGCGGACGGCAGGGGATGGGTGTTCGAGCAGCCGGCGGAGAGCCGGGTGCCAAGCCAGATGGCGGCCGATCTCAAACAGGCTCAAGCCGTAAAGCGCCTGCTGCTCGCCCACGTGCTCGAGGCCGGTCGCCAGGACTTCCGTCGTCGTCGAATCGAGAAAGCTCGCCGCGAGGCGCTCCGGGTCGAGCGTGCGCCGCTCGATGGCGCGGCGCAGCACGTTTAAGTATTCGCGCCGGACTGCGAAGACCACTAGGATCCAAACGGGTAGCAGAACCAGAATGATCGCGCTGACATACCCCGGCCTGTCTTTGAAAGCCAGAGTGGAAATGAGAAGCACCACGCCCCCAATCCCGTCCGCGGACCTCCAAGTGAACGTATCTATGAACGATTTGACTTGGCTTTTCACCTCCGGAGGTATCGGCAAATAGAGTAGCTCAGCAGAAGACTTGTCCACGGAATAACGGAGAAGCGAGTGCGTTCCACGCATGAGGACGGCGGTCAGCAGGCGCGGATCGAGAAACACCCATCCCGTCGGCGCCATGAGCGCCACGGGCAGGATGAATAGCGAGACACGGATGCCGAACTTGCGCAGCAGTGGGCCGGTCATCACCATTTGCAGAAGCATGGTCCCAAGCCCCATATAGCCGTAGAAGCGCGCGAAAAAGGCGCCAAGCCCTGAGGTGTCGGCCACGCTTTTCGCGGCGATTAGCTTGAATTGAACGGACAGGATGGAAGAGGACAAGCAGCCCACAGCAATCAGTGCCGTAACGAGCATCAGATATCGCGAACTGCGGATCTGGCGCCAGCTCTGACCAAAAGTTCTTGGGGCTCCCTTGGCGGCCGTAGGTGCGGCCGAGACGTGCGCTAACCGTTCGCGGGCGTTCCGGAACAGCAGCTTCACCAGCACTGCACAGATTACCACCAAGAGGCTAACAGCTAACAGCAGAGTCAGGGGTTTCGCGCGTTTGTAGTCCAGGATGTCGGCGGTGATGAAGAGGACGAACGGGACGCCGAGGATGGCTCCAGCCTGAATGAATCCAAAAACGCGGCGGGCCTCCCTTGTGGTGAGCAGGTAATTCGCCAGCGTCCAGCCCATCATCGGCCCCATCACGCCAAACGTCTGCACCCAGACGTAAACCAGAAAATAAACTACGTTCGATCCCTGGCCGGCGAACCACCAGAAGAGCGCGAAGGAGATGCTGAAAAAACCTAGAGCGGAGATAATTAGCGGCTCCAAGCGCAAGCGGTGCGACAGGCGGATGTAACCCGTGGCGAATGGGAGGCTGAGCAGCGCCGAGCCGATCATCGCGTAGGGGAGGTGACGCGGGAAAACTTTCAGAAACAACGCGTCCCCCACGGCCTGCCCCATCATAAACGCACCCATGGTGAAGAACAGGTAAAGAAAGAGCAGCGACGCGGGCACCACCTCGTCGCGCTTCAGGCTGAAGATTCGGCCGACCTGCTCGATCATGGCTGCGCCTTGGCGGCCCCTCCGGAAGCCGAGGGTGAGAGCAAGACCTGGGACTCCCCGCCCAGATAAACGGCCTTGAACGTCCCGCCTTCAATGACCAGTGCGGAGGCTCGCCCGCCGAAGTAAGGCGTTAACATTCCTGTGTCAATCAGGAACACATGATTGTCGAGGTGCGGCGTGATCTTGTACTTTTGGTTCACCGTATGGGCGGCGACCTGGTATTGGGCCTTTAGGCGCTTCATCATGGCATCGAAGCCCGGCCGCAGCTTTTCTTCGGGCTCGAGCGCGTAACCACGGTACCAAAGAGGGCTGGTCGGGGCGAAGAGCAGGCCCGAGATCATGTCGTTCAGGCCCTTCATTTCGTTCATCGCATCCGGGTCGGGCATGCCCCGCGTGCGCATGGCCATGTACTCCTCCTGGATGTGCTTCTGCGCCTCGCCAAACGTCATGTAGTGCCAAATGATGTGCCTCTTCGAGAGCGATTCCCAAAGCGAGTCATAGAGGGCGATCTGTTTGCGAATCCCTTCGTTCAATTCCCGGATGTTCTTGAAGTGCAGGCTCGGGTCGAGGCCGCCATGCATGAAGAGGATGTCGCCGATCTGAACGATGGCGTCGTGGCTGCGGAGCCAGCTTCCGTAATCGCCCTTGGGGGCCATCGCGTCGCGCTCCTCGAAGAAGCCGAGCGGGTGCGCGGCGATCCACGTCTCCTTTGAAGCGGGGTCGTCGCCCAAAAGCGAATGCTGATGGCCGCGATGAAACCCGAGGAACTTCTTATAATCCTCCCATTCCGCTTCACGCCGCTTCTCGGAGTTTTCGTCGGCAAAGTTCTTGAAGTCCTCCGGCGTCACGTAGCGCAAGTCACCCACCATGTCCATAACTTCATGGTTGCCGAGCAGTGGGATGACCTTGCCGCCTTGCTTGGGCGCTTCGCTTTCGAGCTGCCTCAGGAGGTCGAAGGCCTGTCGGGACTGGGGTCCCCGGTCGGGAATGTCGCCGGTCTGAACGAACGTCGCCGTGCCGCCTGCCCAATGGTGCTGGGCATCCGTCAGTCCGACTTGCTGGAGGATGGCCGAGAAATCGGCGTAGTCTCCGTGTACGTCCCCGATGGCTACAATCCGGCTCTGCGTTGCCGCCCCGGCACAAAACCCCGTCACGAGGACCAGGAGCACGCCCACTCTGAAAAAGAGCACTCCCCTCGGAAATCTCATTTTGGAGGCGGGTCTCCCTCTTACCAACCGATACTTTAGACGCTCGGGCTTGAGATTGCAAGGAGGCGCCCCAAAGTCCGTCGCGCCCTTTTCGCCTTGACAGTCCTTCAAGCCCCAGCGCATAATGCCGCCATTGAATTACTTCCAGCTTACACAAGGGGGGTACTGAAATGTCTTCCCGCCGCAAGTGGATTGGCTCAGTCGTCGCCGGATTTGGCTTGGTCGCCGCCAGCCTGCTTCTGGCCGCCGACGAGCCGAGTTTCACCGAACAACAGAAAATCGAATTCATGGAGAAGGCCCAAGTCGTCAAGAGCCACCAGACTTCGAAGGGCGTCACCAGCCCTTGGAAGCTTACGCTGAGCGATGGGACTGTCACTCACGATGCCCTCTTCCAGCCCGTCGAAGAGAGCGCGCCGACCAAACAGTTCGCCGACGGACATACGGAAATCAATTTCAAAGACAAGTGGCAATACAATATTGCCGGTTACCGGGTTGCGAAGATGATCGGCCTGGACGATATGGTCCCTGTCTATACCTCTCGGAAATGGGATGGCAAAGATGGTTCGGTGTCGTGGTGGGTGCCGAACGTCATGTTCGACGAAGGCGACCGGCTGAAGCGCAGCGAGCATCCGCCCGATATGGACTCGTGGAATCATCAGATGTACGACCTGCGCATCCTGACGGCTCTTTTCTATGACATGGACCCCAACTTGACCAACGTCCTTATTGATAAGGACTGGAAAATCTGGCGGATCGATTTCACCCGCGCTTTCCGGGAGTTCAAGGACTTGCCGGCGAAGAAGGATCTGGCGATGTGCCGGAAGGACGTCTACCCCAAGCTCAAGCAGTTGAATTATGACGATGTCCTCAGCGCCACCCAGCCTTACCTTGCGAAGGGTGAGGTCAAGGCGCTGATTGCCCGGCGAGACAAAATCGTACAGATTTTCGATCAGTTGATCTCCAAAAACGGCGAAAGCTCCGTTTTGTTCTAGGGCCCTGCGAATCTCTGTCATGCTGAGTGCAGCGAAGCATCTCAGCAGTTCCGCTCAGGGTGAACTCCGCATAGCATCTGCTTTTCAAATGCGGATTCTTCGCCCAATATGGGGGAACTCAGAATGACAGCGATTTCAGAAGTTGAAGACCTCGCGGGGCTGAGAGGGCCAGGAAAGTGGCGCCATTATCCGGCGTCGAAGCGATTTCAGCCGCACTCGAAGAAACCAAGCGCCAGCTATTTAAACCTTTTCGCTGGGGGCGATGGACCCGTTTGGCCGCGGTGTCTTTCCTCGCCGGTGAGCTGGCTGGCGGTGGCGGGCCTCTCAACTTCAATCTCCCCATGGGGGGAGTGAAGAGAGGAAAAGGGTCGGATTGGGACTGGTTGGTTCCGGCGCTCGGCGAGCGTTTTTGGGAGT
>Ga0137378_10005348_pt1 | contig 11134 bp, 5 predicted proteins | sample SagtaG_21_FD_104813 | JGI IMG/M metagenome (GOLD analysis project Ga0137378, IMG submission 104813) | Vadose zone soil microbial communities from Sagehorn Ranch, Mendocino, California, USA - Sage2_L_60_16 metaG | ecosystem: Environmental > Terrestrial > Soil > Vadose zone | place: USA... | reverse complement strand
TCAGCGAGCATCAGCTGGGAATGCGGATCGGTGTGCCCTGGCTGGGCGGCACGTGCGGCCACTGCCGCTATTGCACCGGCGGTCGCGAGAATCTCTGCGCCGAGGCGCGCTTCACGGGCTACCAGCTCGATGGCGGATATGCGGAATACGTGCTCGCCGACGCGCGCTTCTGTTTCGCCCTGCCGGATCCCTATGACGACGTCGAGGCCGCACCCTTGCTGTGCGCGGGCCTGATCGGCTACCGCGCGTACCGGCTGGCCGGCGAAGCGCGAACGCTGGGCATCTATGGGTTCGGGGCGGCCGCGCACCTGATCGCGCAAGTGGCCATCGCGCAAGGTCGCAAGGTATTCGCGTTCACGCGGCGCGGCGACGTCGCGGGCCAGGCATTTGCACTGAGTCTGGGCGCGCACTGGGCTGGAGATAGTGAAGAAACCCCGCCCGAGGCGCTCGACGCTGCGCTGATTTTCGCGCCGGTGGGTGCCCTGGTCTCCACCGCGCTGGCGGCGGTCGCCCGCGGCGGGACCGTGGTGTGCGCCGGCATCCACATGAGCGATGTGCCGTCCTTCCCGTATCGCCTGCTCTGGGGCGAGCGGTGCGTCCGCTCGGTGGCCAACCTCACCCGTCGCGACGCGCAGGAGTTCCTTGCGCTGGCCGCGTCGAGCGCGCTCGCCGTTCACGTCCGCGCCTATCCCCTTGCGGCCGCGAATGCCGCACTCGCGGACTTGCGCGCGGGCTCGATCGAAGGCGCAGCAGTGTTGACGATCGAGCGCTGAAGGCGTCGAATAGGTGACGTGGTCTGCGGTTGCGGGCCGCGCCCGCTATGGCGGCGCAAAGGCGCTGACCAAAATCCAAACAAAGGAGCGTTTACCATGGCCAGAAAGTCGTCGCCGAAATCCACGCGCAGCACCGCCAAGCGGGCCAAGCGCCCGGTCAGGGCGACTGCGGCGCCGAAAGCCGCGGCGGGCTTCAAGATCCCGGCTGCGAACCTCGGCGACCTGTCCAAAATGGCGAAGGTGCTGACGCCTGAACAAGCGTTCGATCTGTATCGCGCCAATGCCCGCATGGCGCTCGACGTGATCGACGCCGCGATCGAGAGCACCGCGAAGTTGCGCAAGCATCAATTTGCAGGTGAGGAAGAGGCGCGCTCGATGCAGAAAAAAGCGCTGCGGCATGCTGCAGAAGCCTCCGATCCACAGGCGTTCATGGCTGCCGGTCAAAGCGTGACCCAGGAGGCCGTCGAGAAGGCGATGCGCTACTGGGGAGAGATGTTCGACATGATCGTCGAGATGCAGAAGCGCTTGTTCGCGCTGATGGAAGAACAGATGTCCGGCATGCCGGGCGCGAAGGAGGCGAAGGCTGCGATGGCCATGATGCCCGACCTGCGTCAGGCACAGAACCTGGTCAAGGCGATGCAGGGCGTGATGTCGTCGGGTGGGTCGACGTTCGAGTCGATGCAACGCGTGATGGGTGATTTCACCCGTTTCGTGAAGCCCTGATCCGTACGGCGGCGGCGCGGGCAGCCACCGCTGCCGAAATTCGGGGGTGCGATCCTGGCGCGGGGTTCTGGCCGCGCCACGGCGTTCCGCGCCAACTTCAAGGAGACTGAAAGAATCGCGCACCGGCGGCGCGCCCGCGCGATGCACAACGCGCAGCGCACCGCAAGGGATTATTCGTCGCGATCGCTGACGAGTATCCCCTGGAAGCGGCGGCGGGCTGCAGCCAGAGTACGGCGCTATGCCGACGTGAAGTGGATCGATGCGCGCGGTGCGAAATAAGTTGACGAAATCCGTCACTACCCGCGCAACGACGGGTCGCGCTGCCGGAGACCGCCGCGCTGGCCTGACGAGGCGAAAGAACAAGGTTCGCGAACACCCGCCGTCTATGGCATATGTCTTGCTTAGCCTTTGAAGCTTCAGGAAAAAACGACGGACGCACCAATACGATCCGGCCCAAGGCCAAGCGATGAAGGGGACACCGATTCCGATAAAGCCCCGCGTGCAGCCGATCAGGGGCAAGTGACGACCGCAAAGCAGGGGGCAACATAGCTCCCGGGGGAGACCTAATCGAAAATTTAGCGGTTAGAGCACGCGCTTGCGCGAGCTGTGTCGGGGGGGAGGGAAAAATAACGTAGTCGGTAGTGACGGCTCGAACGCGAAGACGACAAAAGCACAGCCATGACGCTCGCCATGACTCTCGGTAATTCTCTTGTCACGGGTGCCTCGGACAATGCCGGCGATCTTCGCCGCGATCGGTACAGATGCCGAGCTCAATGAGCACGCTGTTACGTCAGCACGGAGGCGGCGTCGCCTTCCTGCAACTCGGCCTCGAGCTGAGCTGGCTCGTTGCGGCAGTGGTGCTTGCGGCAAGGTATCAGAGCGCGCTCTCGTCACTGAGCGTCGCCACGCCTGCGCTGGTTTTTGCCGTGCTGATGGTCGGTCTCAATGCGGCCTTCGGGCTTTATCGCCGAGACCGCCGGCTGGCCTTTGGCGAATACGCGGTCAGACAATCCGCCGCCCTGGCGATCGGGTTGCCGATCGCCTACTTTTCCTCTCACATCCTTCCCGGCGGAGTTTTCTTTCAGGAAGCGTTCGGTCCACTCGTCCTGATTGCGCTGGGCGGGTTGTTGGCGGTACGGCAGATCACCGTGTCTCCGGTAGCGCGGATGCTGTCGCCTTACCGGGTCCTGGTGCTCGGGACGGGGCCCGAAGCCCTCGCCGTGGAAACGTCGCTCGAGATGACCAATCCGCCCGGTCTGCAGTTGGCCGGATTCTATCCGCTCGAGAAGGTCCCTGTCCGGAGTGTGGCTATGACTCGGATCGTCTCGACTCACCTGACGCTCGAGCAGACCGTGGCCCACCTCGCCATCGACGAAATCATCGTCGCCGTGCGCGAACAACGTGGCGGAGTTCTGCCGCTGCGAGAATTGCTGGAGTGCCGTCTCGCCGGCATCCAGGTTACCGATCTCCCGCGATTTTTCGAGCGCGTGCACGGCCGCGTACCTATCGAGTCGCTCAAGGCAAGCTGGCTGATCTACGGGAACGGGTTCCGGCAGAGCTGGCTGCGCAATGTCGTGAAGCGCTGTTTCGACGTCTGCGTCGTCGGAATCATGCTGCCGATTGCGCTGCCGATCATGGCAGCGATGGCTGTGCTGATCGCACTTGATGGTGGCGCCCCGATCATTTACCGGCAGGAAAGAGTCGGACGGCATGGGCACAAATTCACGCTGCTCAAGTTCAGGAGCATGACCAAGGACGCCGAAAAGGACGGGCGGCCGTCCTGGGCGAGTGTCAACGATTCGCGCATTACCGCGGTGGGGCGATTCATGCGCCATACGCGCATTGACGAGCTGCCGCAGTTGATCAATGTCCTGCGCGGGGAGATGAGCTTCGTCGGGCCGCGACCCGAGCGGCCCGCGTTTGTGGGCACGCTTGCCGAGAAGATCCCGTTCTACGCGGTCCGGCACAGCGTCAAGCCCGGGCTCACCGGCTGGGCGCAGGTACGCTACACCTATGGCGGCAATCTGGAAGAGTCGGTCAAGAAACTCGAGTACGATCTTTTCTACGTCAAGAACCATTCGCTCCTGCTCGATCTGCTGATCCTCATCAAGACCGTCAGGGTCGTGCTCCTCGGCGAGGGTGCTCGGTGAGCGATGGATATCCCGGAGGCTTCTGTCCACCGTGTTCGAGTCGGCGCCGGGGTATTGCGTCCACCGCGGTTGACGCAATACGGTAGCGGCACGGATCGCAGTGGCCCGCGCACAAATCTGCGCTGGCGAGTCATCGTCGCGGCGTCCGATCCGCGGTAAAGTTCAACCCTCTCTTGTGCAGCGAGCTTGTCTCCCGTGACTGAAAGCAATCTCCTGACCGCCGCAATGTGGAGCTACGGCTTGGCCGCGGCCGCGTTCTGCGCGTTCGCGCTGCGGATGACTCTGGGATGGCGAGGCGGGCTTCGCGCAGCGCTTCTCGCTTCGGTCACCGTCGCCAGCGCTCTTTGGGCTGCCGCCGAACTCGCGCTTGCGCTTTGGCCGAACACCGCGACCTGGGTGACTTCCAACAGCGTGGACACCGTACGCTACGCGCTGTGGTTCGCATTCCTCTACTGCCTCGCCGGCCGCCGCGGGGCAAACGCGGCTCGCGGCAGCGCAGGGATCGTGTCGGTACCATGGTGGCTCATCGGCAGCGTTGCCCTCGGACTCGTCACCGGCATCGCCCCTCAGGATGGCGAGGCGCTCGGTGTGTTCGGCGACCGGGCGGGCATGATTGCCTTCGCGGTCCGGGTCGGACTCTCGGTGGTCGGATTAGTCCTCGTCGAGCGCCTGTTTCGCGGTACCGCCGCGCACGCACGGTGGGCGGTGAAGCCGTTGTGCCTGGGACTGGCTGCGCTGTTCGGCTTCGATCTGCTTTTTTATTCCGACGCCATGCTGTTCGGTCGTCACGACCCGAATTTGTGGGCAGCGAGAGGCGCGGCTCACGCGCTCGTGATTCCGTTCCTTGCTGTTGCGGCAGCGAGAAACCCGGCGTGGACGATCGAGATGCATCTGTCGCGTGGCGCGGTCATGCGCTCGACCGCGCTGCTCGTGTCGGGGCTGTTTCTCCTTGCGGTCGCAGCGGCCGGTTATTTCGTACGCTTTGTCGGCGGGGAATTCGGCAAGGTCCTGCAGATCGAATTCCTTTTCGCGGCATTGTTGCTCTTTGCCTTGGCTGCGTTCTCGGGCAGTTTCAGGTCCAAGCTCAAGGTTTTCGTCAGCAAGCACTTCTTCTCGTATCGCTACGACCACCGCGAAGAATGGCTCCGGCTCACCCGGGCGCTGTCCGCGGACAGGTCTCCGCAAGGGATCCAGCAGCGAAGCATCAACGCGCTCGCCGACCTCGTCGAGAGCCCTGCCGGCGCGCTGTGGCTGAGAGACGGCGATCAATCGTTTCGAGCCGCGGCCCGCTGGAACATGTCGGTAGTCACTGCGGTGGAACCGGCAGATGGGCCGCTCGGCAAGTTCCTCGAGCGCACGAACTGGGTCATCGATCTCACCGAATACGCTGCGTCGCCGGAACGGTATCCGGGACTGTCCGTGCCGCAGTGGCTTCTTTCGCTGCCCGGAGCGTGGCTCGTTGTTCCGTTGCCCTCACCCGCCGGCCTCGTGGGGTTCGTCGTCCTCGTCACCGCGCGCGCTTCGATCAAGATGGATTGGGAAGTGCTCGACCTGCTGAAAACTGCGGGAAGCCAGGCGGCGAGTTACCTGGGCCAGATTCAAGCGACCGAAGCACTGCTCGAGGTGCGCAAGTTCGATGCGTTCAATCGCATGTCGGCGTTTGTAGTGCACGATCTGAAGAACCTGGTGGCTCAATTGTCGCTGCTCCTGCGGAATGCAGAACGCCACCGCAACAACCCGGAGTTTCAGCGCGACATGCTGCTTACGGTCGTCAACGTCGTCGAGCGAATGAACAAGTTGATGCTGCAATTGAGGACCGGGGCGACGCCGGTCGAGAACCCGCGCTCGGTGAATCTCGAAAGGGTCATACGCAGCGTCTGCGTGGCCAAGTCGGAGCAGAACACGTCGATCGAGGTGGATCCGACGCCCGGTATCTCGGCGATGGGTCACGCCGACCAACTCGAGCACGTGATCGGCCATTTGGTGCAAAATGCGCTCGATGCAACAAGCGGGCGGGGTAAGGTTGTTGTACGCTCGCGTCGCGAGAACGATGCCGCGGTGATCGAAGTCACCGACAGCGGTGTGGGCATGACATCGGAATTCATCCGCGACCGGTTGTTCAGGCCTTTCCAGACGACCAAGGAGACGGGCATGGGTGTCGGTGTCTACGAGAGCTCGCAGTACGTGACGGGGCTCGGCGGACAGATCCTGATCGATAGCACGCCCGATGTGGGTACGCGAGTGCGCGTGGTGTTGCCGCTGGGACATGACGCTGCAGCGCCCAATCTCGAACCCAAAGAAGCAGCATGAGCGAAGCGCGCAGACCCTTGCTCATTGTCGAAGACGATCCGGCGTTGCAGAAGCAGATGTGCTGGGCATTCGATCAATACGACACGATCGTTGCCGGCGATCGCGAGTCCGCAGTCGCGTCCATTCGTCGTCACGAGCCGCCGGTCGTTACGATGGACCTGGGGCTGCCACCGCGCCCGGATGATCCGACCGAAGGCTTGCAGCTCCTCGAGGAAGTTCACGCGCTCTCGCCAGACACAAAGGTCATCGTGCTCACGGGGCAGAACGACCGTGCCAACGCACTCAAGGCCATTTCGCTCGGGGCCTACGATTTTTGCGAGAAGCCTTTCGAGCCCGCTCTGCTCGGGTTGATGCTGGAGAGAGCATTCCGCGTCCACGATCTCCAGGAAGAAAACCGGCGCCTCCAGTCGCTGCAGCAAGCACCCGCCATGTCCGGAATCGTCACGCGCGACCCGGGCATGCAGAAGATCTGCCGCACCGTCGAGAAGATCGCTCCGACCTCCGCAACGCTCATGATCATCGGCGAGTCGGGGACCGGCAAAGAGCTCCTGGCTCGCGCTTTGCACGATCTCTCGCCGCGGAAGAGCAACCGATTCGTCGCGATCAACTGCGCGGCAATCCCCGAGAACCTGCTTGAAAGCGAGCTTTTCGGATACGAGAAGGGCGCGTTCACCGGTGCCGCCAAACAGACCCTGGGCAAGTTCGAGACCGCCCATGGCGGGACGCTGTTCCTCGACGAAATCGGCGACCTGCCGCTTGCCCTGCAGGTGAAATTGCTGCGTTTCCTGCAGGAGCGCGTGATCGAACGGATCGGAGGGCGGCAGGAAATCCCGATCGATGTGCGCATCGTCTGCGCTACCAATCAGAATCTGAAGGATCTCACCGCTGCCGGGAAGTTTCGTGAGGATCTGTACTACCGGTTGGCGGAAATCGTCCTCGAGGTTCCGCCGCTGCGCTCGCGCAACGGCGACGCGGCATTGCTCGCGCACGGGTTCGTGCACCGCTTCGGCAACGAGCTCAAGCGCGGATCGATGATATTGCTGCCAGACGCGGTCGCTGCAATCGAATCGCATGCGTGGCCCGGGAACGTGCGCGAGCTCGAGAACGTGATCCGACGCGCGGTGATCATGGCCGACGGCCTGGGCATCGGTGCCGCCGACATCGGAGTCCTGTCCGAGCAGCAGGACCCGGGGCCCGTGCAGCTCAACTTGCGGCAGGTGCGCGATGAGGCAGAGAAGCATGCCGTCCTTCGCGCGCTGGGCAGGGTCAACGGCAATCTCAGCAAGGCGGCCGATCTGCTCGGTGTCAGCCGCCCCACGCTCTACGAGCTCATGCACCGGTTCGGGCTCAAGTGAACGGTCCGGCACACCGGTGAGACTCCCTGATAACGAAGGCGCGACGAAAATGAAGCAACCTCGATGGAACGTTTCAGTAAAGCGTGGTGTGGTCGCCGGGCTGTGTACCGTCCTGCTCGCGGCCTGCGGCAGCGATTCGCCCGAACCGCTTATCAAGTCCGCCAGGGATTATCTTTCCAAGGACGATTCGAACGCCGCAATCATCCAGCTCAGGAACGCGCTGCAGAAAGCACCCAACAATGCAGAAGCGCGGTACCTGCTCGGGACGGCCCTGGCCGCTCGCCGCGATCCCGCGAGCGCGGTCAAGGAACTGCGCCGGGCGCTCGAACTTGGCTATCCGCCGGAGCAGACGCTGCCCGCGCTGGCCCAGGCCCTCATCGACGACGGTGACGCCAGGGAGCTGGTGGCGGAGTTCGGCGGAAAAACCCTCCGCAACCCCGACGCCGAGGCCAATTTCAAGACGATCATCGGCAATGCGTGGCTCTCCCTGGGCAAAACCAAGGAGGCCGGAGGAGCATTTGCTGCCGCGCTAGCGGCGAAGCCCGATTTCCCCGATGCGTCGCTCGGAGTCGCGACGTTGCGGGCCGTGAACCGAGATTTCGAAGGGGCCACGAAGATTGTCGACAGTGTCCTGGCGCAGCCGAAGGCCCCGCCCGAAGCATCGTTGCTCAAGGCCCAGCTTCTGTTCGCCGAGGGCCAGCCCGATGCGGCACGTGCGGTGCTGGAAAAGCTGGTGGAGGCAAGGCCCGCATACCTGCCGGCGCGCTATCGGCTCGCCGCGCTGCAGGTTGCACGGGGCGATTTCGATCAGGCGAGCGCGCAGGTTGGTGCCATCCGGAAAATATCGAAGCAGGACACGCGAGCCTATTATTTCGAAGCGCTTATTGCGTCCAACAAGGGAAACCTGCCGGCTGCGCGCGAGGCGATTCAGCAGGTCTTGAAGGGCTCGCCTGGACACGTCCCGAGTCTGGTGGTTGCCGGCGAGGTCGAACTTCGGGCCGGACAATTCAATCAGGCTGAGGATTATCTGCGTCGCGCTCTGCAGGCTGCGCCCGGGCTGTTGTACGCAGAGCGGCTGCTCGCCGCGACCTACGTGCGCATGGGCAGTCCGGCGCGCGCCCTGGAAGTGCTTCAGCCGCAGCTCGTGCGCGGAGACCGGGATCCTCAACTCATGGCGGTCGCCGGCGAGGCGTATCTTTCCGTCGGCGATTATCCCAAGGCGGCACAGTACTTTGCACAGACGGCGGCACTGGATCCAAAGAACGCGGCGGCGCGGACGCGGCTGGGACAGGCTCGCTTTGCCGAGGGAGACACCGAGGCGGCGATCCGTGACCTCGAGGCGGCCTCCGCACTCGATCCCAACGTTTCGTCGGCCGACCTCGCGCTAGTCGCCAATCTCCTGCGCCAGAAGCAGTTCGACGAAGCCACGGCCGCCGTAGGCCGGCTGGAAAAAAAGCAGCCGAACAACCCGCTCGTCTACAACCTGAAGGGCATCGTCTACCTGAGCAAGCGCGACATCGGAAGCGCGCGTGAGAGTTTTGAGCACGCGCTGCAGATACAGTCCGACTATCTTCCCGCTATCGGTAACCTCGCGCAGCTCGATCGACTCGACAAGAAGCCCGACGTCGCGCGCAAGCGTTATGAGGCGATCCTCGAGAAGGAGCCGAAGAACGAACAGGCGCTGCTGGGCTACGCCAATCTCGTGCAGTCGCTCGGCGGCGAAGCGAGCGAGGTCGAAGTGCTCCTCAAGAAGGCGGTGACGGTGAATCCGCAATCGATCGGCGCCCGGCTCGCGCTGGTCGCCTTCTACACCCAGAAGGGCGATCTCAAGCAGGCACAGTTCGCGGCACAGGAGGCGAATGCCGCCCTGCCAAATGACCCTCGAACGCTCGAGATGCTGGGACAGGTCCAACTGGCGGCGGGTGACGCTTCGCAGGCCGTCGACACTTTCAACAAGCTCGTGGCGGCGCGTCCGGGGTCGGCCGAGCCGCTCCTTCGTCTGGCCCGTGCTCTGGTCGTCGCAAAGGACTACGACCGAGCGGTCGAAAAGCTTCGCGCCGCGTTGACGATCAACCCGGAACTCTTCGAGGCCAGTCGGGAGATCGTGGTGATCTACACCCTGTCCGGGCGCCCCGAGCAGGCGCTGCAGGAAATCAAGGCGATCCAGCGACGACAGCCTGGGGAGGCGCGCGGCTACCTGCTCGAGGGCGAGTTCTTCGGGACTCAACTGAAGTGGTCCGAGGCCGAATCAGCCATCAAGGCTGCACAGAAGCGCGCGCCCGACGACAGCACGGTCGCACTCGCGATGCACGCGGCGACGACCGGCGCCGGAAAGGCTGCGGCAGCGGACGCCGCGGCGGAAAAATGGTTGCACGATCATCCGAAAGATGTCGCGCTGCGCAACTTCCTCGCCGAACGCGCCGCGCGCAAGCAGGACTACAAGTCCGCGGCCCGGTACTATCAGGCGGTCGTGGTGCAGCAACCCGACAACGCGATGTATCTCAACAATCTCGCCTGGGCTTTGGGCGAGCTGGGCGACCCCAAGGCGTTGTCGCAGGCTGAGAAAGCGTTGGCGCTGGCTCCGACGAATCCCGCGATCCTGGATACGACGGGCGTGCTGCTGGTCAAGAAGGGCGATGTGACCCAGGGACTCGAAAAGCTGCGGCTGGCCGCGCAGCGGGCACCGAATCACGCGGACATTCGATTGCATCTGGCCAAGGCCCTGATCAAAGCCGGCGACAAGGAGGCGGCCCGCAAGGAGCTTGATGCGCTCGTGCAGGCGGGCGCCCCGACGCCTGACAAGGCGACGAGCGACAAGGGCAAGAGCGTCGATCCAAGGGCCGCGCCGCAAGCTTCGGCCAAGGTTCCGCCTCTGACCTGCGCCGCCGATTGTGCCGCTGAGGTGGCTGCACTGCTGAAGACGCTGTAGGGCAACGCGTCGTCGCCATGCCCGAGACGACTGGGAGCGATCGTCATCGGGCGCTCGGCGCGCAAACACCACGAAGGGAGTCGAAGTGACCGTTGTTGCCGTGGTTGGCTTGGGATACGTGGGCCTGCCCCTGGCCGTCGAGTTCGGAAAGAAACATCCGACCGTAGGGTTCGACCTTTCCGAGAGGAAAGTCGCGGCGTACCGCCGCTTCGTCGACCCGACCGGGGAAGTCAGCGAGGCCGAGCTCAAGGCGGCGTCTTATTTGCGCGTGACGACCCAGGCTGCCGACCTGGTCGAGGCGGACTTTGTCGTCGTCGCGGTGCCAACACCGGTGGACCAGGCGCATCAGCCGGATTTCGGTCCTTTGCTGGGAGCCAGCGAAGCGGTCGGCAAGAACCTGAAGCGCGGCGCGACCGTCGTGTTCGAATCGACTGTCTACCCCGGGGCGACCGAAGAAATCTGCGTGCCTGTCATCGAACGGTGCTCCGGACTCAAATGGCGCCGCGATTTTTTCGTCGGCTATTCGCCAGAGCGCATCAATCCAGGCGACAGGGAGCATTCGTTGACGCGGATCACCAAGGTGGTCTCCGGGGACTCCCCCGAAACGCTCGACAAGGTTGCAGACCTCTACGGCAGCATCATCGCGGCAGGTGTGCATCGGGCGAGCTGCATCAAGGTCGCCGAAGCAGCCAAAGTGATCGAAAACACACAGCGGGACCTCAACATCGCGCTGATCAACGAGCTCGCCCTGATCTTCCACAAGATCGGAATCGACACAAGCGAGGTCCTGGAAGCTGCGGGAACGAAGTGGAACTTCCTGAACTTCCGGCCGGGGCTGGTCGGAGGCCACTGCATCGGCGTCGATCCGTACTATCTGACGCACAAGGCCGACAT
>Ga0137378_10005344_pt1 | contig 11137 bp, 11 predicted proteins | sample SagtaG_21_FD_104813 | JGI IMG/M metagenome (GOLD analysis project Ga0137378, IMG submission 104813) | Vadose zone soil microbial communities from Sagehorn Ranch, Mendocino, California, USA - Sage2_L_60_16 metaG | ecosystem: Environmental > Terrestrial > Soil > Vadose zone | place: USA... | reverse complement strand
TGAGACTCTTGGCATGGACGCCAGCACGAGACGAGTGTTGTGCCGGCTTACTTGGGATACCTGTTCCAAAAAAGGGCGCCAAAATGGCTCTCCATTCTTTTCTTTGTCGTCTAGCGTCAGGTAACTGGCGATAAGATTACCCGCAAACTGCTTCCTTGTTTGGTAACAGATAGCGCAACACCTCAGTGTAATCGCTCTTGCTCTACAACTGCTCCAACCTTTTGATGACCGATCATCCCTTGTGTGGCGATCGTGAAAATGAAAAGAGCAACCGTGAATCGCTATGATGGAGAGGTGAGGCCACCCTGTTATCATTGCCCTGAGCGATGAGCAGGCCCACGAATGAATTCGAAGGGATGCCGGGCCATGTACTGATCGAAACGATTAGCTTTGAAGAAACGATGGCACGACCAAGATGATGGACACAGCTCACTATCAGACGATTGAAGATCTCGTCGGGATGCTTCAGTCGGGTATGGAGGAAGGAGCAACCGAAACCATGGATCGACTTGCAGAGCTTGTAGAAAAGAGCAAGGAGACGTAAATGAATCCGTCTGAACGTATCGACGAACAAATCGCGGAACTTGCCGACTGGCGCGGCCAAATGATCGCCCGACTAGGTACACTGATCCGCGAGGCCGACCCGACATCACTGAGGAATGGAAGTGGGATTCCCCAGTATGGTCTCACCAGGGACTGGTTTGTGCCGTCGGCGCTTTCAAGGAGACAGTAAAAATGAACTTTTTTCAAAGCGCTTTCCTGGAAGATCCGCATAAACTCTTCAATGCCGACCTTGATGCGAAAAAAACGCGAGCGATAGATTTCCATGAGGGCGACGCAGTTGATGATTCTGCTTTGAAAGAGCTCATTCGTGCAGCCGTCGCTCACAATGTTGGATGAAAAATAGGATGACACAACAGGAAAGTGATCTCCCGATTGATCTGGCCTGTGATGGCTACTTGGGACATCTGTCAGAAAACGAGAATCTTAATAAAGTCGTTCCTATGTAAATAAAGTTGTTCCCGTGTTAATAAAGTCGTTCCCATTTCGGGTCAAATGGGGGCTGTGCTGGCTACTAGGGACATCCGTTCTCAAAATCGATGGATTTGCTCATTTTTCTCGGAGCTGTGGCATTCACTGATGAAGGGATGGAAGAGCATTTTCGTGTGTCTCCATTCATGATGCAGAAGTATGCGCCGTTCGTCCTCTCCTTCAGTGAGAGACGAGAGGGCGGAAGTTTCTTTCAAGCACTTCAAGAACACGATGGTATGCAGAACTCAATCTCTTTCTCTTTAGGTATTACGGCTTGTCGCTTGGAGCGCTCAGGCTACTCTTCGGTACTCGTGGTGTAACCCACCCAGGACCGGAACTGAGATAATCCGATTACTATATTGACCTGGTGGAACGGAGGGTAGTTCCCTTTGCGGAACCTGCTGGTGGATCCCTTGATGTGGTCGCGCCCGGTTGAAATACTCGACATAGGAACGCAGGACACGATGGAGTTACTTCTCACTGAGGATCAGTACGTGATTCAGGCACTCTCGCCGCACACTCCCCAGAAAGCGTTCACAAATCGCATTGGCTCGTGGCGTGTGATACGGCGTTTTTCAGTATCTTAATACTGCTCGTTGCTGCAACTCGAGCGAAACAGGGTCCAAACTTGCTGTCATGATCACGAATGAGATACTTCGGCGTTTGTCCATAGGGAGTGGCCTCCCGCAGTTGTTGAGCGATCCAAGCGTCGGTAGGAGATCGCGTCACCCCGACGTGGACGACTTTCCGTGATCGCAGTTCGATGATGAAAAAGGCAAACACCAAGCGGAAGAACAGGTCAGTCACCTGGAGGAAGTCACAGGCCCAGACCTCCCCCCCATGATGGCGTAGAAACGTCCGCCAGCTTTGCCCCGTTGGGCGAGGCGTACGCACGCCCCGCATATACTTCTGGATTGTCCGTTTGCAGACGTGAATATCCAGCTTCAGTCATTCACCCCGGATGCGCTCCGCCCCCCAAAGCCGATTGTGCTTTGCCATCTCCTTGATCAATGCAATGATCTCTCCCGTCACCTTTGGTTTATTCGAAGTCGCTTTTGTCTTGTGCTTCCAGAAAAGACGAAAGCTCAGGCGGTGCCATCGCAAAAGGGTCGTCTTCCTGGACGATCAAGAGCGCTTGTCTCCAGGACCGCGTCGCTCTTGCCAGAAGCACCAGGAGGCTTCGATCCTTCTTGGCGCATACTGGTCGTTTGCTCTGTCGACGAAGAATGATGAGTTGTTGGCGTAAGAGCGCATTTTCGGCGACAAGTTGGGATTTCCCTCTAGCAAGATCTGCCAGCGTCCCGAGCAGCAATGAAGTGTTCAGTGGTCTTGTCCAATGCAAGAAGCCATGTTGGAGCAGGTGAAAGCAGGAACATACCTGTTGTTTGATGGAGATGAGAGCACGAGACACAGGATGAATCTCTCCTTCTTGAAAATGGGTGAGTTGCCTGAGCACGAGAGCAGAGCAAACCTTCTTGATTGTACTCTCATCTCACGTTTCTCTGCAAGAAAGGGACTTGTCAAATCATGCTGAAGACGCCTATTTCGCGAACAGATGACCCAAGTAGCCAGGTGAGGTGGGAACCAGAAACCGTGCGTATCGAACTGCGTCCCTTCAACGACGCTCAACTCAATCGTGATCTCGATGCTCTCTGCACACGAGTAGCAACTGCGCAGCCACGGCTTCCTGATGGACGACGACTGGTCTTCACTGTGGGACCTCTCCATCGTCTCAGTTCAGAACTGTACCAGCAGCAACTTGAGTGACACCCTGATCTTGTCCTGAAATAACGCTTTGCTAACGCGCATCTGACCAGAAGCATCCGCATTCATCTTGAAAACAGCATCTCATCTTGAGCCACCAAACGTTTGGCTAACGCCACCCATGCTATGCTTCTTGAAGTCGACCTGCGGAGACGTATGAGAGCAACAGTTGCTCTGTCTGTCATGCACCGCTCGTCGTACAATCATCGGCTTGCGCATGCGGTCGAGACGGTGACGTTGCTTACGCAGCTGACACAACAACATGGACAAGGAGAAAACGAATGATGGAACAACAAAACACCACAGTCACTTTGAAGGAAACGGCAATTCAGGAGCTTGTATCGCGCATGCGAGGAGAGTTGCTTCGTCCCGGCGATGCTGACTACGAGCAGGCTTGCCGGGTCTACAACGGCATGATCGAGAAGCGACCCGCCCTGATCGCCCGCTGCGTGGATGTGGCCGATGTGATGGCCGCGGTTAACTTCGCCCGCGAGCACGGACTGATGTTGGCCGTGCGAGGCGGCGGGCACAGCGGCCCAGGCCTGGGCACCTGCGATGACGGCCTGGTGATCGACCTGTCAGGCATGAAGGGTATTCGCGTCGATCCCTCCGCGCGCACCGCTCGCGTCGAAGGCGGCTGCACCTGGGGCGAGGTGGACCATGCCACCCACCCCTTCGGACTGGCCACGCCCAGTGGCTTCATTTCGACCACCGGCGTGGGTGGACTGACGTTGGGCGGGGGCATCGGCTACCTCTCGCGGACACTGGGCCTGACGATCGACAACCTGCTGGGCGTTGACATAGTGCTCGCCGATGGCAGCTTTGTCACAGCCAGCGCGAAGGCCCATGCCGACCTGTTCTGGGCCGTCCGCGGTGGTGGCGGCAACTTCGGTGTCGTCACCTCGTTCCTGTTCCAACTGCACCCCATCAGCACGGTCTATGGCGGGCCGATGTTCTGGCCGCTCGAACAGGCGGCGGACGTGCTCAAGTTCTGGCGCGACTTCATCCTGAACGCACCCGAGGAGATCAACGGCTGGTTCGGGTTTGTCACCGTGCCACCCGCACCACCGTTCCCGGAGCAGTTTCACCTGCAGAAGATGTGCGTCATCGTGTGGTGCTACAGTGGCGCGCTGGACAAGGCCGATGAGCTCTTCAAACCCATTCGTGCCTTTCGCTCCCCGGCAATGGATATCGCTGGGCCGATTCCGTGGCCGGTGCTGCAGAGCCTGTTCGACGCGTTGTACCCGAAGGGCTTGCAGTGGTACTGGAAGGCTGACTTCTTCACCGATCTGAGTGAGAAGGCGATTGATTTGCATATGAAGTACAGCGCGCAACTGCCGACGATGCACTCGACGATGCACCTCTATCCGATCAACGGGGCGGTCCATCGGGCCAGCCCGAGCGAGACCGCGTTCAGCTTCCGTGAGGCCAACTTCGCCGAGGTGATCGTCGGGGTCGACCCTGACCCGGCCAACAACGAGCGCATGATCGGGTGGGCCAGGGACTACTGGATGGCCTTGCATCCCTATTCAGCGGGAGGCGGCTATATCAACATGATGATGGATGAGGGCGCGGACAATGTGAAGGCGGCGTACCGCGACAACTATGCCCGACTGGCACAGATCAAAGCCAGGTACGACCCGGGCAATCTGTTCCAAGTGAATCAGAATATCAAGCCAACCAGGTGATGCTACCCGAGAGCGGGACGGATGGAGGACAATCATGAGGAGCAAACAACCGGCGCAGGGCACGTTCGACAGGCACCACGCCGTCGTCATCGGCGGAAGTATAGCCGGATTGCTGGCCGCCCGTGTCCTCTTGGATCATTTTGAACAGGTCACACTGATCGAGCGCGATCGATTGACCAGAGATGCTGAGCCGCGCAAAGGGGTACCGCAGGGACGACACGTGCATGGGTTGCTGGCGCGTGGAGCGATCATCATGGGGGAGTACTTTCCTGACCTCTTTCATACTCTTGCCCAGGACGGTGCGATTCTGGTAAGTCTGGAAGATTTACGCTGGAATCAGCTCGGCGTCTGGATGACGCCCGTTCCGAGTCCCGTCAAAGCCCTGTTCCAGAGCCGCTCATTCCTTGAGCAGCATGTGCGAGACCAACTGGCTGCCAGGGACAATGTGCGTATCATGGATGCCTGCGAGGTTGCGCAGTTGTGCGCGCACAATGACCGCATCACTGGCGTCGTGCTGCGTTACCGCACTGGAGAGCAGCATGAGGAAGCGCTGTCCGCCGACCTCGTCGTGGATACCAGCGGACGCGGTTCGCGTGCGCCACAATGGCTCAACTCGTTGGGGTATGGGAATGTGCAGGAAACCAGCGTCAAAATCGATATTGGATACGCCACGCGCATCTATCGCTGCCCTGCACACCTTCCCGCCGATTGGAAGGGACTGTTCATCTATGGAAGACCTCCCGACGACAAACGCGGGGGAGTCATCTTCCCCATCCAGGGCGGCTACTGGATGGTCACGCTGACAGGCTCGCTGCGCGACTATCCACCGGACGACGAGGCCGGTTTCCTGGAATTTGCTCGCAGCCTGACTCAGCCGAACCTCTACGAAGCCATGAAAGACGCGGAACCAGTCACACCTATTGCGGTGTACAAGTATTCCGCGAATCGCTGGCGGCATTATGAGCGCATGGAACGCCTCCCGGAGGGCTTCATCATCATGGGTGACGCAGCATGCAGCTTCAATCCGGTGTATGGCCAGGGCATGTCAGTCGCAGCCATCGAAGCGCAGTCGCTGGATCGCTGTCTGCGCGAGCAGGAGATGTTCGCCGGGAACAACGGCCTGGTTGGTTTCACGCAGCGGTTCCAGCAAGCGATAGCCAGAGACATCAAAACTCCCTGGCTGCTCTCAACGGGTGAAGATTTGCGCTATCCAGGTACTGAGGGGAAGAGATCGCTCAGCATACGCCTGCTCAACAGGTACATGCACCGCGTTATCGAACTGACCGCATCCGATCCACGTGTGACGGCAACCTTGTTGCGTGTCCGGAACCTGCTCAAACCCTTGTCAACGCTGTTCCAGCCACGCATCATGCTGGCCGTACTTCGCCAGGAACTGGCCGCATTCAGGCAACAGCCTACCGTGACAGCGCCAGCAAGCGAGGGAAGCGCGCCAGTTTACAGCAGGTATGAGCCGCTACACAGCAAAGTGTAAGCAGGGAGATGAGAATATGTTGCAGAGTATACGAGAGAAAGGGGGGAGTGCTATGACAGCACCTTTCCGAGCATTTGTCGTCGATCAAACCGCTGACGGGTTTCAGATGGGAATCCAGCAACTGGAACAGCGCGATTTACCCCCAGGTGACGTGCTGATCCAGGTGGCGTACGCGGCGGTGAACTACAAAGATGCACTCGTCTGCATCCCCAATGGCAACGTGGCACGGGCCTATCCACTGGTGCCCGGCCTCGAGTTGACAGGAGCGGTGGTCGAGTCGACCGATCCGCGTTTCCAGCCAGGCGATCCCGTGCTGGCCTATGATTTTGGCAGCACTCAGGGGATTTCCCGGCATGGTGGCTACAGCGAGTATGCCCGTGTCCCAGGCGATTTTCTCTTTCGCCTGCCTGCGGGCGTGGACTGCAAGCAGGCCCACGTGCTTACAGCAGGGGTGACAGCAGCGATGGGGTTGCGCCAGCTCGAGAAGCATGATCTGACACCCCAGAGGGGCCCAGTCCTGGTCACAGGTGCTACGGGGGGTGTTGGAAGCCTGGCCGTCAGCCTGCTGTCGAGGCGAGGCTACACGGTGGCCGCCAGCACGGGCAAACCTGATGCCCAGGACTATCTGAGGCAACTTGGGGCAAGCGAGATCCTGAGTCGCCAGGAGACCGAAGCCGAAAGCACGCGACCACTCGAAGCGGAGCGATGGGCAGGGAGCATCGACACGGTGGGTGGTGCGACCCTGGCCTATCTGATGCGAACGACGAAAAAAGGAGGGGCGATAGCGGCCATCGGAGTTTCCGGAGGGGCGGCGTTTCGTGCGACCATGTTTCCACTCATCCTGCGGGGCATCAAGGTGCTGGGCATCGATATGCCATCGACACCGCTCCAGATGGGCCGGGAGCTGTGGGAAGAGGTAATCGGTGAAGCAACGCTGCTGAACCTGGTGGATTCGATCGTATCCGAAGTCACGCTGGAGGACATCCCGAGGGTGACACAGGCCATGTTGGGCGGGCAGACGCGAGGGCGCATCCTGGTCAGACCGAGCGAACAGTGAGTGTAGCGCTGGTTCGCACGCCATCTGCAGAAAGCGTGTGTCTTGGCTACGAGGCGCGAGACCAGCAATGACCGTAGCCAAGAGAGCTGGAAAGGAGAACCCTATGGAATGTGGCGTCCACCTGCCGTTGCTTGCCTTTCGCGGGCAAGCGTTCTCGCTCTCACGCCTGGTTGACTATGCCCAGACGGCGGAGCAGCTCGGCTTCACCACGCTGTGCGCCGACGATCATCTCACCTTCTCCCGTCCCTGGCTCGATAGTATCGCGGCATTGGCCTCCGTACTCACTAATCTGGCGAAGTACAGAAGGATAGTCTATCGCCTAATCCCTACTTCTCACAATATAACTAGATGCACCTCAAGATTAAAAAATTATCAATAAATAACCCTTTGGAATGGAAAGAGGACATATCATCCTCAAATGGAGGTCGTATGGCATCACGTCATTTAACTCTTTATGAATCTGATCTTTTACAGAAAAGCAATGTTAGTCCACTTAGGAGAGGATTTGAGACAACTGCAGGACCACTCATCCTGCAAAGTTTCTGCTCACCAGCCCTGGTCGCGTCGCTCAAAGCTGAGGGCGGATTACATGCGTTTGCGCATTTTCCTGAAAGGGAACACCAACTCTTGCTGGGAATAGCTGAGCGCCCGGATTGTGTGCTCTTGAGCGGATCTCGTGCATGTGAAACAGCACAAGCATATTAATGATTCGAGAGGTGTAGTTCTATGTCTACGACAGTGACACCTGTTTTGAAAAGAGGAGATTCCTATGCGTGAACTGCTCATCGCCGCTGCGGAGCGGGCGATTCGTTATATGGAGGGCCTGAACGGGCGAGGTGTTGCCCCTGATCCCACCGTCGTTGCCCGTCTTGCAGAGCTTGCTATCTCGCTGCCTACCGATCCATCCCCTGCGGACGAAACCATGGCCCTGCTCGATTCCTACAGCGCAGCCACGATGGCGATGGCCGGGCAACGCTTCTTTGGCTTCGTGATCGGTGGGGTGTTACCAGCAACACTGGCAGCGAATTGGCTGGCCAGCGCCTGGGATCAGAACGCTGCTCTGGCGGAGGTCACACCGCTTCCTGCGAAGTTGGAGGATGTTGCTCTCGGTTGGCTCCGCGATGTGCTCGGCTTGCCGCCCGAAACAGGAGTAGGGTTCGTCACCGGCGCGACGATGGCGAATTTCACCTGCCTGGCCGCGGCGCGCCATTCTGTCTTGCAGCAAGCAGGATGGGATGTGGAAGCCGATGGCATGTTTGGCGCGCCGGAAGTCGCCGTGGTCGTTGGCGAGGAGGCTCATCCCACGCTGTTCAAGTCCCTGGGGCTGGCGGGGTTTGGTCGCAACCGGGTGGTGCGCGTCCCGGTGGACAAGCAGGGCCGCATGCGTGCTAATCTGTTTCCGGACCTCTCCGGTCCCACCATTGTCTGTTTGCAGGCCGGGAATGTGAACACCGGGGCATTCGATCCCGCGCCCCAGATCATTCCCAAAGCGAAAGCAGCCAATGCCTGGGTGCATGTCGATGGCGCTTTTGGGTTGTGGGCAGCGGCGGCCCCCTGCAAAGCGCACTTGATGGCGGGCTACGCCGACGCCGATTCCTGGGCAACGGATGCGCATAAATACCTGAACACGCCCTACGACAGCGGCCTGGCATTTGTCCGCTCTCCGGATGTGCTGCAGGCCGCGATGGCGATTTCTGCGGCATATCTGCCCTCAAGCCCAACACGCGATCCAGCAAACTTCACGCCAGAACTCTCGCGCCGGGCGCGCGGTATCGAAGTCTGGGCGGCGTTGCACACACTGGGGCGATCAGGCCTCGCGGATCTCGTTGAGCGCACCTGCCGCTATGCGGTGCGCTTTGCGGAAGGTTTGCGCGCTGCGGGGTACACTATTCTGAACGAGGTCATGTTCAATCAGGTCCTGGTGACATTCGGGGATGATGAGAGGACACGGCGTGTCATTGCCGGTATTCAACGGGATGGCACCTGTTGGTGCGGTGGGACCACCTGGCAGGGGCAAACGGCCATGCGCATCAGCGTGTCGTCATGGGCCACGACCGATGCGGATGTTGAGCGCAGCCTACAAGCCATGATCCGGGTTGCACGCGAACAGGCGTAATCATCTCAGCCGCAGACAGGGCTCCGCTTGCCGCCGGGAGGCAAGGTGATGCGGGGGGCGTGCGAACCTCCAGCCGTTCTGGCAGGCCGTCATGGACATCGAAGCCTCATAGGTCATCAATTTTACGGGATGTAATGGCTTAGCATCCGGAACATACACAGGATATGATGCATCACGCTTGCGCCTTGGACACGCTGATGACAATCTGGCCGTGTTACACCATATGAGCCTCAATCTGCTCCGTCAGGAACAATCGTCTCGGGTTGGCATCCATGCCAAACGTCTCAAAGCTGGTTGGGATAACGACTATCTCCAGCACGTTCTGGATGGGGTGAATTAGATGCGATTGCCCTGGAAGGGCTTACTATTCTCGTAGCGCCTATTTCCCGAACGGATGTCCCAAGCGGGATGCCTCTGCGAGGCAGAGAAGAGGATGATACATCGCATAGAAAACGTAAAAGCGGTAGAAGTATGCGACGTCACGAAGGAAGTAGCCACCACAGGTGCTTCGTCGCCAGATGAGGTATACTTTTCATAGAAAAGCAGCGAAGACAACTGATTGTCATGTATATTTGAGCAGTGAGGTCAACAGATGACAGAGGCAAATCAACAACAAACGAAAGCGCTGGTCCTTGGCGGCGGCGGTACCACCGGCATCGCCTGGGAGATGGGCATTCTTCTAGGACTCCACGATGGAGGAATTGATGTGATCGACGCGAACCTGGTTGTGGGAACTTCAGCAGGATCGGTAGTAGGTGCGCAAATCACCAGTAGTTTCCCCCTGGAAGACCTCTACGCGCGCCAGCTCCAACCGCTTGAGAAGACCAAAGAACAGGTCGTACAATTCGATATGAACGAGTTATTGCAAGTGTTCGCAGCCGGTATGGGAGCACCGGACGTTCAGACGGCAAGAGCACGTATCGGAGCGGCAGCACTGGCCGTGAAGACCATGCCTGAGGAAGAACGCCTGGAAATCATTGCGTCCCGGCTGCCCGTTCAGGAATGGCCAAACAAACAGCGGCTCGTCATTACCTCCGTCGATGCGCAGACCGGCGCATGGGTTACGTTCGACCGCGATGCCGGCGTATCCTTAGCGCTGGCAGTCTCGGCAAGCTGCGCCGTTCCAGGTGTTTATCCTCCCGTCACCATCGTCGGTCATCGCTATATCGATGGCGGCGTCCGCTCGGGTACCAACGCCGACATCGCGAAAGGGTACCAGCGCGTGCTTGTCCTGAGAGCTGAAACGCTCGATGCCTCGGCATTGGATCCGCTACACACGACACCTTTCGTGGCCTTCGAAAGCGAACTGGCTGAAGTCGAACAGGCCGGTTCCCAGGTCCTGGTGATTACGCCCGACGAAGCGTCAGCAGTGGCCAGGGGGCCGAATCCGCTCGACTCCAGTCGGCGAGCCATTTCTGCCAGAGCTGGCCGCGAGCAGGGTCGCCTGCTTGCCGAGAACGTCAGGCGTTTCTGGATAGAGTAATGCCCGTGTGCTGGCTACTTGGTTCATCCGTTGAGAAAATCGGCTCTTAAGTGACTTAGATGGTAGGTACTTGTTGGTAATTTAGTCTAAATGTCTTCAATTGAGAGGCTATGCTTTCGTACTGTTTGCTTATCTGTAGCTGATAAACTGAGTTTGAGTCCGCAACTTTATTCTTGGTGAGAAAGTTCTGTCAAAAACGTGTAATGTTCCAGTCCACAACTTTATTTCGCCCGAAAAATCATATATTGCATGTAAAGTGATACTTGCGAGTCCGTAACTTTATTCTTGATGAACATCAGTCCTACCTTCAGCATAGAAGCATTCCAAACCCTTCAACAGAGCTTACAATTGGGTCGTGGCTCATTTGAGAAGGATAGCCCGCTCGAGATTGTAGCGATGGAGAAAGAGCAGAAGACACGCCTCGTGCATCACCACGGACTTGGAAAACGACAACGTCATGCGCACAAAACGGGCGAGTCGTTGGCGCAGGGTGTTATTCCAGCGC
>Ga0137378_10005335_pt1 | contig 11147 bp, 9 predicted proteins | sample SagtaG_21_FD_104813 | JGI IMG/M metagenome (GOLD analysis project Ga0137378, IMG submission 104813) | Vadose zone soil microbial communities from Sagehorn Ranch, Mendocino, California, USA - Sage2_L_60_16 metaG | ecosystem: Environmental > Terrestrial > Soil > Vadose zone | place: USA... | reverse complement strand
GGCCATCAGGGTGCAATAACAGGGGCGATAGTGGCGACAAGCATCGTATTTTTCCCAGCGGCTCCCCTTTTTCTCCTCATACATGGGAAAGACATCACAATTCCGAAAGGTACTGAGATTACTGCTTACATCAATGGGGATATTCCGTTAGACCCAAAGAAGTTTGCGACACAGGCTGCTGCCAGTTCGGATGCAGGTGCCGCCGTTCAACCAACCGCTGATGCATCCACAACGCAAAATGGGAAAGGCTTGGATGCTGCGCTTACGGCAGTTGACATCAAATCGACTCCTGATGGAGCCGAGGTCACCGTGGACGACAAATTCATGGGCAGCACTCCTTCGTCACTGCGACTTGCGGTGGGCGACCACAAGATTAAGTTGGGAAAATCGGGCTTCAAAATTTGGGAAAGAACCATGACCGTGACTGCGGGAGCAACACTCACGGTGGATGCCACACTTGAAAAAGAATAGGAATGCATCAGGTCTTGATGTATGTCCGAGCATCTCCAACGAGAGAATGCTTCGCCTACCTGATCCTATCGTTCGCGCTGAGTTGGATCGTGTGGATTCCCGTGCTCTTGGCCTCGCGCAGGCATGAGCAACTTGGCGATCTGCTAATCATCGGCACTTTTGGTCCTGCTCTTGCTGCCATTCTGCTCTCCTACCAAGGCGTTCGTGTCCCTTCCAAGTTATCCTCTCGATTCGTCTGTTTCGGATTGACGTTGCTCCTGTGTTGGGCCGTCCTTATCGGACATGCAAAGTTGTGGGACGAACTGCGTCTCTCGTTCGGCGCAAAATTGCTACTCCTGTTGCCATCAGCCATTCCAGCTTGGATTGTCTCAACTGCTTTTTCACGGGACGGCGGGATACGCGCCACGATGCGAACGCTCTTAGTGCCAAGACCAGTGCTCTGGCACGCGGTTGCGTTGTTTGCATTTCCCGCGCTCCTACTTTTTACGGCAGGTTTGACGCGAATACAGGGCAGCACAGTCCATCAACCCAAAATCGTTGGGTCCGGGCTGTCTTACTTTCCGCTGGTGGTTGTGGAGTTCGGTTATGCTCTTTTCGTCGGCGGAGGCGTTTCGGAGGAACCGGGATGGCGGGGCTTCCTCCTGCCACGGTTGCAGGATCGATTTAACCCGCTAGTAGCAAGCCTATTGGTCTGGTTCCCGTGGGCACTATGGCACGCACCGCTCGATTTCGCCGGGTATGCAGGCTCAACATTTGCGGCGTACCTCCAAACACGAGTGTTCATCCTGGTTCCGCTTTCCATCATTATTACGTGGGTTTACAATCGCTGTGGCAAGACGATTCTTAGTGCCGCGCTGTTCCACTCTGCGTTCAATGTAGCGCCCGATTTCGTTTCGTCCCCCAAGTGGGCAGGCTGGATGATTTCTATTTTGGCGGTCATAGCAATCGTGGCCGATAGGATGTGGCAGAGGAGGAAACCCGACTCTAGTTCCTTCTCCAAGAAGGGGTCTTAAAACCTGATCGTTGCCGCCCGGCAGCCCTGGACTTCGCAGCCGCCAGGCTCGTTGCTTGCCTTCCAGGTTCCTCAATGGAATAATCCCGTCATGATTATTGGCGACCGCCTAAGAGAATTACGCGAAGCAAAAAATCTCTCTCAAGGGGACATCGAGAAGAAAACAGGGCTGTTCCGCTGCTACGTCTCGCGGGTTGAAAACAGTCACACAGTTCCCGCTATTGAGACGCTGGAAAAGATGGCACGGGCCTTAGAGGTTCCGATGTACCAGCTTTTCTATGATGGCGATAAACCGCCCGAGGCTCCCGCTGCATTAGTTTCGAATGGTGATAGGCCGCCAATTTGGGGACTTCGGGGTAGAGATGCCCGCTACTTTCAAAGGTTGAGACGGCACCTGGCAAAGATGAGCGCCGACGACCGGAAATTGCTTCTGGGCATGGCCCAGAAAATGGCGCACGATAACTAAAACCTCGGCCCAGACAAGCAAAGTGCCCGCGAAAGCCATTGACTCGGAAGTGCCTGCTCGTGTATTAGTAAGGGCCTTGGGCACTCCGGTTAGTGACACCTGCCTTTCTCTGAGAGGGAAGCCTTGGTTGACCCCACGCGCCGGAGCGCCCTCCTTTTTGGAGGCGTCGGAACTTCTTTAGCTCCTGTCAGATTGTTTTTCTACTTATCCAGCTTGCTGCCCAGATGAAAATGCTATCTCCGTGGCGAACGAGGCGAGTCTTCTTAGTCCAAGCGGTCAAGATAAACATTTGTATTGGCCGCTGCGTTGAAACTATCTCCTGAATCTTGGTCATGTTTGCGTTCACCGGACGCTTGCTGTATTCGAGTTTGTCACCGGAAACGAAAGGGCATGTTTGCGCGGCAAAGTCGGCACATCTCTTGTGCATGGGCGGGTCAGTGAAAAGGCGGTTGGCTTTGGACAGCGGTCCTCCGATGAAATAGGATTTCTCTCCTAACCGCCGCCCGCAGACAGCACAGAGTTTCTCTGTGACACAGCGAGTTGTTTTCTGCGGGTCAACAGTTCGAAAATCCGGCTTTCCATCGAACCAGGCTTGCGTGAAGGGGACGGGCCATCCTTGATAGGTTGGCAGGTGCGAGAGGTAGGTTGGGATAGCAATGGGCTGCATACTTAGGGGCCTGAAAAAAGCATCTCACGATACTGCTCGGCTCGCGATAGGCTCCTCCCAGGGCGGCTTCTTAGCATTTCCCTCCAGGTCTCGACGAAAAATCTCGGCGAACTCGCGTTGGGCTGTTGCGTCCTTTCAGCGGGTCTACAGCATTACCAGTGGTCTCGATACCCTCAACCGAGTGTTCCTCAATGTTCAATGGAAGAAACGGCGACGAATATGCCGCCGAAGAAACTCGTACGCCTCCTCGGATTCTGGTTCCAACCAGGGGTCATTTGGCGGAGGAAGAAAGGGTCCGCACTTCTTTCTCTCGAATTGCAGAATCAGAATTGTGTTCTGAAGAATGCGCATTCCCGCGTGCCGGTCGCTGGAATCAAGATTCCATGTGCAGGAATACCTATCGACTCTCGTTACGCGGTTGGCTTGCTGTGCGCAATGTCGTTCGCACAGGACCAACCCTGCGGCTGGAGACCTCGCGCAGCCAGGAACTTCACAAGATGTTGTTCTAGCGATATGCATATCAATTCGTTTGAAGCCGGACGGTATCAGTCTATTACAGAATTAGCTTGACATGGGCCTTGCCTTTCAACTAACTTCTGCCCGCTCTTACTTGGGAGTACAGAGCACCCATGCCCCCTTCCAAAGCGGTCATACCGCTTTCACAGGAAGAACTGTCGAAACTCGAAGACTGTACGCATGCTATGAGCAGTTTCGTGACTGCGCTCCTATACCACGTTGAGTTCCTTCCAGAACATCTGCCTCCCCCTGCTTTCGAGCGGCTGATGATTGTGGTCGGACTGGTAAGTAAGACCAAGACCTCTCTGCAAAAGCTGATGGCACATCTTGGGCATATTCGGGATTCGGCAAGAAACCCTGTTAAAAAGAGCGGAGAAGAAACCCATGAACAAAGTTGTTCGAAAACATAGGGACGGTGATTACCCGGATTTTGTTCCACGGACAAGACTTCTGGTTGTCGCGTTGTTTGCGATTCTCCTCGCCAGCGGATTGGCGCTGCTCATCTTTGCCTGACACAAACCCGCTCTGCTAGGCCATCTCGCATCGATTCGTTCGAGGATGAAAGCAGCATCGTCGATAGCGCGATCCACAAAAAAAATCCCTTCGCCATGCTCGGAGTTCACCGCTTAGTACTCTCATAGTACTTTCCTCGGGTGATCACCTGAGCCCAATTTGCAGGATTCACACGATTGGCGGTTTACATGAAACTACCGTACATTCCCGCGCACCGTCTCCCACCCTGACGGCAATTTACAGCCTCCACGCTCCTGCTCGATTGGTCCGTGGACCATCCCGGAGGTCGCATGCGAGCTATTCCTCTTTTCATATTCGTTTTTGTTGCCTTCTCGATCACCCAATTTTCAATCGCCCAACAAACTCAAGCGCCCATCCCAACACCAGCGCAGCGTGACCCACTGTCGATATCTATCTTAGAAAGAGCGGTTACTGCCGCGGGCAGTGCGCAAGCCATTCGCAAAATCGCTGACTTCGCGGCTACTGGAACCATCACGCATAATTGGAGTGGTGGACCGGTTTCTGGTCAGCTTCATGTACAGGGCCGCGGACACGACCAACTGCGGATGGAAACGCGAACGCCTGACGGAACCCATTTAGTCCTGCTGAATCATGGGAAAGGAAGTTTCTCAGGGCCCAATTACGACTCAACTATCTCTCCGATGGACGCGACTAATTTGGCCTTAGTCACTTTTCCCATATCGTTTGTGCTGGCAGCACTGGACGACCCTAATGCAATAATATCCACCGTGGATGCGGAACCCGCCGGACCTCCATCTACTGTCACAATACATATTATTCGCGGGATTCCAGGTAAGCTCGCCCAGGTCGAAAGTGCAAGAAAGATCAATTCAGTAGCGGTTTTGATAGATTCCACGACCTTCACAATAGTGTCGATTCGACATCCCCTTTTTGCGCGAGGCGCGCGCGCACGAGATGTACTTCGGGAATTGAATTACTCTAACTTCAAAGAGATAAATGGGCTCGTCTTGCCGCTCGCCATCGATGAAAGGATAGACGGTCAGCTAACTTGGAGAATGAATCTGAGCACGGTTGAATTTAACCAAGGGTTGACCGATGACATTTTTCGACCCTAGCTGAGTAATCTCACATCACATTCGACACAGACGAAGAAGGTCTGCTAGGTCAAAAAGGGCGCCGCCCCAGAGTTTGTCCGTGAAACGAGGTGCATGAAAATGAATACGCTAAAGGTATTTTGTATCGGGGTTATCTTGACCTTGATGGTGGTTTTCGCTCGTGGTGCCCGGGCACAAGGGTCAGATTACTATGAGAGAATCGGGGTACCCAACTGGACGGTTCCGCTGAATGTTCCTAAAGGCATTGTAAACATCGCCAACGGAAATTTGCACCTAGAAATACCAATGGCCACGACCGCCCAACGCGGAGGGCGACCGGTCAGCATCAGACTTACCTACGACAGTAAGGTCTACTTTGATAGTCCTTACCAGACTTGGTCTTCGCAGAACGTTGTTGGTTCGGCCGGAGGATGGAAGGTCGTCATGACGGGTCAAGCCGACGCGTACTTCTGTCAACAGTTTACGGGTGGAAGGTGTCTGGGAGTAAACTATTCAATATCTAATATTCAAGAGTGTAATTCTGGAGACCCAAACAATCCTGGCTCGATCACGTACTTCACGCCCTGGTCATATGAATCTGCTGACGGCACGTCTAAGACCTTCATTTTTGCTCAGACATCCCAACCGACGACCGATGCTGGGGACTGCGGCTCACAAGACTTTCCCAACTCCACCGCCTACGCCGACGACGGGTCCGGATGGTACATAGTGGTAACAAACTATACGCGGGCCACGGTATATGACAACGAAGGTGACATAATGTCTTTTGAAGATTCTAATGGTAATTATAACTCAGGTACTTATAATTCCATTACCGATAATCTCAGTCGAGTCCTTGTTAACACGACCGTGAACGGTAACGTCACGTATTATGATATCTTGAATTCTCAAGGGACGAGGTCACGATTTACAGTCACAAACACAACTGTCAATGCAAATACTTCTTTCGGCCAAAACTATGTCACTGAGTTCAGCGGGTCCTTTAGTACTGTTCAAAGTCTGACCCTTCCCAACGGAACAAGCTTTACCTTTACATATGACTCCGGGACAGCCCCTGGCAATTACGGGCTGTTGAAGACTATGACCCTGTCCACCGGCGCACAAGTCCAGTTTGGTTATGTCAATTTCATTGACGCACAATGCAATCTCCAAAGATGGATTTCAAATGTGAACATCGCCGGCAACAATTGGACCCTTACGCCAGCAATTGTAGCCGGGGGTGGCAGTGGCAATCCTTGCAGTCTACCCCAACCGGTCCCCCCTGCAAGTCAGTCCGTTACGGTCATTAAACCTAATGGAGAGTCAACGATATACACGTTTGGCAATTCAATGTACGATCTCTCACTGAACGCCATTACGGCCTATAAAGATGCGTCGGGAAATACGCTAAAAACAGAGCTGAGAGACTACTATGGTTTGTTGCCGACCCGCCTGACTACCGTAATTCCGTCCGGCAGCGGAAACTTGAGCAAGAAAATTGAATATTCATATGACAGTTCAAATTATGGCAATGTAAACGAAGTCCGTGAGTGGGACTACTACACGGGAACGCCTCCGGCAACACCAACACGGGTCACAGACGCCACATACCTGGCAGCTAATCCGACCTATCTCGCGAAAAACATCCTTAACAAACCTACCAGCATCATTGTGAAGAGCGGCGGTGGAACTGTGATCGCCCAAACTCAGTTCGAGTACGACAAATACGATACTAGTCAGAATCACGCACCGCTCCAGACCAGCGGCGCCGTCCAGCACGATTCAGCATTTGGCACGAGCTATACAACGCGCGGAAATATCACGGCAGTCCAGCGCTGGCGGAACACGGACGGCGCCTGGCTCTCTTCTTACAACCAATACGATGATGCCGGCAACACACTCAAAACCATCGATCCCGGGGGGCACACCACATCCTTTAGTTATGCCGACTCCTGGTCGAATGCTGCTTGCGGTCCAACTGGAGGAAATGCCGCTGCTTACGTAACAAGCGTTATCAATGCCCTGACTCAAACCACAAGATCAACATATAATTCCTGCACCGGCACGTTGGCTTCAACTGCGGATGTCAACAATCAAACCACGAACCTCGCATATGATTTGATGGATCGTCGCATCCAAGTACTTTATCCGCCCGACCCCAACAACAACAACCTGCGTGCTGAGACGGACACGACGTACAATGAGCCTACGCTGCCACTGAGTGTCACTACGACCACCAAGATCACATCTAGCCTTAGCCGCATATCCACTACGGTCTTGGACAGTTTGGGTCGAACGTCGCAAACCAAGTTAACGGCCGATCCACAGGGCACGGATTTCGTCGACACCACGTACGACAGCCAAGGGCGTGTAGCCACGGTCTCAAACGCATACCGCACTTCCAATGACCCCGGTCCAACCAACGGCATCACCACAACTCAATACGACGCGCTTAACCGCGTTGTGAAAAATATTCCCCCTGACGGCACGGCAAATGCGAACAACATGAGTACGGCCTTCTTGGGCAACTGTTCCACAATCACAGACCAAACGACGAAAATTCGAAAGAGTTGTTTTGATGGACTTGGACGCCTCACTCAAGTGTTCGAACCCGATGCCAGCGGAAACTTGGTTAACGAGACTGATTACCAGTACGACTTGCTGGATAGCTTGCTCCGAGTAGATCAGAAGGGCAATGACCCGAATTCTGCCGATTGGCGTACCCGGACGTTTGTTTACAACTCCCTTTCTCAACTCACTAGCGCGACCAATCCCGAGACAGGACCGGCATCGGGATCTGGCATTATCAACTATACCTACGATAACGACGGCAACGTGCTTACAAAAACGGACGGCCGAGGCGTTACTATAACTTACTCATACGATCCGCTACACAGGCTAACCCGAAAGAGTTTTTCAGATTCTACGCCGACGGTGACGTACGCGTATGATGGTACCGCGCCGACTGCCTGCTCGACGACGCTCAGTAACTCTCTCCCTATTGGTCGGAGAACCGCAATGTGCGATGCCGGGGGTTGGGAAGCTTGGAACTATGATTCCCTGGGCCGAGTCCTTACGGACCGCCGAAACACGAACAGCGTAACTAAAGACACCAGCTATACCTATAACTTAGACGGGTCGACAGCCACTATTGCCTATCCGAGTGGCCACACGGTAGCGTACACATACAACGGCGCAAGCTTAACTACGTCTGCTGCGGATTCAGTATCTGGAATCAATTATGCAACCGGGGCGCTTTACGCACCTCAGGGGGTCCTCTCCTTTCTGCAAAACGGAGCCGGGTTCTATTCTACGGTTCTCTTTAACAACCGGCTGCAGCCTTGTTGGATTTTTGTGAACACGGTTGCTAGCGGTGCGCCTACAACCTGCACTCAGACGGGCGTGCCGGCTGCCGCAATCCTCGATTTCCAGTACGACTTCGGTCTGGGTACGGCGGACAATGGCAACGTAAATCGCGTCACCAATCGTAGGAGCCCGGGACGTTCCATCACTTATCAATACGATGAACTCAATCGCATCCACGACGCTCTCACGGATGACACTTCCGGCCAATTCTGCTGGGGACAACTTTTCGGTACGCAATCAGGCAGCACCTTTACTTCGGGTTACGACCCGTGGGGAAACCTAAAAACAATTACGCCAGATCCCAACCGCCCTGGTTGTGCTGTGAATACTCTCAGTCTGACAATTAACGCCCTTAATAAACATGTTGACTCCGGCTTCTCATACGACAATGTGGGAAATCTGACCGCACAGCCCGGACAGACCTACACATACGATGCCGAGAGCCATTTGAAAACTGCCGTTGGAGTTACGTACACATATGACGGCGACGGCAAACGCATTCAAAAGTCAAACGGGAAACTTTATTGGTATGGGATGGGCGGCGGTGACCCGTTAGACGAAACTGATTCCGCTGGCAACCTCGATAACTCCAACTTCAATGAGTATGTTTTCGTCGCCGAGAAAAGGATCGCGCGGCGCGATTCCTCTAACAACGTATTCTATTATTTTGCTGACCATCTCGGAACGTCCCGTGTAATCGTCCAGGCTGGGCAAACTTCACCCTGCTACGACGCTGACTTCTATCCCTTCGGGGGAGAGGTTGTTGTCGCCACGAACTCATGTCCGCAGAACTACAAATTCACCGGCAAGGAACGGGACAGCGAATCGGGGTTGGATGATTTTGGGGCCAGATATTACTCCTCATCCTTCAGCCGATTCACCACAACGGACTGGTCAGCGACTCCTCAACCGGTTCCATACGCCGACTATGCAGATCCTCAGTCCCTGAATCTATATTCCTACGTGGAAAACAGGCCAATCATGAGGGCAGACGCAGACGGTCACTGCGGTTTGCCATGCATCGTTGCAGTTGCCATAATAGCAGGATATGCCGCATATAAAGGCTACGAAGCTCACAACGACTTTCAGCAAATGAATGCTCATAATGAATCGGTAAACGCCCAATTTGACTTACTGCTGGCCGACCCCAACAGCAAAGGATCGCAAAACATAAATTACGATAATGTGATGAACGGCATAGTTCAAGGCGAGGCGCAAACATTACAAGACGCTCAAAGGCTCGGTTCGGACTTGAACGCGACAGTCAGTGCCGCTGGAAGTGCTGTGAATATGGCAATAGAGCCAAGTGGGTTGCCGAGCGCAAATCCAGGAGCGACTAGTACTGAGAAGGCTATTGGAGCGGGCCTTAAAGTTGGGACAAAGGGAGTCAAAGAGGTTATTAAGGTGACCCAGCAAACGCCGGACCAACAGTCTCAGCAGTCGCAACCAGACCAACAGCAAAATCAGCAGCCCCAACAACAAGCATCAAAACCTGGAATCCTACAGCGAATCAAGAATTTTATCTCGACACCACCGCCTCCTGCACCGCCGACTCCTCCGTCCCCTCCACCTTGCACCCTGCACCGGTGCGGAGGTCCCACGGCGTGAAGTTAGGACAAACACGCCGAATTAGGGGAGAATGCGGGGTAGGTGTTCACGCTCAACTGGTCCCCGTCGGAGAGGAATCGGGCAGAGGGAAGCTATTTGCCATGCATGGAGACTACTGTAGTGAAGAAGAAATGAATTTCTGTCTGTCGTCTTGTGTTCCGGGGGACTTGGTACGGAACTTTCTATGGAGACCCCAGGGAACTTAGTTCTTTCTACGGAATTATTAATTCCGAATAATGTGAAGCAGATCATAATCATTTCGTCTGCGGCCGTTGTTTGCCTGATTATCTTCAGTCCGGCGTTTGTCCCCTTCCTGTGGCATATAGCTTACGGGAACGCTGTCGAGTGTTCGGGCAAGCGTGTTCCGGTGCCCAGACTGTGGTATGCGCACGTTCGCAACGGAACTGTGTACCTTTCAAAGATTTCGAAGACTGTCTTCGTTTCATTTCCGGCGTCCTCTTTTGTCGGCCCAATCCCGGGACGCAAGCGGACAACTACCTCTCAAGAGGAAACGTACTCCGCGTTGGAACGCCTTTACTCGAAGATGCAAGGCTCAAACGAGTTCACCGTAACGGGCCCAATTCGCCAGACTAGCGGAGCAAACCAGATCGATTGCTTTAAGAGCGTTTCGGCCAGGTACGACGGATGGGTGATTGTTGATTGCGTATTTTTTGAGGGCACGTGGAAGGCGCATTTCGTTGGGACTGAGAAAGAATCTGCCAATTTCTTCCAACTCCTAAACGGCATCTCCCCAATCGAAAACGCTCCCAAATAGAGCGTTAAACGGCTGACTCTTGAGAGGGTGGGACGGATGGCCCGGACGATAAATCGTGAGACGATTCTGATTTGATGACGGCGTCGGCTCCTTGCTCCTTCGACCGAGAAGACTTGCCGGTTCTGCTCTCGTTGATGAACGCCGCGCCCGACGTTTTCCCGCCGCTTGAACTCCAGCCAATCCTGCTTGAGAAGTTCTTCGAACTCGCGCTTGTCCTCGCCCGATTCGCGCCGTGTTTCGCCTTCCGGTAATACCCGTCGCGCAAGGCACATATGATGCAGCACGACCGGCGCATAGCTGAACAAGAGTCCCCCAATAAAAACGCGGCTCCCGCTAAGAGAGCCGCGTTACATCTTTCTTATTGTTATAATGTTGGCGTGAGCTATGACCCATTCCAATCGCCCTTCGGCACCGTTTGGGTCCATCCCTGCCCGCCACTCGACAGCGGCCCGGACTGGGCGCGCCGAGCACGGTTGGTTGTCGATGCCGGTCCCAAAGACAGCCACTTGACGTTTCAGGGCAGGTCGATTCCGTTCCACGGCCATCTATTCCGGGAACTGGACGGGGCATTTCGATTTTCTGAGAGAGACCGCCAGAAGTATCCCGCCGAGTTGCTTGACGCGCTCGAACTCGTTATCAGTGCGTAGCATTCACTGACTCGCCTGCGCTCTATGTTC
>Ga0137378_10005331_pt1 | contig 11150 bp, 9 predicted proteins | sample SagtaG_21_FD_104813 | JGI IMG/M metagenome (GOLD analysis project Ga0137378, IMG submission 104813) | Vadose zone soil microbial communities from Sagehorn Ranch, Mendocino, California, USA - Sage2_L_60_16 metaG | ecosystem: Environmental > Terrestrial > Soil > Vadose zone | place: USA... | reverse complement strand
CTCCTACCTTGCCCGAGTCGTGAGCGTCGACCCGGACGTGGGCGTCAGGGACGAGGGCATCGTCCCGCTGGCCCACTTCACGGACACGAAGGAGTCCGACGCCGTGGCGATAACGCTCGAGTCCAATGGCCATGACGACCCTTACCCGGCTCTCTATGTTCGGCGCGGCGGCCTTGTGAAAGAGCACCTCTTGCCTTCGCATCCGCTGCTCGACTTCGAGAGTGCCGCCTATGCGGAACAGATTTCGTCGGCGATAAGCGACCTGATAAGTCCATCGCTGTCGAGAACGTAGCCTTGATCCTGCCACGCGGAACCGTCACCTTCCTCTTCACCGACATCGAAGCCTCCACGCGTCTCATGCAAGAGATGGGCGACCGCTACACCGAGGCCCAAACCGCGCATCACGCGATCCTGAGAGAGGCCTTCAACAGCAACAGCGGCTACGAGCTCCGCACTGAAGGTGATTCGTTCTTTTGCGTATTCGCGAGCGCCGTCGACGCATGCACCGCGGCGGCGACAGCCCAAAAGATGCTCGGCTCTCACGCCTGGAGTGACGGCCACGCGATCAAGGTTCGCGTCGGCCTCCACACCGGTGAGGCGCCCCTGGTTGGCAACGAGTACATCGGTCTCGATGTCCACCATGCGGCGCGCATTGCCAGTTCCGCACATGGCGGCCAGGTCGTCATCTCGGAGTCGACACGCGCGATCGTCGAGGAGAAACTTCCCTCCGGCTTGCGGCTCCACGACCTCGGCGCGCATCGGCTGAAGGACCTCGCCAGGCCGGAGCACCTCTATCAGCTCATCATCGACGGCCTACCGGAGACGTTCCCGGCTCTGCGAACTCTTGACGCGATTCAGAACAACCTGCCGACCCAGCTGACGAGCTTCGTCGGTCGAGGTGCCGAGGTGATGGAGGCCAAACGGCTGCTGGAGAAGACTCGGCTCATGACGCTTACGGGACCAGGGGGGATCGGCAAGACGAGGTTCAGCCTCCAGGTCGCTGCCGAGGTGGTGAGGCTTTTCCCTGGAGGGGTCTATTTCGTGCCCCTCTCGGCGGTGCGCGATCCAGATCTGATCGCTGCGGCGGTTGCTCAGGTGCTCGGGGTCCCGATATCGGGCAATCGCCTCCCCATAGAGGGCGTCATCGATCACCTGCGAGACAAGACGATTCTCATCTTGCTCGACAACTTCGAGCAGCTCCTGCCGGGGGGCGCGCCCATCGCGTCCCGGCTCCTGCAAGGCGCACCGGATATGAAGCTGCTGGTAAGCAGCCGGGCAGCGCTGCATGTGTACGGCGAGCAGGAGTTTGCGGTTGAACCCCTACACCTGCCGGATCGCCGCGCGCTGCCTGGCCTCGACGCGCTATCGCAATTCGAAGCCGTGAAGCTTTTCATCGAGCGGGCGGTTGCCGTCAAGCCCGACTTCCGGGCCACGAACGAAAACGCGCCCGCTATCGCCGGGATCTGTGAGCGCGTGGACGGGCTTCCGCTCGCGATCGAGCTGGCCGCCGCGCGGATCAAGCTGTTCTCCCCGCAAGCACTGCTGGGACGACTCGAGACCAGCCTGGCCGTACTGGGAGCGGGTTCAAGAGACCTTCCCGACCGGCAGCAAACTCTGCGAGGAGCGATCGACTGGAGCTACGAGCTGCTCGACGATGCCCACAAACGCCTGCTTGCCCGGTTCTCGGTGTTCGCGCGCGGGGCAAATCTCGAGCAGGCGGAGGCGGTCTGCGGCCCGCCCGACGAGGTTGGAGGAGTTGTGCTCGACGGCCTCGACGAGCTCGCCGACCACAGCCTTCTGCGGCGTCTCCCAGACTTCGACGAACCACGCCTGCTCATGCTCCAGACCATTCGCGATTTTGCGTTCGAACGGCTGGACCACAGCCCCGACGTGCGGGAAGTCCGCGACCGCCATGCTGACGCTTACTGCGCGTTGGCCGAAGCGGCCGCACCCAACGTGTTCGGCCAACAGCAGAAGGCGTGGTTGGACAAGCTCGAGAGAGACCATGACAACTTCCGGGCCGCATTCGACTGGTGCGCCGTCAATGGCGATGCTGAGAGAGCCATGAAACTTGCCGCATCGTTCTGGCGTTTCTGGCAGATGCGGGGCCACCTCCACGAGGGCCGCGTTCGGCTGGAAACGATCCTCGCGATGCCGGCGAGCCCGCAATTTCGAGCGGTGCGGGCGCGCGCGTTAGAGGCGGCGGGAGGAGTCGCGTACTGGCAGGGAGACGTTCGCGCCGCGCAAGCCTTCTATGACGAGTGCCTCGAGCTGACACGTGCAGGCGGCGATAAGAAAGAGCTCGCCGACGCGATCTACAACGACTCCTTTTCCATGATGGTTGACAGGACCGACCTCGACAAGAGCCTGGTCCTGCTCAACGAGGCCCTTCCCCTTTACCGCGAGCTGGCCCTGGGCTTGGGTATCAGCCGCTGCCTCTGGGCCATCGCCAACTGCCTGTACTACCAAGACCACTTTGAAAAGGCCATCCACGCGCTCGACGAGGCGATCGGACTTTTTCGCAAGCTCGACGATCAGTTCAGTCTCGGTTGGGCCCTCCACACGCGCTCGCTGGCGGCAATGAAGACGCACGACAATGCCACGGCGCGTCGCCTGGTGATGGAGGCGCTCGAGCTGTTTGCTGATGCAGGCGACATCTCAGGCGTGGTCCTCCTGCTCGACGATGCCGCGGCGGTCGAGGGGCTGGACGGGCATCGAGGGTCGGCGATCCGCCTGGCCGCGGCCGCAGCAGCACACCTGGCCACCAGCGGTGCCGGACTCGGCATCGTTCTGAACCTCGAGGAAGGTCGGTATCGAAAAGAAGACCTGATCGATGAAGATGAACAGCGCGCGTGGGCTGAGGGGCAGGCTATGACGGTGGAGCAGGCACTTGCTCTCGCACTCGGTGGCGCCCAAGCGCTGCCGATTCGCGTGCGGACCGAACCTGTCGGCGGCCTCTAATCGACGGCGCAGCACTCGCCCTAGAACCGAGGTAAGATCGGGCGTGGTGGGTTCTACGTCGGCGTTGACCAGCCTTTTGGGGGCGGTGCGCAGAGCGATTCTGGCGCCGGCACCCTGCGCCGGGTGCCCGGACGGCCACGCGGAGCAGGACTGGCACGTGAACCTGTCCGGCCAGGTTGCGGGCTTCTGCGCACATTGCGCCGCTCAGCGCAGACTCGCCGAAACGCAACAGTTGGGGCCGAAACAGCCAGCCTGAATCGCGATTCGAAGTGGCCGCTCGATTCTCGAGAATGGCCGCCTCCCATGCACAAACGAGTAGGTGGCGCTGGGCCCACGGCCATTAAGAGTTCCCACTGGTTCCCAGAGCTCGTCTACGCTCCGATCAAACCCTTGAAGTAATCGTTCAAGAGCCGCTCTTCGGGGTCCTCCTCCTCGCGAATCGCCACAAAGCGCTCCCAGTCGTGACCGAGTGTCTGCTGCATCAGATTCTTTGTAAGGTGCTTGGTCTGGTTCGCCAGAGGCCGCCCGCCGAATCCAGCGGCGAGGATGTTGAAGCGCCTGTTGAGCTCATCCCAGAGCGGATCGTTTGGCCGCGTGTCCACCGGGTCCATCGTGAAGATGTCCTCGTCCGGAGAGGGTGACAACAGTGAGTTGCGGTCCTGCGCCATCCAGTAGACCTCCGAAGGTAGCGATGACCTGAATCCGGTCTCGCGCCGGAAGTCCTCGCAGAATCTCCGGTAGGTGGGCGCGAACTGCGGCCACCCGCTGGCCGGGATGGCCCAGAAGCTGAAGTCAAAGAACGAGCGGCGCTTGAACTTGAAATCGATCGTCGAGTCGTAACGGCGCCCTCGGTATCCGCCTAGCGCCCGCAGCACCTGCAGCTGGTACGCGAGCCCATGGTCCTGAGCGTTGTAGAGCCAGTTGAATGGCAACAGCGTGGGTAGGACGCTGACGCCGGATTCCCAGGTCTTGTCGCGCGCTCGGCGCTTGAGCCGCGAGAACCGTGAGGGTACGAGTTCGCCGTCCCCGACCACGTATCTCCGCTCAACGATGATTCGGTTGGCGTACGGCTGCGCGAATGAGAGCATCCCGTCGGCTCCGCCGAGCAGTTCGTCGCGGGTCGGCGGAGGGTCCAAGCGGAAGTTGCGGTAGTCATACGCAAGTGTGACCGCGGGTTGGATCCGGAAAGTCACCTCGAAGATGACCCCAAGCAAACCGTAGCTGGACCGGACCTCGAAGAGACGATCGGGGTTGTCCTTGGCTGTGATCGATTCAACCTCGCCCTTCGGGTTGACCATCTTCACCCCAACCACCGTCGAGCTCACCTGGCCCAGCCCATGGTGGATCGATGCGTCCTTGGTGCCTCCACAAGCAACCGAGCCGGCGGTCGCGTTGCCGATTTCCGGTGTCACTTCCGTCTGCATCCGATGCGGTCGCAGCGCGTCGCGCACCCTCACCATCGACACGGAGGCGCCAACCGTGATCGTCTCCGCCGACAGGTCGATGTCAATGCGGTCGAAGTGCTTCATGAGCACCTGCGTCCCGGTCGTTTCGAAACAGGCGGTCAGCGAGTGAAAGCTGCCCGCGGCCCGCACCGGCGACGGATACCTCTCGCGACTCATCAGGACTTGAGTCAGCTCATCCAGGTCGCGCGGGACGGCCACAACCTTCGGGCTGCTGAAGGCTGTACCACTCCAGTTGGCGAAGAGCGGCCCTCCCACGGCCGGCAACATAGCAGGGACGTCCACATCCAGTTGCTCGGGCTTAGCGCTCTTCAGCTGCTGGCTCTAGCTCGATATCCGTCAGCTCTCCAGTGGGCACGACCGGTGAAGAAAGGCGCCTAGAGACTTACCTCTCTGACAAACGCCAGCGCCGGCTCGTTCATACAGCACCAGCGATGGGATTGCCGTAACGTCGCCTACCTTGCGTCTACACAGCGGCGATCGATAAGAACGGGCAATTTGATGCCTTGCCAGTACGCTACCTATGGTGTCGCGTTATCGCGTGTGGCGCAGCAGTTGGTTAAGCCGGACCCTCGCTGCTGCGGCAAGTGTGGCACTCACTCTCCTTTCCGTGAGTTGCGTGGCGCCGGGGGGCTCAGGTGCGTCGGCTACCAGTCAGGCAAGCAAGCCTCGAGCGATTTGTAACCAGGGCACCTACGACCACATACCGGGAGACTTCCCCGAGTACGGTCCCCCTCAGACCTTCTATGTCGGTACGACGCCGGACGGGCACGGTTCCGTCTTCCGTGTGCAGGCTCCGGCATATTCCGTGACCTACTTTTACGCTGCGGGAGCCGGGCAAATTAACTACGTCTTTGAACTTCAGACGATCGCGAGTGACGGGGCACACCTGCTCTGGCGGGAGCAGAGCGACTTCAAGTGCCGTGGCACGATGAGCGTCCAGACCGACCCGGCCGACGGCGCTTTCACGATTTACAGCGCCCAACCAGCCGACGCTGCGTATTCATATCCGAGCCCCAGCCCCTGATGCATGGACATCCGCCCTGCCGAGTCGGCGGTCATGTCCCCGACATGCACGGCCGAGGCCGTCAATATCACATACAACCCCGGTCAGATCCCGCCACCCAATCCATGATCAATTCCAGTAGCGGACAAATGAATATTCGGTGAGGCAGGCTGAGGGGTCCGCCGTGAGGGGCGGACGCTTCCGTTTCATCTGACGCCGGAGCCATCAACCTTGCAGTACCTCGGCGCCCGGCACCGCCTCACCGCTTCGTACAGCTCGTCGCAATTTGCGGACCGGTCGCAGCCCTGGTGGCCTTTAGGTGAGCGATCCGGAACTCAGAAGATGCTCCTTCTGGATGGTCCGGGCGGATGCCGGATACGGACGGTGTCAGCCTGCGCCGAGCACTTCCGAGACCACCTTGAGGGCAGATTGGACATCCTCTGCGTCGATCCCGTAGCGGGTGACGAACCGCACGTGAGTTCGGCCGCTTGCATCCGCCCTGAGTCCGCGCTTCGAGCACTCGTCAAGGAAACCTGGTGTCGAAATCCCGTCGAGCTCGAAGATCACGAGGTTGGTTTGAACTCGCCAAAGGTCGAGCTTGATGCCTTTGATCTCAGCAAGGCCCTCCGCCAGTGTTTTGGCGTTGGCATGGTCGTCGGCCAGACGGTCCACCATGTGATCGAAGGCATACAGACCGGCTGCGGCGAGCATTCCGATCTGGCGCATCCCGCCCCCGAGCATCTTTCGCCATCGCTTAGCCTCTGCAATTTTCGCGTGGGGTCCGACCAGAATGCTTCCAGCAGGGGCGCCCAGGCCCTTAGAAAGGCAGAAGGATAATGTGTCGGCGCAGGCTGCGAGATCCTTTACATCCGCCTTGACGGCGATGGCAGCATTGAAAATTCGAGCGCCATCGATGTGCACAGCGATTCCACTATCTCGAGCCTGTTGAGAAGCGGCTCGGAGTGCCGTTAACGGCCAGGCGATGCCGCCATGCCGATTGTGGGTGTTTTCGAATGTCACCGCCGCGGTGCGTGGATAGTGTTGATCTTCGGGGCGGATCGCCTGGGCAACCTGCTCCGGCTCCATGATTCCGCCCTCAGTACGGACTGGCATGATCTGGATTCCACCTAGGGCGGCAGCTCCGCCCGCTTCAGCTAGAAACACGTGAGAATCCGCGTCAGCGATCAGCTCTTCACCATGGCGGGCGTTAACTAAAAGCCCTAGAAGATTGCCCATTGTGCCGCTGCTGACGAATAGCGCCGTCTCCTTGTCGAACATCTCCGCGGCCACGTCCTGGAGGCGGTTCACGGTGGGGTCCTCCCCGAAGACATCGTCACCGAGCTCGGCATTCGCCATTGCGCGTCGCATGTCGGGACCCGGCATGGTCAGCGTGTCGGTCCGCATGTCGACGATCCGCAAGGCGTCCGGAGTATACAAACCAGCAGTGCCTGGGCTGCCGGCAAAGCTCTGGGCTAGTTCTGGTCGAACTGTCGAAAGTCGCTCATGCTGATGCTGTGCGCGAGGCCGCGAAAGAGGGCGTCTGGTACCGGGCTTCTGATCTGAAGCGCCACGGCCAGGCGATTCTCCAGGCGGTCGGCACGCCCGAAGACCTGGCGTCGATAGTCGCCGGGTCGCTCGTCGACGCCAACCTCGCGGGGCATGACTCGCATGGCGTGATGAGGCTCGCGTCATACGTGGCCGGCGTGCGAACAGGACAGGTTCAGCCCGGAGCTCGCGCGGTGGTCGAGTTGCTCAGCGATGCCTGCGCGCGAGTCGACGGCGCCTGGGGGTGGGGCCAGCCCGCGGCGCAAATCGCCACCGACACCGCCTCAGATCTCGCGCGCGCCCAGGGTGTCGGCCTGGTCACTGTCGGCCGCTGCAACCACATCGGGCGACTGGGTGAATACGTCGAGAAGGTGAGCCGTGCCGGTCAGATCGGGCTCATGTTGTGCAACTCCCCTCCTGCGGTTGCGCCGTACGGCGGGTACACGCGACTTTTGGGTACGAATCCGATCGCATGGGCCGCTCCGCGGACACCAGGCAAACCCCCGATCGTCGTTGACTTCGCCACCGCCTCCGTCGCCGAGGGGAAGCTGAGGATCGCCCACGCGAAGGGATCGAAGGCGCCTCTCGGGGCCGTTGTCGACAAGCGTGGTCAACCGACCACCGACACCGCAGCTTTCTACGACGGAGGTGCGCTGACGACGTTTGGCGGACACAAGGGTTTCGGATTGAGCGTGATGGCCGAGCTGATGGCCGGGATGCTCTCAGGCACGGGCTCGTCGTCTGACCCTCACTACAACCAGGGCAACGGCACGGTGCTGCTGGCCATCGACGTGGGCAGCTTTTTGCCGACGAGCGATTTCATGGAGCAGGTGGACGCGCTGGAGGGCCGCTTCCATGCGGCCCCGGCGGCCGCCGGATTCGACGCCATTCTGATGCCAGGCGAACCGGAATGGAGGTCGCGGTCGCAGCGCAGCGCGGAAGGGATTCCCATCCCTGCCGCCACCATCCGCGCGATTAACGACCTTGCCCAGGAGCTTGGACTGAGCCAGATTTGACGTGGGTCAACCGCCAAATCTGTACGCCGGTCGACCGCGATGACAGGTCGGCTGACGCCCGCCTAGCTGTTTCCGATGAGTTCCCTCGACCGCGCAGCGATCTGTTCAGACGCGGCCGCGAGAAGTCTCGTATCCGACTGCAGCCCGAGCATGACGAAGCCGAGCTTGTGCCATTGTGCAGCGACCTCAGGCGACCCGCACATGATCCCGGCAGCGACGCCATTGGAGCGCGCGGCCCTGGCAATTGCCTCGATCAAGCGGCGATGTTCGGGGTGGCTTGCCTCATAGCTCGAGTCGAGCCCCGCGGACGCCGCCAGGTCATTGGGACCGACGAATACAGCGTCTACGCCCGGCACGGACAGGATTTCGTCGGCTCGATCCACTGCCTGCACGGTTTCGATCATCACTCCACAAATCGGGCGCCGCCAGTCGCTGTCGACCTCCCGAGCGCGAACCGGGCCCATGCTCCTGATGCCATCGGGCGGATAGCGGCATGCGTCGACCGCGGCCTGTGCCTCACCGACCGAATTGACCATCGGCACGATGATTCCGCCCGCTCCCGCGTCGAGCGCCTTCATGATCGAGCCAGGCTCATTCCATGGCACGCGCACAAACGACGGAACGCCGCCGGCGGAGATGGCCTGGAGCATAGGGAGCATGACGTCGTAGCCGATCAAACCGTGCTGGGTGTCGATGCAGACCCAATCGTGCCCTGAGCGCGCAGCCACCTCGGCCGTCCACGAGCTTGGGATGGTGCACCACGCCCCGAACGTCGCGTCGCCCGCCTTCCACCGTTCGCGCAGCGAGCTCATCGCGACCTCGCCGCGATCACACCGTTGACGACATTGATTGGCTGCTGACCGTCAAGCACGCGCCTCAGGTTTTCTCCGATGACCTCAGTCAATCGCAGGTCGGCGTCGAGCGTCGCCCCGGCGCGATGCGGAGCGAGGACCACGTTGTCCAGGGATCGCAGAGGCGAATCAAGCGGCAGCGGTTCGACTTCGAATACATCGAGTCCTGCGCCGGCGAGGTGGCCGGACCGTAGGGCGTCCACCAGCGCAGTCTCGTCGACTATCGCGCCGCGTGCCGCATTGATCATGAACGAGCCCTTTTTCATGCGGGACAGCGCCTCGGCTCCGATCAGGGATTTGGTATCGACGTCGAGCGGCGCGTGCACGCACACGATGTCGCTTTCCCGAAGAATTGTCTCGAGGTCCACCTGGACCGCGTCGGCGGCGCTGCGAGGCGCGGCGTCGGCGAACAGGGTCCGGGCGCCGAACGCCGCGACGCGGTGGGCCACCGCAGAGCCGATGTTGCCCATCCCGATGATGCCCACGGTCATCGCGCCCAGCTCGCGCCCCATCGTCTCTTCACCCCGAAGGTGGTCTGCGGCGTGCCAACGACCCTTTCGGAGCTGCCGGTCCAACCAGAACGAGCGGCGGATGAGGGCGATCATCGCCATGACCGTCCAGTCGGCGACCGAATCCTTGTTGTATCCGGCCGCATTCGCGACCGGAATGCCGAACTCGGCGGCTGCACGGTGGTCGATCGAATCGAACCCGACCGCCGCTTGCTGGATGAGCAGGCATCGGCGCATCTTCTCCAGGATTGGGCGGTCGATCTGGTGCTTGTGCCGGCGGTCGGCGATCACCAGGTCGGCGTCGGTGCAGGCAGCGGCCACGTCCGGCTGCGCGGGCGGTGGGGGTACGAGCACGACCTCTACCGGGTGGCCCTTCAACATGGCCCGCACGGTCCGTTCGTCAAAGGGACTGAGGCACGCAACGCGGGCCTGCATTGGACTCGAAGGCTAACACTCCTTGTCGGATGGGTTGGCGACCGCATCGTGGCGCGCTACCGTCAGCCGGTGACGCGGGCACATATCAATCCTCGGCATCGGGGCCCAAGACGTCCAAGATTCGGTGCAGGTCTACGTGGAGATGTTTGGGGCGGGGCCGATCAATATTCGGAACTTCGTAGGTCGCAATCGGCCGAAGCGGCAGAAAGGTGCTCTGGGCATGCTCGTGCAACAAGGAGGCATGCGATAAACGCCAACAAACCGCTGTGTCGGCGGTTCTCCGCTAGTTCGCAGCGCAACTTAGGAACTGCCTCCGCGATCTGTTAGCCGCTCAACCTCGCACGTCGGAACTTGAGGATGCCAACGAAGGCGCCAACCAAGGTGCCTATGAGGGCCAGCGCGGCGACCGTGCGCATAGCGACGGCCCGAGACGACCGCCGCCGAGATACATCGTCTGCCTTCGCAACTCCCCACACCCATGGTCGCAGCTCTTTCACACCCGCTCGCTCGAAAATCTCACTGACTCTGTGAGAGAGTTCGGGCGACGCTGGCCACGGACGCAACTCGATAGTGTCGTCGGCGAGTAGGCGGGGACGGACGGCGCCCAGCTCAATAAGCTCCCCCATCGTTCGATTGATTCTCTCGCTCAACCGTTCACTCAGTGCAACGATTGTTTTGCGTTTTCTTGCGTTCGAGCCGGTCAGGTGGTCAGCCGGCTCAGCCGCACTCGAAGGAATCGTTCGCGTGTAGCCTGTAGACAGGGCCTCAACTTTGCCGACATCGATCATGGCTGCCTACTCTCGGCGCCGACAGAGGAACAGGTCCCTGATTCGCTCGTCGCTTACGACCGACGCTGTAAATCCGACCTTCCGCAGCAGCCGCCGCCAGACCGCGCGCGCGAAGAGGCCATGGGTTTGGCGTTCGTGCACGACCTGCACGTCTCCACGCTCGTCTCGGAGCAGGATTCCGAAGTCAACCAGGATGGTCGTGTCGCTCGGGTCCGGATCCGTTGTCCACTGCACGTAACGGACGCCCCGCTCCTCTTGGTCGTAGCCGCCGTGGTCTGTACTTGGGACAAAGGTTTCACGGAGCTCATCGGGCACGAACAGAGCGATGCCTCCCGGCCGACAGTGAATGAATGCCGTCTCCATAACCGCCTGCAGATCCGTCTCGGTGGTCATGTGGCAGATCGCGTCGTGAACAAAGACCGCGTCAAAGAGCTTGCCCAACCGCAAAGTTCGTATGTCACCTAGAAGGTGGTCGCACTCCGGATTCAACGCTCGGCTGACCTCCAGCATCTGAGGCGACACGTCCACAAGAGTCATCGCAAAGTGAGCTTTGAGATGGGAGGCGACCTTTCCGCT
>Ga0137378_10005326_pt1 | contig 11154 bp, 8 predicted proteins | sample SagtaG_21_FD_104813 | JGI IMG/M metagenome (GOLD analysis project Ga0137378, IMG submission 104813) | Vadose zone soil microbial communities from Sagehorn Ranch, Mendocino, California, USA - Sage2_L_60_16 metaG | ecosystem: Environmental > Terrestrial > Soil > Vadose zone | place: USA... | reverse complement strand
GATCTGGACGCGATGCAAGAAGTCGATCAGATCTCCATGGGACCGATACCCCTCAGTACCACCCTGCCGCTATTTCCGCGTTATGTTGCCGCCTCATCGAATGCCATCTTGTTTTCGGTGTCGCCGCTTCCGGCGGCAGGAGTGTTGCCCGGAAACGGACAGGTGTGGCAATTGAGCTTGCTGACGCGTAGCGCGTTCCCGCGGCTTGACCTGGGGGTCGGGTCCGTCAACGCTATTCAAGGCCGAAATGTTTTGACTGCAGCAGCGGACGGCAGCGGGATTCTCATCGCCGATGCGGGAACCAACATGATGGCCACTTTGCGAGTCTACGATCCAATTGCGGATACATTCCCGATACTCCGCTTTGCCGCGGTTCCGCAATTTCGCGGCGTCGCTGCCGCGGGTTCCGACGGCAGCTATTACGTCGTGGAAAACGCCGTATTCAATACCGTTTTGGGTTCACAAGGAGCGCTGGCTTCGGCTGCCGGTTTACCGCTGCCGCAGGCGGCGAGTGCAAATGCTTTTGGCGTAGCCATTGCGAATAATTTTGCAGTACGTGTGCAAAGCGGAGTGCCCCAGAGCCTGCAGCGATTCAATCTCGCAACATTCCAGCAAGACACCCAGGTATCGCTGCCGGAGCTGGTCATGGACATCAGCCCGGCCCAAAGCGGCGCCACCCCGACCGGCGGCGCCCCGCCGCGGCAATGGCCTCCGCGGGTGACAGCGCTGGAGATCGGCGTGAACAACCAGACGCAGATTCTCCCTCACGGCCTCGTCTTCGATGGGAGCAATAATGTCTACCTGCTGACGTGGTCGGGACTCACTGCGGTCTCGCTGGCTCAAACAGGGGAGCGTGCTCCCTCATTTCAGGCCAGTGGAGTGGTGAATACCGCGACGCGCAGCAGGCGGATCTCGCCCGGGTCGCTGATCTCGATATTAGGCAGCAATCTGGCGGATGCGGCATCGGCGAGCGGGCCCCCGCTACCCCGATTGCTTGGCGGGGTCTGCGTGACGGCGAATGAAATGGCGATCCCCCTCATCAACACTTCTCCCACGCAAATCGATGCGCAATTGCCGCCCGAATTAGCAGCGACCCGTGGTGTGACCTTGACCGTTCGTTCGCAGCGCCTGGGTCTGGTTAGTCCCGGTGTGCTGGTTCCATTGAGTGCCTCAAGTCCGGGTGTGCTTTCACTCGATGTCAACGGGACAAAGACGGCAGCGATTATCCATGGCGCGGACTTCGCGCTCGTCACGCCGGATTATCCTGTCGAGCGGGCTGAAACGCTTATTCTTTACGCAGCAGGACTCGGCCCCGTCGATCCGAGGGTTGCCGCCGGGGAAGCCGCGTCAGCGGATCCCTTTTCCGTTACGACGGAATCTGTGGAAGTCACGATCGGCGGCCATCCTTACCCGGTGCTCTGGTCTGGTCTGGCTCCAGGCATGGTCGGGATTTATCAGATCAATCTTTATGTTCCAGGGGACCGATCTCAGGGTGACGACCTGCCCGTCTTCATCACTGCCGGAGGAGCAGCCAGTGCGACCGATGACGCACCGCTTACCTCGGTGCATTAAAGACGTTCGCAGAATACCGTGACAACTGGTTCCATTAGAAATGGCGCGGTCATAGACCGCGCCTACAGTGGCGCCTCTGTAGGCGCGGTCTATGACCGCGCGCTCTTCACGTACGCGTCACCGTATTTCGCGGGACGCTTTAGATATATAGCCTGGCGGTGCGCATGGCTGGTATTGATTTTTTCTGAAGTTCTGCACGCTCAAACTGCCTGGAATTTCGTTGGGCCTGCCGGCGGTGCTCCTCCTCGAGTGGTGAGGCTCGCTTCCGATCCCCGCACTGATTCCGTTTTGTATTTTGCCGCGCCGGGAGGCGGTGTTTGGAACAGCACGAATGGGGGAGGCTCCTGGCTTCCGATAGCGGATTCGCTTCCTTCTCTCGAGGTATGTTCTATCGCGATTGATTCTCGTTCTCCCGATGTGCTCTATGCCGGAACAGGAGACGATCAAAACCCGCGGCCATTACAGACAGTGGCACGTTCGCCCGATGGGGGCCGGACGTGGACGACCGGGCCGCGATTCACGAATCAGCCGGTTTGCGCGCTTGCCGTCGATCCTGCGAATTCCTCGCGGCTATTTGCGGGGTCGTCGGAAGGATTGTTCTTTTCACAGGATGCCGGTACAAGTTGGAACAAGATTGTAGCGGCTCCGGTCACATCCATTGCTTTCGACAGGCAGGGCAGCCTTTATGTTGGAGTGCTCAGTGACGATTCATCAGGGAAGCGAAATAACATTTTGATCCGATCGTCCGACAGCGGCAGCACATGGGCCGCCATAGCTCTGCCTGACAGTCCGTCTGCAAGCAATTCCCAGACGACCTGGGTGAGCGTTATCGCCGATGCCAATGCCGTATCTGTGACTGTTTCATACCAGTTGAATACGAGTGGGCAGGGAAGCGCGTCGTTGGCACAAGCGAATCCGTCGCTGATGGATTTTTACCGCAGCACCGATGGGGGTAACACCTGGTCGGCACCTGCACGCGTGGGCGAAGGACATACACCGACCCAACTGTACCTGGATTCCGCGAGTGGAAATCTTTACATTGCTGGAGATTCGCTGATGGTGTCCACCAATCAGGGAATGAGTTGGGTCAGCCTTTCAACGAAGACCAATGTCTTGCACGCAGCCGTGATCACGGGCGACATGCTTCTGGTTGGTGGTGATGGCGGTCTTGAAATGCTCCCGCTCGCTAATTCCGCCGTACCACGACCGATTCAGCAGTTGCCTTTAGGGCAGTTCTTCAGTGCGAGCCTCGATTCACAGAACGCGGTTTGGGCAGCCGGACCCGCGGGTCTCTTCGGTCCGGCGGCCAGGAAGGTTACCGATCCAGTCGGTGCTGTTGCGGCTTTAGCGAACTCGTCCGATATTTTCGCCGCGGGAAACCAGGCAGTCTACCTGTCTGAAGACGGAGGCTCACAGTTTTCGTCAGGTAAAGTTCTTGCCGACGGAGAGCTTCGAGCGCCGTTTCCTCCCCTGGTTGTCGATCCCGTGAATCCTTCATCGGCTTTCGTGGCCGGTACGCGTCTTTACCACACGACCGACGCCGGTCAATCCTGGGCCGCGTTGCCCGTTGTCGATTCCGACACGACGCACGTGATTATCGCTGTCGCAATGGCGCCGGCTCAGCGTACGACGCTGTATGCCGCAACAGCATGTCTTCCGGAAATCGTGTTGACTTCATGCCCGCCTGTCTCATTGATTTGGCGGTCGCCGAATAGCGGGCAAACCTGGACGCGAACGGGTTCCGTCTCCGGTTACGTCAACCGTCTGGCCGTTGATCCGCGCCAGACCAATACGGTATATGCTGCCGTTGGCGGTTTCCCCGCCGGAACGAGCCTGTCGGCCGGTTACATTCAGGGCGATTTGCAACAGTCCATCAACAGCGGTATGACGTGGACTTCCATACGTACCAATCTGCCGAACGTGCCGGTGAATGCCGTCATCATTGACCCGACTTCATTGCCTCCTCTGATTGCGATGCCGGTTCCGCAACCAACGGTTCCGGGACAACCGCCGATACCGGGACAACCCTTCGGACCAGGACAATTCCAGATTTTCAATCAGCCCGCGCAGACGCTATATGTCGCAACCGATGCCGGAGTATTTGTGACGTTCAATCTGGGAGGCGGAGGAAACGTGGCGCCTACACCACAGTGGACCGATATCAGTTGGGGACTTCCTCCGGTCCCAATCACCGACATCTCACTGCGGCAACCGGACGGCATCTTGTTGGCGGCCACCTTCGGTCGCGGCGTTTACTCGATGCCGGCCACGGGACTGGCGGCCGGAATTGTCGTCAATTCGCTCTCCATTAACGTGACTCTGATGAAGGGAACGGCCGCCACAGCAGGTGTCCCTCTGTTCAATGTCACGAACTCGAACACGCTGGGTTGGCGGCTCAATGCATATGACAGTTGGCTTGGTATTTCTGAAGCCAATGGGATTTTGAGGCCGCGTGGTTATGCACAGGCGGCCGTTCACGTATCCGCCGCAGGTCTGCAGCCCGGCACCCATTTGGGACGTTTACAGCTCATTTCAGGATCTTTTGTGCAGACCGTCTTTATCATCGCGCATGTGACGGAGGCACCGGCTCAAATGACCATTTTCAGCGGGAATAATGCACTGGGCAACGTGGGAGCGGCCCTGCCGCCATTGCAGGTTGTCGTATCCGACGCCAATCAAAATCCATTGAACGGAGTCCCAGTCAACTTCGCGATTGTCAGCGGCGGAGGGTCCATCAGTTCTCGAACGGCATTCACCAATGCTGCCGGAATCGCCGGCACCGTTCTGACGCTCCCGCCGAATCGTGCCACCGTTCAAGTGCTGGCGACGGTTGCCGATCTCTCGGTGAGCTTCACGGCCACCGCTGTGGACGCGCCGGCGTTGTTGCAAGATTCGATTGTTGACGGGGTGACATTCAACTCCTATGCGCCTTTAGCACCCGGAAGCATCATTTTGATAACGGGACAGAACTTGGCTCAGACGACAGTCTTCGCTCCGGCGGGGACGCTGCCGCTGATTCTCGCGACAACGCGTGTCTGGATCAACACGGCGGCAGGCGAAGCTGCCTTGCCGCTGCTGTCTGTTTCCCCAACCCAGGTCAGGGCTCTGCTGCCGACGGACGTTTCTGCCGGTGTCTATGGCCTGCGTGTGGAAGCGGCATCCATTCGCAGCAACGAGGTGCAGATTTACGTCGCAGCGTTTGCTCCCGGGATTCTGACGCAGAGCGGGAATGGCCGAGGTTTGGGAATTTTCATCAAAGACGACGGCTCCGTCGTGACTGCTTCGAACCCGGCGGATGGCGGCAGCAGTATCACGTTCTTCGCCACTGGTCTTGGCCCCGTAAATCCTCCAGTCGGGCCGGGCGAACCCGGCGCTGTTGAGGAACCGTTAAACCGCACTATCACGATGCCGCGAGTCTTCTTTGATACGTACGCAGGCGATGTGCTTTACAGCGGCTTGGCCCCAGGTGTTGCGGGACGATATCAGGTAACAGTCCGGGTTCCCCTTTTAGTCTCTCCTGCAACGAACATTTCTGTGAGCCTGCTTATCGACGGCTTTGCCAGCAACCGTGTTACGATTCCGGTTCGATAAACGAATCCGAATATGAGTCGAGCTCCGACAATCCGCCGAACCGCATTAGCCGCCAGTGTGCAGTTTTCCCAGAACCAGGAGCGGTACGCGAGTCTGAAGACGCGCGTTCATCAAAAGCTCTTGAGCGTGCTGAACATGGATGCGGTGAAGGCCGAGAGCCGGCAGGAACTGCGCCGCGAAGTCCAGAGCGTGTTGGAAAAGATCTTGCGCGAAGATCATCTTCCGATCAGCATGACCGAGCGAAACCGCCTGGCGGAGGAAATCCTGGATGAAGTGTTCGGTCTGGGCCCGCTGGAGCTGTTACTCAAGGATCCGACCATCTCCGACATCTTGGTCAACACGCACAAACACGTCTACATCGAGCGGCACGGCAAGTTGATCGAAACGCCCATCCGGTTTCAGAATGACCGGCATCTGTTGCACATTATCGAAAAAATTGTTTCCAGTGTCGGAAGACGCATCGACGAATCCGTTCCGCTGGTGGATGCCCGGCTGGCGGACGGTTCGCGCGTCAATGCGATCATTCCGCCATTAGCCGTTGACGGGCCATCGCTTTCGATTCGGCGATTCGGCCGCAAGGTACTGACCAGTGAGGAGCTGCTAAAGAATCAAACGCTGACGCCATCGATCATGAAGTTTCTTGCGGCGTGCGTGGAGGCGCGGCTCAATATGGTCATTTCCGGAGGGACCGGTTCGGGAAAAACCACTTTTCTGAATTGCCTCTCTCGTTTCATCCCCGAGCACGAACGCGTCATCACGATCGAAGACACGGCCGAATTGCAGCTTCAACTCGATGACGTCGTACGTATGGAGACGCGTCCTCCCAACATCGAAGGCAAAGGAGCGATCACTCAAACGCAGTTACTGATGACCGCGCTGCGCCTGCGCCCCGACAGGATCTTGCTCGGCGAAGCGCGCGGTGGTGAAGCACTCGACATGTTGCAGGCAATGGGGACCGGCGTCGAGGGCTCGATGACAACCGTCCACGCCAATTCGCCCGCCGATGCCTTCAGCCGCCTGGAGACGATGGTCATGATGGCGAAACTCGACTTGCCCAGCCGATTCATTCGCCAACAAATGGCCTCGGTCATTCACCTGTTGGTACAAACCGCGCGCCTCAGCGACGGCACACGAAAGGTAACTCACGTCTCCGAAGTCACAGGCCTGAACAACCTGAGCATTCAGGTACGCGACATTTTCATTTTTGACCAAACCGGAGTGGCGGAAGATGGCCGGGTCCGCGGCCGATTCCAGGGCGCGGCGCCTTCGGAAGAGTTCATGGAACGGCTGCGATTGTCCGGAATACCGGTCTCGCCTGAGCTTTTCGAAGAGGTCGTCTCGATCCAATAGAGCATGAAGCGAATCCTATACACATCGTTGCTACTGTCGTTGCTGTCCCCAACGTGTTTTGGGCAGGGAACAGCGCCGTGGGAAGTGTTTGGCGGTTACTCTTTCGAGAGAGCCGACGTTCGGGAGTATTTCATTTCCAGGCCTACGCCGCTCATTTACGCTGCGCGCCATCACTACGTGAACATGAATGGCTGGGAGCTGTCGGTGACGGAGAACCTGAATCGGTGGTTTGCAGGGACGCTGGATATCAGCGGTTATTACAAATCGCCGGCGGTCAGGAGCGTTACGACTCGAGACCATATCTTCTCGATTTTGTACGGCCCGCAATTCACGTATCGAAAAGATACCAATATTGGGGCGCCGGGCCGGCTCATATTCTCGTCTGTACCGTTTGCACATATCCTTTTCGGGGGAGCCCACACGAGCGCGACCGTTGGACCTCCAGGCCCTCACGCCTCGGATTTCTCGTTTGCGATGGCCCTTGGGGGAGGTCTGGATTGGCCTCTGACGTCTGACGCATCCATTCGCCTCCTCCAGTTGGATTACTTGAGGACCAACGCGCTCGGAGCGGGCCAGAACAACTACCGCGCATCCATCGGCGTGGTCTTGCGGCTCGGCAAACCAAAATAGTTCAGTCGTCCGGAATCGCGATAGGTTTTCGCGATCGGACGATGAACACACCTACGAGCACCAACACAACTCCGGCAATCTGGGAAGCTAAGGGATTTTCTCCCAGCAACAACCAACCCGCAAGTAGCGCAACGATCGGTGTGAGATTATTGAATACGGATGTGCGTGCAACACCGATCGTGTTCAACGCGTGCGCCCAAACAAAATAGCCATAGGCGATCGACAAGAGCGCCGAATACCCCAGGCCCAGCCATGCGATGGGGGCAATGCTCGGCCACGGCTGCGCGATGATCCATGGTAGCGACATCGGCACCATCATGGCTGTCCCGGCGATCATCGTCGCAACCGTTAGCCGAATCGGGCCGTATTTGCCTAAAAGACGAGTGGATTCGGCACTCTGCCAGCCCCAACAGATCGAAGCGGCCATCATGAGTAAATCACCGCGCCAGGATCCTGCGAACGAAATGCCCTCCGAGCCAAACGCCACGATCGCTGCCACGCCGGCCAGCGACATGATGATTCCTATAAGCACGCCTCGGCTGAACCGCTCCCGTCCCATGGCGACGCCGATGAGAAAAGCAAACACGGGGCTCAGCGCCATAATCAGCGCGCCGTTGCCGGCTCCAGTTCTGGCGAGCCCAAGCACAAATAGGAACTGGTAGAACGCGTTCGCAATAAAACCCAACCAAAGTATCCGGCGAATATCGTGCGAGGCGATCCGGAGACCCTCACCGCGCATTTTCAGAACGAGAAACATCGCAGCCGATGAAACGGTGAAGCGCACGGCGTTGAAGGCAATCGGATGGAAGTACCGGAAGGTCATCTTCACGATCGCGTAGTTGAAACCCCAGATCAGAACGGTGCTCAGCAACAACGCATCAACAGCGTAATTTTTGCGGTCCGGCACGCTGACACGTTAACATGCCGATGTGTCTGTGGCGGCGGTCCGCGGAGCGCTAGCGCGATAGCGCGCAGCCTCAAGAAATAGAGCGCCGTTACAGTTGTCAGGAGGTTCTATGCGCTGCTTTCTAGCAATTTTTATTCTTTTCCTTGCGGCGAGCACGGCCGCCGCCCAGGTGGATGATCCCGCTGTATCCGTGGTTAATGTGATTCCAATACCGACCATACCGTCCGGAGTTAGCAATTCCGTAATAGACCATAATGGAAGGCTGTTCATCTTCGACGTGACCTTCGAAAACACAATGATTCTGACAACCGAGGGCGTGTATCGGTTTGCCCGGTCGGCGAAGACTCGTGTGACGGTCATTGAGAGCGATGGAACCACGAAGCGCGATGGTCAATATAACGGATCCTTCCAGATCGCGGGTGTGGGACGTTATGCGGTCTACGCGATCGTGAACGATTACGGGTTTACTATGTCGGCGTCACAAACCCCGGTACCGATTACAATCGTTCGGCGTTTGGTGGCGTTGGGTCCAGTATTTCCAACACTGCCGTCTCTAGATGTGCCCTTGCAGACGGATGTAAAAGTATCGGCAGTCGGGGACGACGGGACGCCCGACAGCATCGCCTTTGTCGATGTGACGCCGTCACCCATCATTCTTAATCCAACGGACGCCGGTGCGCCGGTACCGGCCATACCCACTCGGCTGCGTACCGTGCGGATGTTCCAATCCGATGGAAAATCGTTTACCCCTCTGACGCCGTCGCCAATCCCAATACCCTGATCTATGCTCGAACGCGAATTCGGCTCGGCGGCGGTAAAAGTTCCAGTCATCGGACAAGGAACCTGGAACATGAAACGTGACGGCCTGGAGGCCCTGCGAACGGGCATTGAACTTGGCATGACGCATATCGATACGGCCGAACTGTACACGGGCGCGGAAGAAATCATTGCCGAAGCGATTCGCGGAATCCGAAGTAAAATTTTCCTCGTAAGCAAAGTTCTTCCTTCGAATGCTTCGTACAAGGGGACTCTACGGACATGTGATGCCAGCCTGCGGCGCCTGAAGACAGATTACCTCGATGCATACCTTCTCCACTGGTCGAGCGGCTCGCATCCGATCGGCGAAACCATGCGAGCGATGGAAGAGCTCGTAACGGCCGGAAAAGTACGCTGCATCGGCGTCAGTAATTTCGATGTGGACCGGCTGAAACAGGCCCAAAGGGCGTTGACGCGCGACAAGATTATCTGCGATCAGGTGATCTATCATTTGCGCTCGCGCGCAATCGAAAATCACGTTCTGCCGTACTGCGAATCGCAAAATATTGCCGTCGTCGGTTATTCGCCGTTCGGGCAAGGCGATTTTCCTTCTTCAGGCAGCAAACAGGGCAAGGCGCTCCAAACGATTGCCGATCGGCACGGAAAGACGCCGCGTCAGGTCGCGCTGAATTTTCTGACGCGCCGGAAGAGCTTGTTCACAATTCCGAAGGCCGGCAAAGTCGAACACGTGAGAGAGAATTCCGGCGGAACCGGCTGGAAATTAACCGAGGACGACTTAAAGCTCATCGATGGCGCATTCCCACCGGCCGGCAAGGACGAACCGCTCGATATGCTGTAAAGGGATCCTTGAAAAGGCGCGCTCTATTCGACTGTTTCCTCGGGCCCGAACACGCTTGAGGCGATCCGTAGCCACTCCCAAGCTGCAGGGAATCCTGCATCAGGAGCCATCTGGATCATGGCTTCCAGGATTTCTTCTTTTGTCGCGCGGTTCCCGAGCGGCATCCGGATGTTCAATTCGATAGCGCTGGTTCGTCCCAGCGCGGTCAGTGCCGCAATCGTGCAGAGGCTGCGGGTTTTCAGATCGAGAGTGTGACGAGTCCAAATCTGTCCAGCCACGAAAGAAAGGATCAGGTGTTCCAGTTCGGGTGAGAGTTGTCTCCATCCCTGGCGCATGCGCTCGGCTTCATCCGAACCTAGCATTTTCTTAAGGATAGCTAGACCATCTTCAAGGTAACCTGCTGAATTTCAGCCCAGTGATTTTGGTGCGGCGCGTCCTATTAACGGAGCATGGAGGATAAGACAATGATGGACGCGGAACAGAGCATCAATTCCTGGCTCAGAGACCTGTACAGGACCGCAGTGCACCTCACCACCGGCAACCGATCCCGCGCAGCGCGAATTGTCCAGGCCGCCGTTAATGACGTCTGGCAAAACGGAACCCGACACACCGGAGCCGATAATCCTAAAACGGCTTTGTTTAACGCGCTGATTGTGCAGCCCGGACAATTGCTCTTCAGGATGCCCGAAATCCGGTTTTCGCGGCTCCGGCTGCCGGATCTCTGCCGGTTTCCGGATCTCTGCCCATAGCCCCATAGAAAAACCGCGTTCGATTCTCCTACACTTTACCGGAGTCGTATGCTTCTTATGCTCCGTTCCGGTGCCGGTGTGTCTTCCTCACTGTCGAAGTAGTGAATTGTTCGCCGTTTGCGAGAAGCCACAGCGCGCGAGAAGAGCCTCGAATCGGGGGTCAGCCCTGTAGGGGTCCCACTTGGGATCGACAGTCAAAAATATCAGATGAACGTCTCGCGCGGCGTAGGCCTTCTCGAGCCAATCGAACACTTCGTCTCGTTCGCCGAGACCGGCGTGCACGATCGCCGTGGCATACGGCGGCACGTACCGCTCGCGGGAGAGGGTCTCCAGCCTTCTCAGAATTTCTCGCGCTTCGTTGGCCCTACCCGCCCTCGCAAGAAGATAGCCCCTCAATGAAACTGGCTTGCTGTTGCTACCCGACAGCCGGGCCGCATCCGTGAGTGCTTCTAAAGCGAGCTCGGTCATGCCCATTTGCTCGTAGGCCTGTCCAAGTTGCATGTATCCGATCCAGAACTCCGAGTCCACAAGAATTGCGCGCCGCGCGTGCTCGACTGCGACCGAATAATCGCGAGCCTGAAACGCAACCTGTGATGACAGCGCGTGGCTGAGCGCCGCCAACGGGTCGAGCTCTCGCGCATGGCGCGTCTCTGATTCAGCGTCACTGTGTCGGCTGGTTTGTGACAAGGCGTGCCCCAGCTCTAGATGTGCGACCGCATTGCTGGGATCGAGGCTAATCG
>Ga0137378_10005322_pt1 | contig 11158 bp, 12 predicted proteins | sample SagtaG_21_FD_104813 | JGI IMG/M metagenome (GOLD analysis project Ga0137378, IMG submission 104813) | Vadose zone soil microbial communities from Sagehorn Ranch, Mendocino, California, USA - Sage2_L_60_16 metaG | ecosystem: Environmental > Terrestrial > Soil > Vadose zone | place: USA... | reverse complement strand
GCGCATTGGCCATCCGGGCCTGCGCACCGCTGCCCAGCTGCGCCGCCGCCGAGTCGGGACCGTATCCGTCCCGCTCGGTCCCCACCCGTCCGGGCGCGAGCCCGAGCACCCCGGAGGCGATGACGAACGGCCGGTCAGAATCCGCGAGCGCCTCGCCGACGGTCTGGATGGCGCGGCGGTCCGCGTCGGCAGCGTCCTGGAAGCCACCCGAGAACGCGAGGTCGTGCTTGAACGCGAGGTGGATCACCCCATCGGAGGCGGCAGCGGCGGTCCGCAGCCGCTCGAGGTCATCCAGGGTGCCGCTATGCACCTGGGCGCCGGCTGCGGTGAGCGCAGCGGCCGAGGCGTCGCTGCGAGCGAGCCCGGTGACCTGATGGCCCGCGCCAATGAGCTCGGGAACAACGGCGGAGCCGATCCAGCCGGACGCGCCGGTGATGAACACACGCATGAGAATCTCCAGGTTGGCCGATCGCCCGAGCGCTTGCGCTCAGACAAGTCGATGTCGTCGATGTCAGTTGCTGTCATCGGCTTCAGGCAACCGATGTCAGCCGCTGCCGTCGGATAGGATGCGGGCATGAGCCGGTGGGAGCCAAACGCGCGCGGGCGGCTGGAGCAGGCGGCGCTGGCTCTCTACGGCGAGCACGGCTTCGAGCAGACCACGGTGGCCGAGATCGCCGCGCGGGCCGGGCTGACCGAGCGGACGTTCTTCCGGCACTTCGCCGACAAGCGCGAGGTTCTGTTCGCGGGCGCCGGCTCGCTGCAGGACCTCCTCGTGAGCACCCTCGCCGGCACTCCGCAGTCCGCGGCGCCGATCGACGCGGTCGCCGCCGCCATCGAGGCCGCCGGCACCCTGCTCCAGGAGCGCCGCGAGTATTCCCGGCAGCGCCAGGCCGTCATTGCCGCGAACGCAGAGCTGCAAGAACGCGAGCTGATCAAGCTCGCCTCGTTGTCCGCGGCGCTCGCCAGCACGCTGCGCCAGCGTGGTGTCCCCGACACCGCCGCGAGCCTGGCTGCCGACGCCGGGATCGCCGTCTTCAGAACGGCGTTCGAGGTCTGGGTCAGCCAGGCCAGCCCGCCTGGCCTGGCGCAGCTCATCCGGGAGTCGCTCGACGAGCTGAAGGCCGTGACCGCGGGCAGATGATCATGGGCGGCGAGCCGGGCGCGAGGTCGGGCCGGAGTGCTAGGAAGGGCCTGCCGCCTTGGCCAGGCGGGGGCCGATCCGGCCGGTCAGCGGGTTATGCGTGCACAGCACGTCGCCGGCGTACTTTGGGTCCTACTGCCCGGCGCACCGCCGCGATATGCGTGGCCGGACCCGCCAGCCAGGTCGGTAAGGTGTCCGGGTGAGCGCCAATGGTGACGGGAATCAGGCTGACTTCGCCTCGGCCGGGCCGCTCCGCGCCGTGGTCCTGACCGTGCGCTTCGGCACCGAACTGGCGTTGCTCGCGGTACTGGTTATCGTCGGCGTGAACGCGAGCACGGGACTGGCCGGGCGGATCGCGATCGCGGTGGTCGCACCGGTCCTGGCCGCCACGATCTGGGGTATCGGGATCGCCCCGAGGGCGCGCACGCGCTGGCCCGATCCGTGGCGGCTCATCGCCGAATTCGCGCTGTTCGTCATCGCCGCCGCCGCGCTGGCAGTGGAGGGAAACGCCGTCGCCGCGGCCGTCTTCGCTGTGCTGAGCATCGGCACCGCGTTCGCCGTCCGCGTCGTCGCGCCAGCAGGCTGACATGACCGGCACCGAGGACTTCTCCGAGCCCGTCAGCTTCCCCGCTCCGACAAAGCCGGCCGGTTCCCGAGCCGAGGTGTTCGCGACCTACCTCGACTACTTCAGGTCCCGCCTGGTCAGCAAGCTGTACGCGATGCCAGCCGGCACGGTGCGGGAGAGCACGCTGCCGTCGGGCTGGACTCCTATTGAACTGCTCAAGCACCTGCAGTTCGTCGAGATGCGCTGGCTCGAATGGGGCTTCGAGGGCCGCCACGTCGACGATCCGTAGGAGTACGCCAGGCACGTTGGCCACCTGGACATCGTCTGCGAGCTCGCCGCCGGCCAGACCGGCGAGTGATCCAGCTAGCTCAGGCGCTCGATGATCGTGACGTTGGCCTGGCCGCCGCCCTCGCACATGGTCTGCAGGCCGATCCGGCCGCCGGTGCGCTTGAGGCCGTAGAGCAGCGTCGTCATCAGCCTGGCGCCCGTCGCGCCGAGCGGATGGCCGAGCGCGATCGCGCCGCCGCTGACGTTCACCCGGCTCAGGTCGGCGCCGGTCTCGCGCTGCCAGGCCAGCACCACGGGCGCGAACGCCTCGTTTATCTCGATCAGGTCGATGTCGGCGAGCCTCAGCCCTGCCTCGCGCAGCGCGTGCGCGGTCGCCACGATCGGCGCGGTCAGCATCAGCACGGGGTCGTCGCCCCGCGCCGAGAGGTGCCTGATCCGTGCCCGCGGCCGCAGCCCCTGCTCGGTGACCGCCTGCTCGGACGCGATCAGCAGCGCGGCCGCCCCGTCGGCGATCTGACTGGCGAGCGCAGCCGTGATCACCCCGCCGTCCTCGGCCGGGCGCAACGGTGCCAGCCTGGCCATCCGCTCGAGTGAGGTATCCCGGCGCGGGCACTCGTCGTCCTTCAGGTCGCCGTACGGCTCGATCTCGTCGGCGAACACGCCCGCGTCGACCGCGTCGACCGCCCTCTGGTGGCTGGTCAGCGCGTATTCCTCCATCTCGGCCCGGCCGAGCCCCCACTTGGCCGCGATCAGGTCGGCCGCCCTGAACTGGGAGATCTCCTGGCTGCCGTACCGCCGCTGCCAGCCCTCCGAGCCGGCGAACGGATCGTCGTGGCCGAGCGCCTGGCCGGCCGTCATCGCGGCGGCGATCGGAATCTGGCTCATGTTCTGCACCCCGCCCGCGACGACCAGGTCGGCGGTGCCGCTCAGCACGGCCTGCGCGGCAAAATGGACGGCCTGCTGCGATGATCCGCATTGCCGGTCGACGGTCACGCCGGGAACGGCCTCCGGCAGCCCGGCCGCCAGCCAGGCCGTCCGCGCGATGTCGCCGGCCTGCGGGCCGATGGTGTCCACGCAGCCGAAGATCACGTCGTCGACGGCCAGCGGGTCGATGCCGGTCCGCCGGACCAGCGACCGGATCACGTGGGCCCCGAGGTCGGCCGGATGCGCCGCGGCCAGTCCGCCGCCGCGCCTGCCGACCGGCGTCCTGACCGCGTCGACGATGAACGCATCAGCCATCGGCCCGCCTCTCCCTCGCGAAGTTCAGCACCAGACTAGAACACGTTCTAGCTGGTTCGGCCTCAGCGTCACTCACGCTGAACTCACACGCAATTCGCGGCGGTCCCGAAGCTGCGTCGCGGAAGATAGCTCGGATGGACGCACTGGCGGAGATCAGGGATACGACCGCGCCGCCTGCCTCGGCGGGCCGGAGCCGGCTCGAGGTGGCCATCGCTCTGGCGGCCTTCGCGGTGCTGGTCATCGTGGTTCTGAGCGTGGCGCCTCAGCTAGTTGAGCCCGACGACTACGCCTATCGCGGCTCGATTATCGCCATGACGCAGGGGCACTTCGCGACCTTGTCGTCCACCCAGTTCCACGCTCTGTCCGCGCAACTGGCCCGCTCGCCGGGAGGGCTCTCGGCCCGGGCTGCCGGACCGGGCGGCGGTACGCCCGGTGTTGCCCAGTGGGTGCGGCTGTCCGACGGACGCTGGATCAGCGAGAAGGACCCTGGCTACCCGTTCCTGGCCGCTCCGTTCCAGGCCCTCGGCATCATCCGGCTGGCGCCGCTGTTCTACGGGGCGCTGGCCTGCCTGGCCCTGTTCGCCGGCGCTCGGCGCTGGCTCGGGCGGTTCGGCGGCGCCGCTGCCGTGGTGCTGTTCTGCTCCTGCGGCGCGGCCATGCTGTTCGCCTGGCGCGACTACATGCCGACCTTCACTGACGCCTCGCTGATCGCCGCGGGTACCGGCGCGCTGCTGTGGGCCGTGCTGGCCGCGGACGCCGCGCCGCGCCGGCGGACCTGGGCCGGGCTGGCCGGGTTCGCCGCCATCGAGGCCGCGGTGCTCGTCCGCTACACCAACGTCGTCGTGCTCGTCGTCGCCGTGGTCGCCGTGGTCGCGGCCTGGCGGCTGAAGTCCGCGGCGCTGCCCGGCCGGTCGCTAGCCTGGTGGCTCGGCTCGGCCGTCGCGTTCGCCGCGGGCGTGGCCGTCTTCGATGACCTCGTCTACGGCGGCCCGCTCAAGTCCGGCTACTCCTCGGGCGAGATCAGGTTCAGCCTCAGCGCGATCGGCCCGAACCTGCGGTACGTGCCCGCGCACCTGCTCCAGGCCATGCCGATGCTGGTCCTCGGCCTCGTAGCGCTAGCGTGGATCGGCTGGCGGTGGCTGCGCCTGCGCCCGGCTGCCAGCGAGCCGGCCGCCGTGGCCCGCCGCGACGTCACCGTCGCGCTCGTCCTGGCCGCGTCATGGTTCAGCGTCTGGGGGCTCTACGCCGCCTATACCTGGACGGCCGAGCCCGGCCTCAGCACATTGCAGTCAGCCCGGTTCTACCTGCCCGCCATCGGCGCTATCGCGCTGCTCAGCGCGTGGCCGGTCGTGCGGGTGGTCGCGCTCGTCCGCCTGCCGCGCCCGGGCCGGGCGGCGCCGACGGCCGTGGCCGCGGTGACGTCGGCCGCGGTCGTCGCTGCCGTGCTCGGGCTGGGCGCATGGTCGTTCAGCGACATGCGCATGAACGGCGGCATCCACATGATCCGCGGACCAGGACCGGCCGGGCCGATACCCGGTGGTCCGCCCGGACGTGCGCCCGGCGGAGCGAGCCCGCCCGGTCAGCGACCCGGCTGACTGACCACTCATCGATTGCGCCGGGCCCTCATCGGCTCGGGGGCGAACCAGCGCCTCCGGTGGTCAGCGCCGAGTCCCCGCGGCGCAGGCCGTCCGGCAGGTAGGCCGCGCCCGGGCCGCCGGATCGCGCCAGGTCGGCCGGATTGGAGATCGCGCACCGGTCCAGCGACAGGCAGCCGCAGCCGATGCAGGAGTCGAGCCCGTCGCGCAACGCCATCAGCGCGTCGATCTGGTCGTCGAGCCGACTCCGCCAGCCACGCGACAGCCTCGACCAGTCCGTCCTGGTCGGCGTCCGCCCGGCCGGCAGCGACGCCAGCGCGGCGGCGACCTCGTCGAGGCTGAGCCCGATGTTGCGCGCGGCCCTGATGAAGGCGAGCCGGCGCAGCGTGCTCCGCTCGAACCGGCGCTGGCCGCCCGACGTCCTGGTCGCGGGCAGCAGGCCGAGTCGCTCGTAGTAGCGGACCGCCGAGTCGGCGAACCCGCTCCGCCTCGCGATCTCGCCGACGGTCAGCAAGTCGGTGGTGTGCATCGTCACCTCGCACTTGACTTGAAGTTGACTTCAACTAACAGTATGGCATGCAAATCCGATAGTAAGGAGCACGACATGCCTGTCGCACTGATCACCGGTGCGTCCCGCGGACTGGGTCGCGCGAGCGCCCACGCACTGGCCGCGCGCGGCTGGTCGCTGGTCGTCGACGCCCGGCGCGGCGCCGACCTGACCGATGCGCTGCACGGACTCTCCCGCGTCATCGCCCTTCCTGGCGACGTCACCGATCCCGCTCACCGCGCCGACCTGGCGACGGCGGTCCAGCGGATCGGCCGGCTCGACGTCCTGGTCAACAACGCGAGCTCGCTGGGCCCCAGTCCGCTGCCGGCGCTGCGCGAGGTTGGCCTCGACGAGCTTCGCCTCGTCTACGAGACCAACCTCGTCGCGCCGCTCGCTCTCAGCCAGCTGCTGATCAGCCAGCTGACCGCGGCCGGCGGCACGATCATCAACATCAGCTCCGATGCCGCCATCGAGGCCTACCCAGGCTGGGGTGGCTACGGCTCGGCGAAGGCCGCCCTCGACCAGCTCACCGCGGTGCTGGCCGCCGAGGAGGTGGCGCTGCGCTGCTATGCGTTCGACCCGGGCGACATGCGCACCGACATGCACCAGCTGGCCTTTCCCGGCGAGGATATCTCCGACCGGCCCGAGCCTGCGAGCGTCGTGCCCGCGCTGCTGCGCCTGATCGACGAGCGGCCGCCCAGCGGCCGCTACCGGGCCGGCGACCTTAGTTCCAGCGACGAGATCGCGCGGGTGGCGTCATGAGACAGCCAGCCAGCAAGCCAGCGGAAGAGCGAGGCCTGGCCCGCGACGGGATCGCGATGCTGGTCGCCACGCCCGACGGCCTGGCTCATGCCACGTTCGCCGACCTGCCGCGCTTCCTGACCGCCGGCGACCTGCTGGTGGTCAATACCTCGGCGACGCTCGCCGCCGCCGCCGATGGACGGCGCGCCGGCGACCGGCCCGTGGCCGTCCACTTCTCGACCCCGCTGGACGACGGGACCTGGCTGGTCGAACTGCGCGAGCCAGCCCCAGGACATGACCGGGTGAGGGACGCCTGCCCGGGTGACCGGGTCGCGCTGGCGGACAACGCCGCGCTGACGCTGCTCTCCCGCTACCCGGATCCGGGCGCCGACCGGCTGTGGACGGCATCGTTCTCGGCGGGCGGCTCAGGCCGCCGCGCCGCGGACGGGCAGGACGGCGATGTCGGCGCGTTCCTCGCCCGGCACGGCCGGCCGATCCGGTACTCCTACGTCTCCGAGCAGTGGCCACTGTCGGCATACCAGACCGTGTTCTCCCGCGAACCAGGCAGCGCCGAGATGCCGAGCGCCGGCCGGCCTTTCACCCCGGACCTGGTCCTGACGCTGATCACGTCCGGCGTGATCGTCGCGCCGATCACGCTGCACGCGGGGGTGGCGTCACTGGAGGCTGGCGAGCTGCCCCTGCCCGAGCGGTTCACGGTGCCCGAGCCGACCGCCGCGCTGGTCAACCTGACCAGATCGGCCGGCCGCCGCGTGATCGCGGTCGGCACAACGGTCACCCGCGCACTGGAGAGCGCGGCCGACACGGCGGGCGGGGCCGGCAGGGCCGGCGGGGCCGGCGGGGCCGGCGGCGGCCAGCGCGGCGGCCGGGGCGGCGTGGTGCGGGCCGGTCACGGCTGGACCGACCTCGTGCTCGGGTCCGACCATCCGGCGCAGGTCGTCACCGGGCTGATCACCGGCTGGCACGACCCCGAGGCCTCGCACCTGGCCCTGCTCGAGGCCGTCGCCGGGCCCGTCCTCGTCCGCGCGGCGTACGCTGAAGCGGATAAAGCTCACTATCTCGGGCATGAATTCGGCGACAGCTGCCTGCTGCTGCCGCCGACCACATTAGGCACCTTCGGACGACCCCGGCTAGACTAGAACACGTTCTACTTGCTGGGCGAGCCCTGGCCGGACAGCATCAGCGCAGCGGAGGGCAAGCGTGCACCTGACCTACACGCCGGAACAGGACAAGCTCCGCGCCGAGCTGCGCGAGTACTTCGCCGCGCTGATGACCACCGAGCGGCGGGATTCCCTGGCCAAGACCGGCCGTGACTTCGGTGACGGCACCGCCTACCGGGAGGTCGTCCGCCAGCTTGGCGCCGACGGCTGGCTGACGCTGAGCTGGCCGACGGAATACGGCGGCCGCGGCGCCAGCGTCACCGACCAGCTGGTCTTCACCGACGAGGCGGCGGTGGCCGGCGTGCCGGTACCGTTCCTGACCATCAACACCGTCGGGCCGACGATCATGCGGTTCGGGACCGACCAGCAGAAGTCGTTCTACCTGCCCAGGATCGCCGCCGGCGAGCTGCACTTCTCGATCGGCTACTCCGAGCCCGAGGCCGGCACCGACCTGGCCAGGCTGCGCACCCGCGCCGTCAGGGACGGCGACCAGTACGTGATCAACGGCCAGAAGATGTGGACGTCGCTGATCGGCTACGCCGACTATGTCTGGCTGGCCTGCCGTACCGACGCTGAGGCGCCCCGGCACAAGGGCCTGTCGATCATCATCGTGCCGACGGACTCCCCCGGGTTCTCCTGGACCCCGGTGCCCACGGTGGCCGGAATCTCCACCAGCGCGACGTACTACTCCGACGTCCGGGTGCCGACCGCCAACCTGGTGGGCGAGGAAAACGGCGGCTGGCCGCTGATCACCAATCAGCTCAACCACGAGCGCGTCGCGCTGACCTCGGCGGCGCCGCTGCAGACGGCGCTGAACGAGGTGCGGGACTGGGCGGCGCAGGCCAACGCACCTGGCGGGCGCCGGGTCATCGACGCCGAGTGGGTGCAGGTCAGCCTGGCCCGCGTGCACGCCAAGACGGAGGTGCTCAAGCTGCTGAACTGGCAGGTCGCGGCCAGATCCGACGCCGGCCAGGCACTCGGCCCCGCCGCCGCGTCGGCGACCAAGATCTACGGCACGGAGCTAACGATCGAGGCCTGTCGGCTGCTGATGGAGGTGCTCGGCGCGAACGCGGCGGTCCGGGCCGGCTCGCCGGGCGCGCTGCTGGCCGGGCGGATCGAGCGGATGCACCGGTCGGCCCTGATCCTGACGTTCGGCGGCGGCACTAACGAGATCCAGCGGGACATGATCGCGATGCTCGCCCTCGGCCAGCCCTACAAGCGCTGATCGGAACGGAGCAGCTGTGGACTTCTCGATGACGCAATCCCAGGACGAGCTCTCGGCACTAGGCCGGCGGATCCTGACGGACCGGGCGACGCCGGCCAGGCTGGCCGAGCTCGAGCAGGCCGGCCAGGGCTTCGACGCGGCGCTGTGGTCGGAGCTGGCCACCGCGGGCATCCTCAGCGCCGCCCTGCCGGAGAACGCCGGCGGCGACGGTTACGGGCTGGCCGAGCAGTGCTCGATCCTGACCGAGATCGGACGCGCGGTCGCGCCGGTGCCCTACCTGGCCGCTATCGTGCTCGGAGCCGACCCGATCGCCAGGTTCGGCTCCGAGGAGCAGGTCAGTCGCTGGGCGGTCCCCGCCGCGGCCGGAGAGCTGGTCATCACCGCGGCGCTGGCCGAGCCGGGCAGCGACGACCCGCGGACGCCTGCCGCCCGGGCCAGCTACGCCGCCGGAACCTGGCGGCTGAGCGGGACGAAGACCACGGTGCCCGCCGGCGCATCGGCCGCGCTCTACCTCGTGCCTGCCGCGACCGAGCACGGCCCGGCGGTGTTCTGCGTCGAGCGGGCCGACCCCGGGGTAACCGCCGAGCCGCAGGAGCTGATCGACGGCGCCGGCGCGGCCCAGCTGGACCTGGACGCGGTCGCGCTGGGCGACGACCGCCTGCTCGGCCAGCCGGGAACCGACGTCGCTGGCTGGCTGCTGGCCCGCGCGACCGTCGGCATCTGCGCGATTCAGCTCGGCGTGACCGAGCGCGCGCTGGAGCTGACGGCGCAGTACGCGCGGACCCGGCAGCAGTTCGGCCGGCCGATCGGGGCATTCCAGGCCGTGGCCCAGCGACTGGCCGACGCCTACATCGACGTCGAGGCGATCAGGCTGACGACGTGGCAGGCGGCCTGGCGGCTCGAGACGGGCCTGCCGTGCGACGCGGAGATCGCCACGGCCAAGTTCTGGGCCGCCGACGCCGGCCACCGGGTCGCGCACACCGCGGTCCACCTGCACGGCGGGGTGGGCATCGACACGAGTCACCCGCTGCACCGGTATTTCACCGCGGCCAAGCAGAACGAGTTCGCCCTGGGCGGCGCGACCGCCCAGCTCCGCCGCCTCGGCACCTCGCTCGCCGCACGCTGAGGCACAGACAACACCGCTCTCGCCGCAGGCTGATACGGTCGCACGCATGACGGAAGGTACACCGATCTCGTACGAGGCCGCGGCTCGCGGTACGCCCGTGCTGAGCAGCTCAGGAAAGCAGATCGGCACGCTCGAGCACGTTCTCGAGGTCAGCGATCTCGACCTGTTCGAGGGCATCGTGATCGCGACGCAGCACGGCCTGCGGTTTGTCGACGCCGATCACATTCCGCAGATCACGACCACCCACATCCAGACCAGCCTGACCGACGAGCAGGCGGTCCAGCTGCCGCCGCCGTCGGGGCCGCCGGTCTACACCGTCGACGCGCTGGCCGACTCCGGGCACAGCCTGCACGACGTGATCAGGCGGCTCTTCGGCCATCCGCACTGGAAGCGCGAGACCGACTGAATTCATGATCGCGGCGGGTTGACCGCGTTATCCCACGGCAATCCACCACGATCATGGCGGCTGAGACTCGCCGCTGAGCTGATGCGACAGGACGCCGGGGGCGTCCGCCAGCGACGGGCCGTACCAGGTCAGGTGGCGGCCGCTGACCAGGGCAGCCGGGATCCCCGGGAAGGCCTCAGGGCCGTCGTCGGCGGTGAACAGGTACGGCTCGTCGGGCAGGACCGCCAGGTCTGCACCCGAGTCCCGCAGCTCGCCGAGGTCGATCCGCGGATAGCGCTCGGCGTGACCGGCGAAGACGTTGGCGATGCCAAGGCGCGCCAGCAGATCCCCGGCGAACGTGTCGCTGCCGAGGACCATCCAGGGCCGCCGCCAGATCGGGATGACGGCCAGGCGCCGTCCGGGCGGGCGGCGCGCCCAGGCCTGCGCGGCGTCGTCAAGCCAGCCCGGCCTGGGCAGCCGGCAGGCGATAGTGATCATCCGCTCCAGCGAGCCGAGTGCCTCGGGCAGGTCGCGGACCCTGGTGACCCACACCGCGATGCCCGCCGCGCGCAGCGCAGCCAGGTCCGGCTCCCTGTTCTCTTCCTCGTTGGCCAGCACGACGTCGGGTCCCAGCTCGATGATGCGGCGCACGTCGGGGTTCTTGGTGCCGCCGATTCGCTCGGCGGCCAGGCCGGGCGGGTGCGAGCAGTACTTCGTTGCCCCCGCCAGCAGGCTCAGGTCGCACGACGCGACCGCCTCCGTGAGCGACGGGACGAGCGAGACGATGCTGGCGACCTCGGCAGGCACGCTCACGCGATGGCCGAGGTCATCGCTGACCTCCACACCAGGCAGCCTACGAGGCGAGCCAGACGCCGGTGATATCAGGACCGCTCCTCCAGCCGGTTCCCGGCGACACCCGAGCCCGCGGCGAATCCCGCCAGCTCGTCGCGGAGGGTAGATTCCACCCAGCGGAGTATGGCAGACCCGAAATTCCCCCGATGGCGGGCCTACTATGTTGCGGGGAGGCCACTATGCCAGCTTTGCGTGCTCGTGCTATCGCAATTTCCGCTGCCCTCGTCGTTCCGGTCGTCGCGGCGGTGTCGGCGCCCGCGGTGGCCGCCCCGCGAG
>Ga0137378_10005321_pt1 | contig 11159 bp, 7 predicted proteins | sample SagtaG_21_FD_104813 | JGI IMG/M metagenome (GOLD analysis project Ga0137378, IMG submission 104813) | Vadose zone soil microbial communities from Sagehorn Ranch, Mendocino, California, USA - Sage2_L_60_16 metaG | ecosystem: Environmental > Terrestrial > Soil > Vadose zone | place: USA... | reverse complement strand
CCGAGACCGCATCCCACACCACGGCCGCGTCCGACTCCGCTGCCGCGGCCATAGGGCTGCTCCTGTGGAACGCTGCTTGTATGACTGTATTGATCATTAAACTTGGCGCTACCGGAGACGTTGTCCGCACGACGCCGCTCTTGCGTCGATTGAGCGGTTCGGTCACATGGATCACAGCGGCAAAGAACTGTGTGTTCCTGGACGGCCTGGCGGATAATCTGCGTCATTTCTCCTGGGAAGCGCGCGCGAGAGCCTTGGATATTCCCTACGACTTGGCGATAAACCTGGAAGATACTCTCGAGGTTGCCCTTTTCCTGAAGAATCTCAGGCCCGCTGAGATCTTCGGCGCTTATGCCGACTCGTCTGGGCGCTTGCGTTACACCGACAACTCGAGGTGCTGGTTTGATCTTAGTCTGATCAGTTCCTATGGCCGGCAGAAGGCTGATCGACTGAAACTGCTCAACCGGCAAACATATCAGGAGTTAATCTTTGCCGGCCTAGGCTTGCGTTTTTCAGGTGAAACGTATGTGATGCCCGGTGCGATTGAAACCGAGCTATCAGGGGATGTTGCCATCGCCGCCGAGGCGGGTGCGGTTTGGCCTATGAAGAAATGGGCCTATTACGATCAACTACAACAGCGCCTTGAGGATCAGGGGCTGACTGCAAACGTCCTGCCGAAAAGGTCGTCTCTGCTTGAGCACTTGGCTGATGTCCGCAATCATCGGTGTTTGGTTGGCGGCGATAGCTTGCCAATGCATTTAGCGCTTGGCTCGGGTACGCCTTGCGTCTCACTGTTCACCTGCACCAGTCCCTGGGAGATTTACGACTATAGCATCCAAGAGAAGATAGTTTCGCCACTCCTTGAAGAATTCTTCTACAAACGCGGCAATGATGAGCGCGCAACCACCGCCATCAGCGTAGATGAAGTATTCGATGCCGTAATGGCTCAACTTGAGGCCAGGGCGCCGGTCGCTAAGATGGCTGCTACCCAATGATAAATCAGGCCCCAGTCTTGACTGCGAGATCTCGAACCGGCTCGACAGAGTTGGAAAACGCGGTGCGAGCAGATAATAATACTGAGTTTCCTATCCACTCTCAACCCTCAACTCTCAACCCTCAACTCTCAACTCTCAACATTGCCTTACTCACTGGCGGCGGGGACAAACCTTACGCGCTCGGGATGGCAGCCGCGCTGACGTCGGTAGGAATACACGTTGATTTTATTGGTAGCGACGATTTACGGGTGCCGGAGCTGCTCAGCAATCCCCGAGTGAATTTTCTTAACCTGCGAGGCGATCAACGGCACGACGCCAAGCCGGCAGAGAAGGTTCTAAGAGTGCTGAGGTACTACGTGAGGCTCGTCGGGTATACTGCGACGGCAAAGCCCAAGCTATTCCACATATTATGGAACAACAAATTCCAGCTTCTAGATTGCACACTATTGATGCTCTACTATAGATTGCTTGGAAAAAAGATCGTTTTCACAGCCCACAATGTTAATGCGGGTAAACGGGATTCGAACGATTCATGGCTCAATCGGATCTCCCTAAAAATTCAGTATCGCTTGAGCGACCATATTTTCGTTCACACCAACGGGATGAAAAGGCAGATGCTATCCGAGTTTCGTATTCCCGAAAGCAAGGTAAGCATTATTCCATTTGGAATTAACAACACGGTTCCGAACACGAACCTTTCGAGCGCAGAAGCGAGACGCCAATTAGGTATAAGCGAGACCGATAAGGCCTTGCTGTTTTTTGGGAACATCGCGCCTTACAAAGGTCTCGAATATTTAATCGCTGCGTTTGAGGAGCTGTTAAAAAGAGACCGCAGTTATCGCCTGCTTATTGTTGGAAAGCCGAAGGGCCTGGAGAGCTATTGGAACCAGGTTCGACGCACCACTGCCAACAGTGGCTTCGGGGACCGCGTCATCGAGAAGATCGAATATATCCCAGATGAGGAAACCGAATTATATTTCAAAGCGGCCGATGTTTTGATTCTGCCGTACGTGCAAGTGTTTCAAAGCGGAGTGCTCTTCCTAGGATACAGCTTTGGCCTGCCCGCCATCGCCGCGGATGTCGGGAACTTGGCAGAAGAAATCATCGAGGGCGAGACCGGCTTTGTGTTCAGGCCACAGGATTCATCTGATCTAGCTCACAAAATTGATACTTACTTCGGTAGCGAATTATTTCGCAATCTTGAAAACCGGCGGGCGCAAATCAAGGCCTATGCCAACGAGCGATATTCGTGGGACAAAGTCGCAGCCATAACAACTACCGTTTATTCACGGCTCTTGACTTCTGACCTCTGACATCGGCCCTCGGTCCTCTGAGATCTGCCCTCCACCCTCTGACTTCTCCCATTTGTTAGTTGATCTACTATGAAACCACTGGTCTCGATTCTTATCACTGCATATAATGCCGAAGATACAATAGCCTGTACGCTTGAGTCCGCGGTTGCCCAAACCTGGCCACATAAAGAGATCATCGTGGTGGACGATGGCTCGACAGATTGCACCGCTGAAGTGGCAAGGCGATTCAAAGAGGTCACGTTAGTGTCCACAGAGAACCACGGGCTATCAGGCGCCCAGAACAATGCCTTTCGGCTCAGCCAGGGCGATTACATCCAGTACCTTGACGCGGACGATCTTCTGGCGCGGGACAAGATCGAGCGACAGCTTGCCGCTCTACGCGAGTTCGACAGCAAGCGAGTGTTGCTTTCCTCTCCATGGGCACCGTTCTACTACCGAAGCCGCCATGCCCGCTTCGTTCGCAACTCACTGTGGCAAGATCTTTCTCCCGTCGAGTGGCTCTTGAGGAAGATGCGCGAAGGCATTCACATGCAAAACGCAACCTGGCTGGTGAGCCGGGCGCTGGCGAAGACGGCAGGGCCCTGGGACACTCGCCTTCAGTTCGATCAAGACGGCGAATATTTTTGCCGTGTTCTCTTGGCATCCGAAGGTACCCGTTTTGTACCCGAAACCGGGATTTACTACCGGGCTAGCGGCATCAACCGGGTAAGTTTCATTGGCAATTCAGATACGAAGAAGGATTCGCTTCTCCTTTCGATGAAATTGCACATTCAGTATCTTCGCTCGCTTGAAGACAGCGAACGTGTTCGAAAGGCTTGCCTGGCGTACATTCAGCTTTGGTACCGCAATTTCTACCCGGAGCGCCCTGACTTGGTGCAGGAAGCACAACAACTTGCCGCAATGCTAGGCGGTCGATTGGAAATCCCAACGCTATCCTGGAAATACCAGTGGATTCAAAACCTTTTTGGGTTCGGCGTGGCCAAACGGGTCCGCCACCGCTGGAACCAATACAAATCGTCCGTGATGAGATCTTGGGACAAGGCGCTGTTTCGCCTGGAAGGCGGAACCATGGCCGGGAAAAATGGACGCGCAGCTGCTAACTCGGCAGGTTCAGGTTCTTGCCAACTCGTTCCTCCAACGGCGCGCCCTTGAATCGCCTCGCAACTATCGGTATCGAAGCGCCGAATTCTTACTTGGACTGCGGGTGCATGCACACATTTCACTACTTTTCATGAATCACCACGAACCTACTGTGTTAGCCACCGAGATGGATTTACTTACTGGCAAGGCAGGAGTCTGCTCGACTGAGGTAGAGAAAGAGGAGGAGCGCAACCAGCAACACATCAAAACCGACCATCTCCTGGCGAATCTCAAGCGGCGGACAATCTCAGGCGGCGCGGTTACGGTGTCGGCTCAGGCGGCGAAGTTCGTGTTGAATCTTGCCTCTACGGTCATTCTGGCGCGTCTACTGACGCCACGAGATTTCGGGCTCGTGGCCATGGTTACGGTAGTCACGGGATTCCTGGCTATGTTTCGGCACGCAGGTCTTGCCATCCCCACCGTGCAACGAGAACAGATCACGCACGCCCAAGTATCCAATCTGTTTTGGATAAACCTCGGCGTAAGTGGTTTGTGCGCTCTTACCCTGGCCGCCTTAGCGCCGACTATGGCCTGGTTTTACCGCGACTCTCGAATAACATATATCACCCTCGTTCTCTCAACTACCTTCCTGATAGGTGGTTTTAGAGTTCAACATCTGGCGTTGCTTAAACGGCAGATGCGCTTCAAGGCTATTGCGTTAATTGAAGTAGGTTCGATGGCGGCGGGCGTTTTTGTCGGCGTTATCATGGCTCTTTTGCACTATCGTTATTGGTCGTTAGTCGGTTTGAGCTTGGCGACGGAGATTGCAGCATTTTTGCTAACAGGGTCGGTGTCTCGGTGGAAGCCGCAATTGCCTACTAGAGGCAGCGGAATAGGCCCGCTAGTGGCATTCGGCGCCCATCAAACTGCTGGGAATTTCATATTTAGCCTCGCTAGAGGATGCGACAATCTCTTGATCGGTCGGGCATACGGAGCTGCAGCGGTCGGTCTCTATTCCCGGGGAGCAGCCCTGGTCACGCGACCGATGGAACAATTCCTTCTGCCGATTGACGCAGTCTTCCTCCCGACATTGTCCCGCCTACAGTCTCAGCCAGAGCGTTACCGCTCTACATTTCTGCGGCTTTACGAAGCGATCGCCATAAGTGTGTTCTTTTTGTCGAGCTTACTTCTTACCCTTTCCTATCCTCTCACGCTCGTACTGCTAGGACACAAGTGGGAAAATGCCGCTGCCATTTTTGCAGGTTTCACATTTACGGCGATTCAGCTTCCGCTTTCTAGTGCTGCCAATTGGTTGCTGACCAGCCAGGGACGCGGCAGAGACATTTTCCGCGTGACTTCGATTAATGCTGTTCTGACGCTCGCCTCTTTTGTAGTCGGGTTGCCTTTTGGACCTGTGGGTGTGGCGATTGCTTTTTCGGCTATAGGCCTCCTGATTCGGATGCCAATCTTGTATTACATAGCCGGCCGGCGCGGGCCTGTAACGACCTCCGATTTGTGGACGCGATTCTTGCAGCACTTGCCCCTTTGGGTGGTTATGCTTGCCGCGACTTGGTTGACGCGCGGGACGGTCGCCCATTTGCATCCGCTGACTCAATTATTCATCTGCGCGCCTATTGGAGTGCTTACTGGGATAGCCTTCATCTGCATGTTTCAGTCGCAGCGAAAGGTGGTAATACATATACTGGAAACTGTGCGAGAAGTGAACAAGAACCGATGAACGAAACTATCCCTCGACAAAACGATCAACGCCGCTGCAAGTATGTCTTTGTAGGTGGTTCGCCACGAAGCGGCACGAGCCTACTCGCTCGCAACATTGCGCGCATGCAGTACTGTACGGGTCTCAAGAACACCGGTGTGTTTGAAGACGAGGGACAATTTCTCCAAGATGTTTATCTAACTGCGTCCGCCTATGGTGGCTCGAGCAGATGCGGGTTCGATCCGCGCATCCACCGGACCGAGAGCTCAGATTTGTTAACGCCGGAGAACGTGGCAAGGTTGCGGGCCACCTGGCATTCCTATTGGGACAACAGTAAGACGATCTTTGTGGAAAAAACTCCAGAAAACTTCCTGATGGCACGATTTTTGCAAGCAGCCTTCCCAAATTCCTACTTTGTCGTGATCCGACGTCACCCGGTACCGGCGAGCATAGCCGGCCAAAGATGGACAAACAACATAACCTCGCTTAACAGGATGTTTGAGCATTGGCTGCATTGCTATAAGCTTTTTGAACAGGATAAGAAATATCTGCAGCACGTTTACGAGTTGACCTATGAAGATTATGTTGAGGATCCAAACAAGTATCATCAGGAAATCGCTGCATTTATCGGAACCCGGGTTGCCGAACCCCCAAAAGAAGACACCTTTCGTATTGTACTCCAGTGGCGTAATCCCTCTGGCTTGCGTGTTCCGGAACGCGCCATGGAAACAACCAGCGGAGTTTACAGCAAGAAGTATTTTGACCGGTGGTCGTATTTCTTAACCCGGTCGCCTTTCAAAGGGTACTACCGCTATATTGCCAGGAAGTACGAGCCAGAATTTGCCAAGTACGGTTACTCGTTGGTCAAAGGGTTTGTAGAGAGCGAGGATGCGCTCGGCCTAAACAGCAAGGTTTCTGCTCTTTTTGGGCCTATGTATTGCCTTGGAGCGGATCTGGGTGCCCTCTTGCGACGCTCTGCGGTGAGGACCAAGGGCTATGTGAAACGCGGAGTTAAGAGACTCCTGCCAGAATTTGTCCTAAACAGAATCAGACAGGTTCGCCAGAGCGCCTTGCTTAGCAAACCGCGAGCCGAGGTTTCGACTGTGAGCGCGCGGTCTCGTTAAGGCGTCGTAGCATTTGATTAAGGTAAGAACGGGACGCAAATGACGAGCATTCAAAACGGCAATAATATCGGCTGGAGATATGTGTTCATTTGTGGTCTGCACAGGAGCGGAACCAGCGTGCTTGGTCGCAATGTCGCAAGACTGGAAGACTGCACCGGCTTCAAGGACACTGGTGTAGTCGAGGACGAGGGTCAATTTCTGCAGGATGTTTACCCCATTGCCAAGGTCTACGGCGGTGCGGGCAAATTCGGATTCGATCCTCGTGCGCACCTGACAGAGACTTCACCCCTGCTAACACCGGAGAACGCGCTAAAACTACGGCAAAGCTGGGAACGCTACTGGGATCAAAGCAAAGCAATCCGCGTGGAAAAGACGCCTGCCAACCTTCTGAAGACACGTTTTCTGCAAGCAGTGTTTCCTAACAGCTACTTTATTGTCATGAGGCGCCACCCGGTGCCAGTGAGTATGGCAAACCAGAGATGGAAAGTGAGCTTTGCTCCCCTTCACAATCTTTTTGATCACTGGCTGCATTGCCATGCGCTTTTCGAGGAAGACAGAAAATATTTGAAACAGGTCTATGAACTGAGTTACGAAGATTACGTCCGAGATCCTGATAAGTATCATGAGGAAATTGCCGCATTCATCGGCACCAGGGTTCCGGAAAGCTGCATGGAACAAGTCACCGGCGTTTATAATCAGAAGTATTTCAACCGCTGGTCTAAACTCTTGAATAACTCTGCGTTCAAGGCTTACTACCGGTTTATCGCCGCAAAATATGAGCCTAAGTTCATGAAGTACGGTTACTCGTTGACTAAAGGGTTAGGTGTTAATGAAGATCGGCTTCGTGAACCAGAGCGAATAGGTGCGACGGCCGGAGCTTTGTATTGTCTCACGGCAGATGCTTATGCGCTTACGGTTCGCTTAACAACTCGGTCTAAGGCCTGCATCAAGAAGCAACTCAGGGCGCGCTTGCCTGAACCCGTCAAAGTCAGAATCAAACATGTCCTTGAGAAAATGGCCCGCATCAAAAGCCAGCCGAACATAATCTCGTCTTAAAAGGACAAAAGGCAGCCCGCCTGGATAAGACTCTGGCGAGCTGTGCATCAATTCATATGTTGACAGAAACCAAAACGTATCACAGACCCGACGCAACAACGGTTGTACCTCTGGCGCAGCCAGCGAGAGCGCAAGTTTGGGGCCATTACGTAAGCAGACCGGCTCAATTCCTCGCGATCCTCGTGCAATTTGCATTGATTGTCGTCGTCGTTGACCACTGGCAGCTTGAGAGTAAGCTGTTAGCGCGATTAATGTGGTTGGCATTCATCGGCTTCGTTGTTCATCATCTCCTGGCGCAGCGGTTTCGGCTTCCGTTCTTTGCGATGCTGTCGCTGCTGGCAGTCATTACAGGTGTCGGTCATCTCGGACCCAATGTATCGCTGGCTTGGCTGACCGGCAAAATTACAACTACTGGCTTTCTCTATCATCTATTTCCCGGTCTTGCACTTATCGGAATCGGATTGGGCCTGATCGGGATCTGTCATCTTCCTATTCGATTTGGAGCACGTGTCGGCCTAGTGGCAGTCGCAGGTGCCGGGCTGGCCTTCTTACGAGCGCATAGCCAGTGGTTCCCTGACGTTACCGAGATGTGGGTCATTCTCGGCTCGATGTTCATGTTCCGAGTAATGATCTACCTGTACGACCTGAGACATCGCACGGCCGCCTTCAGCCCGGCGCGTGCGATATCATACTTCTTCATGTTGCCGAATGTTTGTTTTCCGCTGTTTCCAGTCGTGGACTACAAGACATTTTGCTCGACTTACTACAACGAAGATTGGCCGCGCGTTTATCAAAGCGGGCTAAAGTGGATGTTCCGCGGAGTATTCCAACTGTTATTGTACCGAGTAATATACCAGTTTGCGCCACTGGATGTTTACAAGCTCTCATCTGCGCTCGACGTAGCCGGATGCGTGCTAGGGATGTATCTGCTGTACCTGCGTATCTCCGGAACTTTCCATCTGATTGTGGGCCTGTTGCACATGTTTGGTTTTAACCTTCCAGAAACACATCATCTCTATCTCCTGGCTTCGAGTTTCACTGATTTCTGGCGTCGCATCAATATCTACTGGAAAGACTTCGTCATGAAGCTCTTCTTCTACCCGACCCATTTTAAGCTGCGGAAGATGGGTGCGATACGCGCCATGTCTATTGCAACCGTAGTGACCTTTCTCGCGACTTGGCTGCTGCATTCCTGGCAATGGTTCTGGATTCGCGGCAGCTTTCTGTTCAACTGGAAGGACTTCTCTTTCTGGATGATTCTCGGGGTACTCGTGTTAGTCACTGCGATCTATGAGATGACTCGGACGCGGAAGCGAACTCTCACGCCGTCGCGGGTGACGCTGCGACAACGGTTGATACTGGGACTGCAAGCGGCGGGCGTCTTTTCTTTGATGTGTATTCTGTGGGCTTACTGGTCATGTCAGACGTGGGCGGAATTCGAAACACTGATCGATGCAGCTTCGAGACCAACATTTCGCGACGTGATGATCGTTTTCGGCGCGCTGCTGTTGATTTGCGTATGCGGCATGCTGTGGGGATGGTCGAGCCGAGAAACCTCGGAAGGCCGAAAGCCAGCGGCTAGCAGCGGGCCATTTCACTTCTGGCGCTCGGCGGTTGCAGTTACGGCCGGCTCGATATGTCTGCTAGCCGGGCCGTCCCTTGCGACTTGGACAATGCCAGCGACCAAAGGCTTAGTCGCGCGGGTTCACAACGATGTGTTAAACGTACGCGACATGAATCAGCAGCGTCGCGGCTACTATGAGGAACTCGATGTGCGCCCGACGGCTAATTGGGGGTGGCATGGCGCTGAAGAGCCTGAAGGGTGGAGTAAGGGTAAAAGAGCCTTTTTTCGCGAGCGGTCTGACTTTTTGCTAAGAGATATCGTCCCATCCATGAGCACGGTTCTCGGAGGCGCCCCCTGCACGTCCAATTCCCTGGGGATGCGTGACCGCGAATACCAGAAGGCGAAGCCGGCGAACACATACCGAATAGTGCTATTGGGCGCGTCGAATGATATGGGCACCGGGGTTAAGAACGACCAGACGTACGAGAATCTCGTCGAAGACAGTCTCAATTCTCGCGTCCCAGACGCGCGCTACTCACGATACGAGATCCTCAATCTATCTGTCGCTGCCGATAGTATTCTTCAAAGGGTGCTTCGTCTCGAACAGGAAGGCTTGGAGTTTCAACCTGACGCGGCGATGCTGTCCGTAACAGCAGTCGACGAGCAGTTCATCGCCTCACATATAAGAAAGGCTCTTATCCAGGGAATCGAACCCGCTCCGGGTTATCGTGAGGTCGTGCAATCAGTTGTCAGCCGAGCACACGTCAACGGGAAGATGCCTGCTGAGATGATTGAGCGTCGCCTGCAACCGTATTTCACCGAACTATGCAGCTGGTCGTTCCAAAGGTTCGCACAGCAATGCGCTCAGAGAGGAGTTCGTCCGATAGCCATGTATCGTCCGGCACCAGCGGATTTTTCTGGTCTGGAGTCAGCCGCTCGCACCAAAATGCTTGGATTGGCCCGAGCTGCCGGGCTGGAAGTTATTGACTTATCTCCAGCATTTGACTCTGTCGCGGACCGCAGCTCACTAATCCTCGCCAAATGGGACGATCACACTACGGCGCTTGGTCACCGGCTGCTCGCGGACAAGTTGTACGAAGGCCTAGTGCCGCTACTGTTTGCTTCGCCGAGCAAACAGCAAGCATCCCGTCTCCAAAAGCCGTAACCAATTGGAAGGGCGCCTGGCCAACGTTCCTAATCAAGAATCCTTTATGAACCCGCAAGATATCCAAACTACAGTGAAGACATTCATACTTAGCGAATACCTCCCAGGGGAAGACCCAGCGGCGTTAACTGACGTCACGCCACTGATGACGACTGGAATCCTTGATTCCATCGCTGTGCTCAAGGTAGTGACCTTTCTGGAGGAGAAGTTCGGGATTACGATCGAACCGCACGAGGCCGTGGTAGAGAACCTCAATACATTATCGGACATGGCTCGGCTCGTGATGTCGAAGAAAGCTTGAACCGCCGAGGCCCGAACGTACGAAGATGCTTGTTTCATTAATCACCCGCGAAACACGCGGAACGACATGAAAAAAAGTCTATCGGTTACATGGGGCCGCGGCGTGCCTTCACTTTTTGGCGTCCTTTCCTGTGTTTACCAAGCAACTTTGTAGCGGCCAGATCACAATGATGACTACCAGAGCACTACACCAGCTTCTGGATCTCTCTGCTTCGCGCTTTCCAGATAAAGTCGCGGTTGAGGAGTCTGAGATCGGGAACATCTGCTACGCTGAACTGGCACATCTTTCGGATAGATTGCGCGACCGTTTACGGGAAATGGGTGTCGGAATCGGTGATCGCGTGGGCATCTGTATGCCAAAATCTGCCGATGCCGTCGCTTCAATATTCGGAATTCTGAAAGCAGGTGCTGCGTACGTGCCAGCAGATCCCACAGCGCCCGCCTCGCGCAATGCGTTTATTTTCCATAACTGTGCCGTCAAGGCCGTTATCGTTGAGGCACGGCTGTCGGAGGCACTACGTTTAGAGTTCCGCCGGGCCGGCTTCGCTCCCGAAATGATCGTCCCAGAGGGAACGGGAGCAGGGGGCCCGCTCGCCAAGGCTCTTAACCGGCTCGATGCCCTCAGGCCGGCGCCCTCCGGCTCTAGCGCTGTTCCTGAACCCTCGCAACTCGCGTACATCCTCTACACTTCGGGCTCAACGGGCCGGCCGAAGGGTGTTATGCTGTCGCACGGTAATGCCGCCTGCTTCATTGACTGGTGCTCCGACGTATTTAACCCGAATGAGCATGATCGGTTTTCCTCCCATGCTCCATTTCATTTCGATCTGTCGATTCTTGACATTTAT
>Ga0137378_10005314_pt1 | contig 11164 bp, 9 predicted proteins | sample SagtaG_21_FD_104813 | JGI IMG/M metagenome (GOLD analysis project Ga0137378, IMG submission 104813) | Vadose zone soil microbial communities from Sagehorn Ranch, Mendocino, California, USA - Sage2_L_60_16 metaG | ecosystem: Environmental > Terrestrial > Soil > Vadose zone | place: USA... | reverse complement strand
GCATGTCGGTGCTGCTGCTGTTGCCTGCAGCGGTCTTCATCGCCGCGATCTGGGGCACCATGGTATCGCTCTACACGATCCCCTTCCGTCTGGGACGCTCGGTGACGCTCCTGCAGTCGGTCGCGTTGGCGTGGTGGGACGCGCTGCGGATGGTGTGGTTCTATTGGGCCGGCCTCGTAAAGTTTCTCATCGTGCTGGTCGGCTGGATTTGGGGTCTGCTCAAGCTGACCGTGCAGCTCATCATCGGCACCCTGAAAAGCGCGATCACGTCCCCGCTCGCCATGCTCGACGCGACGTCGCGCCGCCCCGGCGTGCCGTGGCCCGCGTTCTTCATGCTGGTGTTCTGGTCGATGATCGAGGCCACAATTTTCACCTTTACGCTGAAGCCTACGGCGAGCGAGTTGCTCGGCGAGCTCACCGGCTATGAGGTCAACGGGTTCGCGTTCGTGGTGTTGCTCTGGCTGTTCCTGTGGGTTCTGGTCGCGGGCAGCTTCGCCTGCATTCAGGTCTTGAACGAGGCCATCAAGAGCAAAAAATACGGGCAGATTATCTCGATGGTGGCCATCGAAATCGCCGTGGCGATGTTCGAGGTGCTGTTCCTGTATCGCGAGCTGGTCGACGCCATGACGCCGTGGCTCGCGCAGCAGGGCGTTCAGCTCACAGCCATTGAGACGATCGGACTCGCGTTCTTCGCCTGGGTCGGCGTGCGCGGCATGACGTGGTTCCTGTTCGGTCGGTTCGGCGCGCCCGCGATGATCGGCTTGCTCAGCCGCCAAGCGTTTGCCGTCCAGGGGTCAGTCCCCCACGCTGGCCCGACGGCGGTGCCCGATTACTGGAAGGGCCCCATCAGCGCTCTCAAGGCGGAGCGCGAGTGGTTCCGCAAGGAATCGCGTGAGCTGTTCGAGCTGGCGTCGCTGCCCGTACTCCAGGTCGTCGCGTCGGGGATGAATTTCCTGTTCGTGGTGTTCACGGGTCGCGGCCACTTCACGCTGCCGTTCAAGTCCATCGATGACGTGTTGGCCGCGACGCACTTCCCGGCCCGCGTCAGCGGCGAGGTGGCCCGGTGAAGCGCGTCGTAGTGGGGCTGCTCGCCCTCGGGCTCGTCAGCTGCAAACCGCCGTCCAACGCGCAGCCGCCCAGGTCCACGCTCGTCGTGGGCCTCGATATCTCCGGCTCATTCCGCAAGAGCGGTCAGTTCGACGACGCGCTCCGTTACGCGGCGCTGTACATCTATGGGCACATCAACGCGCTCGGCGGCTTGAAGCAGGCCACCGACGTGTTCGTGGGTTCGCTCGGCGGCGAGCACGTCGGACAGCCGAAGAGCTTCCACCCGATCCAGGATCTCTCGGGGAAGACGCCAGCCGAAATTGAAGCGAGCCTGCGCGCGTGGTTCCCGGAGGACGATCCCGTCACCGACTTCAACTCTTTCTTCGAGCGGACCGCGGTGCACATCAAGCGCCAGAACCTCGTGCTTGCTCCGCTCAACATCGTCCTGTTCTCCGATGGCGTGCCCGATTTCCCCGGGGCCGGCCGCATGAGTGCCCCGACGCTCTACGCCAAGATCGACGTCAGCCCGATCGAATACTTGTCGCGCAACGTCACGATCCGATTGCTGTACGCGCAACCCCAGGTGGCGCAGAACTGGGAAAAACTCGTCCCGCGCAACCGCGTGAAAATCTGGACTCAGGACCAGAACGTGATGGTGGGCTGGCACCGCCATGAGGTGCAGGGCGTCGCCATGCAGCGGCAAGACTCATTGTGGAGTTGGACGCAGCAGATTGTCGACTTCCGCGTCCGCCGCGGCAAAATCCTCTAAAAAACGGTGTTACATACGCACCACTCACCACGCACCACGCACGAGTGCGAGCCAATCCTCAGGCTTCACCGCATCATGCGGCACGAGCCCCCGCCACAACTTGTAGCGCAGCTTCCGCCAGCCCTTCGGCTCTGGTCCCAGCACGAACGGTAGCAATCGGCTGATACGGCGGCGCAGCGCGCGCCGCGCGCCCCGCCACGTGCTCCCGTCATGCGGCCGATACTGTGCCCAGCCGATCGATCCACACAGGCCGGCCGGCCCGAAGTCGTCCGAGTCGAGCAGCTCCTCGGCGAATACGCGTACCGGGCCTTCGAAGGTGTGGAGCACGTCGTGCAAGGCGACGATCGCGCCCGGGACCAGGTGCGGGCGAAACAGGTCGATATCCTCCTTCGCCCCGCGGTAGGTGTGGTCGCCGTCGATCCAGAGAAACCTGATCGGACGGGTCCAGCCGCGCGCCAAGTCACGGGAGTACGCGCGATGGGCCTCGACGGTGTGCTCGACTCCCGCACTCCGCAGCGATGCCTGAAAGTCACTCCACGACGACTGCCCCGAGCCGTGACCGAAATCGGTGACGGCGGGCGCGGAGTGCGGATCCACGGCGACGACCGGACCCAGATCGTAGCGCTGTGCGACAGAAGCCAGGCCGACGGTGGACTTTCCCTTGAAGCTGCCGATCTCGAGGATGGTGCCCCCCGCGGGAGCGCAGGCCGCGACGAGGGCGAGAAAGCGGCCTTCACGTTCGGTGAGGAAGCCCGGCGCAGCCCGCACGCGGGCCCACGCCTCATCGATGGCAGCGGCGAAATCGGGCGGGACAGACGGCTGACGGCCGATGGCCGATGGCCTTATCAGCAGTGCTGCTCGAATGCGGCGGTCAGATCGGCCGCGATGTCCGTGGCGTTGCGCCCCTCGATGTTGCGCCGTTCCAGCATGAACACGAGGCGCCCGTCCTTGAACAGGGCAATCTGCGGCGACGAAGGCGCGTAGCCCGTGAAATAGCTGCGCGCGCGGGCGGTCGCGTCGGCATCCTGGCCCGCGAACACCGTCACGAGACGGGCAGGCTTGCGCGCATGCTGAATCGCGAGCGCCGCGGCGGGCCGAGCATTGCGGGCTGCACAGCCGCAGACCGAGTTCACCACGACCAGCGTCGGCGCGCGCTCGCTGGCGAGCACCGCATCTACCTCGTCGGGCGTCCGCAGCTCTTCAAAGCCCAGGCGGGTCAGCTCCTCGCGCATCGGGCGAACCATCTCCGGATCGTACATCGGGACATTCAGATTGCGCATGTGCTCCTCATTTCTTCAGAAACGTACTCAGCGCGGTACGAAAATCGGGCGTACTGCGGCTCACGGCATTGACGTCGGCACCGAGCCGAAGGCCATCGTCGAAGCTCAAGCCATCGAGTTGGTAGAACTGCTGCTTCGTGAACGCCAGCGCCGACGGGCTGGCTTCGGCCAGGACGCGCAGCACCTCCGCGGCCTGCTCCTCGAAGTCGGCGTCCTCGTAGACGCGCGACGCCAGACCCAACGCCGCGGCCTCGGTTCCGTCCAGCAGCCGGCCGGTCGCTGCGAGATCGAACGCGATCTTCTCGCCCACGACGCGCCGCAGCATCGTCATGACGATCGCAGGCACGAACCCCCGCTGCACTTCCGGATAGCCGAACTGTGCCGACTCCGTCGCCAGAATGAGATCGCACGCCGTCGCGAGGCCGCAGCCGCCGGCCAGCGCCCGGCCCTGCACCAGCGCGACAATCGGTTTGGGCAGCCGCCGCATCCGTTGGAAGACTTGCGCGAAGTACAGCGCCGCCTGGCGGTTCTGCTCGAGCGTGTGGTCGGCGGACGCGAGGAGCTCGTTCAGATCCATCCCCGCGCAGAAGTCCCGGCCGGCGCCGCGCAGGGCCACCACGCGAACCCCCGCGTCGAGGTCCGCGCGCTCGAGCGCCGCGAGCAACCCGTCGATCATCGCGGAGTCGATCGCGTTGCGCTTGTCGGCGCGGTTGAGCGTCGCGGTCATGATACCGCCCGCGACCTGGAGGTGAACGCGTTCGCTCACGTCTTCACCTCGATCTCCATGCGAAGCAGCGCCGTGGAGAACACCTTCCCCTGGGCATCCGTCTTGAGCGAAATGGTGCCGCCGCCGTCCAGCGCGCCGTGCAAGAGGAAGTTGAGCGCGTGGAGGTTCGGCAGCTCGAAGCGCTCGACCGGCCCGTTGATCATACCCTTAAAATGGCGCGCCACGCGGGCCGCCGTCACCTGCTTCACGAGGATCGGATAGTCCTTCGGCTTCAGGGCGATCAATCCAATATTGGCTGTATCCCCTTTATCTCCTGACCGGGCGTGGGCGAGATCAACGAGCCGCCGTTTCATGTTTCAATCAGCTCCACGACCGGCTTCACCATTTTCTTGTCGAGCAACGCGGGCCAGTACGCCACGATCTCCTCCGGCTTCGGCCGGCCTCCCGCGAATCCCGTGACACTCGGTGGGCCGTTGAGAATGAGTGGCGCGATTTCGCGCGTGAAGCGGTCCACGGGTGCCTCGTCGCGCGCGCGCACGCCCACCCGCAGCTGCACCTCGGGGATCGCTGCGACATCGATGTCTTTCAGTGCTAACGGCCCGTGCGTGGCGTCGGCGCCGACGAACTCGGTGTGAATCGCTTCGAACTTGAGGCCCAGGTCGTCGAGGCGTTGACGCAGGATGCGATCGGCCGCTTTCGCCTTCTCAAGGGCGTCGGGCCAGGCGTACACGAGTGTCCCGACGGCCTTGTAACCATAGAAGTAGGCAACCGAGACTTTCAGCTTGTCGGTCGCGGGTTTTCCCTTGATGCCCGACACGCGGACGCGGTCCTTCCCTGCCTGCGTAAGCTGGATGGTCGTAAAGTCGGCGACACCGTCGGGTGTGATGTAGGCGTTTGGGTCGCCCATTTCGTAGACCAGCTGCTCGGTCACGGACGCGACGTCGATGCGGCCGCCCGTGCGCGGGTGTTTGACGATGTCGAAGCTGCCGTCGCCGCGCGCCTCGACGATCGGGTAGCCGACGTTGGCCATGTCCGGGATCCGCTTCCAATCGTGGAGGCAATTCCCGCCGCTGCACTGCGCCCCGCACTCGATGATGTGGCCCGCGACCGTGCCGGCCGCAATCCGATCCCATGCGTCGTCCGCCCATCCGAACGCATGCATCAACGGCCCGAGCGTCAAACCGGTATCGGTGACGCGCCCGGTGATCACGACCTGGGCGCCGCGTTGGAGCGCCTCGACGACCGGCGCCGCGCCGAGGTAGGCGTTGGCCGAGAGCACACGATCGCGCACGTCATGCAACGGCCGGCCGGTGTCGAGATTCTTGAGATCGTGACCTCGGGCGATCAAGCCGTCGAGCCGACCGAGCAGATCGTCGCCCGTGACGACACCGATCGTCAGCTTGCCGCTCAAGCCGAGTTTCTGCGCCACGGCGGCCACGGCCATCGCGCAGGCGAGGGGATTCACGCCGCCGGCGTTGGCGGTGACTTTGATGCCCCGCTCCACGACCGTGGGAAGGATCCGCTCCATTTGCGTGATGAAATCGGTGGCGTAGCCGTGGGCCGGATCACGCGATTTCTGTTTCTGCAAAATCGACATCGTGACTTCGGCGAGGTAATCCATCATCAGGTAATCGACCGGACCACCGGTCACCTGGCGGTACGGCGCTTCCAGCCAATCTCCCCAAAACCCCTGCCCGCCTGCGACCCGCACCGTCGTAGGACGGCTGGTCATTTGAGCCCGCCAGCTCCACGAGCGGGCGGCGTCACGACAGTCCGCCGGGCCGCCAGCGACCCAGTGACCGTCGTGACCCGTGTCTCGACCAGGGTCGCGAATCCTTCTGGCAAGTCGAGCGGCGGCGGGGTGGGCGGCCGGATGACCGTGCGTCCTCCCGCGACGACCGACAGCGAGCTCCCTACGCCAACCGGCTCGTCGGGGCCGAGGAATCGGACCTGCGCGGTGCCGCGCCAGGCGTGACCGGGGAGGCGCGCGAACGCCGGATAGAACTCGACGGTGAGCGGGACGCCGATCAGTGAATCGGACAGCGCCATGCTCAAGCGACCGAACGCGTAGTTCACCGGCTGGTTGCCGCCGCGTACCTGCTGGCCGGTCGAGTCGTAGACGGTGACCGACAGGTCGGTCAACTCGTCCCAGAGATCGGGCGGCAGCTCGAGATCCACTTCCATTCGCTTCGCCCAGCGCGGCGCGCGCACATGCAGCGACTCCGGCGGCTGCCCGCGGCCCGCGATCGCATAGCTTCGCTCGGCGCCCACGAGCCGGTAGGCGAGCTGTCCGCTGGCGGTCGCGCCGGCCGTCTCGCCGGTGAGCACACTCGAAGCTTCCAGGGCCGCGCCGTTTTGCGTCACGGCGAGCGCGACCGGCCCCAATTCGGCACGCACCGTCACGGTCGCTGCGGTCAGGGGCGGCGCCACGACGTCGAGCTCGTAGACTCCGGGGACGATGTCCTCGGCGCGCACCGTGATGACCGCGCTGCCCCGCTGCTGCTGGCCGAGGTCGATGTCCTCCGGGGCGGACCGCGCCGGCTCGCCGTTCGGCTCGTACAGCCGCACGGTCGCCTGCTGCGCCAGCGAATCGGGCAGCGTGACGGTCGCTCGCAACGTCGAGTTGTCCTGCGGGACGCGCAGGAAGTAGCGCTGCACCGCACTGGGTCCCACGACGCGTCGTTCGTCGAACAGGACCTTCGTCGTGAGGTCCGTGGGCACGATGACGGTGTTGACGAGTGCAAACAGCGGGCCGGCGATGGTATCGCGTGGGTTGCGTGCGGTGACCGTCCCGACGTACACCCCCGGTGCCGTCAGAACGCCCCGGTTATACGTGACCGCGATCTGGGTCGTGCGCGGACCGGCGTCCACCGAATCGTCCACGCTGAGCCATGACACGTCCGCGCGCAGCGTAAACTCTGCCGCGCGCAATCCGGCGATATGGCGCACGGTGAACGTCTCGACGCTGTCCTGCGGTCCGGCAAAGCCGTTGCGGCGGAACGCGGCAGTGACGCCGGTGGACGCGTGGACGCTGTAGATCGAGCCCTGGTGCCCGCCTTCGAGCCACTGATACGCCGTCTCGAGCGCGGGGACTCCCGCGCCGTCGTCGATGATGCGGGCGCTATTGAATGGACGCGCCGACATCCGGAGCGCCTGGGCGATGTCGGTCGCGGTGGCGCGGCGGCCCTCCTGCGCCAGTGCGGAGACCAGGCACGCGGCGAGCCCGGCGGCGTGGGGAGACGACATGCTGGTGCCGCCCTTGATCTCATTCCCGGTGTCCCAGCGCGGCACGCTCGAGAACGCCACGCCCGGCGTCACGATGTCCGGCTTCGCCAGCTCGCCGCCGCGAGAGCTGAACCACCCCAGGACGTCGCGCGCGGGTGCGACGCCGGGCTGTGGCGCCGCGGCGAAGACGCCGGGATAGGTCGCGCCGACCGAGAGCGCGAGATCCGCTGAACCGGGGAAGCCCACCGTGGACAGGCCCGGCCCATCGTTCCCGGCACTGATCGTGAAGACCGCTCCGGGATGCGTGAGCAGGAACGCATCGATGATTGAGTCGATCACGGCGCGCCCCTCGTGCTCGTTGCCCACGCCGAAGCTCATGTTCAGCACCAGGGGGAGATTGCGTTGCGCGGCGTAGCGTGCGGCGTAGTCGATCGCGCGCATCATGCTGCCGTGCACGGTGACGCCGCCGCGCGCGTTGTTCGCGATCTTGAGGCCCATGATCTGCGCGCCCGGCGCCACGCCGTTGAATCCGGCCACGTCGAACAGATTGTAGCCGGCGGCGATGCCCGCGACGTGCGTGCCGTGGCCCGAGGTGTCGAAAAAGAGGTCGAGCACCGGCGTACTGTCCGCCGAGGTTTCGCTGAAGTTCGCGACGATGGTGAGAGGTTTGGTGCCGAGCGCGATCATCTCGCGCCCCTGGCGATAGTCGTGCAGTGGCATTTCGTCCTCGAACGAGCCGTCGAGGTTCGTATCGAGGAATGCGACCCAGCCATCCGATGCCTTCACGACGACGACGGGAAACTCATCGGTGTTGCGGCCGTTGCCGTTGACGTCGCCCGCCGGTGGCCGGCCGAGCGGCAGCTCGCGGAACACGCCACGATACCAGGTCGTGGCGGTGGTCAAGCGGCCGATCCGGGCCGCGCCCTTCATTTCACGTTCGGTCGGCGCCGGGAACGCCGTCAGCGGGATTCGTCCCTCGCTGGAGAAATCGCGCAGCTCGATCACCTTGGGGGCGCCCGTGCTGGTGGCGATCAATCCCGGCACGCCGGGATCGATCCCGCTGTCCAGAATCGCAATCAGCACCCCTCGGCCGTCGTACGTCGGATGGAGCGCGCGGAAGATGTCTACGCCGGTGCTCTTCAGCGGCATCAGCCCCAGCATGTAAGCCACCGCTGGATCGACCGCGGGCTGCGGCATCGCGGCGCGGCTGCCGTCTGAGGGGACGGCGGACGCCGGCGTCGGTGACTTGGGCTTGAGCTGACCCGGGTTCGTGACGCCCTTGGCGCTGGCGCAGGCGGCGATGATGGCGAGCGAGAAGAGTGCAACAGGCTTCAGCATGCGGAGACACTCGGCAGAGCAAAGGCCCCCAGGTGGGGGCCGGTGAATTCGTTGGCGACCTCGAGGAGAAACGCGAGCGTATCGCGCGTCTCCTCGGGCGTCAGAATCGCATCGACAAACCCGCGCGCGCCAGCGAATTTCGCGTCGAGTTGCTGTTCGTAGTCGGCACGCATCGCCTCGACGGCGGCGGCGTTGTCCGGCTTCGCCGCCTCGCCGCCGTACACGGCCTGGACCGCGGACTCCCCCTCCATTACGCCCATCCGACCCGTCGGCCAGGACACGATGAAATCGGGATCGAACCCCTGTCCCGCCATTGCATAATAGCCTGCGCCGGACGCGTGATTGACGGTGAGGACCAGCTTGGGAACCGTCGCCGTCGCCATCGCTTCGACGAACCGCGCGCCGGCCCGGATGATGCCGGTGTGTTCCGCCTCGGTCCCGACCATGAAACCGGACACATCCTGAATGAAGAGCAGCGGGACGCGCTCACGGTCGGCATTCTCGATGAAGTACGCCACCTTCTCGGCGCTTTCCGTATAGATGATGCCGCCGATGCGGGGGGCTTCGCCCTTCTTGCCCTTGATCACGCCACGCGAATTGGCGATCACCGCCACGTGCCGGCCCTCGATCGCACCGTGCCCGCAGATCATCTCGGGTGCGACGTCGGGCTGGAACTCATCGAGCCGGCCCGCGTCCAGCAGGCACTCGAACATTGCCCGGACGTCGTAGCTCATGCGATGATCGGCCGGAATCACGTCGTACAGCTCCTCGGTATCTCGCTTCGGCGCGGGGTACGTCCGGCGTGCCGTCGACGCATGCGGCAGCCGGCCGACGTACTCGCGGATCCGGACCAGACAGTCCTTATCGTCTTTGGCGCGGTAATGCGCGACGGCGCTGACGGCGGTGTGTGTCGTGGCGCCGCCCAGCGTTTCCGCATCCACCACTTGCCCCGTGGCCCCTTTGACGAGATTTGGTCCGCCCAGGCCCATGAATGAAGTGCCTTCCACCATGAAGATCACGTCGGACAACGCAGGCAGATACGCGCCGCCCGCAATGCAAGGACCCATGACGGCGGCGATCTGCGGCACCTTGAGATAGCGGCGCATGATCGAGTTGTAGTAGAAGATGCGGGCAGCACCATATTGACCCGGGAAGACCCCGCCTTGATACGGCAGGTTCACGCCCGCCGAGTCCACGAGATAGATGATCGGGATGCGCTGGCGCATCGCGATCTCCTGCGCGCGCAGGATCTTCTTGATCGTCTCTGGCCACCAGGAGCCGGCTTTCACCGTGGCGTCATTGGCGACCACCACAACCGGGCGGCCGCCGATGCGGCCCAGTCCGGTCACCACGCCTGCCGCCGGCGCCTGGCCGTCGTACTGATCCCAGGCGACGAGCAGCCCGATCTCGACCCAGGGACCGTCCAGGTCCAGCAGGGCCGTCACGCGTTCGCGCGCGGTCAGCTTTCCTTGATCGTGTTGGCGCTTGATCCGCTCCGCGCCGCCGCCCTGCTCGAGGCGTACGCGGAGCTTCTGGTATTCGTCGCTGAGCGTCTTGAGTCGACTCACGCGGCGACGTGCTCCGCCGCCCACTCCTGGATGTATTTGATGAGGTCGGACGTCGGCGTGCCCGGGCCGAACAGCTTGCCCGTGCCCTGCGATTCCAGCGCGCTCATGTCTTCGGGGGGAATAATGCCACCGCCGGTCAGCAGCACGTCCTGCCGGCCGGCGGCGTCGAGCAGTTTGCGGACGCGCGGGAACAGCGTCATATGCGCGCCCGACAAGATCGACAGACCGACGACGTCCACGTCCTCCTGGATCGCCGCCTGCGCGATCATCTCGGGCGTCTGGTGCAGGCCGGTGTAAATGACCTCCATCCCGGAGTCGCGGAGCGCCGCCGCGACGACTTTCGCGCCGCGATCGTGTCCGTCCAGGCCCGGCTTGGCCACCAGGATGCGAATGGGACGACGTCGCGCGGTCATCAACGGCGGAAGCGCAGCAGCGCGGCCATCACGTCTACGGTGCGGCGTGCCTTCTCGTCGTACAGGACGTCCACCTGGGACCGTTGGCGCAGCGCGTCTTCCACCGCTTCGTCGATTCGCGGATCGTCATCCTGGCCGTCTGCCAGCAGCGTGCGCACCTGGCCGCGCGACAACGCCTTGAGTGTGGGATCGACGCCGTTCACCGCCCAGCCTTCCGGGACGCCGTCCTTCAGCGCTTCCGCGTGCGCCCGCTCCCAGGCGCGTTCTCGCTCTTCACGCAAGGCCAGGGCCGCATCGCGCACTTCCGCCTTCGTCGCCGTCTTCGGATTGAGTTTCACCACGCCCATCACGAGATCGTGCAGGTACGTGTGAAGGTGGGGGATGACGGCGCCGCCGTCCGGACCTACGCCGCCGATGAGCAGCCCCGCGAGCGGCCGCACGCGATGGATATTGAAAACCCGGTCCGCGATCTGCGCGTAGAACCGCTGTTTCTCGGTGCGAATGCGCATGTGGTAGTTGTGCTCGCCCGCGCTGCCGGAGGGCGTTCCCGCCCGCGCGATCACCTGCCGCTGCTGCGAGCCGTGGAATTTGCTCGCGCGCGAGGCGTCAATCGCCGGGAGCGCAGTGAGCTCCACGCAGTCGTACGCCGTGACCTCAAAGAATCGGGACGCCGTCCGGTCGTAGACCACCACGAGAATCGTCCCGAACTCCTCGTCGAGGGCAACGAGCTCGCGCACCAGCGGCTCGTGTTCGACCCCGAGGCGGGAGCGATGCACGTGCGGCAGCGGCAGCGTCTC
>Ga0137378_10005312_pt1 | contig 11168 bp, 12 predicted proteins | sample SagtaG_21_FD_104813 | JGI IMG/M metagenome (GOLD analysis project Ga0137378, IMG submission 104813) | Vadose zone soil microbial communities from Sagehorn Ranch, Mendocino, California, USA - Sage2_L_60_16 metaG | ecosystem: Environmental > Terrestrial > Soil > Vadose zone | place: USA... | reverse complement strand
TGAAACTCGATTTCTCGCTGGAACGAGATGCCCTCCGAAATAGCCCCTCCAAGAGGAGACCAGAGCATATCGACCAGCGTCGGCTTCGCCCCATACCCGAAAGACGAGTTCGAGGCATGAACACAGTGCCCATACTCTTCATGCACAAGGAGGCTGAGAAGATCGCCAGGCGCCGTGCTCGGATCGCGACGCGGATCCGTAGTACAGATGAACAATTGTTGTGGTTTATTCGTAAAAGTATCGAAGAAGTACGCGCCGCCGGTCGGAAATATTGCCGTCAGATACGACGGTGTCTCTATCACTTTTGCATCGTAGTTCGGATTTACCTTGACAATACTCTTGTTGGCAACCTTCACGACCCGCTTTCGAAGTTCCGCGAGGTATGGAATGATCTCTTTGACCTTGACCGCTCTCTCGGCCTTGATGACCTTCGACACTTCTTCCGCCTTCGCCGCGACACCATACTTCTTGGCCAGCCTCGCCGTCATCCGCTGGAACTTTGGTAGTTCTCGATCCAGATACTTGAGACCCTTCGCTTCTAGCTCGCCAGGCGTTTCTTGATAGTCCCAAAGACGTTGCAGGGCCTGGGCGTAGATTTCCTTCCGTCCAAGATCCGCTCCCTGCTTCTTGATGATCTTGTAGACTTCGTCAAAACCCTGGTTCTTGAAACCTTTAACCCGGAATATCGAAGCATACTTCCGCGTCACCTCAGAGAGATCGTCCAAGCTCTCCTTCAACTGTTTATCCGGAGTTTCTTTCTTGATTGTCTTGATGATCTCCTGGAGACCATCACAGCGTATCAGCGCCAACAATTTGAGTCCTGTCGGCCAGTTCTTACCTGCCGCCTCGACGGTCGCAGCTTGCACTGCTCTGATCCCGTTTCGGGTAAGCGCCTTCATGTGACTGTCGATGATGCCCTCCTTGATCATGTAGCCAAAGAATGCGTTCAACACCGATTCAGGTGCCTGATGCGGCTCGTTCAGAGTGACCCAGGCAGCCCCTGAGTCTAGAACCTTAAGCTGTGACTTGTTCTCCGCCTTCAACCGCAGCTCGTCAACGCGTCGAGAAAGTCTGTCTAGGTTCTTTTTGGAAGGGATGAAAATCTTGCCAGCATACTCTTTCAGTCCGTTAATGTAGGCTCCGGATGGATCAGCATCCTTGAACCACTCAAAGATTTCCGATTCAATAGGTGATGCAGGTTTCGGGATAGCCAATTCTTATCCATCAATCCCCGTGTTTAGCTTTCTCGACTAAGCGCGCGACTATTTAGTTTTAATCCAAAATAGGTGAGCCAGCCCAGGCCACGCGAGAATCCACTCATCGTGAAACCCCAGACCCGCACCGCGGCGTCGCTCCCGCCCAACGCTGCGCTCATAGGAGTCGGTCTCCCACGCCTTCGTGCCCGCTTCACACGATGAGACACGCGGCCAGTCGGTAACGATTTTCGGGAAACAAAATGAGAAGGGCGAGCGTGCCAACTATGCTTGCGGGGAATCCTGCGTTACTCGGCTCTTTCTAGGCTTAGGTCCTGTTTGCTTCTCGATGCTGCGGAAATTGATCTCTCGGACCAGTGCTTCCGTGATGACGTCGAGAGAGTCAATCTTCTCCTGCATCAGAACATCCGAGATCTTCAACGGATGGTCAGGAATCAGGAGGTTGTCGTTTGAAGCAACAAAGTGCTCCCAGTTTATTCCAACATCGAGAACCGTATCCGCGAGATCCTCATCCGTCAGACTGACCGTTCTCGCCGTGTTGACGAAGTTCTGAAACTCATCGTCAGGAACCTGCAGATCCATTACTGTCCGAATCGGCCTACGGGTCGTTCCCCCAAGCTCATGCCCGAGAACATGCGCGAGAAACGTAAAGTTCTCGATCTCCGTAAAGTGCTTCATCCGTACCTCCAAAGGAGTATCTCCCGTGGGATTAGAATCGGGAAAGTCTGAGATCTGCGGAGCACCTGTTTGAGGATAGTTGAATCGGAAAACCCTTGATAGCCGCAGCTGGTTCAACGGGGTAATGTCTCTGGCGGAATCCTCTTGTTCAGTCCACGACTCTCTACTCTTAGTGTCCGAGGCCATTTCTTATCACAGCGCACAGTTGTAATCTGAGAATACATTTCTGATTTGTAACCCACGACACGTCTCGAATGTAATCGTCCTCTAGTTCTCAGTCACAGTTATCACGCCAAACTTTTCCCTGTAGACCCTCTACAGGGTACGTCTCTAGAACAAGCCGGGTCTCAAGCTAAGCCTGAAAGACTTGTTCGTCCATCCGGATGATTCTGTACCGGTCCATCGGCTTCATCTACAGAAACAATATTCTTCTTGGCGACTATTCGCTCGGTTTTCTCGATCACCTTTTTGACAATAGCGAGATAGGTCAGGGCTTCATGAATCCCGGTTGCCGCGAATCCGACACCATGAGCAATCTCTTTGTTCGAGAATTTCTTTGACATGCGGCTGAGCTCATTCTCCGCATCCTCCAGATACCGCTTGAGCTCCTTGATGGCCAACAGAGTTTTTTCTGCTCTTTCGCGGGGCGTTTGTTCAGATTCCTTTCCCAATCCTAGCGCCTTTCTAGACGCGTCAGAAAACAACGATAATAGTGTAGTCCAACCCAGCGACGAGAAAGATGGGTACACCGCGCCGCAACGTCCAAGCCCGGATCGACGCGCTGAGGATCCCTCGCTACTTTGGCGCCGAGTAATATGACGACTCCTGCGTGCCGAGGCCCAGACACGATAGGGAGAAAAGATGACAGACCCCAGAACTCTTAAGAATTAGCAAGGATATACCCGAAGGTACCTTGCAAGAGAAGAAATTCAAGTGCAGATTGTGTGGCGAGACCTTCAACTCCCCCGGGGAACGGGACGAGCACAACCGACAAGTACATCCGAGGGCGTACCGACTATCACATCTATTTTCGAGGACGAAGAAGGAAAACAAGCCCAAAGCAGAATAGACTCGGGGAAAAGACCCAAGCTTAGGGCGTACTGCTGAATCCTGACGCTTGGAAGCCTGGTCAGGCGGAACGGTTTGAAGAGCCGTGGACCGCAACCCCACCGCTCCCCCATCTTAAATAACAATGAAAACCAACGACCCTTGCGACCATCTTGGCCCGGAGAAAGTCTCGCAAGGTCGCGCCAAGAACACATTCAAGATCACATAACAGTCCTCAGGGCAACCGAGAAATCTCGCCCTCCAAAGATTCTATCAAGGCCGCAGAGGATCTCGCTCTCGCTGCATTCGCTTCGGGACTGAAACTGGCGGCTGCCTTTGGAACCGTTGCGGCTAAGACCACCAGTTTAGCACTTGCTTCTATCGCAACTGGAGCGGACAAGTTCTCTGAGCTAGTCAAGCAAGAAGCGCTGAAATCTCAGAAGGCCAAAGCCCAAAGAAATGTTCGAAAGCCACATACGAGAGGCAATAAGAGAACCAGCAAGCGAGAGTAGAGAAAAGAAGACTCTGCGAGATCGATTAGCTAAGTTAGGCGTGAATCCGGCTTTACTTCTTGCAAGTGAAATCTCGCGATTAGATCTCGGCTCGCAAGTAACAGCGGGGTGCATACCAGCACGGCTCCGAGTACAATTATCGCTCGTTCGAATGGATAGACGAGGAAGATAAACGGCCAAGATCGAAGGGCCACGCTTCCGAAGAGACTGGCATAGAGTATTCCTCCCGTGACATGTTCGAGCATGGTGCCAATGAACGCGACCACTAACACGGCCTCGGCCAAGCTTCTGCGCCCTCCGAAGGTGAACCTGTCGCGTAGGTTTCGAGTCAGCGGAGACACTAGGACCCCGAGAGCGACGAGATGAAGCCACAAGTATGGAATAGGCGGACTCGGGAGACGAAGCCATTGGAAGGGAACGGGCAGACTTGGAAAGTTACTCCCGACGAAGATCTCGGTATTGGGATTGATGACGAAGAGACCCAAGGTCGCTACATACATGAAAGTCGCTTCGGTCCGTCTACCGCGCACTAGAAAGCTGATGAGCGCTACGTTCAATGCGCCTCCGAGAAAATCGAGCCCGCCGAATTTCAATGTCCCAGCTGATCCCGGAATGAACGCGGCAATCATTGTCCCTAAGAACACCGCGAATATGCCGTAGGACGGGACAAGAAAGACACCGAGGACCGGCGTTATGATTCCGCTGAATGTGATCGCGCCAGAGACGCCAATGAGCCGATCAAGAATTATGGTCCGTGGAATCACGTAAAGGGCAGTGAGCGATGCGGTTAGAGTTATCATTCTGGTATCGAATCTGTTCTTGCGAATTTGCATCTTTTCGATCACATGCGTTTATCCGCCGCGCGGAATACCACGGGTTTTAACGATCTGCTGCAGCTCCCTTATGCTTAATCCTGTCTCGTTGGATATTCTCCGTAGGTCCTCGTATTCCACTTTGCCGCCCTGGGAATGGGCAGCCGCTCCAAGCGCCCTCTTTACTCGGACCTGAAACTCCTTCCCTCCAACTTCGAGCGCTAGGTTGCCACTGGCCCTTCTGCTGATGTGTCTCGACACCGGCATTTCTCGTACTCCGAGCGTCCCGGTTTCTTCCATCAACAAGTCAGCTAATCGTTCGCTCTTTGCTTTGTCAGCTATGATCGAGATCAGCTGGCCAGGCCGATTCTTCTTCATGAAGACCGGTGTAATTGATACGTCTCGCGCTCCTGCTTCCATCAGCCTCTCGACCGCGCGTCCAATAACTTCACCGGAAACATCGTCCAAGTTGGTTTCTAACACAACTACTTCGTCGTGCGCATGCTCGGTCTCCGTGAGCTCGCCGACTGTGAGACGGAGAATATTGGCCACTTGGTCCAGCTCCTTGGCTCCCGCACCATACCCGATCTTGTGAGGAGTGATGACCGGAACTTCGCCCGTACTACCACTATCTAGGTTGACAGCTATTGCAGCGCCTGTGGGCGTTGTCAGTTCGAACTGAATGCTATTGGTTTTCATGGGAAACTTGTGGGACCGCAGTATTTCGGCAACAGCAGGAGCCGGATTCGGATAGGTTCGCCCCGAGAATTCCGTTACTCCCGTTCCAACTCCAACTGGACCGCACCACCATCTCACTCCAGATAGTTCGAGTTCATCCGCGAGGTATGCGACACCGAGTATGTCCACAAGAGTGTCTGCGGACCCGAGCTCATGGAGTTCAACCTCTCTAGTAGAGTGGCCATGGACCCGTGATTCCGCTGAGGATAGTGTGTCCAGGACGGATTCGACAAAGACAGTTCCCCATTCGGAGAGATCCAGCGCTTTTCCACACTTCACAGCAGATGACTGGAGAACGCTCGCCTTTCTCTTCGAGACTTTTTCTTCAGACCTTACTTCGATCAGTTGTGCACTGATCTCTCCCCTCTCTACTCTTGTCGTCTTGACGTGGACATGACTTGCGCCAGGAAGGTTATCTTCCACAACCCTGGCTACTTTATCCAAACTCTTTGGACTTCCACCTAGGGCGATGAGGGCGCCTAGGAATTTGTCTCCGGAGGCTCCTGAAGAACTGGCGTCGATTATCACCGCTCTTCCAGAAGCTCTCATGACGACCTGTCCAACCGCTCGCGTGGGCACAAGTATTAATCAAGCTATTTCGATATTGCCATGATCAGTTTTGGAGCCCAAGCCTGACAACTCCTGCGTCTACGGCCTCGGCGAATGCCCCGTCCTGACAGTTGTAGGAGAGAAGATGAAAGACATGGAACAGCGATCAAAAGTCTTCCCCACCGACCCCGGAGCAGCGGCGGTAAGCCAGATGATACAACCCTTCCTCCAACTGAACGCCAACATCTACGCAATGCTGCCCTCTTTTTGCCCCAACTGCCCCAAAAGAATCGTAGCGGTCGAGAAAGAGTTAGCTCAGATCAGGCATCAGACAGCCAAGTAAGAAAATCCACATCTGTATCCAAGGCTCTGCGCCTTGGTCGATGGCCTACGAAGGGGATTTTGTTCCCTTGACAGCTTTCTTGAACAGTTCTACGAAACGTTGGGCCGCTTCGGCGTCTGGAGGGCGAGCGGTCTTTCTAGGGAGTTTTGGACTGGTTTTCAAATCGTTTGACAAGGCCGAACATCCCAAGGAACAGGGCCACTCCGGCTGCTACGTTGACAGCTGAACTCGCAATTATCGTGACCGCTCCAACCGAGTCTATCAGTGAGGCAAGTTGATCAGCGGGCAGTGACAGGGAGAGGAAGAGAGAAACCACGTTTCTGATAGTCAAAATCGTGAACGCCACGATGATCAGTGTCCATGCGCGAAACGACCCGGTCAACTTTGTCACTCGATAGGCGTAGAAAACCACGCCCGCCTGCAGAATCAGCTGGAAAACAGAGATGAAATAGAGCGTCGGTAAAACAACAGGGTCAAGCATTCAATCTACGCCTTCTTCTGTTTCTCCGAGGCTCCGCGGAACATTTCCATGAACTTCTCCGACGCAACCTTTCTCGGCGAACCGCTGATGATCCCCTCGTAGTTTGTGAAGGCTGACTCTATCTTGATCCCGTTCGATGTTATTTCGAACTCCCTAAGCCTCTTGTCATGGTCACTGCCCCGCATCTTCAGAATGACCAGGGCCTTGCGCATCGACGACTCTATCTCCACAGGCTTCAGCGCCACGATGCAATCCACCAAGAAGCTCAGCCCTACGTCCGTTACGCTGAAGGATCCACCGCTTATTTGAGGAGACTCCCAGAGTAGCACTGAGCTGACTCCCCGGGTCTTCAGGTACCTTATCACCCGGTAGGCCTCCATTCTCATGTCATCCTTCTTCACAAACATCTCCAAATGGCTCAGAGAGTCGATAACAAGCCGTCGAGGCTGAATATCCCGAAGGACATCATCCAGCAAACTATCGCTGCCGGACTCCAGCATGAGACTCGGGGAGGTGCAGATCACACGGAACTTATCCTGCTCCTCCATTTTTCGCAGGTCCCACCCGAAATTCTTCGCATCCCTATAGATCTGGTCCGGGAGCTCTTCGAAGGTCACATAGATCCCAGGCTCGCCTAGCTTGACTCCGTTGACAAGATACTGAAGAGCAAGGGTCGTCTTTCCGGTGCCTGCACTTCCAGCAAGCATCACAGCATCACCAGGCATGAACCCTCCCCTGAGCATCTCGTCAAGCTCGACAACCCCCGTTTTGACCCGAGCTTCCTCAGCTCTGCCTGGGAACAGTTGGTCGAACCCAGAAGCCCCGGTCTTCGAACGTGATGCAGTCATTTCTCTCCACCTATCCGGACAGTCTTCAGGTGGTTCCCAACTGACTCGAGAAGTTCCCGGTCTTTTGCACGGTCTAGGTAAACGACTTCAGAACTTCCAATCCTCTTCTGCCGTAGCATCCCCAACTGCAAGAGTTCCCTGACATCGGATATGACTGCGATGGTTGTTCTTCCGACCCGGCGCGCTACTCCATCGACCGTATCGATGAGTCCAGGATTCCGGTGAAACAAGACTAGAATGTCTCCTCTGACCTCTGACGCGAGCAGAGTCGACAAGACCTCGGATCCGCTCACTTCAGTCTGCTCCCCACGAAACAAACTTCCTTTGCGGTCTCAAGCGATTTCTCGTAGTCAAGCCTCGCTTCCGAATCGTACCGTATTCCTAGCTTCCGGCTGAGATCCTTAACCACTATCCGCTCGAGAACCGCGGCTCCATTACCGAACAGCGATTGTAATTTTCGATCGAATTCTTTCGAGTTGCTCGCGTCGTCAAGCAACCCTTTCGACGTGAGAATTTCGAGCACATTGTGGCCCAAAGCGTTTCCAACAGCCTCGCGGACCGTGCTTACGAGCACGGAAGAGAAGGCTTTCTCCGCAGCAAACCTCTGGTCTGGACTCAATGACGCAGAAACCGATTCCGAATTGCCGTGAAGATTGGTTGAACTCGACTCACGTGCACGCACAGCCATGACCATCAGGTCCTTAGGTGCTGGGGGAACAACCGAGAGATGAACTGGTTGTAACCTAGCTTTTCCAACAGCATGTACAGCTTTCTTTCGATCTTGCAGGTTTCGCCGCAAATGGCACATTATCTGACGATTTCGAAGAGACGAAGTGAAGAGTTACAGCAGCCGTATTCCTCGGTCCAAGAGTAGTCAAACTAAACCAGGAAGACACATTGCGCTCTCCTCTAACAGAGATTTTCTACGAGACGTTGGGGTACTGTTTTGGAAAAGTCTTACTGGAAACGCTGGGACCCACCGTACAGGCCTCTATCTACAATCTGCTGGAACGTAGTGGGATCCGGAAAGAGGACATTTCCAATAGATTTGATGACGTGGTGCAGTCACTGACGAGCGCTCTTGGGACTTGCTCGCGTGTCGTGGTACATCGGACGGCGGTCGAGATGTTCAAAGAGTATTCCCAGAGACTCGACTTCTCCTACACGGATTCCCTCAGAGATCGGCTTGCATTGTTGAAGGAGGCCGTGGTCGCAAACCATGTCCTCCCTCGCAGGCTTCGTGACGAATCGGCGTTCGACAGCGTGGAGAAACCCGATTGGACTGGACCAGATGCCCCGAAAGGCCAAGCGTACAGCAGCCTCTATCCCATGAAAAAGGGCGTTAAGACATAGAATCAGCTCTCAATGCCGCAGGACAAGCTAGAAAAATCTCTGGCTTTGTTCGGACCCCTTCAGGGAATCTAGTCCTCTTAGAGAGAATGGAAATCGCTCAGTAACAGACCGATTACGTGCGGACGGCTGTCGAAACCTGGCGAAGTTTCGAAAAAAACGGGGGGTTAAGCGAGTGGCGTCCGGGTAATAATTCCAAAATCTGCCCTGGCAATAGTTGCGGGAGCAGGGGGCAATGTAATCGTTGGTCCTCCGACGACAGCCAGCGTTCCAGAGGCAGTTGCGAGCCTCATCTGGCTGGACATGTGAAGCAAGAGTGAGAAGCCACCGAACTGGACCCGGCTCTCCATCGTCGTGCGGGTTATTGGATTGAGCGTTCCAGTGAGGGGATCTATCGCTGTCCAAGAGACGCTTAGCGTGACCGTCTTCGGGCTGAACGAGACGAGGTCGAATCCTTGCAGGGTCGCGCTCAGAGATGCCGATGTTAGTCTAGCATCAACCTGGAAGTTTGCCATCGTAGAGTTCCCGACAAAATTCAGGGTAGGCATGCCTGTTACTGGGTCTGTCATGAGAACTATCAACATGACAAAGATTCCTTGTTGAACCGAGCCCTGCCCGCTCATGGTGTGTCCGTCTGATGGAAGCAGAACTACTAGAAGTGGCGGGGGTGGTGGAGGCGGGAAGGGGCCAGGTCCGGGAGGCGGGGACCCAGGTAATTGGAAGGGCGCACCCCAGGCTGCAGGAGAGATCAACCCGTTGAATTGAATTACCTGCGAGGATGACGCAGCACTCATAGGAGATGTGAGGATCATCATCCCGATTAGAAGAGCAGCTAACAAATCCTGAATTTTCCCTGTGCTGGGCAGCGTTAGCACAAAATAAAAACGTTGCTACTATTGGGGTAGACAGGTCTATCCAGAGATATGACAGTCAAGAAAAATGTATCGGCCGAGGCTTCAGCGAATCCGATCTCTTTGAAGTTAAGGGCAGGAAGATCGGTAGACCGAGGCAGGAATAGTCTCCCACCTGTTCGAGAACAATCGTATCGCTCCATTGGACAACCCACGTTCGATTCACATCTTTTCTCCCGCCAACTGTTTTTCCAAAAATAAGCATTCTTTTCCCACCCCCGGGGGTGGTCGATTTTCTCGCACCCCGCCCTTCAAGAAATACAGCCCAGCACCGACTAGGTCTTTGCAGGGGTCGAGGAGGCCTCTTCGTATCTCTTCCTAACAAAGGGCATAACGGGTCTTACATCTTTAGGTCCCTTCAACGGGGTCACCCAGAGCCTGCCCGTTTGACCAGCCATCTCGAATGGTTTTCCGCCAAACTTTTCCTTGAGACTCGTCTGGTCTTTTTCTGACAGCTTCATGAGAACAATTCCGTCTGTTACGAGGAAGCCGATGAACTTACGGTTGTAAAAGTAGCAGAGGCAGCCCATCATTGGCCTGGAACTCACTCCCTTCCACGCCAGAACCTCCGTTTCGAACATCTTTCGAATCTCGACCATCTTCTCCTCGTCATAATACTTCATACGCTCACCGCTTTCCCGATCTAGTTCCCAACCGTTCCCAGAATTTAAATCGACCCTCATCTTTCAGACGACCGATTCAACCAAAGCAGTTTCCTCGCAACGGAGCTATTCTTCTTGTATCCATGACATCTTCAATGTCTCGAACTATGTGGGCACACACAATCCCTGCCATCATTCCGACCGCCCGCATGCAGCTCTCTATCCATAGCCATTCAGGGCAATCCCCGTTAGTCCGAATGGTACTATGATTATAGAAAGCCTTAAGCCCCCACATCCAATAGCTCTCACCGAAAATTTCCTGGTGAAAACATGGTTAGAAAAAACAGCATATTTCTCGTCGCCCTTCTCACAGCCCTCACCCTAACAGCAACACTAGCCCCAACCGCGCTCGCCAAAAACGCCAAGCCCCCACCACCCCAGTACAACGGACCCCCGATCTCAGGGCTCCTAGCCGCAGCCGCCGACTTCTCCAGCGAAACACCTGGAATAGGAACCGCTGACAAGGCGACCTGTACAGACGGCACCGACCTGGGAGGCGGAAACATCCGGATAAACTGTGACGCTATCAACCTCCCCCACAACGAAGTGACCATAGCCGTAGATCCTGCCAACGCTAACCACATCGTTGCAGGCTCCAACGACTACGAGCTATTCTTCCAGGGCAATACCGCCGTTCAAAGAGTCATCGCCGGATACTACACCAGCTTCGACGCTGGCAAGACCTGGATCAATGGCCACATAAACCCCGACGGATTCACCTTCAACGGCGACCCCGCGGTAGCCTTCAACACCAAACTAGGACTCGTACACTATGGCACCATCAACTCCAACGGTGGACAGGGTGGAGGCTTCGCCACTGCCAGCATACTCATCAGCAGCTCTAGTGACGGTGGCAAGACCTTCGGCTTTCCGAAAATCGTAGCCCTCGGAACAGGCAGCTCAAGAAACGTCCTCTTCAACGACAAACCGTACATCACAGTTGACAACAATCCCGGAAGCACATTCTACGGACGGCTATACGTCACTTGGACGCACTATACCTTCGACCAGTTCGGACGCTCC
>Ga0137378_10005309_pt1 | contig 11169 bp, 14 predicted proteins | sample SagtaG_21_FD_104813 | JGI IMG/M metagenome (GOLD analysis project Ga0137378, IMG submission 104813) | Vadose zone soil microbial communities from Sagehorn Ranch, Mendocino, California, USA - Sage2_L_60_16 metaG | ecosystem: Environmental > Terrestrial > Soil > Vadose zone | place: USA... | reverse complement strand
CAGCACGTCCCTTGCCCCGGTCACGGTGATGATGACGTCGGCGTTCGCGATGGCGATGTCACGCGGCGGCGTGCTGAACCCGTCCAGGTGCGCCCGGAGCCTGGTCACCGGGTTGACGTCGACAACGGACACCCGGGCGTGGGCGGCGCGGAAGTTAGCCGCGACGCCGCGCCCGCAGGCCCCGTAGCCGAACACGGTGACCTGCTCGCCGTTGGTGATCCGGTTCGTCATCCGCAGGAAGGACTCCAGCGCGCTCTGGCCGACGGCATGCTCGTTCTCCGCGAATTGCTTGATCGGGCTGTCGTTGATGACCAGGATCGGGCGCCGTAGCTGGTCCCGGAGTGGCTCGAGCCGCATCCGGCCCGAGGTCGTCTCCTCGGTTCCGCCCAGCAGTCCCTCGTAGGGGCGGTCGAGGTACCTGGCGAAGAGGTCCCCGCCGTTGTCGAGGATCAGGTCCGGCTTGGCGGCCAGCACCTCGTCGAGGTAGGAGGCGTGTACCTCGCTGTCCTTGGTCGGCCCTCCGATGACGGTGATGCCTTCGGCCCGCAACGCCTCGACGGCGTCGGGCTGGGTGGTGTTGAGGTTCCCGGTCGAGACCAGCCTGGCCCCTCCGTCGCGCAACGTCAGCAGGAGCGCCACCGTCTTGGCCTCCAGGTGGATGCCGGTGCCGATGGTCAGGCCGTCGAACGGGCGCGTCTGCCCGAACTCCGCCGAGATGGCCCGCAGCAGCTGACAGTGCTCCCGGACCCAATCGATGCGCGTGGGAACCACCTGGCCAGTCTCCCCTCACAGCCGAGCGCCGAAAGCGCAAGGCCTCTGTTCCGCACTTCGGTAACACGGCCCCGTGGGCGTCGCTGCCCTGGGCGGCAGTCTCGGCGGCCATGCGCGCGAGCTGCACCCGTGAGGTGACGCCGAGCTTCCAGAAGACGTGGCGCAGGTGGAAGGCGACGGTGTGCGGGCTCAGGAATACCCGGCTCGCCACCTGGCGGTTGCTGAGCCCTTCGGCCACCAGGTCGGCGATGCGCCGCTCGGTGTCGGTCAGGCTGTCCCAGCCCACGGCCGGCCGGTCCGCGTGCCTCCAGTGGCAGATCCGGGTGCCGGCCGCGCGCAGCCGGGACCGCACCCTGGCCATGCCGTCGTCGGCGCCGAGCCGCTCGTAGAGGGAATGAGCCTGACCTAGCGTGTCCACCGCGTGGGCCTGATTGCCTTGCCCGGCCCAGGCGTTGCCGGCATCCTCAAGCGCCCCGGCGCGGGCCAGCTCGCTTGAGTAGCAGGCGGCGGCGCGCTCGAGGGTGACGGGGTCCTGCCCGACCAGGCCGCGGGCATGGACGGCCGCGGCCGCCATATCCGGGTGGCCTGGCGTGGTCAGGGCCAGCTGCTGCGTCTCCCCGGCCAGCCACGCCGCCTTGGGCTCGTCGCCTTCGGCGAGCGCGCCGCGGACCAGCAGCACCGCCCCCTCCGGATTAGTCATCCCGCCGCCGAACAGGCTCAGCTGCAGATATCTCTCCAGGTCTTGAACGTAGGCGTGGACGTCCATTTCTGTATGCATCAGGCCTCACCTCGTCCGGCTGTGCTGCGGTCCTGTCACCGTCAGCTTCGGCCAGGACCGGGGCCTGGCGCACCGTCCCACGCGGGCCAACCCGCTGTCCTGACAGGACAGGGCCGTCGGCGCCGCAGGTCAGGACAGGCGCAGCGCCTGCAAGGTCCGCCACGCGCGAGTGGCGACCTGAAGATTGAACTGGACGTCGGGAAGACCGATGTCGTAGCCGGACACCTGGCGGATGCGCCTGAGCCGGTACTTCAGAGTGCTGCGGTGTACCGACAGGGCCAGGGCGGAGGCATCGTAGTTACCGCCGCATTCGAGGTACTCGCTCAGCGTGAGCACCAGCTGCGTGCCGTGGACGGAGTCGTAGTCGATCAGGCTCCCGAGCCACTCGTTGACGAAGCGCTCCATGGCGGACGTGTCCTTAGCCGTCGCCAGGACCTTGTACACCCCGAGATCATCGAAGACCGTGACGTGCTCGGAGCCGCGGGCCGTTTGCTGGATTCGCAGCGCTAGCTCGGCTTCCCGGCACGAGTGCGGGAATTCGTCCAGCTCGCGGCAGCGGCCGCCCACCCCGATCCGGCAGCGCTCGCCATGCGATTCGGCGACGATGCGCGCGCAGAGCCGCTCCCATGGCGCCTCGGTGTCCGCCAGCACGATCACATCATGGAGTCGTGGCGCCAGCAGCGACCCCACCCTTACGTCCCTGGCCGCCCGGCTCACGGCGTGGAAGAACGCGTCCATGTTCTCGTCGGCCACGTCGCCATCGACCACCACGACCCGGTGCGGTCGGCCCAGGTCGTAGCCGAGGGCTTGGGCGCGGTTCAGCACCCCGTCCCCGTCCCCGTCCGTGCCCTTGCCTCCGACGAGGTCGAGCACGAGGCTGATGCGCATGCGCGTGTCGGCCTGGGCCAGGCTCTGCAGGCGGGCCGCCTCCATGGCAAGCACCGTGGTCGCGTGCTCGATGGCCACCCGTTCGGTATCCCCGGCTGTCCCGTCAGGGTCGCGGAGGACGAGCATGCCCACCGGGGTTCCCCCGAGCAGGGCCACCGAGACGAGCCGCTCTCCTTCCCTGACCGGGCCGGCCGCCGCCATCGCCCGGTCCAGGAGCCGGTCACGCTGATCCGGGGGGTCCTTGAGATAGGGTTCCGGGCGCCCAGGGCCCGCCCATGCCTGCAGGTTGCCGTAGCGGTCCTCGAGGGCCACCGGGCGGTCGGTCAGTTCGTAGACCGCACGGGCGATCCCTTGCTGCCCCTCGCCCCCGAGCGCCACCTTGGTCAGCCGGTCGTGTATCGCCATGCTGCGCTGCAGCGCCAAGTTAGCGGCTTGGACCTCCGTCGCCTGCTCTCGCTCCCGGGCGTGCAGGCGCGCATTCGCCAGCGCCACTCCCGCCTGTTGCGCCAGCACCTGCAGCAGGAACCGCTCACTGTCGTCGGGCGGGATCGCGGCCCCGACCACCAGAAAGCCGGACGGTCCGTGCGGGCTTGACAGCGAGTAGGCCCATGACCATGGCACGTCGGCGAGCGGGAACAGCCCGCCGTCCGCTGAGGGGGCGAAATCCGGAACTTTCAGGGATCTGGCCTGCCGGGCAGGTAGCCGGACATCCTGCCACCGGTCGTCGAGGAAGACGCCTTCCGTCGTGCCGGACCCTAGGGATTCAACCGCGTTCGCGACGAAATGGAGAATGCTGGCCTGGTTGTCTTGCTGGGTGAGAAGCATCGCCAGGACCAGCAGGCTCCTGAGCGCGGAGAGCTGTTCACGGGCCGGGCGGTCACCACCAGGTCGGCTACCCGCCATCGCCTAAGCCGGTACCGCCGAGAAACTCAGACGGCTCAATGTAGTACGGGTTTTCGTGCACCATCCCGTCGACGACCACCATGGGGTGCGTGCGCAGGGCGTCCATCAGCACCTCGGCACCGAACCGCTGCAGGTCATAGAGGCACACGATGACCTGCGGGTAACTCGGGATGAAATCATTGAGCCTGGCTTCGGACCGGAAAAACTCAGCGCGGCCCTCAGGCTGATCAAGGACGGACGGCATCTCGCCCGTCGCCCGGGTCAGGCTGAATTCGCCGCCGCTCAGCGCCGTGGCGGCTGCATTCTCCCAGTAGGCCAGCATGTCATCGGCGGAGAACTTGCCGGTACGCAAGTAAGCGTCAGCGGGAGTCGCCAGCTCGAGCTGCCCGGTCTCGACCGAGCGGCCCAGGTCGACCTGGTGGCCGAGCCTTTCCAGGACATCCGCCGGACCGAGCGAGTCGAGTATGCAGATGCATTTCTGGCCCGCGCGGATACCCTCGGCTAGGAACGGCATGACGACCTCGTCCCGTCCTGCCGGTCCGCTGAAGAACGTGCAGATGTGGGTACCACTTGGAACTGAGCGATCCAAGATACCGAGCGGCACCGACCCGGTCATGAGGTTCTCCTCGCGACGGTAACGCTGATACTAGCCCCCCTCCAGCGTCTATGCAGGAGCCGGGGTTGTCCAGTGTTCTAAGAGTCGCTTCAGCCGAGCCCGCTGGGACCGGCGGACCCTACCCGGACGTGTGATGTGGGCCCGGACCGACCGGTGCAGGCTGAAAAGCGCCCCGAGGGTAAGGTGCCACCTCGTGGTCTCTCCGTAACCCATTACCTGATCAGCGCAAGAGGATGGCGAGCATGGCAGTGCAGATCGATCCGCACCTGAGCCTGGTCCGGCCGGTGTCGCCGCGGACACCCCAGGGCTGCGAGGAATGCCTGATCCTGGGGTCCGAGTGGGTTCACCTGCGGCTCTGCCTGACCTGCGGCCACGTGGGCTGCTGCGACTCCTCCCCGCTCCGGCACGCTCGCGCCCACGCCTTCGCGATCGGGCACCCGGTCGTGCAGTCGTTCGAGCCGGGCGAGGACTGGCGCTGGTGCTATGTCGACGAAGCATATGTCTGAGCAGCGCATATCAGAGCAGGAGCTCGCGGAAACCCCCGACCTGCACGGCGCCTATCCACGGCTGGACGATGCCCAGATCGCCGCGCTCGGCGCGTTCGGCCAGCGCCGTGAGGTGCAGCCGGGAGAGCGTCTACTACGCGGCGTCGCAGGCGGAAGCGCAGCTCTGCCGCGGCGACGTAGCAACACCGACAGGGAGGCATAGATGACTGTAGGTCCTCAGCCCGGTCCGGCCGACGTGCTCGCACGCCTTGGCCGCCACTGGGGCTGGATCATGGCGTTTGGCACCATAACACTGCTGGCCGGCGTCGCGACGCTGGCCTGGCCAGGCCGCACCTTGATCGTCGTCGCGGTCTTGTTCGGCATTCAGCTGACCGTGACCGGGATCTTCAGGTTCGTGGCCGCCTTCGCGTCCGACGACCTGACCGGAGGCACCCGCGTCCTGCTGGCCGTGCTCGGCGTGCTGTCCCTGATCATCGGCCTGTACGCGGTGCGCCACGTGCTGATCACGCTGCTCGCGCTGGCGCTGCTGCTCGGCATTTTCTGGATCATCAACGGGGCCGTGGAACTGTTCATGGCACTGTCCCTCCCGGAGCTGGAGAACCGCGCCTGGACGGGGGTAATGGGCATCGTCAGCATCGTCGCCGGCGTTGTCGTCCTGGCCTATCCCGGCATATCGCTGCTGGTGTTGGCGGTCGTGCTCAGCATCTGGCTCCTTTTCTACGGCGTCATGCAGATCACCCTGGCGCTCCGGCTCCGGTCTCTGGCCCACCGGGCCGGCGTCCGGGCCGTGCACGCGGCCTGAGGAGGCAGCGGCGATGCCAGTGGTGGGGTTGGTCAAGTTCGAGCGCTTCTTCCGCGCCGCGGGCGGCGTCAGCGTCGACCGGGACGACGTCAGCCGCTACCTCGACTTCGTCAACGACGCGATATACGACCTGCTGATCATGGGCCAGGCCACGGCGAAGGCGAACGTCCGCGACGTCATCGACCCATGGGACCTACCGATCACCAAGGGGCTGCAGGAAAGCATGCACCAGTTCGAAAAGCTCGAAGAGGAGATCGAACTCCGGCCCATCCTCGAGTCCCTGGCGGCCCGGCCACCGCTCGATGTCACGCTGGGCGAGGAGACCGAAGCCCGGCTCCCGCTGATCTTCGGCGGCATCAGCGTCGCGCTGGCCAGGACGTTCAAGCTCATTGACGCCGAGATGAAGGCCGTACACACCGAAGAATGGGAACGGACGTTCAGTCTCTTCCGGCTGCTGATCTAAACCGGCGCCCGGACAGGGTGCCGGTGTCAAGCAGCCCAGGGGCGGCGAGGAGCAGACGTGTTGCAAGCCCGCTTTAACCTGATAACCGCAGACCCGGACCGCCTAGCGGACACGGTCGGCTACATCAAGGCCGAGGTCCGCCCGGCGGTTGAGAGCCTGCACGGCAGCATGGGAATGTCCCTGTACACCAACCCGGAAGTCGGTGTGGCGGTACTCGAGTCATTCTGGGCGTCGCGCGCGGCGCTGATCCACAGCGAGCAGATAGTCGCGCCAAGACGCAGCGACGCGGTGCAGCGCGCTAGGGGCACGGTATGCGTCGAGCGATACCGGGTTCCCGTTTTCGAGCGAGAGGCACCGCTGGATACCGGGGCGGGCCTCCGCCTGACGCGGATGGACGTGGTGACATCGAGAGTCGAGGACGCGGTGGAGAGCTACGGGGCCACCGCCGTACCGTGGCTGGCCGAAACCGCGGGTTTCTGCGGTGCGCTGCTGCTGATTGACCGGAACACCGGCCATCTGATCAGCGAGACCATCTGGGACAGCCCTAAGGCGCTGGCCGCGAGCCGCAGCGCCGCCGCCGCGGTCCGGGTCGAAACGGTCAAGGCGACTGGCTGCGTGATCTGGGCGGTTGAGGAGTACGACCTCGTATTCAACTCCGCCCGCGTCGGCGGCGTATGAATTCACGCGCGTATCCAGCCGCGGGGGTGCTGTTCTACGCGCCGGTCAGTTTCGATCTCTGCATTGGCGTGCCCAGTGATGGGCCTGGCGCGGTCATCAAAGAACGGGAGCGGTTCTCGGCATCCGGGATGTCAAAGTCCTCAGACTCATGCGCGAGATTGACCAAGCCCGCCCGGGAGATACGGGCGGTCTATGGCCGGATTTAAAGCCCGAGGTTCACGGCCCATGCAGCTCGAAGGGCCGGGCCCGTAGCGGGCCCGGCCCTCCGAACGTTGTGGCCAGCGGCGAATCAGCTGGCTGCCTTGAGCGCCTTCGTCGCGCCGGAACCGGCCTCGACCGGGATCTTCACCTCCTGGACGGCGGCGTGGGGCACCCGGATCTCAAGGATTCCCGCGTCGTACCTGGCCGACACCTGGCCGGCGTCGATCCCGGCGGGCAGCATGACCGTTCCCTCGAATGTCCCGTAGGCGAAACCCCTGCGCAGGTGCTCACCCTGCCCGGCGGTGGGAGCCCGGCGCTCGGCCCGGACCCGCAGCATCGTGCCGTCCAGCACGGTGACATCGATCGAGTCGGGGTCGACGCCCGGGAGTTCCACCCGTATGACGATCTCGGAGTCCGTCCTCAGGACCTCCATCGGTGCGATGATCCGCGGCTGCCGGGAGCCGTCCTTGCTGCCAGCGAACCAGCCGGCCAGGCTCGGCTCCAGGCGCCGGACCAGCTCGTCGAAGGTGTCGAACGTCCGCGCCAGCATCGTGTCTCACCTCCCCTCTCATGACCTGGCGTCTTTGCTCTGCCTGTCTACCTAGTTATGTGACTGGCCAGGAGCTGGTTTTAAAGAGGCTGGTGAGTCGGCTCCCAGTGCGGTCCGGAGTTTGTCCAGGGCGCGTTTCTCAAGCTGGGCCACGCGTTGCGGGGTGAGGCCGAGTTCGTCCCCGATCTCGCGGAGCGTCCGGGATCTTGCCCGCCTAGCCCGTACCGCGCGTCGAGAACCTGGCGTTCGCGGGGCGTGAGCTCGCGGTTCGCGACGCGGAGAAGCCGGTCGACCTCCGCGGCCACCAGGACCTCCTCCATGGCCTCCTCCGCGTCCCTATCTGCGAGCGCGTCGCCGAGCGAAACGCCCGGATCCGGACCCAGGGCGGCATCGAGGCTGAGCGGCGGGCCCAGAAGCGGAGCGAGATTTTCCGCCTCAGTGACATCCACACCGGACCGTTCAGCCAGGACATCCCACGAGGCGGACGGATCGGCGCGCCGCTCAGCCGCGAGGCGTCCGAGCGAAGCGTGGAGATGACCGGGCAGCCGCACGCTCAGCGTGGCGTCACGGACTGCTCTGGACATCGCGTGGCGAACCCACCACGAGGCATAGGCGCCGAACGGCGTGCCACGCGTCCAGTCATATCGCTCCGCAGGGCGAAGCAGCCCGAGAACGCCCTCCTGGAACAGATCGATGACCGGCACGCCTGACCAGCGGTACCTGCCGGCCATCCGGACCACGAACGGCAGATTGTGCTCCACGAGCGCGGCCAGAGCCTCCCGGCCTTGCCGGGCAGCCTCCTCCAGGCGCCGGCGCTCGGCCGGCGGGATCCGGGTCTCGGCCAGGCGCGCCCGGGCATCCTTCCCGTCTGCGATCAGCCGGGCCAGCCGGGCCTCTTCCTCCGGCGGCAGCGGCTCCCTCGCCGCGACCTCGGACAGGAGCCGGTCGGTGAGCCTCGCGATCTCGCTCGGCACGTGCGCCTTCTTCCTTCCGCTCCCGGCGTCACAACGAGCCTAACGTGACCGCTCGGCACCGGGCCACAAACGCCTTCGGCGCGGTGATCCCGCACCGCAGGGAACAGCTAGCCAAGAGCCCGTAGCCCGCCGGTATCGGCCCTTTAACACGTCACATGCGGATATAGCTCGGGCGTTTATGGCATTGCCTGCGGCCTAGCGGCCCTATCCGCTCATCGGCTTCCTGTTCAGCTGGGTTCACGGCTGGGCCTGGCCGGGCTGGCCCAGGTGCTCAGGGGTCTCTTTAAACCCGGCTCACGGCGAGTCACATAAGTAGGTGGATAGGCAGGGGAACCTGACGGGTTCCACGAAGTGATCTACCAGGGGAGGAGTTGCAGATGACTGCTCAGGCACCGACCGCTTCCCTTGAGGCGGCTCCCGTCCGCTATCCCCGTCGCTGGCTCGCCGCCGTCGTGATGATGGTGGCGGCGCTGATGGACATGATCGACGGCACGATCGTGAACGTGGCGCTGCCGACGATCCGCCGCGACCTCGGCGCCAGCGGCACCCAGCTGGAGTGGGTGGTCTCGGCGTACATGCTGGCCTTCGCGGCGACGCTGATCACCGCCGGCAGCTTCGGCGACCTGCTCGGGCGCAAGCGCGTCTTCCTGCTCGGGGTCGCCCTCTTCGGCGCCGCGAGCCTGGCCGCGGGGCTGGCGCACACGCCGGCCGAGCTGATCGCCGCCCGCGTCGTGCAGGGGGCTGCGGCAGCAGCGATGATTCCGCAGGTTCTCGCCACCTTCCGCGCGATCTTCGCCGGCAAGGAGCGGGGGCAGGCGTTCGGCCTATACGGCGCGATCCTGGGCTTCGCGTCCGCGATCGGCCTGCTGCTCGGCGGCGTGCTCACCGAAGCTGACCTGTTCGGCTGGAGCTGGCGCTCGGTCTTCTTTGTCAACGTCCCGGTCGCGCTGTTCTCGCTGGCCGCCGCGGCCAGGCTGGTTCCCGAGACGCGCGAGCGTTCCGCCGGCCGCCCCGACCTGCTCGGCGCGGCAATGCTCACCGCGGCGCTGGTCGCGGTCGTCTACCCACTGCTGGAAGGCCGGCGGCTCGGCTGGCCCGCCTGGGGATGGCTGCTGCTGGCCGGCGGCCTGGTCACCCTCGCCGTCCTCGGCCTGGTCGAGGAGCACCGGCAGCGGCCGCAGATCGCGCCGCTGCTGCGCCCGCCGCTGTTCCGGATCCCGGCCTTCACGGCCGGGCTGATCGTGCAGCTCGCCTTCGCCGCCGGCCTGCAGGGCCTGTTCCTGACCGTGGCGCTGTGGCTCCAGACCGGGCAGCACTACTCACCGCTGCGCGCCGGGCTCACCACCATCGCCTTCAGCGCCGGCAGCTTCCTCGCCGCGCCGGTCGCGGTCCCGCTCGCGTAGCGCTACTGCAGGTCGGCCACGTTCGCCTTCAGGCTGACCTGCACGTCGCCGAGCGCCACGCTGACCACGGTGTTATCCAGGAACGTCAGGAAGAGCAGCGTGCACAGTGTCGCCAGCGCAAGCCCCTGGCCGCCCTGCGGGACGGCGCTCTCCTCTACGTGCCGGTCACCAGAGACCAGCCTGGCGTGCCTGGCCAACCCAGCAGCCCTGCCTCAGACAGCCGAACTGCATGCAGCCGGGGCCTTGCCGTTGTTCTCCAGGGCCAGCAGCTGGCAGAAGCTGGCGTCGCCAACCTTCCAGATCCCGTCCTGGTACACCGCCGTGCCGGTCTGGTTGCTCAGCGCGGGCTTGCCGCCAAGGAAAATGCCATAGGTCACCGTTGCCTGCGTTGATGAGGTCACATGCACCGCGGTGACCTTCGCCGACGCCGACTTCGCCAGGCCCGACGCGGCCTGGGCCTGGATGATGGCGGCGTACTTCTGCCCGTTCTGCAGCAGGGAGATCTTCCTAGCCGTCGGCGTCGTGCCGCTGAAGAACGCCTCCCAGTTCGCCTTGATCTGGGCAGCAGCTGATGCCGTGGACGCGGCAGACGGGGACGCGGTCGACGGAGCGGCCGACGCAGTGTGAGAAACCGAAGACGAACTGGAACTGCTGCAGCCGGCAATCGCCGCCGCGACCGCCAGGGCCAGCGGCTGTTCTGGCCGCGCTGCGGGCGGCAGTCCGCCTGGAACGGTGGCTGGGTCTGGCACAGGCGCCGGCCCAACACCACGGTTCCACGGCAGCCGCCATGACAGCTAAGACGCCGCATTTTTCGCCGGCGTCCGACTCCGGTCATGAAAAGGGCCCGGTCTTGACGAGCTTGCGCGCGGTCGCCTCATCGGTCGGACCCGTGCCGAACGACGGGCACCACCGGGCCACTCCGCAAGCGCCGCACGCGGGCCTTCGGGCGTGACAGACCCGACGACCGTGCCAGATCATCCGGTGGGAAGCCGCGGTCCACTCCCGCCGGGGCAGCAGCGCGGCGACGTCGTGCTCGATCTTGTCCGGGTCGGTCTGCGCGGTCCAGCCGAACCGCTGCGCTAGCCGGCCAAAATGGGTATCCACCACGATGCTCGGCTTGCCGAAGGCATCGCCGAGGACCACGTTGGCGGTCTTGCGGCCAACGCCCGGCAAGGTGACAAGCTCCGCCAGCGTGTCAGGAACTTCCCCGCCGAAGCGATCGCACAGCGCCTGGCCGAGGCTGATGAGCGTCTTCGCCTTGGTACGGAAATACCCCGTAGGCTCGATCACCTTCTCGAGTTCGGCCTGGTCCGCGGCAGCGTAGTCGGCGGCGGTGCGGTACCGGGCGAACAGCACCCGGGTTACCTCGTTGACCCGCCGGTCAGTAGTCTGGGCGGACAGGATCGCCGCGACCAGCAGTTCGAGCGGAGACGTGAAATTGAGCTCGATACGCGCATCGGGGTACAGCCCGGCCAGCTCACGGTTGATCCGGCGTGCTCGCCTTACCAGCGCGGTCCGCGACGGGGCAGCCTGGGCCACCGCACCAGCCTAACCCCGGGCTTTCGCCCTGCGATCGCTGGCGGTGTGCGCCGAGGGGCCGCAGACCGGTGCGACGGCGTTACCCTTGGCGTGGTGT
>Ga0137378_10005307_pt1 | contig 11169 bp, 7 predicted proteins | sample SagtaG_21_FD_104813 | JGI IMG/M metagenome (GOLD analysis project Ga0137378, IMG submission 104813) | Vadose zone soil microbial communities from Sagehorn Ranch, Mendocino, California, USA - Sage2_L_60_16 metaG | ecosystem: Environmental > Terrestrial > Soil > Vadose zone | place: USA... | reverse complement strand
TGGTCCCACTACGTATTCCTGATCGGTCTAAAGGAAGAGGAGCGCGACTTCTACGAGATTGAAGCGGCTCAGCAGGGTTGGACCGTGCGTGAACTTCGACGCCAATTCGATGCAGGCCTCTATGAGCGATTGGCCCCTCAGCCGCGACCGGCAGGCGATCCGCGACCTGGCTCGGAAGGGCCAGCACCGTCGCCACGACCTGAATCGCGTCCTTCCCAACCGCCTGCTTGCCATCATCGAGACATCCGAAACAGCAGCGGCTCCAACGCGCACACCTATCCGAAAGCGATGACAAGCCCCGGAGACGATACGTCGCCCGGTGTTGCGGCCCGAAGACCTTCCCGACGAATGATCGGGCCAGGTACATGGAGGCTCCGTTCTCGAACCTGCACATCGCGCGTGATATCACACGCCTGGTCTCCTGCAAGGTCCTGGGCCATGACGCGTATCTTGCCTATTCGGGAGCCGAAATGGAACGTTACGCTTTCGAAGTCCCCAAATATGCCGAATGGTCCTTTGGCATCTTCAACGTCGAGTGTGACCTCGCATTTCGGCATGAACCAGCGACGATCAGGCCAGGTGCGTCCCTGGCTCCCGACAGCTACTGCGCTGTTGGGAAACCTCGTCGCGAAGACGAATGGGTGCTCACCTTCTGCCTTCACCTGCGGCAATTCGATGTTGCGGGAAAGGAGCGCCGGCGCACTCTGAAATACGCGTTGCCCGACGAGATCGTTCTGCCAGGTCTGCCCTCGTTCAAAGACCCAGCTATCTGTGAGAACGTCTGGGCTTATCCGGACCTGACCACTTCCCGCAGAAACGGGGGGAGCGATGCGCTGCCAACGCACGGCGCGGACCACTTCGTCCATTCTCTTTTTGGGTTGTCGCGGGCCGTTGAAAAACAGATCTGTGTCCGGCTGTGGTCGCAACCCGCAGAGGGGATGGCGAAGAACACCCATGGTGCAGCCCATGACAGCCGCGACGTAGACTTCGTCCTCTACGTTGAGGAGACCGCGAATCTCTGGATGCCCCTGCGCACCTTTGAGCATTTCTGCCAACCGATCGAGTGTGGTTGGCAAGGAGAGAATTGATGTCACATCATAGGTGCGATATACGTCGGTGTGAGCGAGAATCTGCATGCGACGCGAGCCCCACGACTGAGCGCCGAACCTGCCGTCCGCACGCCAGTTCCCATTCACAGGAAGCTCGCCGTGAACATGTTCCAGCGTCAGAGGGATCTGTTTCTGGTCGCGCACGCGGACCAGGTTGAATTCGGGATCGCCGATATCGATCTTCCAGTAACGAATGTCAGCCGCCTGAGTCAACTCCTCCAGGACAGAATCCGCGTTTCCGCCAGGAGTATTACGACACCACAGCGCGGCTCCGCGCCAGTTCGCTTTCTGCACAGCGCGGTTCAATTGAGAAAGCCGTTCCGCCGCAGCTCCCTGGAAGGAAGGAAACCTGCTTGCTTCCAGCTCGAAGGTTGCGGTTCCACCGGATTCCCAGCCATCATCGAGCAAGAGGTAGAGGTCCTGACGGATCTTCGGAAAGAATTCATGAGCCCATCCGTATTTGCCGAAAAGGACCGCTTCGCTCATGGCGTTGTGAGCCAGTTTGCTGCCCGACTCTCCTTCGAGAGCTGCGGGGTCGAGTCTGGGAAGGTCATGACCGAACATGTAATTCTGCACGGCCCATGTACACCAATAATTCGGAGCCTGGCAGGGTGTGTCTGGAATGAGGCTCCGTTCGGTCGCTGGTGAGGAATGGGAATTGGCTTCCATTCGATCAGCGCAGCTCAAAAAGGCCGCCGATGCTACTCCGGCGAGAAAGCGCCTCCTGTCAACCATCTTGCATCTACCCTCGGATATTGTCCCGTTCAGCACATTCACGTCAGCGTTTACAGACGCGAGCCGGGGCGCTCTCCGGCTTGAGGTGAAGTGCGGGCGCCGGAGCGCTGGTTGCTAGAAGGTGAAATGAATCCCCAATTGGAGTTCCCTGGGAATGCCATTTATACCGCCGATCTGGCCAAAGTTGGAATCGGCAAGATTCGTATTTGGGTTGGAGTAATGAGGCGTGTTGCTGAGGTTAAAGGCATCAATCTGCACGCTCACCCGCATGGTGTCGTGAATGGGCTCCGACTTGGACAGAGAGAGATCGGAGTTGTAGTAACCGGGGCCGTGCACTTTTCCGGAGCCGGAATTTCCAAGCTGGAGCGACGCGGGCGTGGTGAAGCAACTGGTATCGAACCACTCGGAGACCGAACCGAGTGTCCGGACGTGGGAACATGTCACGTTTGCCCGGTTGGTAACGCCGCTTCCGAGGTTGTCGTATGCCGCGTTGAACGTGAGTGGACTGCCGGACTGCAGCTTGGTGATAGTGCCGGCCTGCCATCCGCTGAGCACCCATTGTGCCGGGCGCGGCGCATTGCTCAGCCACCGCTGGCCATGACCGAAGGGCAGGTTGTACACCAGGCTGGCGATGAAGTTCTGCGGGATATTCGGCGCCTGGCTGGTGCCTTCGCCGCGGTTGTAGCGGTCGTCGAGCGGCCACCAGGTGTTCATGTCGTCGATTTCCTTCGACCAGGTGTAGTTCACCCGGCCTGCCAATCCGCGCGAGAAGTTCAGCTTCAACTCGGTCTGCAGAGCGTGGTAGATCGAAGAGCCGTTGGCTGCGGCGTACCCGATGTTGGTGGCATACTGCTCGCCACTGCCATTGAAGTACTGGTAGGGCAAGCGCGAATTGAACGGTGTGTCTCCCGGAGGTGGGGTGTTCAGGTTGTAGCGGCGGAACAGGTGTAGGCCGCGCGTGCCCACATACGTCATGCTGAATGACATCGTGTTGGTGACCTTCTGCTGGACTCCGAAGTTCCAGGCATACGCGACGTCAGGCTGCATCTTGTGCGACATCAGCTCGACCGACACTCCGACCGGTGGTTGAATCGGAGCCGACAGAGATACGGGCACATATTGCGGCAGCCCGGCAACACTGAGTGGAGTGAGCGGAACATTGCGAAGCTGCGCCGGGCTGGTGAAGACTTCGAAGAACGGGAAGTTACGCTCGAGGAAGCCGCCCATTGCGCCAAAGTTGCCCGGGAAATGCGTGACGCCAAAGGCTCCGCTGAAGGTGGTATTTGCGCCAAACGGCGTATAGGCAAATCCAACTCGGGGCGAGTAGCCGCCTAAAAATGTGTCGACGTTGGGACCGCGATTGCCATCCTTGGCGAAGTCAAGCACGCCATTGGTCAAATCGAAATTCGATTGGCGATTGTTCTTGTCGATTGCGGGAGTAATCAGATCCCAGCGCAGGGCGAGGTTGATCGTCAGGTTGCGGGTCACGCGGTACTGGTCCTGCACATAGACGCCCAGCAGGTTGGCGCGCGTAGCCGGATCGGTGGCGACAAAACCGCGATCATAGTGGGATGGAAACCCCAGGAGGAAGCTGGCGAACTGAGTTCCGCCCGCCGGGTTGTCACAGTTCGGCTGCATGGTGCAGCTGCTGGTGTAGTCGGAGATGTAGGAGAAGTCGCCGTTCTTGTTTGCGTCGGAGTTGGTAAGCGAGGCCTGCAGCTTGCGGTAGTCCTCGCCGAAGATAAAGGTGTGCGATCCCCAGAGCCTGGTCAGGTTGTCGGTAATCTCAAAGGAGTTGCTGATGCGGTGCGAGTTGGTCCATCCCTGCGAACCTGTAGCTGCGATATTGCCGATGCCGAAGTTGCCGATGCCGGTCGCTCCGAACGCCGCGTCATTGCCATTCGGAATGCCAAGAGTGGTGTTCTCGTTGGTGCCCAGATCGTTGCCAAAATCCTTCGTATAGAAGCGGTTGAACCCCAGGCGCAGTTCGTTGACCATGCTGGGCGAGAAGATGTGGTTGTATCCGATCGCGGCATTGTGATCGCGGGTCTGTGCATTGACATCCCCGATCTGAATGAAACGAGTTCCCGGTGAAGGAGCCGACAGGTCGCGCCTCTGGTAAGATTCGCGGGTGAAGATGCGGTCGCTGTTAGAGATCTGGTAGTCAGCCTTGATATCGAACTGATGATTGTCGTCGGGCTCGACGGTATTGGCGCGGTAATTGTTGCTCGTGCTGTTCTGGTCAGTGGCTGTGGGCCAGATGGCGGTGCCGTTCAACATGTTCGCGGAGACGGGATCGAAGCGACCCGTAGGAATCTGCCATGCGTCGCCCTGCGGGGTGGAGACGGTGGGGAAGGGCTCCCGGGTCGTCGGATCGAAGATCGGTACCGGAAACTGAGATTTCAGGAACGTGCCCTGCTTCATCAGGTCGGTCGGCACGGTCAGGATGTAGCTGATGCCATTGCGGAGCAGCAGGGCCTGGTAGTCGACAAAGAAGAAGGCCTTGTTGCGGATGATCGGACCGCCGAGCGAACCGCCGAACTGATTGGCGCGGTAGGGCGCTTTCTGGCTGGCCCGCCACTGGTAGGCGTTCAGCGAGTCGTTGCGGAAGAACTCGTAGGCTGAGCCGTGTAAGGAGTTCGATCCGGATTTGATAAACGCATTCACCTGCGATCCGCCGTAGGTGCCCACGGTGATGTCCGCATTGTTGGTAGAAACCTTGATTTCCTGGATCGAATCCAGGGGCGGAGTCACGTTGATGAACGCGTTCAACAGCTCCATGTTATTGACTCCGTCGAGAGTGTAGGTCGTTCCTCCCCAAGGCATTCCATTCACACTGGCCGTAATCGATCCGGAGGAGCCTGCGCCGGCCGCAGCTTCAGGAGCACTCCCGAACCCGGCTGCAATCGATCCAGGAACTGTCTGGACCAGTTGAGAGAAGACACGGCCGTTCAGGGGCAGGCTGTTCACCTCGCTCTCTGCGAGGACTTCGCCAAGTGAAGAGCTGTTGGTGTCGACGAGAACGTTTGCAGCCGAGACCGTGACCGTTTCGTTGGTAGCGCCGACTTTCAGGCTGATGTTGACCACCGTTGAGTTGTCTACGGTGACCACATTGCCCTTGGACATCACGGACTGAAGCCCCTGGGCTTCGACTTGGACCTGGTAGTTGCCTGGCGGCAGGGTCTCTGCCCTGTATTCGCCATTGGCGTTGGAAACCACTCGGCTGATGATGCCCGTGTCCTGGTTGGTGATCGTCACGTTGGCGTTGGGTATGACTGCGCCGCTGGAGTCAGTCAGGGTTCCGACGATGCGGCCACTGACCCCCTGCGCGGCGGCGAGAATCCCTCCGCAAGTCACCAGGATAGCGAGCAATCCCATCCGAAGCAGCGTGGGAATTGCTCCGCCTGTTTTGGCGGCTGGATAAACTCTGAATACAGAAAGTGCCATTGAAGCCTCCTTGTCCGATTCTTCTTCGCTGTTGCTGCCAGCCCTGTCTTCGGGCTCATGTGCAGCGGCAATGCCCGGCGTACCGACCTGCCCGGAACGATGCCGGAAAATTCCCCGACTCACAGCGTCCGCAACCCTACCCAAACGCAGCAACCGCCGACTAGTAACCGGAGGATACGGATTTTTGACACGTGGGCATTTCATAGCTTTTAGAGCTACGTTTCAATCACGTTTCACGGTGGTTACAGCCGTTGTTACACGCAAGATGTCGGAAGGCGGCGCGGGGAGGGGTCAAGATACACTTTGCCGGCGCGGGCATCGCCTGAAGCATTGCTTCGCTCCCATCAGGCGTGCAGACGCGACACAGAAGAGTGCGCAACGGGATGCGCGCACACGGGTGGAGTGGGGCACAGAAAAAACTGATCGAAAACGATCTTAGTGCTGGACCGCGGCCGGGCCCGCTGCGGAACGCGAGGAATTGGCTGTCTGCATAGGATGGAGAGAAGTCAGTTCAGCACCCAGAACCTGGTACCCTTTGGCAAGCCTTACACGAACCAGGGCCTGAAACGTTGGAGGTCCACCACCGGGAGCCGCATTGTCGGTGCCGAGCGCATGCATGAGTTGCTCGACACCGAAGCTGGAAGTGGCGAACATCATCGCTCCCTGGGTGCCCTTGGTGTCCAAGCCTCCCAGATCAGCAATATAGCGTCCAGGAACCACCCCCGGCACGATAGTGATCAAGCTATAGTCCGATGTTAGAACGCGGGTATCGGGGTCGCGCTCTGTGCTGTACGTGCCCGGTTCACCGGGTTTCGGATGAGCATTGATAATCTGCGCGCGCCATTGTTCGTGGCGCTGATCCGGGTTCTGAAATACAAAATCGCCGGAGGTCAGCAATTGCGATACAGCGACATTCTGGAACGGCGAACCCAGGAGAATGACATTGTGCTGGCTGAGATCGTCAGGAGTCAGGTCTCGCGACGACTTGATGATGGGCCTCATACCCATCCGGCCAAGAAGACCGGACAGCATCGCGACCGCCTCCAGTTCGCCCGTGCCCGTGTACCCGTTTTCAAAATAAAGCTGACCGGCTATCCCCACCAATTTCGGATTGGAAGCAAATTGTCGTGCAAGATGTGGTTCGACCAGCCCACCACGCCCATCGCTCGCACCGCGGCGGTATCGAAACAGATCATTCGAATCGTCGAGCAGAAAGATCGCGTCAGTATATGCAATGACAGGAGAATGGTCATCGTTCAGGAAGCGCGCCCAGAAGCTCTCGACAACGTCTTTGTCTGCCGTGCCGCTCCTCCAGGAAGGTGTTTCCCCGCTTCCCGGAATGATTTTCGAATACAGCCTGCCGATCCAGAACCCCAGGAAACCGACCCCGAGAACAAGTGCAGCCGCAACGACCCGCGTGGTAGTGGACCACCCTGCATGATTTGCCGCAGAAGCGAGGGGCAGATCTTTCTCGACCTCAGGCTTTATGGCTTCCTCGGGTACGGTGACAGCGGTCGCGGCACCAGCATCGGGAAGATCCAGGATGTCCGGCAGGATCGAACTGCCTGCGGGCAGAGGCTCAAATGTAGGAAGGTAATGACCCTTCGGGATCTGGATCAGGATGGGATCCTGACTGCCTTCGACCGCGTAATATTCTTTCAGCTTGGTTCTGAGGCGATGGCTCTGTACCCGGACGATGGGATCGATCTTCGGATCGAAATCTTCCTTCCGCCCGAGCGCCTCCACCCCGATCGTATACTCTTTCGGTGTGTCGCCTCGGCCGGCAGTCGATTTGGCAGCCAAGTATGTCAGCAGCTGTTGGAGCGTCGAGGCATTTCGGAACGTGGCCGACCGAAGAATCCTGCGCACCTCTTGTTCACACTGCTCACGATCCGGCGTTTCCGCCTCCGCGCCCGCAAAAGTATGGGGATGTGCCAAGTCGTCTATTTCCGCCGCGGACCGCAGTATAACAAAGCCAATATCGGGCTGAACAGAGCTCTACCCCGGTTCCTGTGACGGCCGTATGGAACGACAAAGGGGCTTGTAACCTTACCTCTGCACGTTAACAACCCTGCCGATTTATTGGACTTGCGAGATTTATCCCGCTAAAACTGGTAGTCCCGGGCATGCTTTCCATACAGTAAGAAGGACTCAAACGTGACCCCGCCCTCAAAAACAGGGAAACGGATCCTTTGTGTTCCATCCGCGCGTACGCCAGTGCTCGAAGAGACCAGAGAGGGCCCATGGAGAGGTTGTCGTGTCTTTATCTGAATTACCGAGCAAGCGCCGCTGTTCGTCCCGCCGCCTCTTTGGGCATTTCGCGCGATCATCGAAGTCTATTCCTGTTAATTCGGCTGGCCTTCCTGTTCTGTGTCGTGGGACACTCGCAGACCTTGACCGTGGTTTCGCCTTTGAAGCTCACGACGTCCGACCCGCAATTGCAATGGGCTTTTGACTGGGCCAAGGACCAGGCACTCCAATACGTTTCGTCCGGACAGGATCCGGTACGGGACTGGTACGAAGCTGCTCTGCCTGGCCGGAGCGCCTTTTGCATGCGGGATGTCTCTCATCAGGTAATGGGCGCGGAAGCACTGGGACTTTCTGCCCAAAACAAGAGCATGCTGACGCGTTTCGCGCAGGGCATTTCCGCGCCAAAGGATTGGGCCAGCTATTGGGAGATCGACCGCCAAGGAAAGCCCTCGACTGCCGACTACGTTAGCGACGATGACTTCTGGTACAACCTGCCCGCAAACTTCGACGTAATGAATGCCGCGCTGCGGATGTTCGTGTGGACTGGAGACTCTGAATATAGTACGGATCCCGTGTTTCTTAACTTCTACCGCCACACGGTGACCGACTATATCCGCCGGTGGCAGTTGGAGCCCGGAAACGTAGTCTCGCGACCACGGATCATGAACCGCCACCTGGCATCCGGCAAGTTTGTCGATGCACGGGGCATCCCGGGCTACACCGAAAACCGCAAAGACTTCAACCTCGGCACCGATCTTCTGGCCGCCGAATATCGTGCTCTCCGCCTGTATGGAGAACTGCTGCGAATGCGCGGCTCGGCTGGATCGGCGCCAGCCTTTGATGCTCAGGCTGAGGGTATCGCCAAGATTATCGAAACCAGGGCGTGGAGTTCTCAAGAGCGGCATTTCTACAACGCGCTGCAACAGAATAGTGAGGGCGTCGGGAAAGGCGATGCCTTCATCCTTTATTTCCGGGCCGCGACCAATCAGGAGCAGAGAAAACTGGCTCTGGAAGAATTGAGAAGGCAGACACGGGAACCGGCTCCAGGTATTGAAGAGCAGAGTTATCGCCCCGAAATCCTGTTTCACTTGAATGCTCCCGAAGAGGCGTACGCGCAAATCGTCGATCTCACCCGGCCAGACCGCGAGCGCCGCGAATACCCCGAGGTTTCGTATGCCATCATCGGTTCGATCGTTACCGGAATGATGGGCGTGAATGTCGTTCCCGCAGAGAACCACGGAACGGACCAGATGCTGGCCCGGAGAGTAGTCGTCCAGACCTTGCCGCGGCTCTCCGAACACACCTCCGAGGCAGAACTCGACAAACTTCCGGTCCGGCAGAATGTGATCAAAGTGCGTCACGTGCGCAACCGGAGCAGTTCGGTCACGAATGTGTCCGGTCCTACGTTCAGATGGCGCGCCAGCTTCGACGGTTCCGTGCCTTATCTGCTCGTGAATGGCAAGAAGGCACAAGCTAACACCGAGACGACATCGCTGACCACGCCGGTGACCTATGTCGATGTTCCCGTTGCTCCTGGTCAAACCGTTACGGTTGGGCGATGATGCAGGGTCCTGGTGCAATCCGATTCCGGCCGGGCATGTTGCCCTCACAGGAAGAAAGTGCGCAAAGGATGCAGACAAAGCATCAACCGATGCGGGCCAGTCGTAAGCTGCGTATCAAACCACCAACGTTGATCCACCTCCGATTAAGCCTCCTCGGATTTTCTGTGAGACTTGGTCGCAATCCGTGTCGATAAAGGACAGCAATCCATTCCGATAGCCTGCTGTTGGACATACCGATCATTCTCGATCATCGCTTGCCCGAGGCCGTGCATTCGCTAATGGTCGAGAATCTCAAGAAGCGGCGAACCGATTCACCATTCGGCCTTTCCACCGAGCCCAGGAGCAGCCCGCTCTACGAATCCGATGGATATTGGCGCGGTCCGATATGGGCACCGGCAACGATGATCGTCGCCGATGGTCTAGACGATATCGGAGAGCATGAACTGGCGGATTCTCTCAGAGAGTCATTTTGTCAGATGGCCCAGAGATCTGGAATGGCCGAGAATTTCGATGCTCAGACCGGCGTTGGATTGAGAGACCCTTTCCTATATACGTGGACCTCCAGTGTCTACCTGATCTTTGCCAATATGCTGACGCACAGACACTGAACCGCTCCGACGACGAGCTGCGAGTATTGCCATCGACCGAAGAGATTCATGAGAAGACCTGCGCGAAGTCCGGCGGCAACAGAGGACAACAACTCAGGATCGGCGTTTTCGCCTGGGATGGTGTTCCACCGAATCACAATTCTCCGCAACGAGGTCAGTACCCGCGAAGCTGGCCAGTATTCAGTGATGCGTCGGCCTCGGATTCAAGGCCGTCCGCACGTACTGCCACCTTCTACGTGAAGGGTTCTAAGTTGCCGATAAACCGCGTCCATCTACCCGCTGCAGCTGGGCTCCAACCGATCGCAGCAAAGGAGACCCAAAATGCAGATCGATACACGTCGAGTTCGATCTTTCAGCGCTGCCGGAGGGGCAAGCGTGAGCAAGGCAACATTTCGTCTCTTCGTCGATGTTGTCGCGACAAAAGACCAGTTCGACGGATACGACTCGACAGCGACTGGAGCGAAGGAACCAGATTATTCATCCCCGGCTTGCGCAGTGGAGAGAGACACAACCTCACCCTCGCTGGAGAGAGGTTCGGTGCGAGCAAGGTGGCGCGGAACTCCTGGGGCAGGGCCCACGAAAATGGGTGCTGTCACTTTGTGCAGTTCCCTTTTACAGTCCCATTGTCTTCGACGGAGGCATCCCCTTTCTGGAAGAGGCTTTAGCGGTCACCTTCGAATGTCAGGCGTGGCCTTTGACTTGGCTTCAGGTGTGTTCGAGGCGGCTTTAGGGGCAATGTTGATTCCAAGTTGTTCCATCATCGACATGAGGTTCCAGTGCGCCCATTCCTCGGCAATTCTTGAACCTTCTATCCGAAAAATGGTCGTGCCAGAAACAGAGACCTTTTTGTTGGTGGGAGACATGCCTAGGAATTGCCCTTTGTGCGTGCCTGTGCCTGTCCAGTGGACCACAACCTCATCACGTTCGGCGATGGTGTCGTCGATTGTGAACCTGAGGTCCGGGAACCCGCTGCGGCAGCTCTCAATGTGGCGCCGAAGATTATCGGCTCCGGAGCTGAGTGAGGGGAATACTGGGTCGTGGATCCGGCAATTGGCTGCCACAAGTTCCGAGACAGCGTCGAGTTTTCCCTGGCTCCAGCACTCGTCCATAAACCTGCGTGCGATTTGCTTGTTGTCGGTGGCTTGTATGGTCTGCGCGGGCATGTGTAGACCCTCCCTTCTATGGTCGGACAGTATAGGCCGGTTCGCCGTCGTTGTAAAAGGTCTCGTCTTTCTCCTGCAAATCGGCCGGTCGATTGCCCGGCCTCCGGGATTCTGGTTGTCATTTTGTTCCTGTGCAGCGATGATGCAGAGGTTGTTCACTGAGCCGCTGTGCCGGTTTACGGCGAAAGATAACCACGATTGGATTCGACAATGAATGATCAGCAGATGCCAAACTTCAAGACCGGATTTCCGCTCAAGAATCTCTCGGATGGTCAACCTGTCGCAGGCAAGGTTG
>Ga0137378_10005303_pt1 | contig 11176 bp, 8 predicted proteins | sample SagtaG_21_FD_104813 | JGI IMG/M metagenome (GOLD analysis project Ga0137378, IMG submission 104813) | Vadose zone soil microbial communities from Sagehorn Ranch, Mendocino, California, USA - Sage2_L_60_16 metaG | ecosystem: Environmental > Terrestrial > Soil > Vadose zone | place: USA... | reverse complement strand
GGTAAATGCGCCGGAGAGCGGTGTAACGAGGTGCAGATCGACCTTGTCGCGCATCCCGCGCTCAGTAAAATATGCATCCGCGAGAAAGAGGAACTCGAGCGGAGCCACGGGGCACTTGATTGGCATTTCGGCAATGCTGAGTACCAGCTTGCCTCCCTGCCATGTTTTCAGAAACTGCGCCAGGCGATCGGCTCCCCTGGGTGTATAGAAGTCGAACTTGCTGCGGCCCCACTCGTCGTCAAAGAGGCCGTCGATCTGCTCGGGATGGATATCGGCCCCCGTGGCAATCACAAGGCAGTCGTAGCGGAGGGCTTCGCCGTTGGCCAGTGTCACTGTCCTTTTTTGCGCATCGATGCAATCAATGCTGGAGAGAATGAATTTGATCCTGCCCGGCAGATACTGGCGTCGCGGCTTTACGATTTCGCGCATTCGATAGATGCCGAAGGGGACGAAGAGAAAGCCAGGCTGATAGTAGTGCTCCTCCGTTGCATCCACGACCGTGATTCGCCAATCCCGATCATCCAGCGCCGAGGCGAGTTTATTGGCCATGATGGTGCCGGCGGTCCCGCCGCCGAGAATGAGCATATGCCGCATGGTGTTTCCTCTTCCGCGATGATTCCTACCTGAATAAATCCCTGAAACTCGGCCGGCGTTACAAAACGCGGCGACATTTTATTCTGCCGCCGCGCCGTAACTAGAAGCTGCGTGCGAATCCAACCGTCAGAGAGTTTTCCGACATGCGGCTGGTAACCGAAGTGCCAGGAATTGCGCCTTGCGGTGAGAGCCAGGGACCAGATAGTGAATTGCGGAACGCATGATAGTAGGTCGCATTCACATCCCAGCCGGAATGCAGTGTTTTGACAATGCCTCCCGACAGATGATGCTGCACAATCGCGGGAGCCGGGGTATTGAGGAATGCATACTTGGCAGGAACGGGATTCTGCGAGAAGTTATAGCCGGCCATCAATCGGGTGCCGGCAGTGACCTGCTGCGCCACTCCGCCGCCTATAGCCCAAATGTTGTTCCACCCGAACCCGGCAACTGAACCATCCGAGTTGAAACCTGACTTTGCGAAACCCGCCGTGTTGGCATAGTTGAACCAGCGCGCATCCACTCCGACGCGAGTCTTTTTCGAGGGAGAAAGGCCGACGCCCATGCTCATGATCTGAGGCAGATTCATCTGGAATTTCAGTGTGTGCGACGCTCCGCTCAGATCCTTGCGGTTCCATGTGAACTCCTGGAACCAGACTGGCGTGTGGTACGCGAGACCCACGCTTACCCTGCTGTTGATTTCGTAGTGCATGCCGGCAGAAGCCCCCAAACCAAGGGCTGGAGCGTTGTTTCCGGCTGACATGTAATACGGCATCGTGCTTCCCGCCACCACGGGAGGAGCAAACGGGGCGGGAATCACTTGCAGCATAGAGAGGGATGGCGCGATGGAGAATCCAGCGGACAGGCGCTCGGTCAATGACCGCGAAATGCCAATGGGCACTTCAAGCAACGCATAGTTCGAGCGGATTCTTCCGAATCCAAAACCCTTGGGCGGTTGCGCGGTCAGGATGGGGTTGGAAAAGTTGGTGTTCTGGTCGTAGTCCACACCAAAGCCGCTGACGGCGATCATGGCGAAGTGATAGGCGTTCCGGCTCCCCTGCGGGTTGTAGATGAAGGCCATGCCAGGCATGAAGGAAGCATCCCGGTGACTAGCGGTCGTACCTTGCAGAGTGGCTCCCGGAAATCCCGGCCCGAATGCGTTGACATTCACGGAACTCGATAGGTCTCTCCACGCGGCGAAACCTGTCCCGTGGAATTCAAAGCGCCGGCCCTTGAAACGGATACTGCATCCAGGGTTCCATGCGATAGAGCCTGTCGCATCGAAACAAATGCCGGTATCGGCACCGCCCATGGCTTCGTTGACCGGGCCAGCGCCATGCAGAAAGTGGCCGTCAGTAGCTTGCAGCGACAAGGTCCAACACCCGAGCAACACTAGAAGGAGCAAACTCTTTGCGGTCCGCCATCCAAACAAAACTCTCGTATTTCGCATAATCCCCTCTTCAGAGGTCGTTCTCGAGCCGCATCACTGGTTCTTGCGCGGCGATTCTGAGGAGCGATCCCTGCTAGAGAGGTGGCACGTTTCCTTCCAAACGAGATATCCAATGGAATCAATAAGATATTGACTGCTTACGCGGCCGCGTAAAACGTTGTGGCGCAACGTTTCGTTTCAGCTTGAAACAGAACGTGTCAACCTTCAGAGCCATGAAGGATATGCAGCTCCCGCATTTTGCGCCACAGAGTGGAGCGGCTCAGCCCCAAGGCTCGGGCAGCGTGGGAACGGCTCCAACGATGAGCCTCAAGAGCTGCAACCACGCGCTCGGCATCAGCTGAAAGTGGGTTGTAGTCGACCGGCTGCGGCATTGCGGCGATTGCCGGTCTTTCTGCAAATGGATAAGGTGAAGGGCTAGAGAGGCGAATTTCTTCAGGAAGATCCTCGGGCAGGATGGTCTCGATCTTTGCAACCGCGACGGCATATTCCATGACATTTGCCAGTTCCCGGACATTCCCTGGCCAGGAGTAATCCAGGAGCAGACGCATGGCCTGCGGCGACATGCGGCGGATGAGCCCATGCTCCGCAGTGACGCGACTGAGTAAGTGCGCGGTGAGCGCGGGAATGTCCTCTCGCCGCTGGCGCAACGGGGGAACTTCAATGGGGACCACGCAGAGACGATAGTAGAGGTCTTCGCGCAGCCGGCCCTGGCGCAGCGCGACGCGCAGGTCAACATTGGTGGCCGCAATAATGCGGGCGCGTGCAGTTCGGGTGACGCTCTCTCCTACGCGCTCATACTCGCGCTCCTGGAGGACGCGCAGAAGTTTGACCTGCAGGAGAGGAGGGAGGTCGCCAATCTCATCAAGAAACAGGGTTCCATGCGAGGCCAATTCGAATCGGCCGACGCGGTCCCGTACGGCTCCGGTGAATGCCCCACGGATATGGCCGAACAGTTCGGATTCAAGGAGTTCGCCCGGCAATGCGGCACAGTTTACGGCGACGAATGGGCCGCTGCCTCGTGCGGAGCTCTGGTGTATGGCGCGGGCGACCACTTCCTTGCCCGTTCCGCTTTCCCCGGTGATCAACACCGCGGCCTCGCTGTGCTGCAGCGTCTCCACTAAGCGGAAGATGCGCTGCATGTCTGGGGAACAGGCAATGGCGTCGGAAAAGAACATGGGTGCGTTGGTGCAAATCTCTTCTTCCGCGGGACGCAGCAGAACCACATATTTCATGCGGGGATCGCAGATATTTGAGGACTCGTGAACCACGGGAGCGGCAGTTATGGAAACCAGCCTCGATGAGGAGTCCTTGAACTGCAGCGTCGCTCTCCATCCCTCGCGCCGCTGGCCTTTCAACAGGGCCTCACGCAACGGCCCGCTCGCGCCGAAGAGGTCCACTCCCAGCAGTTCTTCGATACCGCGGTTCACCAGCGCCCGGGAGATTCCTGCTCCCAGCAACTCATCCAGCAGGAAAGAAGCATGCACAATGCGAAAGTCCGAATCCAGGCAGACAAATGCGCGTCCCACCGATGCGAGGACGCGCGTCACGCCGTACAAAGCGATTTGGGTCGCCTCGCTCAGCGGCTGATCGCCAGCCGGCGTGCAGGTTAGATCGGAAACATGACCCATATTTTCTCCCGGAGCTGAAGTCGAAAATACGCCCCTCAATAGAAGAAAGTCACGCAAGGGCACAAACGTTACTCCAAAGAAGACATATTTTTAAATCCGGCTTTCTTTGCTGGTCGGGTTCTTTCAAACACACTCTGTAACGAATTCCCTATTCCGTGACTTTATTCCTATGAATGCACTCTTTGAAGACACGCTACTCGATGAATTCGCACCTCTGCCGGACCGTGGGCCTGTCTCTTGTGATTGGCTTAGGAGGGTTGGCCGCCGCGGCGCAGGATGCACTCACGCTCCGGCAAGCCATTCATCAGGCTTTGGCCGGGAGCCCTGAGGCGGCGATCGCGCGCGCAAACGGCATGGAAGCCAAAGCCGGCGCGACGATGGCCCGCACCGCACTACTGCCGCAGCTCGGCTTCACTGAGGACATCTCGCGCGGAGACGATCCCGTGTATGCCTTCGGTTCGCGGCTGAGGCAAAGGCATTTCACGCAGGCCGACTTCGCGCTGAACGCGCTGAATCGGCCCCAGCCAATCGGCGACTTCTCCACGCGCCTGTCAGGCTCGTGGATGGCATTCGACTCGTTCAAGACACAGAGAGAAATACGACGCGCCGATCTCTTCAAAGACAGCGCCTCATCGTCAGCCAAGGCCGCGGATCAGCAGATTGTGTTTCGAGTTGTCAGTGCATACCAGTCGGTGCTCTATGCGCAGCGGGCGATCGATGTTGCACAGCACGAACAGGCGACTGCCGCGGCGCTGCTGAATTCGGTTGAGGATCACGTCCGGGCAGGCCTGGCAGTCGAATCCGATCGTATGTCGGCACAGGTGAATGTGGCCGGCCGCAAGCAGGAATTGATTGAAGCACAAGGCGACCTGGAACTGGCGTGGGCGGAGTTGCGTGAGGCGATGGGCGTCGCCGATCTGAAAACATCGGATCTAAATCCCATCGAGCCGCGCGCATTTCCGCAGACTTCACTCGAACAAGATTTGGCTCTGGCGGTGAAGCTGCGGCCCGATTTCGGCGCGCTTGTGAATGCGCAGACTGCGCAGCTTGCGGCGGTGAGCGCAGCCAAGTCGGAATTCGGCCCCCGCGTGTGCGCATACGGTAACTGGCAAGAAGACCGGGGCTCACTGACTGGCTCGGGGGGCAACAACTGGGTCGCGGGCGCGCAGATCGCCATTGACATTCTGCCCATCGGCAAGCGCGCCCAACTTGCGCGCGAGACGGCTTCGAAACAGCGGATTGACGCGCAGTTGAATGCGCAGCAGCGGCAGATCAGGCTTCAGGTGAGCCAGGCACATATCCATCGGCAGACAGCGGCGCTTTCGATTGAAACGGCGCGGGCGGCGATGGACCAATCTGCCGAGAGCCTCCGCATCTTGAAGAATCGTTATGGCGCAGGGCTTGCAACCATCACCGATTTGCTGCGGGCAGAGGATGCCGAACGGCAGAGCCAAACCAGTTACTGGCGTGCAGTGTACGGAAATGCGATGGCCTATGCGGAACTTTTATACGCGACAGGGACACTGACTCCCGATGCGGCGGAGGAGTTGCAATGAAGTCTGTTCCAGGGGTGAGTTTACTTTCTCTTTTCGCGGCGATGGTGGCCGGCTGCCATGGCGCCGACTCGGCGATTCCTTCGGCAATGCAAACGATGCAGGCACGGGTGGTCGAGAGCCGGTGGCAACAGGTGCCGCTGAACCTGCATGCCACGGGCACTGTTCACTCGCGCGAGACCGCGGTTGTTTCCGCACAGGTAATGAGCCGCATCCAGCAGGTGCTGGTGCGTGAGGGCGATGCGGTAAGGGCTGGGCAAACACTGGTTGTTCTTGACGATGCGACTCTGCGCGCCGCGGTAGATCAAGCTCATGCCGGCGCAAAGGCGGCTGAGAGTCAACAGGCCGCAGCAGAGACTGACGCGAAGCTTGCGGCCAGCACGCTAGCGCGATACCGGCAACTCGAAGCGCAAAGAAGTGTGAGCCCGCAAGAAATGGATGAAGTTACCCGCCGAGCAGAAGCTGCAACGGCGAGGCTCGAGGCGGCACGCGCTCAAACCGACGCGGCGCGAGCCCAGGAAAGCGGCGCGCGCACGATGCTCGGCTACACGCGCCTGGTTGCGCCGTTTTCCGGCGTGGTCACTGCGAGGATGGCCGATCCGGGAACCATGGCGGCTCCGGGTGTACCGCTGCTGCAGGTTGAACAAGCCGGAACCTTGCAATTGCAGGCCACGTTGGATGAGTCCGCCATTGCCGCGATTCACAAGGGAATGAACGTCGAGGTCGCAACCGATGGAACGAAGCCCGGAAGCATGACTGGTGTCATTGGAGAGATTGTGCCGGCCGCCGACCCGGCAAGCCACAGTTTTATGGTCAAGATCGACTTGCCTCCTTCGAGCCAATTACACGCCGGCATTTATGGAACAGCGGAGATTGCAAATGGCGTTCGACAGGCGATACTCGTTCCTCGCTCTGCGGTGGTTTCGAGAGGGTCGCTGGCCTGTGTTTATGTGATCGGCAGCCAGGATATTGCGCAACTTCGCTATCTCACTCTAGGCGCGACGACAGGCAATCTCGTTGAGGTTCTGTCAGGTATCTCAGCGGATGAGAAGCTTGTTGACGCGCCCGCCGATCGCGAACTCGCCGGCAAGCGAATCGTCGAAGTGCAAGCCGGGGCGAAGCTATGAACGTGGAACTTGGAATAGCCGGACGCCTGGCTCAGAGCTTTCTCAACTCCAAGCTGACGCCGCTCTTTATTGCGGCGTCGTTGGCCCTCGGAATCTTCTCCGTCGCGATCATTCCGCGCGAGGAAGAGCCGCAGATCCTTGTTCCAATGCTCGACATTACCACCGCCATGCCGGGCGCTTCCGCGGCGGAAGTGGAAGAGCGTGTAACGCTTCCGATCGAGAACCTGGTACATCAGATCTCGGGCGTCGAATACGTCTACTCGACATCGGCTCCCGGACAGAGCCTCGTAATCGTGCGTTTTCTGGTCGGTACGTCGCAGGAAGATGCGCTGATCAAGGTCTACAGCAAGCTCTATTCGAACTTCGACCGCATGCCTTCGGGTGTTTCACAACCGCTCATCAAGGCACGGTCCATCGATGATGTCCCCATTCTTGCCCTGACCCTCTGGGGCGAGCATTACAACGGTTTTCAGCTGCGCGCCATCGCAGCCGAGATTCAGCACAATGTCGCGCAGGTCTCCGATGTTTCGGAAACAGCGATGATCGGCGGCCTTTCGCGCAGCATGCGTGTGGTTCTCAGTACGGAAAAGCTGAATGCCTACGGACTGTCCGCGACGACTATCGTCGGACGCCTGCAGGCCGCAAATGCAAGCGTGCAGGCGGGAGGCTTCGCCGAAAACAACCGGCAGGTTCATGTAGATGCCGGCAATCAGTTTACCCGTCGCGAAGATCTGGAGGCGGTAGTAGTGGGTGTGGCCGGCAGGCACCCGGTGTATCTGCGCGACGTGTCTGAGAGGATCGTCGACGGCGCCGCAGAGCCGGTTGACTATGTGGCCTTCGGCACGACGAAGGTGAGCGCCTCGGCCCCAGCTCAGTATCCGGCGGTCACGATCACGGTTGCCAAACGCAAGGGGACCAACGCAACTGACATCGCCAACGCCGTTTTGAAGCGCGTGCATGAAATGCAGGGCGTCTCGATACCGAATGACGTGACCGTGACAATCACGCGCAATTACGGCGAAACAGCAAAGAACAAATCGGACGAGCTGCTGGAACATTTGCTACTGGCAACACTGTCCGTAACTTTATTGGTAGCCCTCTTTCTGGGATGGCGCGAATCGGGCGTCGTGTTACTAGCCATTCCGGTGACGCTTGCGCTCACCCTGTCAGTGTTTTACCTGATGGGCTACACGATCAACCGCGTCACGCTCTTCGCGTTGATCTTTAGCATCGGCATTCTTGTGGACGACGCCATCGTTGTCGTCGAGAATATGGTCCGCCACTTCCGGCTACCTGAAAATCATGGACGCTCTATGAGCAAGGTTGCCGTCGAAGCGGTGGCGGAGGTTGGCAACCCGACCATTCTGGCTACATTTGCCGTGATTGCCGCGGTGCTGCCGATGGCCTTTGTTCGCGGCCTCATGGGGCCCTACATGCGGCCGATCCCTGTGGGAGCTTCTGCGGCGATGCTTTTCTCGCTGATGGTTGCATTTGTGGTCTCGCCCTGGGCTGCGCTCCGTCTTCTGGGCAAGCACCTTGAAGGCGCCAAGGTGCTTGAGCCGGAGACGGAGAACTGGCGCACCAGGCTCTATCGCCGCATCATGACGCCGCTGATTCGGTCCGCGCGGAATCGCATGCTGTTCTTCATCGGAGTCGTGGTGCTTCTGCTCATCTCAGTCGTGCTAGTGCCGCTGGGACTAGTGCGGGTAAAGATGTTGCCGTTCGACAACAAGAGTGAATTGCAGGTGGTTATCAATATGCCTGACGGCACACCGCTGGAGCAGACGGCGCGCGTGGCCCAGGCGCTCGGAGAAGAGCTTGCCCGGCAGCCGGACGTGTTGAATTACCAGACGTACGCCGGAGCCTCGGGCCCTTACAACTTCAACGGCCTGGTGCGCCACTACTACATGCGCCACCAGGCAAATCAAGCTGATATTCAGGTGAATCTGCTTCCGGCCAAGCAGCGCAAGGATCAGAGCCATACGATCGCCAAGCGCCTTCGTCCATTGCTGAACGCAATTGGGACCGCGTATGGTGCGCGCATCCAGGTCAGCGAGGTTCCACCGGGACCGCCGGTGATCCAGACACTCGTTGCCGAGGTTTACGGACCGGATCTTGAAGGCCAGACCCGAGTCGCGCAGCAGATCAAGTCGATCTTTGAGCACACCCCGGGAGTTGTAGATACAGATTGGTACGTTGAAGACCCCGAACCAAGATTGACGATTCGTGTGGATGAAGTGAAAGCGGCGCAACATGGAATCGCGGTCTCAGACGTAGCCCACGCGCTGGTGCTCGCCAATTCAGGAATGCAGGTTGGCCTTGTCCATGACGGGGCTTCACGGGAACCAGTCCCAGCCACAGTCGAAATTGACCGGGCGGATCGGTCCTCTGAACAAGACCTTCAGAATATCCGCTTGCCCGGAGCGGTTGGAGGGATGGTGTCTCTGCGCGAGTTGGTGACCGTGGAACACGGCACGATCGAACGGAGCATTTATCACAAGAACCTGCGCCGCGTGGTTTACGTGACGGGAGACGTTGCCGGGGCGCAGGAAAGCCCGGTGTACGCGATCCTGAAGATGAACGGGGACCTCGACCATCTCACTCTTCCAGCGGGATACACGCTCAAGCGTTATAACGCCTCAATGCCGAATTCGACGGATCACTTCTCGATGAAGTGGGACGGCGAGTGGCACATCACCATCGAGGTCTTTCGCGATATGGGGCTCGCGTTCGCTGCGGTGCTCATTCTTATCTATGTTCTTGTGGTCGGCTGGTTCCGATCCTTCCTCGTGCCGCTGATCATCATGGCTCCTATTCCGCTCACTCTCGTCGGCATCATGCCGGCCCATGCGATCCTCGGCGCATTCTTCACCGCAACTTCCATGATCGGCTTCATCGCGGGAGCCGGCATCATCGTGCGCAATTCAATTATCCTGGTCGACTTCATCGAACTTCGCATCCGTCAGGGAATGCCTTTGGCCGAGGCTGTGATCGATGCGGGGGCTACACGCTTCCGCCCCATGCTTCTAACTGCGGCCGCAGTGGTGGTGGGCGCCAGCGTGATACTTACCGACCCTATCTTTCAGGGGCTTGCATTGTCACTCATCGCCGGAGCCGTTGCTTCGACGTTCCTATCCTGGCCGACTATTCCAGTGCTGTACTACATGGTGCACTCGAAAAGGCAATCGAAGACAACATCCCAACCTGAAATCAAAGAAGGAGCTCTGATCTCATGACCGTCGAAAGTGGTGTACGTTTCATGGCAGGCGCGATGGTATTGTTATCCCTCACGCTTGCGCATTTCTTCTCACTCTATTGGCTCTGGATGACAGTGTTCGTTGCACTCAACTTGCTTCAGTCGTCATTTACAAACTGGTGCCCTGCGATCTCAATGCTGCGAGCCATGGGCCTCAAGAATGCAAGCTGCGCCGTGAGGTGAACCTCGTATGACCGACAAGCAATTCGACGCATCACATCAGGTCTGCCCGTGCAAGATGCGGTCCCGCAACAGTAATCGGCTCAAGGATGAGGTCTACCGCCAGATGTTCAGGCTCGAAGAGAGTCGTCCAGGCTCCGAACTTGGATTGGCGATGGCTCTATTGCGAGCATGGTTGGCTGGTGATGGTAATCCGGCAAGCATTGAGGACTCCGATTGGCTGAAGAAGGTATCTCCGATCGGTCTTCAGATGATCGAGAAGTCTTTGCAAACCCGGGATACTGCGCATCGCCCTGGGAGATAAACTGGGAGATAAATGGCTCTCCCATTTCTGATGGCGCGAAAATTGATTACGGTCGCCCTTGCGGGCCACATGCAGGTAGAAAGTATACTTATATTGCCTTCTACCAGACCCGACGATGCGACCTGAACTGATCCGAGCCGCCGATCTGTTGCACCGCAGCACTCCTGACGCCGTTGAAGAGGCGATCGGGCTGCTACAGAACACGGTTTACTCCTTCAGCATGAAAGTCTGCGGACATCCGGAAGATGCGGAAGACACTATGCAAGAGGTGCTATCTCGTTCCCTTGAGCACTTGACGACGATTAGGGGACCACACGAATTAGCCGTTTGGTTGTACACCGTTACCAGGAACCGCTGCTGGCGCATGCGCCGAAAGAGCACCCGCGCTCCAGAAAATATCCTTTCACTGGATGAACTGATGCCGAGTGACGCGGAATTGGCAATGCTATTGGAGGATGCTGGGAAAAGCCCTGAAAAGAATCTGCTCCTTGCCGAGCAGAAGCATCTGTTACATCTAGCTATTCTGCAGGTCCCAGCACGGTTGCGCATCGTACTCGTGCTCCACGATATTGAAGAGTTGGCGACCGAGCAGGTGGCACAGATTCTAGACCTGCTGCCCGGAACAGTGAGGATCCGTCTTCATAGGGCACGTCTAAGTGTTCGCAAAGAGATGCATCAATTGCTCAGCGGCGCGCCCGACAAACCAAATAGATCTCAATCTCCGGCGAGGAAATCCAATCACCGCCGTTCGAAGATAGACCGGCCGGCCGAATGCCACGATCTGTTCGCCAACCTGTCTGAATACCTGGATGGAAGGGTGGAGCCTCTAGGCTGCGACCAGATGCGGACCCATATCGAAGCCTGTCCATCGTGTGTGGCGTTTTTGCGTGACCTTCGCGCCGCCATCGATCGGTGCCGCTCACTCGAATTCCCGTGCGACCCTGCTGTTGGTCCCCGCTTGCGCGCCATGCTCACACGGGAATACATGCGCATGTTGGTTGTGCCCATCAAAAAATCTTCAACAAGTAGGTAACGAATCGCATCTTCTGCGCTTTTCTTCTAATGAGAGAGGAAACTATTGGTAGGG
>Ga0137378_10005300_pt1 | contig 11181 bp, 16 predicted proteins | sample SagtaG_21_FD_104813 | JGI IMG/M metagenome (GOLD analysis project Ga0137378, IMG submission 104813) | Vadose zone soil microbial communities from Sagehorn Ranch, Mendocino, California, USA - Sage2_L_60_16 metaG | ecosystem: Environmental > Terrestrial > Soil > Vadose zone | place: USA... | reverse complement strand
TCGTTTCAAAGATAGAACTGGTCGTGTGCCTGCACAAAGGCACCCATTTGGGAGAGCGAGGGGATCACTGGAGAAGTGAGAAAGGAAAACCGATCCCATGGACGGAAACTATTTTGAGCAAATAGCACAAGAGATCTTCAAACACAAGCGACTCATGGATCAACTGGAAGCAGAGAATCGCGAACTGAGTCAGCAACTTGCTGACCTGCGTGCAGGACGAGGAATCTTTGTGGAGATTGCGGGAAGCCGTTTCGCCTTAAGAGACAGCGCATCTCCTCGTGAGCACTTGGCCAGGACCAGGTGACACCCGCCTGTTTTCTGTTTGCAAAAAGCTGTGGGGCACCCGTTTTTCCTGCCACGAAAGTTCGTTTCTTCCCTGGTGAGATGTTCAACGAGCAGGAGCCGGGGATGCGCTGTTTCGCTGAAACCGGAACTGGCGCATCTTGCGTCCGCTCTGGATGATCCAGGCCTGCATCGTCGTCGGATCGTCAAGAATGCGCTGCCATTCGTCCAGTGGCACACGCTCGCGCCACATCAGCGGCGTGGTATACGAGGGCGGTTGCTGTCCGGCTCCGCGGTACACATGGATGCGGTATCCGCGAAGGCGTGTGCCTTTCTTGGCTGGGGGTTTCATGCTAGCGCCTCCCCTCTGGGCGCATCACTCCTGTCGTTGGTCTTGAGCATACTCGCCTGGGTGATGCTTGCCACCTTTTCCCCGGCGGCAAGCATGGCTGCAAACGTCTGTCTGAGGACCTGCTGCGTGTGCTGGCCCTGCTCTTGAGGGGGTTCTCCCCCCTCACCTGTGGGCGCAGATGGGCCATACCACTTGCAGACCAGGAACTTGCGGGCGGTATAGGGGTCGACGCGGGCCTCTTTGGCCAAGTGGACAATGGAGAAGGCTTGCCCACTGGCTTGCAACGTGGCATACGCCTGGTCAAGACGCTGCTGTTGGCCAAGGGCGTCCAGCGTCTGTTTCTCGCCTCTCTTGACACCCTTGAGCTGGTGCAAGTAGGCCCTGGCGGTATGGGTGCTGATGCGAGCTTCAGCCGCCAGCGCGCGGCTGGTCAGCGGCTCCCCGCGCCCTTGCAGGGCCGTCTGGGCTGCCTCAAGTCGGCAGCGATCTGCATCCTTGAGGCAGACTTCTGGTTTGGGGGAAGCTGCGGGCTGGGACATGGCTGCCTGAAAGTACTGGGGATACACCGGCAACAGAGCGATATACAGGGCGTCCAAGGCCCGACGCCTGGTGCTGGTAATCGCCCCCCTGGATTGGTACTGCAGGGCGTCTTGGGCTTGCTGAAAGGTCGAGGGTTCATGCCCGCAGAGCCCAAAGAGCCGAACCGTGACTTCGCGCTGTTGCGGGGGTAAGGCCTCAATCGCTTGATAGAGGGGTGTATAGTCTTCCTCTTCCTTTTGCGGTTCTGACGCAGGGGCCGGGAGCAGATCAGACCAGGTCTCGTCAGCATCAAGAAAAGCAGGGCGGTCTAAACTGTCCACTCGGCGCGGGTGCTCGTGGTCCTGTCGGCAACTGTTGGGAGTCAGAATGAGGCTTTCATAGCGCCAGCAGTAGGAGCGGATCGTCCCATAGGCGGTGGCCAGCAGGTAGGCAATGGGGCTGGCGGTGGAGAGCGCGTGCGCGAGTTTCTCGAGCATGGCAAGATTGGCCGTCTCAACCAGATCAAGGTACTCGATGCGATGCGTGGAGGTGAGGGCACGAATGTAGCTGGCATAGCGAGCTGCAAAGAGATCGACGCAAGACTGGCAAGAGAGAAGCAGCTCGTGCTGAGCCTGCTGATCGCCAGCGCGCGCCTGTTCCACGAGCGCTTGTTCATAGGCATGACGTTGCGCTGGTGAGGCAAAGTGAGGCTGAGAGGCGGCCAACTCCTGATGGTACTGTTGTTCGGCGGTTAAGCCCTGTTCATAAGCAGTGTTAGGGAAGAAGGTCATCGAGGGAACTCCCTTCGTGCTAGCGCGGGAGTCTGCTGGCATGCTATACTCAAGGGAGCCAGCGGAGAAACTCCCGCATGACCAGGCTGAGCATTGGAAGGTCACGACCTGGTCGTTGTCTCGAATCAAAAAGAGTGGCTCACTGGGCCTGGTGTGCTGCAAACACATCGGGCTTTTTTTGTGTCCTTGCAGCGACACATCGCTGCAGGGGGTGGGATCAACATGCAGAAACGGCAGGTGTCGTGGGTGGAAGAATCTCTCTGAAGCCAGAGGGCATGACGAGCTACGCCTGACCGGTCTGAGCGGAAACGATCACATCTCCGACCGAAGTTGAGCGGACCGGAGCGTCACTGGCATGCCAAACGATTTCTGGGTGGCTCGTCCAGCTCTCTTCCTGCTGGTGGTTGGTGAGCGCGAAGACCTGGTCAAGCTCGTCGGCTTGCACGTCAGCGACATGCCGGAAGTGGAGGGCCTGATGGTCAAGCCAGCGGTCCGCGCGCGGAGAGAGCATCGCCCGGGGATCATGGGCATGATACACAGCGTATCGCGGCTCGGCGGCAAGTTGTGGCATAGAGAGACTCCTTTCTTGGATGGTGCCCAAGGACGAAGACACTGAACCTAGCAGCCTCAAGGCTCGTCCTTGTCCACCCTGCGTCAGGGGTAAAAACGTAACACCGTGTGTTACGAAAGTCAGTGTGACGAAACGCCCTGGACACGATGGGCAAAGTCAACCCTGCGGTTGCAAGTGACAGGTGGTTGGATTTTGCCGCTCTGCGGCAAGCACCTGTCGAGTTGGGGGTGTCTGAGACGCCTATGCAGACTGCGAGTCAGAAATCTCTCGCTCCCGTAGGAGTGAGGCCGTGCTGTCCTGCTTCATGACTGCAACCCTTACGTTAGGACTTCACCATTAGCTCGTTCGCTTCAGCTTGCTATTGGACTCGGCCTCATAGATCAACAGAAGCTCCCTTTGGTTTAGCACGCGCTATGAAATTGTTCAGGTACTTCATGACTGTGACAGAACACGGTCAGACGCCTCATCGCTCAATGATAGCGCGTCTACTCACCCGTTCAGCTGGGCCGATGAGCAGCCGTGCGCTCACTGCGCAGAATGGGAGAATCGTTATGCCACCAGCACGCGACCCTCCCAGGGGCGAGCCTGGGCGAGTTGCGCCTCGGTGAGCACGACGGTATACCCCTCAGTGGCGGGAGAGAAATCAGGGTGAGCGGCCACAGGCGCCAGGTACGTCCCATCATGGAATGCCTTCAACAGGCGGAGATAGCTGGTGCTATCTTGGCTGGCGTCAGCACGCAGACTGGATGTATCCTCGTCGTGGGTCGGTTCGGCGGAGAGCACATCGGCAGGTATCGCGTAGGGTTAGCCATACCAGATGCGCCTGGTGAGTGATGTTTGTCCCATCGCACGCTCCTTTTGCTGCCAGATGGCAGCATTTGACAGCCGAGCCTGCATGAGAGATACTGAAGGCAGACTCGGACCAGCTGGCATGTGCGCTGGGAGTTGTCCAGACTAAGCCAGCACACATGCTTACCGAGTTATCGAGACGCTTGTAGTTTCTAGCTACAGGCGTTTCATGCTTTTATTATGGTTTTTTTCTTCGAATAAAGGAACCCGGAGTTACCCCGGAGTTACCCTCGTTTTATTCCTGAGTTATCCCCGTTCTATCCCTGTTTTTCGTTTTCCATTGAGGAGTGCAGTGGATCAAACCACTGTAAGTGATTTTTGCCGCTTCATCTTCTGATAAGAGAGTAACATATGAAAACGAGTAATGTCAAGTAGTTTGAAGTAGTCTCATGTAGTTTTAAATAATTTGATGCTTTCTATTGTAGCAGAAGAGGCGTTGTGGTAAACTACCCCTACTTGATAAGCAAGGAGGGAAGATGATAGTGTCCGACGAGGCATTAATGGATACAGCAGAAGTTGCTAAATATCTCAAGATGCACGCAAAGACCATTGTGAGTATGGTCGAGCGTGGTGAATTGAAGGCATATAAGGTCGGGAGACACTGGCGTTATCGCAAAAGTGACATTGATGCTTTCCTTGAAGAAAGACAGAGTATCCCAAAGACTGATAAGCAACAAAAAGACTTGGCTCAGAATGAAACTGATAAAAGTTGAAAGTTTGGTAATTCTTGAGTACACTTCGTTGCAGTAGAATGCGCTTCGTAGGTTTGTGTTGTTCTCCTCGCAAGGAGGATATCGAAAAATGGGCAATATCAAGAAGTGGAACGAGATTATCCGCAATGAGCGAGAATCACGCAACTGGACGCAAGCGCAAGTGGCGCATGCGTTGCATACTGATTCCAAGCGAGTCAGCGAATGGGAAGTAGGTAAGACCAAGCCTAGCTACAAGTACAGAAGGATGCTTATGAAACTCTTTGGCAAGAATGCTCAAGAATTGGGCTTTCTTGTCCAGGAATTCAGCGATGAGGCTCCTGATGGAGGCAACCCTCAAACAGAGGACTTTGATGAGCAGGATAACCGAAAAAGCACTGAGGAAGAAGCTTCTCTACCATTGGAGTCTTCTGTCGAGACTGAGAAAGCTCAGCCTATTCAAATTATCATTCCACATGCATCCCTTGTAACTGTTCAAGTTCGGCAAACATCCATTAGCGCCTCTTCAGCCAAAGGTGGTATGATAACTATCGAGGAAACATCATGCTTGCCTCTACTCAGCTCAGAAAGCAGTATTTATATGGAGTATCAGCGCCGTGAATTTTTGCAAATTTTGGGAGTTGCCAGTAATGCCTTGCTTCTTTCTTTTCCGTTGGATTGGGGGAGGGTTAGCAATGCATTAGAAAAGCCTTCGCGGCTCGATTCATCTGTGATGCAGAGTTTTGAAGCTTTAAATAAGCACCACTGGAATCTTTACTTGTCAGCCGCAACCAAATCTCTTGTGTTGGACGGCGTCTTAGGGCAGTTTAAGATGCTCGCACAGTTGCTCAAAGAGTCACATACAAGCCAAATGCATCAACGCTTATGCGAGCTGTCAAGCGATTTGAGCCAACTAGCCGGTGAGATCTTCTTTGATCGGCATGAGCATGATACGGCAAAAGCTTGCTATAGATTTGCGATGTCTACAGCCAAAGAAGCTAAATCACCGGATTTATGGGCAAGCGCGGTCGTGCGATCTTCATTTTTACCGCTCTATGAAGAACAGTACGAAGAGGCATTAACTCTGTTAAAAGAAGCTGGACGTGTGGCGCAGCATGGAGATCCGTCGTTGTCTACCCAGTTTTGGGCAGCGGCAGTTGAAGCTGAAGCCGCGTCTGGAACGGGCAATTTAGTTGCTTGCCAAGATGCTTTAGACCGAGCGCAAGAGGTACTCAACCGAAAAGTAATGAATCCCATATGGCTCCGATTTGATGGTACTCGCCTGCCAGCATTGCGTGGAGCTTGTTTTGTAAGGCTACAGCAGCCGGATCTCGCCATGCCTACCTTAAAGGAAGCCTTGCTGCACTTTGCGGAACCGAGTCGCAGGCGAGGGCTGGTGCTTGCAGATATTGCTGCTGCTTCTATCCAGCTCCAGGAAGTTGAGCGCGCCTGTAGTTACGCTAGCGAAGTAGTCAACATTGTAGCGCTTGGTTCATCTGGCTTTTTGCATAAGGAACTCAATAAATTGCGCCAACAGCTCACACCTTTTGCTGCTACGGCACCTGTTAAAAGACTAGATCAGCAAATAGCAACGCTTGCATAGTCATAGAAAAAAAGAGGAGTAGTACTGTGAGTAAGGAAACTTATGGGCAGTTTTTCAGAGAGGCCTGGATCACAGGCGTCAAGAACCATTTTCCTGGCACACCAAAGCCAGGTTATATTGCACCCTGGGCGGAGATTTCTTCCTGGGAACAGGAAAGCGCATCGGCAGTCTATGAACAGGTGCAACAGTTTGTACAGCTGGCGGATGGAAAGACGGCGCGTCTCAGTAGAGAGCAGAAAGGGCGTTTTGTCTGTCTCTGCTGGATCGGACAAATCTTCAAACATTTCCCTGATCCTAAACCCTCTTACGTGGCTGATTGGGAGGAGTTGCCTACTTGGCAGCAAGAAACAGACGTCGATATCTTTGAGTCAATAGAGATAGCCACACTTCGGGCACAGTAATTCAAATTCTCCAGAGGGCCTGGGAAAACAGCCAGGCTCTTTTGTTTATTCCCCCTTGCCTCCGTTTAAAAAGAATAGCAGTAAATTCGCTTCCTAAATCCGTTCCATCCTCAGTGCCATATACATAACCGATCCAGAAGTCGGGGCTTTTTTCTGTAATCGAGAGAACACTACTCCAACCCCTGTCGCTCTTCAGTTCTTTCCTGTATAATGGCAAAAGTTCGTCAGATGGAACCAGAGGAAACGAGCGTAGCAAGCAGTAACATATCTATCGGCAGACTTCATTTCCTCACCTGTCCGTTCTCTGATCTGATGTTTTGGCAGTTGTTCGAAGAAACGGTGGTTCCTGGTTTGAAAGGGAGTTTGGCATGGATCAGCCGCTGATACTGAGCATTGAATTCGCCCCACCACCCGCGGAGGCACCTCCTGAGATTCTCGCCGCTATGACGCTCTCGACTGATCACCTTCGGGGAACTACCGACATTCCCAACCGCTTTTACACCCCCTTTGCGCATCCTGCTGGTTACGGCCCGACCCGATGATGCGGGCTTTGTCGACCCACGCGGCATCGCCCGCGAACTGCTGGAGGAGGTCGCTCCCCAGGTCGAGGCGGGAACGATCACCTTGGAGTTCTTGCGTCCTCCGACCCTGTCTGCCCTACGCAAGCGCCTCACAGATAGGAAACTCCCCGCGGTCCAGGTGCTGCACTTCGACGGGCACGGGGCCTTTGGCGACGTTTGGATGTCGCGCGATGGACTGCACCTGAGGAGCAGCGGCCCGCGCGGCATGCTCGCCTTCGAGAACGAGGAGGGAAAACAAGAACTGGTCTCCGCAGAGGACCTGGCCCAGGTCTTGCAGGACAGCGGGGTACGCCTGGCCGTCTTCACCGCCTGTCAGAGCGCGCAGGGAGCCATGGATGATGTCTTCAGCAGCGTCGCGGCTCGCCTCCTGAAAGGAGGCATCGATGCCGTGGTGGCGATGAGCGCCAGTGTTCTGGTAGCCAGCGCGACGCGCTACGTCGAGGCCTTCTACCGCGCCCTGGCCAAAGGCGAGGCCGTCCCGCTCGCCCAGGAACGCGCGCGCCAGGCCCTGCACGATGATCCCCGTCGCCATCTCTCAGGCCGCTACCAGGAAGACGAGGGGGAACCAGTCCGCCTGTCCGACTGGTGGTTGCCTCACTACTACCAGCAGCGCCCGCTCCTGCTGGAGCCGACTACATCCGCACTTGCTGGCCGCTCGTCTCCCCCCAAGCGCAAGCGGCCATCCCAGGAGGCAAACCTCCCTCTTTTCAACCAGGAAATGCCCGCCGAGCCGCGTTACGGCTTCAGTGGACGCTCGCGCGAACTGTTACACATCGAACGCGCCCTGCTGCATGAAAAGCTGGTGGTCATCTCTGGCTTCGGCGGCATGGGCAAGACCGCTCTGGCGCGTGAGGCCGCCGACTGGTTCGCACGCACCGGGTTCTACCAGCGTGCCTGTTTTGTCTCGTTTGAGCAAGGGGGAGACGCACCTCTGCTGCTCAGCACCCTGGGCCGCTTCCTGGGCATCTACGACGGCTCCTATAACCCGAATGATGTTCCAGCCGCGATGAGCAGGATTGAGCAGATGCTGCGGAAGCAGCGGATTCTCCTCATTGCGGACAACCTGGAAAGTATCCTGTCGGCAGGAGAGGCCCCCCCTGGCACCGGAATTGAGTAGTCAACTCTGGTCGGTACTGCTGACCTTGCGGAAACAGAGAGCCGGAGTGCTGCTCACCACGCGCGATATCGACTTTGGCGACGGCCGTCTCGCCCCTGGAAAGGAAGTCCTGCATCTGAGGCTCGCCGGACTTGCCTCGGACGACGCCTACCTGCTTGCCAGCCGTGCGCTCACCGATCTAGGCATGGAGCGGGCGCGAGCGCCATATGGCGATCTGCGCGGCCTGCTCGCCCAGCTGGAATACCACCCGCTGGCCATCCACCTGGTGCTGCCTGCCCTGCGCGAGCAATCCCTCTCCCAGATCCGCACGGAGTTCGACCGGCTGCTGCCCACCTTTGCCGATGACACCGCCAGTGGACGCAACCGCTCGCTCCTGGCCTCGCTGGACTACTCGCGGCGCCGCCTGGGCGAAGAGAAGCGCGCTCTGCTTGGCCGCCTGGCAGTCTTCAAGGCGGGGCAAGCGAGGATGACCTGCTGGCCATCACCGAGATCCCCCAGCAGACGTGGGCGAGTCTGCGCGCAGAGCTGGAAAAGGCGGCGTTGCTGCAGGCAGAGCAGGTGCATCCCGACGTCACAATCTCATTCCTGCACTTTCATCCGGTGCTGCTGCCCTCGCTGCGGGGCCTGCCTGGAGCGCGGCGGGAGGCTGATCAGCGCCAACGCTATGTCCGGCGCTACTACGACGTTGCAAACTATCTCTTCAGACAGGACTTCCAGCATCCAGAGCCGGTGCGTGCGATGGTGCGGCGCGAACTGCCCAACCTGCGGCACGCGCTTGCGCTCCTGTTGGAGCAGGGATATCTGGAGGAGTCTTCTCGCCTAGCCGATTCCCTCGCCCACTTTCTCACCATATTCGGTCTGCTGCGCGAGCGCGAGCAGTGGCGCGAGCGCATCGCCCGGGGGATGGCCGAGCAAAGGGAGCAAGACGATAGAACTCTGACCCATGCGGAATATCTGCATGAGATTGGGCAGGCCCAGGACGAGCGAGGGCGGGGGAATGTGCGGACGGCCGAGGCAAGGCTATCCGCGCTGCTGGCGCGCATCGAGGCCCAACCGAACGGAACCCGCGCCAGTCTGGGCTCGTTTGTCCATGTACGCACACTCCAAGAGCTGGGTCGCTGTTTGCAAGATGCCAAGCAGCTCACCTCCGCTGAAGTACGGTCGCGCGAGGCGCTCGCCATGGTGGAGAGACTTATTGAAAAGGAGCCAGACGAGCATACCTTGCTTCATGCGCATACAGGCCTTTTCGGCGACCTGGGGAGCGTGCTGATGGAGCAGGGCAAGTACGCCCAGGCCAAAGAAGCCTATGAGCAAGCCCTCAAAGGGTACACGACTCTGCAGGAGACTCGCAATATCGCGGCAATATGGGGACTGCTCGGAGTCCTAGCCAGAGAGCAAAAGGAGTATGTCGAGGCGCGCAGCCACTTCTTGCAGTCCCTGGAGCGCTTCGAATCGCTGGAAGAGCCCGCTGAGGAGGCTACTGGCTGGTATAATCTGGGGCTTGTAGCTAATGTCCTTGCTGGCGTGGCAGAACGCGCGGGACGTCCGGCGGAAGCCGAGGGCTGGTACCGGGGCGCGCTCGAACGTATCGAACAAGTCGAGCCGGGCGGGATCAACCATTCTATGCACCTGGGTAACTTGGCAGGTCTGCTCGTCAAAGAAGTGCTAGCCGGACGCGCACCGAAGGCCCGATTGGTGGAGGCGCGTCAATTTGCTGAGCAGGCCCTGCAGATCGAGGAGCATCCAGGGATCTCTACAGACACATGGACGATATTCAGCATTCTTGCTTGGATTGCACTGCTGGAGGAAGATCGGGAGATGGCGCGCTACTACCGGCTCCTTGAGCGCAAGAGCTTTGCCGCCTTTGCGGGCAACCGAGCACGCATCGACCAGCAGCACGGTGCGCTCATCGCTGCCGTCGCGCAGGCGGCTCGGGGAGATAAGGCGCAGCGAACAGCGGTGGAGGCGGCAATGCCTCAGCTGGAACAAGCTGGCTGGCACCTTGGTGTGGCTGTGGAACGCATCTTGGCAGGAGAACGAGACGGCACACGCTGGTAGATAAGTTGGATAGCAACGATGCTCTTCTCATACTGCGCGTGCTGGAAATCCTGGAGCAGCCTTCCGGCACACTCCCCGCCAGAGAAGAGACACAGGCTGAAGATAAGCTTCTCGCCTCATTGCCCCAGGCTATCTACGAGGTGCTGGCGGGCGGAGATACAATGGCTTTCAGACAGGCCTTTGAGGCGCTTTCACCTGAAGAGCAGCGGCGGGTGACAGCCGTGCTGGAAGCCCTCCAGCAGCGGGGGGAAGCAGCAGGTGAGGAGCAAGATAGCGCTGACACGTCGCTCCTCATGCAGTTTGAACCGCTTTTGCAGGCGATTGCAGCCGCGTCAGCCAGTGGAGATACTGCTCAACGTCAGGAGATTGAGCAGGTGTTGACGGACCTTGAGGCACAGGGATGGCATCTGAAGGAGTCAGTTGAGCGGCTCTGGTCAGGAGAGCGGGATGCTGAGGTGCTGACCGAGGAGTTAGATGAACAAGACAGCGCATTGATCGCACGGGTGCTGGAATTGCTGGACACACAAGAATCTTCCTCAGCAGGATAGCCGCGCTCTGTCGTAGATTGTACAGGTGCGTCGATTCTGAGGCTTGCTTCGAGTTGGAGAGTGCATGCAAGAAGCCATTTCAGCCCATCTCAAATTGACAGTAGATTTGACAGTTAAGCGGTTGAAAATAGTTGAAAAAGTGGGAATATCTGAGAAGAACAAAAACGGCGTACTATGGCTGAAACGGCCAGTGATAGCCTTCCAGCAAGGGGAGAGGGGTCAATTCCAGGCCCAAAAATAGAGGGAGGGCGACCATGGTGGTCGCCCATTTGCTATGCGCCTGGTTATTCCGAAAACTTGGCCGCCAGTTCGCGAGGGGATGGCTCAACAAGAATAGAACCATCGGGGAAGACGATGGTTGGCACTGAGCGCATGCCGCGATTGATTTTCACTACGTAGGCGGCGGCTTCGTCGTCTTCTTCGATATTGATATATTCGTAGGAAACGCCGTGGGAGTCGAACCAGCGTTTCGCCATGCGGCAATCGCCACACCAGGTGGTGGCGTAAATCTTGATCTTTTGCTCGTTACTTATTTGCTCATTGACCGAGGACAGGGCAGAATTATTTGACATTAAATAGCTCCTTGAAGTGATCTGAAATCGGCGTATATCCGTATATTTGTACCAACAATTATCTACCGGGCGATATTCCCGGCTGGTTTGTTGATCCGCTCCAGCATCAGGTCGAGGAATTTTTTGCCGCCCGTGGCGACCAGTCCCGGATTGCGCGCCAGTACGCCCAGCACCAGTCCGGCGGTGAAGTCGCCGCGCAGCGCTTGCGCCATTTGCGCGGGAGTGAGGCGTTTCATGAGGTCGAGCGC
>Ga0137378_10005299_pt1 | contig 11181 bp, 9 predicted proteins | sample SagtaG_21_FD_104813 | JGI IMG/M metagenome (GOLD analysis project Ga0137378, IMG submission 104813) | Vadose zone soil microbial communities from Sagehorn Ranch, Mendocino, California, USA - Sage2_L_60_16 metaG | ecosystem: Environmental > Terrestrial > Soil > Vadose zone | place: USA... | reverse complement strand
GGGGGCGGCTATTTCGACTTCGAGGCGCTGGGCGAAGCCTCCGACCCCGCAACGCTGGCGGCGCTGCTGGACGAGGGCCTTGAGGTGCTCACGAAGCTCTGGAGCGGCGAGCCGTACCGCCACGACGGGACTGCTTATCATATCAAGGAAGCGCAGTTCCTACCGCGCCCGCTCCAGTCTCCGCGCATCCCCATCTGGGTAGCGGGCATGTGGCCCGCCAAAGCGCCGTTGCGCCGCGCCGTCCGCTTCGATGGCGTCATTCCCATCGGGCGCGACCTGCCCCTCATCGCGATGCTCACCCCAGCAGAGATGCAGGAAATTGTCCATTACGTCTCATCCCAGCCCGGATACACCTCCCCGTTCGAGGTCGTCCACTCAGGTATTACAGCAGGCACGGACACAGCCCACGACCGCGAGATCGTTGCCGCGTACCAGCAGGTGGGAGTCACCTGGTGGGTGGAAAAGATCCTGCCCGAACGCTGGGGCAGCTGGACCGACTGGCCCCTTGAGGCGATGCGCGCGCGGATTCGGCAAGGGCCGCCGGGGGAGCCGTAGGAAACAGGATCTGTGAATTAGTGCCAGGGCGACCGCGAGGGTCGCCCAATAGGCATCAACCTAAGCCGGGAAACCAGGCCGGGGGCCGGGCGATCCGTAGGGGCGAGGGTGGACGATGAGGGGTTGGGAGGGCCTTTATGGTCGCCCGTGGGGTGGGGGATGGTCGTGTTCCCGCAAGATGTGAGCAAGATGAACAGGACGCGGGCGACCATAAAGGCCCTCCCAGCCCCACGTCCGCCGCTCTCGCCCCTACGGATGTTGATGGGCTTGGTCTTCGGGTGATGCCTATTGGGCGACCGCGAGGGTCGCCCTGGCACTAATTCACAGATCCTGCTAGCTACCCTCCTCCAGATTCCCTTCAAGCTCACGCGGCTGCGTGAGCTGCTTGCCGAAGAATGTGAGCAAGAGAGTGGGAGCCAGCAAAAGACAGAACGCCCCAAAGATAAAGGATGTGGAAAGATTGACGTTGGACTGCAACCAGCCACCAATCGAGGGACCAGTACTAAAACCGATGCTCCATGTGACCGAATACAAGCCGGAAAGCGTTGCGCGATGGCGATCTGAAACCTGTTCCATCGCAAAGGCGGCGTAGACAGGTTCGATTAATGTACGCATCAATGAGCGGGCGTACTCGCCAGTGATTGCCAGGGGCAGCGTGGGGGCGAAACCGATCAGCACCATCAGGGGTGCTGAAAGATACTGCACAGAGGTGATGAGGCGCAACTTACTCCACCGTTTGACGAAGAGGGGGGCCGTGAGTGAGAAAATGCCACCGGCCAGGCCAGAAATGGTGAAGATGATACCCAGGGTGCCGGGCAAGAGGCCGAAACGCAAGATAAAAAACAATTGCATGAGCGCCACAACGGCTCCCTCGCCCATCGTAAAGAGCAGATCAGGCACGAGCAATTTCACGAACAAGGCAAATGGCAACCGTTCCCGCTTTTTATGTAGCACTGCTTCAGACAGAGGTCCGCTATTTCTCACGCTTTCCTCCAGGACCGCTTTTGTAGCTTCATCTGTTGCTTTGCTTGCTGTTGTTCGCTTCGGTTCGCGCAACAACCAGAGCGGAAGGCCAAAGACAAAGGTAAACAGAGCAGCAGAAAACACTCCCCAACGAAGCGATAGTGTACTGGCAGCGGAAATATGGAGGACGCCTCCCACAAACTCAGGAATGGCACCGCCTAAGAGATTGCCAAGTGCGCCGACTCCAAGCAAAAGAAAGCTATTCAGCGCAAACACACCAACGCGCTGTCTTTCGGTGGTGCTTTCGGTCAGCAGGGGCAAATTTGTGACCCAGTAGGCAGTGGAAACGACCCCCTGCATAAAAGCACAGAACAGCAACCAGAAAGGGGTTGTAACAAGTCCGCACAGCGCAAGAAAGAGAGGAGTGAGGATGGCAGTCAGTAGCAGCACCGGCTTGCGTCCGATACGGTCAGCGAGCATACCAACAGGGACGGCGCTGACAAGCGCACCAATGGCGGGCATGGCGTTGAAAATACCGATGAAGTCAGGATGGTAGCCCAGGCTATGCACATAGTAATTCAGAGTCAAGGCGCTGATACTAAGTTGAAAACCTTTACCTGTAGTGAAAATGAGGAGAAGATTGACGTTTCTCGGCAGAGGCAAGAAGGATGATACGAAGGAGCGTTTTTGCGATGAGACTCCTCCTTGGTTAGTTGACTCAGAGGTATCAGGCACTAAAGACATGAAAGATTTTCTCCAGGTTAGATAGACACATGCTCATAACGTACCATACGCCGTAGTCGCAAGGCAACGGACAAAAGGACAGGAAGAGGGTTCTTCAAGATTTTGTTTGTTCTGGCTGATTCTGCGACAATTTGATATACTTTAGCGTATAAGTTATCATGATGTGCTCTGTACCTGGCTGGGCTTGCCCCAGCTACTACTATACACAAATGCATCAGAGCCAGGATATAGTAGCGGCTGGGGCTCTGCACTTGCCATGACCTATGAACTATTCGATAGCTTTCTTATCAACAATATCGTACACTACAAGCAAACGCCAATTTTGTAATTGCTTATAGAAAAGAGCGTATATGGGGTCAAGTTTGATTGAGTCGCGTCCATCAAAGGGGACGGAGCATTCACAACAGTATGGGGTGCCACGACCAGAATTTCGACCTCCGCATCCTCAACATTCACCGGCAAAACTCGATACACACAAGATGCAGCATCGCTTGAGCCTGGAACCTGCTGAAGGCTGGTTTTCTATGCTTATGCTGGCAGTGGCTGTCTATTCGGTGGTGTACTCCATCATCGGTGCTCAATGGGTTGCCGATAGTACTATACTGCTCTATAGCACGGCATGTGGACTGCTCGTAGGTCTGCTGGTTGCCAAAATTCGACGTTTCCCCCAGGCTATTTTACACCTGGGTGCCTGTCTGGCCGGTCACTGGCTTTCGATCTGGTTGACCAGCGTGATCGCTGAACATGTTTCGTGGCTGCTCTTGCTCGAAAATTTGCGCGCAGTAATCAGCGGTGGCCTTGTCTCCTCTTCGGGTAATAGCGGCGAGATGGTTTTTCTATTCTATCTCACCTTCCTGAGTTTCTTCCTCGGCTATTTTGGCGCCTGGTTAATCTACCGCGCGCACCTACCCTGGCTGGTTGCGCTGGTCTATTGCTCGATTATGCTGGTGAATCTCCAGTATGCAAAAAGTGATCTTTCGTTGCTGACCGTGATATTGCTAGGCGCGTTGTTGATGCTGGTTGCGCGTATGCAGTTGAGCAACCAGTTGGCGCAGTGGATGCAGGAAGGCCTGCATACAGACCGCGAGTGGCTGCGCAACATTACTGGGCGATTTATGCAGATCGCTACATTACTGACGGTAATCATCCTACCGTTGAGCCTGCTCTTGCCGGTTCTTGATCAGCCGTCTGCCGGTGTGTCCTTCTGGAATACTCTTGATAATGCATGGACAAATATTACGCACGGCCAATTTACGTTCACCAATCCAGGACTGTTTCAAGGGAACCAGGCTGCAACGAACTTTTTTGGCGATGAGCTTTCCATTACCGGCAGTGTCAACCTGCCTACCGGCCAGGTGCTGTATTATACCAGTACCGGCAATGTACCGGCGCAATACCTGGAAGGCTTCACCTATGACCGTTTTGATGGTCACACCTGGACATCACTTGCCTCTAATCAGAACCTGCAGCAGTATTCCGCGAATGCTACATTGCCGCTGGTTGACCTGAATAGCGTCAGCCAGGTGATAACCTCGATCACGATCGTTGTGCCGCCGGATGGCACCAGGCACTATATTTTTGCGCCTGCGCAGCCCTACAGCTTTGATGTACCAACCGTGCTTTATGGTAATGGCATGCCGACGGCCTGGACGCAGCAAGGCCCGTTAACCGCGGGTGAACAATATCATGTCACTTCGCTCATTCCGACTCCTTCTCCCGAGGATTTATCGGCAATATCCTTTCCATCTGACTGGACGAGCAATCCAAACTATGCTGTTCTCAACCAGTACTACCTGCAAACACCTGCTGATTTGTCACCAAATGTGCTGAAAGTAGCGCAACAGTGGACAAATGGGGCGACGAATACCTATCAAGCGATGAAAATGTTGGAGTCGCATTTTACCGATCCGGCCCATTTCACCTATTCCATCAGTAATCCTCCGGTGCCTGGAAATATCGACGCGGTAAGCTGGTTGTTACAAACGCGTCGCGGCTTTTGCACCTATTATGCGACCGCCATGACCATGATGGCCCGCCTGCTGGGGGTTCCCGCTCGTATGGTGAATGGTTTCAGCCAGGGGCATTTTGATGCACACCGCAAAGTATGGGAAGTCGATGGAGACAACGCGCATAGCTGGGTGCAGGTCTATTTCCCCGGTCAAGGTTGGATCAGCTTTGACCCGACTCCCGGGTTTTCGCTGGATAATCCCGCGAATCCTCAGCCAACGCAGACGCCTGGACAAACGCCGACTCCCACCAGGCCAAAGCCTACAGCAACGGCCACGCATCCAACATCGGGGACGCATCCAACACCGACAACCGGCGTGGGCGGGACAGGTTCCAATACGTCCGCGTTGGGCGATACACAACGTCAAATGATCTTCCTGGGCCTCTCACTGACGATATTAGTGGTAGCTTTGCTGGTACTGGCGGTGGCTATTTACCGCTATAAATTCGGCAATCTTGACGCCAACTCCTCACTTGTCTCTGCTCTCTACTGGCGCGTATCACGCCTGGCAAGTTTATCAGGCGTCCCGCCGCGAGAATCGCAGACGCCCTACGAATATACGCGCGTATTATCCCAGCGTTTCCCCAAGGTCAAAGAGCCGTTATGGCGTATCACACACCTGTTTGTGCGCGAACGCTGGGGCGCGCAGCATCACTCCCCCGGCGCAGCCGAAGAAAAAGACATCGAGCAGCTCTGGCCTCGTATACGCGGCACATTCTTGCGCGCGCTCATCTTCCGTTTCCACAGGCGCGTAGGATAGGTGCCAATATACGGATGCATCGATGATGGTTACATCTCGTTAGCGTGTTCGTCTCATCACTATGGAACAGTAATTTTGTGGGATGGAAGGGTGGACAAGGCGCGCTCTGTCGCGGAATCGTCCCCCTGGGGTGGAGGATTAGTGAGATGGATAGTGGGCAAGCGATGGCAGTGTGTGCATATGGCTGGGGCAAAGAGTTCCGCCTCTATCATGAGTACCTCTCTATAGGCAGTAAACACTACCGCCTGTGTGACCTGACCGAGGTTCAAACCAGGTTTCGCACCGTGCTGGGTATTCCCTCGGCATCCCTTGAGCTAGAATTCGGGCGCGAGAAACTCGTCTTGCGGGGTATTGCCGCCATCGATGAGGTGCGTAGTATTGTGGAGTATCTTACCTCCTGGTGTCAAAAAGTAGATGCCTCAATGATGCCTGTAGTAGCCGTTCCGGTATGTCTTGTTCCTGGCGAGCAGGCTCATTACAGTACCAATGCTACGCTCTGTGGAGAGCGTATGCAAGAGGCTTTACATCCCGCCTATCCTACCTATCCGGCGCAAGATCACGGTTTGCTCATTCTCAGCAACAAACGCATCGTGTACCTTGGTCGCAAAAGCCAGATTGTGCTAGACTTTGCCCATCTCTTACATGTTTCGCGTTTGCGCGGGGCCGTCGCCTTTGAAGCTGATCATTGGCAGAAGCGCGTCATCTTTGCATTGTCCCGCCCGGAAGAGTGCGCTGCCTACGTTGAAGCCATTCTCCGCACCCATAATCTGAAGAGCGGGGAAACGCGTGATGTGAACGGGAATGTCTACGTACTGGCAATGGATACTCTCAAGCAAATATAACCAGATAGAGTAAGGGCGACCCTCGCGGCCGCCCTGGTACGTGAAGGTAGGGGGAAGGATAGGAGAGCGATGTTAGATACTTTGATGGCTTTATGGAATCGGGGATATCGTGGCAGGTTAATGGCCATCACATTGATATTTTGCTGCCTGTGCATCAGTATATCCCTACTTTTCATCACTGTGGGAAGCACATGGGGATCAATCTTTCCTGGGGGGCGCACACGCGGCATGGCGCAGAATACTAATACCGCCTACGCCACAAATACAACGACTACACCTGGTTTGTATGCTTCTCCTACTACAGCTACGTCGGTAACGGTGCCCAGTCCGTGTATAACTACTACAACTGGAAGGCCGGCAGAATCTCCACGAGCCAGCGCGACAACCCATGACGGTCGAAGTGGTGGCCCTGTTTATGGAAGGACTGTCACTCCGAAACCATCGCCTACCCATGCTCACCCCTCTCGAACACCCACGCCTGTCGTCACCATCACGCCTTCAATGCCTTCGCCCACTCCATCTCCCTCACCCACCCCATCTCCTTCACCAACGCCTTCGCCAACCCTACCGGCAAAGACGCCTACGGCAGGGGTGACACCCACTGCGACATCGACGCCGGCAGCCACTCCTATAGATACGCCTACGGCTGTCGTAACGCCTACAGATACATCCACGCCTGCAAAGACGCCGACCACAACGGCATCGCCAACGGATACACCAACGCCCGGTATTTCTAGCACACCGACAGTTACGCCCGGCGGAAGCCCGACGACAGGAACAACCACGACACCTGGAAGCAGCGATACGCGAGCGAACGGTGGTAATCCTATTCCCCCTGGCACGCCAAATAGCGGAGTGGGAAATGGAGGAAATAGCCTGGGAGTAAACTGTTTGAGCGACAATCTCTCGGCTAGCGCCGCCATGCTGGCCAGCTTGCGACACGCTGCCTGGCTCATTGTGGGAGGCTCTCTGCTGGGAACACTGCTTTTTTGCGGCAAGATATATCTAATTTCTCGGAGGCGGGGGAAACGCCAGAGGTGATAAATCGTCTATTGCCGGGCATGGTAGTAAAGATACACTCCCAGGATGCACACGAAAGGACAGAGGATGTCGTGTGCATCCTGGGAACGTATGCTGTAGGGCCCGATTTATCGCGCCCCGTGCCCTTGGGAGGAATGCAAAGGCTAGAGGATGTATAATTTTACTGTTGGATGTTGTAGATTTCCTGCCGCAATTACTGGACCATTCGGCTTATTGGAGCTGAGCGATGGTCCTGGCTCTTCACTAACAGCCGCAAGCTCATACCCGGAAATATTGCCAGGGTAAGCTAGACTTGCGACGCCATTCTGAATGGTTAACATACCGATGCTGGTCGTTTTACCAGCATGAATCAGCCAGCCCTGGTACAGTTGTTTTCCTATGGGTTGTGGCAGCCCGCGCAGCACTAGCAAAGTAATATCTTTCTGCGGAATGTACAGCAAGGAGCCTGTGGCCAATGGTGCAGATCCCATGCCTTTAATGGAATAGATTTGCGCGACCTCGCGTTGCATCGACCTGATGGTCTCTTCCTGTGAATGCTTCGTTCCCTGGAGCGCAGTCACCTGCTGTCCAAGCCGGGTATTTTGTGATTGCAGTGTTGTGACCTGGTGAAGCAGGGAGACATTCCAGGCAGTCATACCGCCGACCAGCATCAATGCCACGATCGCCGCGACCGCCAGCAATCTCACTCCCCATCCCGGTCGTCTCCTGCGCGAGGCGCGAGCACCTGGCTCTATAGGAACAACGCCAGCCTGTTCCTGACGAATAGATGCGAGTACACGCTCCTTCAGCGCTGCCGGTGGTGCCACCTGGGTAACAGAGAGCGGCAAGAGATCTACGACCGCGCGCAGCTCTCTCTCAAGACGTGCGCATGACTCGCACGTCGCCAGGTGCTCTCGCACCGCCTGGCGTTCTTCGGGTGTGACAGCGCCAAGCACATACGCACCTGATAGTTCTTCAAATTCTTCATGGGTCATCAAGGATACTCCAATTCATCTACTTGACCTTTATTACGCCAGAAGAGGTCAATTAGATTACCTTGTCCAGAACATATATGCCCCTTTGGAGTGCAAAGAGACATTCTCTGGCATATGCCGGGCGCTTCTCACGCTGGAGGTTATTCCATTATCAGGCTGGACTCAGTAAAGGCTCGGTTTATTGTGCCCACATAAGTATACTCACCTTTAATGTAATGTACGGCTTAACCTGTAGAAGGTTACTTTTAGGGGACTTATTTGTGGTGCCAGAACAGCTGTTGGATACCTGGGTCTACCATATTTTTGAGGGAGTAGATGTCCTCATTCTGACCTATGGCAGCTATCCCATGCCATTTTCTGAGATCACGCATAGCCCAGAACATAAAGCCGTGGGGCTTTTCAGTCCAGAGGAAGTCCCATCTCTTCGCATGCCAGAGGGATACAAAAAATCTATCCAAGCGTGGGTAGGTTCCCTTCTCTGATGTATGAATGAAGAAGCGGGTTTCTGGCTAGCACACCACCTAATTCCTTCGACACCAGGGGAACATAGACCAGTACCCAGCGAGAGAAGTGAAAGGACAATCAGATGACTACACTTCATGCAGCACTCGTGACACCCCTAACAGGCCCACTCGGACTGTATGGAAAGACCTGTGCAACTGCACTCACCTTATGGGCGAAGAAGGCTACGCATCTCCCTGCCGACTTCACGGAGGTAGAACTTGATGTGCAAGACACCGGAGATAATCTTCACGAAGCTCTCCAAACAATCCTGGAAAGGCGACCAGATGTGGTGTTTGGCCCCTACGGAAGTGGTCCGATGCTCACGGTTGCGCGTTCCTGCACACGGCTCATCTGGAACCATGGTGGGGCGAGTTCTCGACTGGCTAGACCCTCCTTTCCCCAGGTGATCAATGTGCTCTCTCCGGCTTCGACCTATTTTGCAAGCGTTCTTCAAGCCATCCATTCTGCTGACCCAACGGCCAGAACTGTTTCGCTAGTTCATAGCACCACGGGGTTTGGTCGGGATGTGGCTACAGGCGCGACGCTAGAGGCCTCTCGACTGCAAATGACGATGCAAGCTGTTCCCTTTGAACCTTCTCAGGCTCTTGAAACCGTTAGTACGGTTCCAGATGGAGATATTCTGCTCGTAGCTGGGAACTTTGCCGACGAAAGTGCAGTCGCTCCTCTGTTAGTAGCTCGAAATTGGCGATTTACAGCATTTGTCGGAGCAGGGGTTGAGGAGGTGTTAGCTTCCCTGGGTGAGATGAGGGAAGGGCTCCTTGGACCTGCACAATGGGTGGCGCATACCTCGCTCAGGCCTGATGAGGGGCCTGACGCTGAGTGGTTTGTGACACACTATCGCGAGGAAGAAGGAAGAGATCCCCCGTATGCAGCAGCTCAAGCGTTTGCCGCTGGAATTCTGTATGCACGCTGTCTCCGAGAAACTGGAGATACTCGTGATGAAGTTATCCAGGCTGCTGCACAAAAGCTCGTGTGTCAAACACTCTTTGGCAAGTTCCAACTCGATCCTAAGAGTGGTCTGCAAATGGGCCATCAAGTGGTCATTGTGCAATGGCAGCAGGGACAACGGCACGTTGTGTGGCCACCAGAGCAAGCAGAGCGTCCTTTGGTTTTCTCTCATCCCAAATAATCGCTCAAGATTTCCAAGATGTCGAATACGCTTTTCTAGATGCTGAGAAGTATTAGGAGCCGTTGAGGAGTCTATTTGATGAGCAAGTATCTCATTCAGGGCGATTTCCCTCTCCGCGGGGAAGTCACGATTCAAGGGGCGAAAAATGCCGCGCAGAAGATCCTGCCTTCCACCATTGTTTTTCCCGGCACTTATATCCTTCACAACCTGCCACACATCCAGGACACCGCCGCGCTCATCGAGATCCTCCGCTTTCTTGGCGCAGAGGTCACGTTCCTCGCGCCGCACACAGTGCGCGTGAATACCGAACAGGTGGTTGCGAAAGAGATCCCGCCCGAGATCACCGCGCTGTCAACAGGCACCTTCTTGTTTGCCGGAGCCCTGCTCAGCCGGTACGGCGAAGTCAAGCTCTGGCATCCGGGAGGCGACCGCATTGGCAAACGCCCGGTAACCTGGCATCTCGACGCTTTCCGGCGGTTAGGCGCATCGATCCATGAGGCGGAAGCCTACTAAGAGGTGCGCGCAAACGGGCTGGTGGGAACGACGATTCCCTTTCTCAGGCCAACCGCGAATGGGGCGGTCAACGCGATCATCGCAGCGGCACGCGCGGCAGGCGAGACCACCATTGAGAACGTCGCGCCGGAGCCGGAAAGTCGCAATGCCGTCGACTTTCTGCAAACCGTCGGAGCGCGGATCGAGTGGAGAGACACGCGCAGCCTGCTCGTGCATGGAGTTGACCGGGGAACGGGTTCCGGCAAGGTCGATATTATTCCAGATCGCAACGATGCCGCCACCTTTCTGATTGCCGGGGTGCTAGGACACGGGCCGGTCACGCTCCAGGATGTGCGTGCAGACCATCTCACTGCTCTCCTTGATACGCTCACCTCGGTGGGCGCAGCACTCGAACTACGCACAGATCAAGGGCGCCAGTCCATTACCGTGCAGCGTGTGGCATGGAACTCAACCGGCCTCGAGATCACGAGTCGGCCCTATCCCGGCTTCTCGACCGACTGGGGACCCTTGATCCAGGTGCTCATGACACAGCTTCCCGCCGCCAGCATCTTTCACGAGACGATCTTCTCCCAGCGCTTTGTACATATCTCCGAACTGGTCAATATGGGCGCAACCATTCACTACCTCGATCTCCCGGCTGATGAGGACCTCTACAACTTTACCTCTGAAGTTCATGGACACCATGCCGTTGAGATACGAGGACTAAGTCCCTTGCATGGAACCGTGGTCCACGCCAACGATGTCAGAGCGGGCGCGGCGCTGGTTCTCGGCGGTCTCATCGCCTCCGGTGTGACAGAAGTGACGGAGATCGAGCAGGTGGAGCGAGGATATGAAGCCTTTGCAGAACGGTTGAACCAGTTGGGCGCTGCTATCCAGCAAGAACACTAGCATAAAAGAGTTCGTAGCAAGTGCTCACTCCCTCATATGTCCACCGGCACATGTTAAGAGGAGGCAGATTCACTTGTGTGTGCTAGTGGACGTATGATGCGATCTTCCGCCGATTCAATCCCTCGCCTTCTCGATGAGAAGCTGCGTCCCCTGTGCCTTTTTGGAAGAGGCAAATACGTTATACTGTTTCACTTCGAAAATGTCCTGATATCGCTCGTGAACTGCCGCAGCTATAAATT
>Ga0137378_10005294_pt1 | contig 11185 bp, 9 predicted proteins | sample SagtaG_21_FD_104813 | JGI IMG/M metagenome (GOLD analysis project Ga0137378, IMG submission 104813) | Vadose zone soil microbial communities from Sagehorn Ranch, Mendocino, California, USA - Sage2_L_60_16 metaG | ecosystem: Environmental > Terrestrial > Soil > Vadose zone | place: USA... | reverse complement strand
TACATTAACCTCTACGTATTTGGAAAACACTATATAATGACTTTTAACCAAATCATCCGGCTACCGTTTATTTGGCTATACCGCTGAGGAAATGCTTGGCCAAACACCAGCATTGTTATACTCCCGCTTTGAGAAAAAACAATTTGCTCATGATTTAGAGCAAATCAGGAACGGGAAAGAGTATACAGGCTTGTGGAAAGGGCGACGAAAAGATGGCACTCCTCTGACTATTCTGGCGAGCGTATCGGTGATAAAAGATGGTTCAGGAAACAAGGTTGGAGCAATTGCAGCGAATCGAGATATGGATGGGCTTGAAGAATAACCCTATATCTTGCAAAAGAGCGTAATTTGGATAACCAATGCCCTCTTTGGGCCCGTGCAATCCTGTTCCGGTTGCCTAATGGAGCCATACTCTTACTCTACAAACGTATGATCACTTCGGCCCTCAAGGAGAGGGAACAGGTGCGGTTGAAGCAGCCCTGCTTCTCATCGTTACAGTTCGGCTGTTTCCGCCATCCCCGGCACCTGTTGTACTTTGTAGTGCGTTACTGTATTGACTCGGCTCTCATAATCATTCAGGAGGATATATGGCAGCTACCTCAGAGAGAGGCCCCGTAACCGTACGGAGCATGCTCCCCATTCTCGGTGCCAGCACCATTGGCACGGCCATCGAATGGTATGATTTCTTCTTATATGGATTCCTTGCCGCAACCGTCTTCCCGAAACTCTTCTTCCCAGAACTCGATCCCGTCGCGGGTACCATTGCGGCATTCACGACCAACTTTGTAGGTTTCCTTGCGCGTCCCATAGGTGGCGCCTTCTTTGGCTGGTTTGGTGATCGCGTTGGGCGGAAATCGACGCTGATCGCGACCCTCTTGCTCATGGGTATCGCCACAACATTGATGGGTCTGCTGCCAGGATATGCCCAGATCGGCCTTGCTGCTCCTCTTCTGCTTTCCATCTTGCGCTTCCTGCAAGGCGCGGGGGTAGGTGGTGAATGGGGTGGCTCGGTACTCCTATCCATGGAATTTGGCGATGATCGGCGGCGCGGTTTCTGGACTAGTTGGCCGCAGACAGGTGTGCCAGTCGGTTTGGCCCTTTCCGCTCTGGCTGTGTTAGCTTTTCAGGCCCTTTTCCCAGGTACCGCCTTCTTCACCATTGGGTGGCGTATTCCTTTCTTGTTAAGTGCCGTATTGATTGTCGTTGGTCTCTACATCCGTTTGCGCATCCTGGAGACTCCTGCCTTCAGGCGGGTGAAACAGGAGGGAAGGGTCTCCCATATCCCGGTGCTGGAGGTGTTCCGCCACTATTGGCGCGAGATTATCCTGTCTGCCCTGTTGCGTTCGGCTGAACAGGCTCCTTTCTATATCTTCACGACCTTCCTCCTTGCCTATGGGGTGAAGACGCTGAAGTTGAGCACCAACTTACTGTACGCCGGTCTCGTCATTACAGCTATCATCAGTTTTGTGATGATGCCGACCTACAGTGCCATTTCTGACCGTGTTGGGCGCAAGCGGTGGTATATGATTGGTTGTGTGTTGATGGCAGCCTTTGCCTTCCCTTACTTCCTCCTGCTGCAAACGAAGATGTCTGTGATAGTCGTCATTGCGATAGTGCTCTCCATTAGCCTCTTCCATGACTGGTTGTATGGACCACAGGCAGCGCTTATCTCAGAGCGTTTCGGTACCAGTCTACGCTATAGCGGTGCATCGCTCGGCTATCAACTCGCCTCCATTACCGCAGGCGGCCCTGCTCCCATCATCGCAACCTACCTGGTGGCGAACTCCAAAACCATCATTGGTCCTACCGCACCATCCTACACGTTGATCGCCTGCTTCATTATCTTTATGGCGGTCGTCTCATTCATCTCTACTGCCCTCCTGCGGGAGTATTCGGGAAGGGCGGCCGCTCAAGATGTGGCAGAGGCAGAAGCTGCTGCGGTTGGCTCTAAGCAGGCATAGTAGAGTAGGGTCGTAGGTGCCCAAATAGGCAATCACAAGGATGATGCACTCCCATCATGGGAGTGCATCTCTTTTTCGGTTGGCACACTTGGTTGCTTAAAACTACTTGCATATCGGGTTAAATAGGTGAGACGTTTTCCTTATCACGAGCGCCCCTGGTGACACTTCATGAAACAAAATCCTATCTATTCGTGCCACTGTCATGCTTTTGTGCCTTCCACAACGTCGTGCGAGCATCCTGGCTCGACGTCTGCCCGGCTTCGATGATTGTGCGGCGCAGGAAATAGCCTCCCACCAGCACTAGCAGCGAAAGAACCAATCCTGCGCCACTATTACGCTTGTTGTGTCTCCCCAGCAGCAAGCCTGTCTGGAGCAGCCATGGCAAGACCAGCCCCCCGCCAAAGACAAAGCTCCAGAACGTGCGACCATGCTCCTTCGGCGCGGTTCCTACTAATGGCCGGGCAGCACGGCCTGCTCCACGCAGAAACGTGAATAAACCGGCCATCTCGACCAGCAAAGCGATCCATTCCAGTCGCTCCAGCTTGCGCAACACGTGCGCTGGCGAACCTGCGAGTCGTAACGCCAATGAGATCAACGCTGAACTGGTAGAGATGGCTGAAGAGATGAAGACCGCGCCCAGCACCTTGCTGCGCGACCACAGCGGAACACTGGTGGCCGTTAATAGCACGCCGGTATAGCCGCCAAGAAATACACCCAGAACTGTTCCAGGCAGCGCCAGCAAGCGTTGAGGCAGTGCTGCCAGCAGCCTTGCGCCCCACCAGCGACCCAGCATACCATCTCGTGCGACCTGGATAACTGCCGTAATCCCACTAAAGAACGAGAAACTTACCAGTCCCCAGGTGCCCATGGACATTGGCGATTTGACCTTAAATATGCGCAACATGTGCAAAAAGCGTTCAGGCCTTCCCAGGTCTTTGATGAGCAGCGGCGGACAGGGTAGTAGTGATAAGAGTGAAAGATAGTAGCCTGCTCGTGCTACGGCCCGGTCCTCACGCGAGCCGAAAAGTGAAGCAATGCTGGCAACCACATAGCACCCTGCCGCCAGGCCACCGAAAAAGAAATACCAGGTGATCTCCCAATGCCAGGTGGGAGCTTTTAGCACAGGAAAATCGTAATAGGATGCTTCTTCTAGCTCGCGTTCGGGATCGGGCGTATACCCGGTAGTAAGCGTCGCCAGCCGTTCAACGACATTGGATGGTGATAGGCGCTTTTGTATCACCTGCGGAAGTTGAGTCTCCTGCATGAGAAAAACCCTCCCTTTTCATTCTCTGAAGAAAATAATCCCGAACAGGCCCAGAATCGTCGCTGCCACAATCGTCCACAGTGATGCAGGCACAACATTGTTGGAGGGTCGTTGGGGATTCTCCGGCAAGTTATACACCTCTGGCTCATCGAGCAAGAGGAAAGACGAATTGAGGCCACCTTCCAGGATATCGTCATCAACGCCATACAGGCGAGCTTCTTGCACCCCTCGTTCGTGTAAAATTCCCAGCCGCTCGCGTGCGTGCGCTTTCAGTTGTTCCACTTCGCCAAATTGGATAGAATCCGTCGGGCACGCTTTCGCGCAAGCCGGTTCGATACCATCTTTCATGCGATCATAACAGAGCGTGCATTTACGTGCCGTATGGGTACCCTGTTCGTCGCGCGCAATCACTCCAAAAGGACAGGCAACGACACAATAGCCGCAGCCGTTGCAGATATCTTGCTGCACGTAGACCGTGTCGAACTCAGTGCGAATAATCGCCCCCGTCGGGCACGCTTCCTGGCACGGCGCATTGGCACAATGCTTGCAAACGTCACTCTGCATCAACCAGCGGTCCGTATTGAAGAAGGGCAAAGCTGTTCCGGGTGGCATAAACGGAATGACGCCCTCGCTTTTGGCCTGCGAAATGTGCGCTTGCATATCCGAGCGCAATCCATGTTGACCATCCTGTCCGTTATCACGCCGCCCAATCTGCTCAATGAATAGCACATGCCGCCACGTAGTCGCGCTCAATTGCCCGGTATTATCGTAGCTCGCACCTGTCCAGCCCGGTTCATTCGCTGGAAGCTGGTTCCACTGCTTGCAGGCCACCTCGCAGGCTTTGCAGCCAATACACAGACTCGTATCAGTGAAAAATCCCATCGCCGGCTGCTGTGGCGCAGGAGACATTTTACTTCCAACCAGCCTGGACACCACATGACCCAGCGATCCCCTTTGTCCATTAGTCGTGTATCGAGAAGGTTCAACACCCATGAATCCTCCTTACTCCATTTACGGCATCCGCCCTGGACGTATATTACAGGTAAACGCCTTGGCCTCTTCAATGCTCACATTTGGCTCCAGAACCATGTGCGCGAGATCGTTAGTGATACTACCTGTGCTCTTTCCCTGGAATCCCCAGTGGAACGGCAGGCCAATCTGGTGTACCATGCGCCTGCCAAAGTAAAGCGGGCGCATACGCCGCGTAACCATCGCTCGTGCTTCGATCTCCCCGCGCGGCGTGCTGATAATCACCCAATCCCCATGCCGTATCTTGCGCTCTGCCGCCAGTTCTGGACTGATTTCAGCAAACAGCGACGGCTGCAGCGCGTTCAACCACGGCATCCAGCGCGTCATCGGCCCACTGACATGGTGTTCGGTCAGGCGATAGGTTGTAATCACAATGGGATAATTCGGATCACCTACCGGTGAGAGGCGGTTGTCAGGTCGATCGCGGAAGTACTTCGCCGCCGGATTGCTCTGCTGGTGGTACAGTGCATTCTGCATCGGCGACTCAGCCGCTTCGTAATGCGTGGGTAACGGCCCATCTTTCAGCCCTTTCGGCGCAAAGAGCCAGCCCTTCCCATCCGGCTTCATAATAAATGGATCCGTGCCGGCATGCGCGTCCATACCGGCTGCACCAGGTTCAGGCCGAAAATCAGGTGACTTGCTCACCGGGAAGTCGGGTATATCAAATCCTGTCCACTTCTTCTCGGCCTCGTCCCACCAGATGTACTTCTTGCGTTCCGACCAGGGGCGACCCTGTGGATCAGCCGAGGCGCGATTGTACAGGATGCGCCGGTTGGCGGGCCAGGTGAAACCCCACTCCAGGAACGTGTGCCCCTCCGGATTGCGTGAGGCAGCGCGGTTCTTGCCCGGCTCTGGATAGACTCCACTATAAATCCACGCGCCACAGGCCGTGCTCCCATCGCTTTTGAGTACAGTGAAGTTTGGTACATGCGGGCCATTGTGCAGCGTATACGTCTGTTGCTGGTTGCCGCCAGCGTCTTTCTGATCAGGTGGTCGCGTATAGTAGCCGTTGATCTCTTTCAAGACCAGCAGCGCATCTGGCTCATCGGTAATCCGCGACCCTTCCTCCGGCTTCTCCATATCATAATCCCACGTAAGCGCCTGCAAACCCTCATCTCGCCACACTTTACTATCGGCATAGAGTTCTTTCAGGCGTTTCCCCAGGTGATACACGAACCACAGGTCGGAACGAGCATCCCCGGGCGGATCGACCGCTTTGTCGCGCCATTGCAGCATGCGCTGCGTATTGGTGAAACTGCCCTCCTTCTCAGTCGAAGCGGCGGCAGGCAGGAGGAAGATTTCCGTCTTGATCTTGCTGGAATCCACCGGCTCCGTCTCTGGCCCGAACCCCGGCTTCCTGTACCAGAACGCTGCCGATTCTACCTCGTAGAGGTCACGTACCATCATCCAGTCTAATTGCTCCAGCGCTTTTCGCTGCATAGTAGCGTGTGTGCTACCCGCCGCTGGATTCTGTCCGAAGAGCAGGTAGCCCTTGACTTTGCCGTCCAGCATGGTATAACTGGTCGCCAGGTGTGAATGATCGCCGGTAATCTTGGGAATCCAGCGATAGCTGCAATTGCCCTCTTCCTCATTCGCCGCGTCCCCATACCACGCCTGCAATAAACTCCGTATATAGGCCGGAGTATTCGACCACCAGCCAAGCTTTTGCCCGGATGAATCGATGTACTCTTGTAGCGTCTGTTGAGAGAGCACATTGCTCGGTGCATCTCTTTTCTCGCCCCACGTCGTTGCTCCGGGAGAGTCTTTGGCGGCTGGTACCGGTGTCAGCAAAGCGCTGGGCTGTGGCATGTAACCGGCCAGCAGATCATAGAGCGTTGGCACATCCGTTGAACCCTGAATCGAAGCATGACCCCGCAATGCCATGATCCCCCCGCCTGGACGCCCAATATTACCGAGCAGCAGTTGGAGAAGGGCGGCAGCGCGGATAATCTGCACGCCCTTCGATTGCTGTGTCCAACCAACTGCGTAACAGATAGCCGACGTGCGCTCGCGCCCGGAGTTTTCAATCAGCGTTTGCGCTACCTGTAGCCAGACTTCGCGTGGCACGCCGCACACATTTTCCACCATCTCTGGTGTATAGCGTGCGAAATGGCGGCGCATAATCTGGAAGACACATTGCGGATGCTGCAACGATGGATCGGACAATGGCTGCCCATCGTTGTCGCGTTGATAATCCCAACTGTTCTGGTCGGTATAGGTTTCTGAATCAGCATCATACCCGGAGAACAACCCATCCAGTTCTTCGGTATCTTTGAAATCCTCTCGTACCAGCGTTGCCGCGTTGGTATAATGCACCACGTAATCATGAAAGTAGCCGTTGGTTTCCAGCACATGACGAATGATCGCTCCCAGGAACACAATATCGCTTCCTGCTCGTGTCGGCACATAGAGATTCGCCAGCGCTGATGTGCGCGAATAGTGCGGGTCTACATGTATGACTTTTGCCCCGAGTTCCTTGGCTTTGACGACATTCGCGAAGGCCACGGGGTGCGCCTCAGCCATGTTGCTGCCCATAATCAAAATCGCGTCGCTATTCACCAGGTCCTGCGGAAAAGTGGTGGCTCCGCCACGTCCAAGCGATATACCCAGACCGGGTACCGTGGAACTGTGTCATATACGGGCCTGGTTCTCAATCGAGACGATGCCCAATCCGCCAGTGAAGAGCTTCTTCATCACATAATTCTCTTCAACATCCAGCGTTGCGCCTCCCAGCGAGGCGATAGCCAGCGTATGATTAACCTCGCGCCCATCTGGCAGTCGTTCCACAAACGTCTCGTCGCGCGTTTTCTTGATGCGCTGCGCGATCTGTTCCATGGCCCAATCCAGCGATTTGGCTTCCCAGTGGTCACTGTAGGGCGCCCGATACAGCACCTGTGTCAAACGACTGGGATTGACCGTATACTGGAAAGTAGCCGAGCCTTTCGGGCACAGCGTCCCGCGATTGATGGGGCTGTTGGGATCGCCTTCGATATCAATCACTTTGCCATCTTTGACGTAAACGTTCAAACTGCACCCCACAGCGCAGTAGGGACAGACGCTATGCACAACCTTTGCATCGCGAGTGCGAGGAGCCTTTTCCCGGCTTTCATCACTGAATGGCTGCACCCGCGAGCCTACCTCCAGCACTTGTGACACCGTGGATTGTACCGAATCAGGTAGTACAGGCAGAAGTGTACGTTCTTTCATATGCCTCACCAACTATCTAGCAGTCCCCGGCGACTCTGCAGTGACCTCAACGATGTCACCTCGACGCCGTGCAAGCGCGCGAGCGACCAGCGGCAAGGCCGCGCTCACCAGCATGATCCCGGCGATAATGTAGAGCGGCGTCGCATAGTCAGGATTGCTCGTTGTACCAAAGCTAGTAATCAGTATCGGGCCAAGAATACCTCCTGCGCTCCACGCGGTGAGCATGGCACCGTAAATGGTTCCAGCATTTTTGGCACCGAAGAAGTCGGCGGCAAAGGCCGGCATGGTGCCAAATCCCCCACCGTAGCAGAGCGCAATGATGGCTGCTGGAACGAGGAGCAGTGCAAAGCTGGTAATCGATGGCAAGATGGCGAAGACGATAGCCTGGATGATGAACATGCTCAAGAAGGTGAAAGGCCGTCCAATGCCATCAGAGAGCCAGCCCCAGAACAAGCGCCCCGCGCCATTGAAGATGCCAATCACGCTGACAAGCAGCGCCGCCGTCACCGCGCCAACACCGGTGAACTTCTGTGCTAATGGCGAGGCCACGGAGATCAGTGCAGCACCGGCAGTAACGTTCAACGCAAGTATCAGCCACAGCACATACCATCTTGGTAAGCGTAACGCCTCCAGTAGTGTAAAATCACGTGTGGCACGATCTGTCTGCTGCCGGACTGAGGGCGTCCAGCCGGCAGGAGCATAGCCCTCCGGAGCCATGCGGAAAAATTGTGCCACGATGACGATCACCACAAGATAGGCGATACCCAGGTAGAGGAAGGTACTTCCCAGGCCAACGGAGGTAATCAATGCCGCTGCGACTGGTGACGTGATCAGGGCGCCTGCCCCAAAGCCCGCCACAGCTAAGCCAGTGATGAACCCACGCCGGTCAGGGAACCATTTGATGAGCATCGCCAGTGCCACGATATAACCCAGGCCAATGCCGATACCACCAATAATGCCAAAGGTGAGATACAGAATGAAGATGTTCGGTGCAGCAAAGGCCGCCAGAATGACGCCTAGTCCGTAAAGAATGCCACCGAGAGTGGCAATGACGCGGGGACCGAAGCGATTAGTCAAGTAACCGCCGAAACCAGCCGTGACGCCCAGGGCCAGTAACACAATACTAAAAGTGAGGTTGGCCTGCAGCCGGGAAACATGATACACCGTGCCCACTGGCTTGAGAAAGACACTCCAGGCATAGACGGAGCCTAGAGCAAGCTGCATGAGGAAGGCGGTGATCGCTAGTACCCAGCGGTTGGGGAGGGACGACTGCATGGAAGAACTTCTCATGGATGACTCCTCTCTGAATGATCCCATTCAATGAAGTACTTTTCCGAGAAACACGTTGCAATGAACACTCGACAAGAAACGACTCCTACAATGACGAGGATACGCTGCTCATCGGCTCGAAGTGCATGCTACGAGACTCTAGTTCACTTGATACCGGTTTATTCGGCGCGATGGCTCATTCATTTGATTCACCGCTACCTGTTCTATATCATACTTTTTCTATAATGTCAATGACTTACTTGACAAGGCTCTCCATCCTTCCGGAGAATTTGTAAGGACGCAGGCCCTTGGACTGTGTTGGCGAATGACAGAAAGAGTGCAACGCAACTGCATTGGCCTGAACAGGGGACCACGAATGATCGCCCCCCACTATACAGCGGATCGGCTTGCCAAACCCGTGTATAGTAGGGGCGACCCTTGCGGTCGCCCTGGAAGCTCATTGCCACGATGACAAGCTCAGGTAAACGCGCTGCCCAGACCTCGGCGACCCTTGCGGTCGCCCTGGAGGCTCATTTCCACCAGGGCTGTCATTCGCCAGGAGAGTCGCATGTTCCCTCCCATCAATTCAAAGCTAACGAACCCTTATGCTCTTCGTGTAATAAGACGCAGAACCCATATCAGGATAACCGCACCAATGATAGCAACGATGATGCTGCCAATGAAACCAAAGTTGGCATCGGGTATAAGCAGGTTAACGAGCAAGCCGCCAATGAATGCGCCGACGAGGCCAACAATGATGTCACCGACGATTCCGTAGCCCCCGGCACCCATGATCCGGCTCGCCAAAAAGCCGGCAATCAAGCCAATAATGAGCCAGATGATCAGACCTGTGACACTAAATGCTGCACCAAGAACAATAGCTGCAAATGTCATAAACTGTTTCTCCTTCTGACTGACGTCAATAAAAAAATGATCCGGCTAACGCGCTTCACAAGTCAAAGATTTGCCATTCAAGATGGCTGAACCTCGCTATATAGCGCCCGCCAATTAGAACACGCCTGAGATAGCATAAAGGTTGCAAAATTGACCTGTTTCAGCATTATTGCTTTGACTACTCGCCATTCAGGCACAAAGTCCACCGGCAGTTGCGTTACCCCTTCGCTCAATGCGCTCTGAGAAATTCCCGTACCAGGCCCATGTATTGTTCGAAAGCCATGCGGCGAATAAAGTGACCGGTATTCTCAAAGTACACAGTCCTTATATATGGTTGCTCCGGGGGTGCCTCGCGAACCCCCGGCTGCGCGCCCTGAGCAGGAAAGGCAAAAGCATGTTTCATCATCATGGCCGGGCAGTTCACCTGCTTCAATAACGCGGCCGGATCGTCCTGGTACTCGCTGCCCCAGAGCTTTATGCTATACCTTGCCAGGTCGAGATCGAACAGTGCATTAGCTTCGACCATAGGCACGTACTCGTCTTCGGGCCAGAGCGACCCTCCCATTGTTGGAAAGAGTTGTGACAGCGCGGAGACTAGACGCTGCTCGTAGCTCATTGTTCTGAGCTCTTCAAGTCCCGAGAGCCAACCTTGAAACCAGGCCTGGTAACCTTGCGAGTTCGCGACTTCCGGGGGTATGGCTTCGTCACTCAGTCCTTCGTAGATGAAAGAGTGGACCAGTTCCGGGTACGTTGCCGCGAGGCGCAGAGCTGTTGCGCCGCCCATCGAGAAACCAATGATCCTGGGACGATCCAGCTTGAGTGCATGTATCACCCCTGCGATATCCTCGACAGTCGCCCCAGGCGGATAGCCGCCTTTAGCAATGCCATCTGAGTGACCATGTCCCCTGGCATCAACCATGATGATATCGTAATCCTGTTCGAGTTCTTTGGCCGTACGCAGCCACGTCAGCCCATACTCGTTGAAGCCATGCAGGAGCAGCAGTACAGGCTTGTCCCCTCCAGTACGATAGTAATGAAGCCGTATGCCATTCGCGAAAACATCGCCCTCGCTCCACTGCCCCGGAAAAAGCTCTTCGATATGGCGATAGTTTTTCACAACAGCCTGCGCCTCTGCATATAAACGTCCTCGCTGGTTATCTATCATAGATGAAATCCTTTCTCTATACACAGGTACTTCGCATCTGACCTGCTCTTTTTCTTTCGTCCATCAACATAAACCAGTATAAAGTATGACGTAACGTCATGCACAAGCCCCAATCCATTTCAAAGAAGAGACCATCTCGCATTGTCATCCTGAGCGCAGCGAAGGATCTCTGTTCGGCGAGAGATCCTTCGCTGCGCTCAGAGCTTGCCCTAGAGCGAAGCGAAGGGATGACACTCCTTGGCCGGCAATGTTGTATACTATAAAATACTGTCAGCCATCCGAAGAAAAGCAAGTTGATGTGGCAGAGTGGCAGCCGCGGCTGCCACTCTGCCACATCAACTTGCTTAAACTAAAAAAGGATACCCAATGCTACGCAATCGCACACTGATAGCCATC
>Ga0137378_10005284_pt1 | contig 11196 bp, 6 predicted proteins | sample SagtaG_21_FD_104813 | JGI IMG/M metagenome (GOLD analysis project Ga0137378, IMG submission 104813) | Vadose zone soil microbial communities from Sagehorn Ranch, Mendocino, California, USA - Sage2_L_60_16 metaG | ecosystem: Environmental > Terrestrial > Soil > Vadose zone | place: USA... | reverse complement strand
TGGTTCGCCGTCGTCTTCCCGGCGCTGACCCTCAACTACCTCGGGCAGGGCGCCCTGGTCCTGCACGACCGGGCCGCGGTGGCGAACCCCTTCTTCTACCTGGTTCCCGGCTGGGGACGGATACCGATGGTCGCGCTGGCCACGCTCGCCACGGTGATCGCGTCCCAGGCGGTCATCTCCGGCGCTTTCTCCGTGACCCGGCAGGCGATCAGGCTCGGGTTTCTCCCCTACCTGACCATCCGGCAGACCTCACGCCACGAAGGCGGGCAGATTTACGTGCCAGCGATCAACTGGCTGCTCTTCGCCGCTGTCCTGATCATCATGTTCACATTCCGGTCTTCGCATCGGCTGGCCTCCGCGTACGGCCTGGCCGTCACCGGCACCCTGCTGCTCACCACGGCCCTGTTCCTCGTCCTGGCCCGCTGGGCGTGGCACTGGCGGCTGTGGAAGCTGCTGCTGGCGGGGGTCGTGTTCGGCGGGCTGGAGCTGGTCTTCTTCGCGGCGAACCTGACCAAGGTGACCCACGGCGGCTGGCTGCCGTTGCTCATCGGCGCGCTGGCGGTGACCGTGATGCTGACGTGGCAGCGGGGCGCCCAGATCGTGACCTCCAAGCGCATCGCCCAGGAGGGATCGCTGTCGGCTTTCGTTGACGAGATGCGGCGCCGTCAGCCGCTCCGCGTCCCCGGCACCGCCGTCTTCCCGCACCCGACCAAGGACACCGCGCCGCTGGCGCTGCGCGCGAACGTCAAATTCAACAGGGTGCTGCACGAACGGGTGGTCATAATCTCGGTGATTTCGGAGAACGTCCCGTACGTGCCGCTGAGCGAGAGCATCGGTGTTGATTCGCTGGCTCACTCCGATGACGGGATCGTGTACCTGTCGGCTCGTTTCGGGTTCATGGACGAGCGAGAGATCCCCAAGGCGCTGGCGGCCGCGTACATGCTCACCCCCGAGCTCGACATCGATCCGGGCACGGCCTTCTATTTCCTGTCCCGCATCACCATCGAGAGCGGCCCGGACCGCGACATGCCGAAATGGCAGAAGCGGATATTTACCGGGCTGGCCCAGAACTCCGGGTCACCGGCGGCGGATTTCTGCCTCCCGGCCGAACGCACCTTGTCGGTCGCGACCCGCATCGAGATCTAGCCGACCGCGCTCAGGGGCGGCGCCCTATCGTAGATCGGCAACAAGCAGGGTGACGATTGCTTCCTCGTGGACCGCGACATCGGCGGCCGTCATGGCCGCGCAGAGCCCCTCATCCCACGGCGTGGCTTCGGCCCGGCCGCTCAGGCCGAGTCGGCTGTCGGCAGGAAGACGGTCAACCGCGTCAACGTAGTCATCGCGCCCGAACCGCCAGGGCCGGGCCCCGCGGTCGAAGATGCGCCGGGCGATCGCGATGCCGGGCCAGTCAAAGTCCCCGTGATAGCAAACCACGGTGCGCCCGAGCAGGGCCATCCCCGCCGCCGCCGGATTACCAGACATGCACGCCACCGGGCGCTCCACCCCGGCCGCAGCCAGCCGCTGCAGGACCTGGGGGTTCTCGCACGCGTGGATGACCTCTCCGGCCCGGGTCAGCTCACCCACGCGGTGGAGCTCGTGCACGGTCAGGTGGGTGATCAGGCCCAGGTCGGCGCGTTCGCGCATCATGGCCGACCAGCGGTCAGCGCCCGGCGGCCGGAGCCCCCAGGTGATGACGGTGCCGGAGATCTCGTCGGTGCTGACGCCAACGCGCTGCCACAGCAGCCGGCGCTCGGCTGCCGACGCAGCGGGCGCGGCGTCCAGCGCGAGCGCGAGCGCGCGCAGCACCAGGGCGGCGGCCGGGGCGCCGTCGTCGAGGCCATGCGCGTCGCCGGTGATCTCGCTGGCGAGTTCGGCCAGGCCGACCGGCGGGTGAGCCTCGTCCAGAAGCCGCGCGAGGACCTGAACGGTGGTGGTGAGGCTGGCGGCTGCCCTGGCGGTGGGGAGCCGGGTCAGCAGGCCGCCGCGACGCAGCCAATCCGCCCACGGCGGTACCCAGTCCTGGGCGGCCAGATCATGCTTGGCCAGCAGCTGGTCGAGCTGGGCCCAGAGCTGCTGCCGGCCGGCCCGGGTCGCGTCGCGCTCGGCAGGCAGGTTCCGCAGCGGAGCGCCGGTCAGCTCGGCCACGACGGCGACCAGCCCGCGCTCCGCCGCGCTGGAGCGCAGAGAGACGTCGAGCTCCGCCAGGCTCACCCGGGCCGCCCCGGTTCCCACCGGCCGCCCGAGCAGGCCGCTGAGCCGGTCCGCGCCGTCGTCATCTAGCTGCACCCCGACCGACCCGCGTACCGCGTGCCCGTTGCGCTGCAGACGCCTCCGCAGCGCCGACCACAATGGCTGCAGCGACGGCGCGAGCAGGTACTGGCGCAGTGCGGGCGGGAAGGTGCTCATGCCGTGCTGCGCAGGTGCCGGTTCCGGCCGTCCCAGTGCACGTGGGTGGTGACCGCCGAACTGCCGTCGCTGCGCCGGACCTCGTACACGTCGAGCCGCGGTACCTCGGGAAAGCAGCCCCACAGGGCGTGGCCGGTCATCACGAAGTCGAGATCGAGAGAGACGAGCAGGCCCATCAGCTCGGCCACGGTACCGTCGTCGACCTTGGCGAACGCGTCATCGAGCAGGATCAGGCGCAGCGCCCGGCCGTCGTCACCGAGGCTGGTCAGATAGCCGTCCGCGGCGGCGAACAAGGTCACGTAGGAGACGAACCGGGTCTCGCCCTGGGACAGCTTCGCCCGCCGGGACAGCCTGCGCTGCTGCCCTTCCTCAGGGCCGAGGATGGTGACGGCCACCTCGTGCCACTGCCGGTAGTCGAGCGCGGCCGCCAGGTGGGCGGCATAGCCGCTGCTCGGGTCGGCGTCGTAGAACTGCTCGACGCGCTGCCGCAGAAGCTCGGTCAGCTCGGCGTTCTGGGCTTCGGAGCGGATCCTGTCCGAGGTGGCGGCAAGTTCGAGGATGCGGCCCAGCGTGACGTGGTCCTCGCGTAGCCTCCAGCTCAGCCGGACCCCGATCCCGTTGCTGGTCCGGATCTCGCGCAGGCTCGTGTTCATCGCGCCGATGAGCTGGTCGGCCTGGTTGACCCGACGGCGCAGTTCCTCGGCGACGCCGCCGAGCACGAACCGGGTGAACACGGCCCGCTCGCGTTCGCTGAGGGCGGCCCGGCCGGTTTCGACGCGGGCCGTGAGCGTCCGGGCCGCCCCGGCCAGGGTGTGCTCCTCACCCGCGCCGGCCACCTCGACGAGGAGCACGTTGCCATCGTCGATGGTGTGCCGCACGTCGAGCTGACCGGAGACCTCGCGGTCGAATTCCCGGAACGCGTTGAGCACCGTGGTCAGCGACGGTGGCTGGCGCGGCGCCGCGACCGCCGACAGCGCCGCCTGCGCGGCCGACCGGACGTCACCGACCTGCCCGGGGTGAACGATCCGGGTGAGCTCAGCGGCGGTCGCCGCGGCGGCCAGGCCGGGCAGCGTGATGCACTGGGTGAACCGGTGCGCGGCGGCGACCATCTGAGCGGTCTTTTGGCGGACGTCCTCGACGGCGTTCTCGCTGCGCGTCCGCGCTGTGCCGATCTTCTCGCCCAACCCGGAAGCGGCCTTATCGGCCGCCCGCCACTCCCGGTCGGCCCGGTCGCGGGCCGACCTGGTCTGGGCCAGCTCCGCCCGGGCTTGCTCGAGCGAGAGGTCGACAGCTTCGTGCTGGGCGGCGAGCTCGCTCGCGGCGGCGTGCCAGTCGGCCCAGTGCTCGTCGGCGGCCTGCTCGGCAGTGTCGCGTACGGCCGAAGCCTCCCCGGCCCGGCCGAGCTGCTCGTCGTGCCGCTGCGCCCGCTCGGCTAGGCGGATGAGTTCCCGGCCCAGCTGTGTGCTCTTATCCTGCGCCCGGCGGGCGGCGGTCGCGGTGGCTTCGAGTGCGTCTGTCTCGGCGGGCAGGCCATGGTGGGCGCAGGTGGCCTGGTGGGTGCTCATTTCCGCAGCCCACGTACGGCGAAGCTGGCGGGCGCGCTCGGCCTCCTGGCCGGCCCGGGCGGCGCTGGCGTCGGCCCGGGTGCGCGCCTCGGCGGCGACCCGGCGGCCGGCGTGCAGGTCGGCCGAGCGAGGGGCCGCTCGGACCAGTGCATCGAGCCGGCCGGTGCGGGCGTCCAGCTCGGTGCGGCGCTGTTGCCTGCGCCGGGCTTCCCGGGTGAGTCCGTCGAGCTCGGCGTCGATCTGCGCGATCCGCTCCTGACGATGCGCGGCGCGAGCGGCCGCGCCGATGTGCCGGGCCCGGCCGGGGACGTGCCGACCGCGCAACGGGCCGTTACACCAGCTCCCGTCCGCGGACACGCTGGTCTTGGCGCTGGGGTCGTCGAAGCCGATGCTGCCCAGTACCACGGCGATCGTTTCCGCGGGCAGTGTGGCGGCCGGATCCGGACGGAGCGCGACCGAGAGCGGCCGCCCGGGCCGCGGGCCGCCCGGCCCGGGCGGGCTCAGCAGCAGCTCGCCGTCGGCGGCGCGCAGGGCGCCGTCCGACTGGATGACGGCACCGAGCAGTCCGGCGGCGAGCAGGGCTCCCTCTAGCCCGGCGTTTCCGGCGTCGGTCAGGTGGCCGGTGAAGTCGACACATTGCCACAGCGGCTCACCCGCGCGTTCCGGAGCGAGCCAGGGCGGGTCGGCTGGCTTCGGGTCCCGTTCGGCGGCCAGGTCCTCGCGCTCCGCGCGCAGTGCCCCCTCCCGTTCGCGCGCGTGGTCTTCGGCCACTCCGAGGTGGGTTCGTTCGGCATCGATCGCGCTCCGGGCGGGACGGGCGGCCTCGGCGGCTGCTTCGTCCAGGCGGGCGAGGGAGCCTCGGTCCTGGCCGGCCACTGTTTCGCCGGCCACTGTTTCGCCGGCCAGTGTTTCGCCGGCCAGTGCCTCGGCGTCGAGGATCAGCGGGCCGACGACCGGGTGGGCGGCCCAGTCGGTCTCGCCCAGCAGCTCCCGGGTTTCCCCGCCAGCGGTCCAGGTACGCCAGGCCTGGGTCAGGGCGATGGCCGCGGCGTCCCGTTCGGCCTCCTGTTGCTCCGCCGTGTGGGCGTCGTCGGCGGCGGCGGCCCGCAGATGTTCCGCTTCCGCTTCCACCCGCGAGACCTGTTCCTGGACCTGGGCGAGTCTTCGGGCCTCGCTGAGCCGTCGTCCGGCCAGGGAAAGGCGCTCGGCCGCGCTGACTGCGGCGGCCGCGGCGGTCTGCTGTGCTCCGTTGACGTCGCCCGGGATGATCTCGGCGAGGGCCGCCACCGGCCGGATGACCGGCTCGGGATCGCGGTGGCGGCTCCTGCGCAACAGCAGCGGCGCGGAAGCCGGAACCCGTTCGATCGTGCGCACCTCGGCGGGCAGGCCACCCGCGGGCAAGCCGGCGTCACCCAGGCATTCCCGGGCGGCGGACAGGGCCGCGGCGGCTTCGCCGGCGGCCTGCCGGAGCTCCCCGAGGGCGCGGTCGGCGTCGTCCACAGCGCGGGCGTGGTTCGCGCGCTCCCGCTCGGCGCCGGCGAGTGCCTGGTCGGCCGCGGCGGCGAGCGCCGCTTCGGCCCGGTCGCGCTGGACGAGGTCATCGGCGGTCTTGAAGATCTCGCGGGACTGGATCGCCGTCAGCACGTCGTCGATCTCGGCGAGCTCCTCGGCCAGCTGCTGGGCCTGCGCCGTGAGCCGGTTTGATTCCTCCTCCAACCCGGTCAGTTCGGCCGCGCGGCGCTCGGCCGTGCCTTCGGCCTCGGTGACCGCGTCGGCGGCGGCCATCGTGTCCTGGGCCGCGGACCGCAGCGTTTCTGCGGCGTACCGCTGGTACACGGACAGGAACGCGGTTACCTGCTGCGCCGAGTTCTCGAGCCGTTCCTGTGCGGCGCGGGTCTCGGTGAGGCCGTCGAGCTGTTCGCCGGCCCGGGCGAGGGCCTCCTCATGCAGCGGCGGCAGTGATTCCAGCAGGATCTGCGGCAGCCGGCCCTCGTCGATGCGGTTGCCGACATCGGGCGCGCGCAGCGTGTGCAGCAGCTGCAGCAGGCCGTCGTACCGGTCGCGGCCGGCGTCGCCGCCCAGCCCGAACACCTCGGTGCGGATGCGGTCCCGGTGCGCGCCCGGTGAGTCGGTGATGCGCTCGGCCCCGACCAGCTCGGTCAGCGCGTCACGGGAGAGCGGCTCGCGGGAGCCGGACATGAGCTCCAGGCCGTCGCCGACCCGTAGGGCAGTGGTGAAGTACCAGACCTTGGTGCTGCTGGCGGACTGGCTGTGCCGGACCAGGGCCCCGACGGTGAGGTAACCGTCTGGCCGGCCCAGCTCTGACCGGCACAGCTCGAGCCAGAGGTAGCCGGTGCGGTTGGACTGGCCCTGCGCGCCGGTGCGCATCAGCTCGTCGAGGTTCACCCGGGCCGCGCCGGTGGCGTCCATCCGGCGGCGGTCGGCGTCGAGCAGGAACGGCAGCAGCATCTCCAGCGCGCGGGATTTCCCCGACCCGTTCGTCCCCCGCAGGATCATCCGGCCGCCGCTGAGATCGAACTCGTTGTCCAGGTAGTGCCAGACGTTGACGATGCCGGCCCGGGACAGCCGCCAGCGCTCGTCGAAGCGGCGCGGAGCACGTTGCTGACTCATCCGGGCGTCTCCTCGTTCACAGCGGTTTTCACGTGTGGCTGGTAGCGCGCCGCGAAGGGGAAGATCGCCAGCCCGCCGTCTAGGCGGCGGCCCAGGCGCAGGGCCTCGAGCAGGTCGACGACGTCGCCGCGGAGCGCGTCCAGGGACTCGCCGTACGCGCCCTTCCAGACGCTCCGGTAGCGGGCGGCCAAGCCGCCCAGCACCGCATCGACCTGCGGCCACGGGGCGAACGCGCCGGGCAGCGGGCTGCCGTCAACCAGGACCGCGGATTCAGCCGACGGCTGCAGAGCCGTGATCAGCTCGTCGAGCAGCAGCAATGCCGCCTGCTTGGCGCTGCCGCTGCCGGGGAAGTCGAGATCGGTGAGCGCGCCGGACGGATCGTAGGCCAGCGCGCCTTCGGCCCGGACTTCCAGCACCAGGCCGAAGTTCTCGTCGAGGTGCCGGGCCAGCTCATTCCGGTCACGGGACAGCACGTCGAGCTCGTCGTCTCCAAGCTCCGCCCGGAAGAGCGCCGGGTTCTCCACCAGCCGCTGGCGCAGCCGACGGCGAGGCGGCTCGGGGTGGCGCTGCGCCCAGGTGTCCTCGGCCGTCACGAAGTGGTGCAGCGGGCTCGGCAGCAGGTGGATCAGCAGCGAGCGGTTGATGCTGAGCAGGGCCTCGTCTTCGGGACGCTCACCCCAGGCGGTGAGCGAGCCGTCCGTCTCGCTCACCACGCCCCAGGCCACCAGCAGCCGCAGCGCCGTCACGAGCTGCCGCCGGTCGCTGAGGCTGTCGGTAATCGTGATCGACTGCTCCGCCCCGTCCGCCCGGATCTGGTCGACCAGTGCCGAGATGAGAATCTGCTCGCCCACGCCCGGCGCGAGCAGGGCGGCGCAGACCAGCGCGAGATGGACATAGGTGGCGGCGGTAAAGGGGCTGTCGTCGGTCGCGCGTCGCGCCGGGCGGACCGGGGCGGACGCCGGCAGCGGCGCCTTCACCAGGCGGGCGAAGCTGGACTCGACGATCAGCGCGTACCCGAGCTGGCTGGCGAACATGGATTTCAGGGCCGCGGCGTGGCGGCGCACCAGGTCCAGTTCGGCTGGCTGCCGGGCGGCGGTGAGAATGGGCGCGGACAGCAAGTGCCGGGCCGCGAGTCGCCGCTCGCCGGCATCGAGCCCGGCCGTCGAGACGCGCGGGGCCGTCATACCGCCGCCTCCCGCTCGCCGGGCGCCCACTGCGTGGTACCCGACACCGACAGGCTCAGGCCGACGAAGGTCGTCGTTCCGTCGGAGCTGGTGACAACGGTGTCGAGCCCGGGGACCGCGCGTAGGCGCAGGCCGACGTCGTGGTCGGTGGTTTCGTCGCGATGCCGGGCCAGCAGCTCGGCCACCAGGTCGAGGAGCAGGTTGCGGGCGGCGGGTGAAATGGCGGCGCCGTGCAGGGCGCCGGTGAGCGCTAGCTCGGCCGCGGCGGCCTGGCGCTGCTCGGCCTCGTGCCGCGCCTCGGCGGTCAGGCGGAGCCGGTCCGCGGTCGGGTCGGGAACACGGGACGTGCGTCCGCGCATCGCGCGGTCGCCGCGTTCCCGCAGCGATACGGGGACGTGCACCGGATCGGAATTCCACCACGACGTCATCGGGCCCGCGCGCGGATCGGGTTCGTCCGGGCCGAAGAGCAGGTGCCGAGACGGATAAGCGCCGAACGTGGCCGCGTAGAGCCGGTGGGCGCCTTCGTCGTCAGCCGCGGCGAACCAGCGGGCGAGCCGGAGGAAATCGGCCCGCCGGGAAAAGCCCGTCCCCGACGAGTCGAGCAGCCGCTTGGCGTTGGTGATCAGCTGGCCGAGCGCCTGCCCGGCGGCCGCGCGAAGCTGCTCGGGGCCCGAAGCGCCGTGGGCGTCGTACCAGTAAGCGAGCTCTTCCCAGTCCGAGCGTGTCCGTCCCTGGGCTCGCTCGACGGGTGTGCCGTCCGGCAGGGTGAGCCCGGGCAGCCGCGCCAGTGCTTCGAGCAGCGGATCGACCAGCGTCAGGACCAGGCCGATCCGGTGGGCGACCGCCGGGGCATGCCGGTTGACGTCGGCGGTGATCAGGTCGATGTAGACCAGCAGCAATTCCTTGAAGTGCGCGTACTCCTCGCCGCCGAGGTCGTAACGACTGAGGATGCCGGCCAGGTAGGCGTAGAAATCCCGGACGCTGTCGGTGAACAGGCGCTGGTTGCCGAATACCGTGGTGACCTCGCCGGCCAGGGCATCGGCGTCGATCTCCTGGCGGTCCAGCATCGCCAGGATGCGGTCGAGGGACTGGACGATCTGGCCGAGCAGCTCTCGCGCCACCTCGCGCGCGCCGTCACTGGCGTGCAGGATGGCGACCGCCTCTCGGTGCAGGCGTCCCCCGAGCTTGGACACCTGGTAGCGGGAGCGGGACCGGATGTACTCGGCGACCGTGCTCACCTTCGCGTCGCGAAGAGACGGCACGAGATTGCCCCAGCCGACGAGCTGCCGGCAGCGCGCCTCCACGACGTCGCGGTCCACGGCGCGGCCGCGCTCAGCGAGCTGGGTGGCTACCTCGGCGGCGGACAGATCGGTGAGCAAGGTGGCGGAGAACAGATCCATGATCGCCAGGTAGTCGGCGGACTCCTCAGCGGTCAGGTAGCGGAACAGGGCATGCCGGGAACCGTCCGCCGCAGGCGGCGAGACCGTATCCGAAGGCTCCACAGCGGAAAGGCTAGAGGAGCCCGCCGACATTTCCAGGCCTCCTCGCCGGATCCGGCACCAGACCCGCATAGTCGTGCATCGTCCCCCTGCCGGGCGCGAACCCAAGTGCCGGGCATGCGTGATGTCTGGAGCGCCGCGGCGATCGGCTCGCTCACCTCCGAGCTGGACAAGCGCACCGATGATCTGCACACCCGGGCCGCGGCCGTGCTGGAGCAGCTGATCGGCTGGGCGCAACGGCAGTTCGAGGCCATGGGCCGCCCCGACGCCAGGGAGCTCGCGGTGACCCTGGTCGCCACCTACGAGGGCATCGCCCTGCTGGCGAACACCCTCGGGGATCCCGGCCTGGTCAGCGCGGAGGGCCGCCGCCTGGAACGCTGGATCGACGACCTGGCCGGCGTTTCCGCGGAAACATAAAGGAAGACATGCGTCAAAACATTGGCGAGGCATCAGCAGCGATAACTTTCAGTGATCGCTGCTGATCATTGGGTAGCTGATGGGTCCCGGCAGCGGTTTACCCGCTGAGGATAATGATGTGGATCTTGCGGTCGCTGATGCGCCGGGCGTATGCCTCGTAGTCGCCGTAGATCGTCCGGGCCCGGCTCCAGATCGCCTGCCACTCGTCGTCGTCGGCCTCGCGGGCGGCGGCGGCGCTCCTGTTCTGGTAGGTGACCTCGGCGCGCGGCTTGGCGCGCAGGTTGTAGTACCAGCCCGGCGTGCCCGGCTGCCCGAAATGGGTGCCGATGACCGCGATGTCGTCGCCGAACGGCACGCCGAGCAACGGCGTCGTGCGCGGCTGGCCGCTGCGGGCTCCGGTGGTGGTGACCGTCAGGACCGGGATCCCGGCCGTGAGACCCGCCAGCGTGGCCTGGCCCCGGCTCATCCGCAGCACGAACTTGTCGACATGGTGTATGGACCTGGCGAACACCCAGGCGCCCGGTCGTGAGGAAGAAATGTGCCACAGCGCCCGCTGCGCGGCATTGGGCGCGGGAAGCGTGTAGCCGAGCGACTCGACGAGTCCCATGAAAGCAGCGTAGAGAGGCGGCCGGGCCGTCGCAATGAGTCAACGGCGCCCGAGCAGGCGCGCGAGCTCGGCGGATCGCACCAGACAGCGTCGTCAGGGATCGGTGCGGCTGTGGTCCTGAGGGTCTAGCGCCTCGTGGGTCACCTGCGGCTGAGGCGCGGCCTGCCGGGATTCACCGGGCACTGCCTCCTGCGCCACGGCGGCGCCCGCCATGGTCATGTCCGCGTCGGGCCCTGCTGCGCCGGCCTCGGGCCACTGCTTGAGCTCCACCTGCGGGATCAGCCAGGTGGCCAGGAAGGCGAGCGCGGCGATCGGCACCGCGACCAGGAACACGGTCTGGATCGACTCGGCGTAGCCGGCCACGAAGCCCTGGTGCACCGCGGCGGGCAGGTGGGACAGCAGCGCGGGGGTGGCGTCCGCGCTGCTGAAGCCGTGCGGCAGGGTGACCCCGTGCAAGTGCTTGGCCAGGTTGCTGACCAGCACGTTGGAGAAGATCGCGCCGAAGATCGCGGTGCCGAACGACCCGCCGATCGAACGGAAGAACGTGGCGCCGGAGGTCGCGACGCCCAGTTCGCTGTGCGGCACGCCGTTCTGCACGATGATGACCAGCACCTGCATGACACCGCCGATACCCATGCCGAGCACGAGCATGTAGGCCGCGTCCTGGAGGGTTGATGAGCCCACGCCCATCAGCGAGAGCAGGTACATGCCGAGGGTCATCATCGCGGAACCGGCGATCGGGAAGAACCGGTACTTGCCGGTCTTCGAGATGATCTGCCCGGACGTGATCGAGACCGCGAGCAGCCCGGCCATCAGCGGGAGCAGGTACACCCCGGAGATGGTCGGCGAGATGCCCCGGACGACCTGGAAGAACGCGGGCAGGTAGG
>Ga0137378_10005282_pt1 | contig 11201 bp, 6 predicted proteins | sample SagtaG_21_FD_104813 | JGI IMG/M metagenome (GOLD analysis project Ga0137378, IMG submission 104813) | Vadose zone soil microbial communities from Sagehorn Ranch, Mendocino, California, USA - Sage2_L_60_16 metaG | ecosystem: Environmental > Terrestrial > Soil > Vadose zone | place: USA... | reverse complement strand
CTCTCAGCCCTGCCGGTCAATGGGTGATGCAGATGGTTGCTTTCCGCACTCCTCCTCAAGGGAGCGTTGCTCCACCGACGGCACCAGGTAACCTTACCGCCACCGCCGCCAGCACCACCGGAATCGATCTGAGCTGGACCGCGTCGACGAGCACTATCGGGATCGCCAACTACGTCGTCCAACGTTGCCAGGGCGCGGCCTGCACAAACTTCGCTCAGATCGCTGTTACTGCCCTCAGGCTCACGTACAGCGACACCGGTCTATCGCCGAGCACCAGCTACACCTACCGTGTACAGGCCATTGATACAGCCGGCGCGCCAGGTGCTTTCTCCAATACCGCAAGTGCCATTACACTAACGGCACAACCGCCGACGGCGCCCACGAACCTGACAGGCACGGCGGCCAGCGTGAGCCAAATAAATCTCAGCTGGACCGGCTCGACGAGTAACGTAGGGCTGGCAAACTATATTGTGCAGAGGTGCCAAGGTGCAGGCTGCACCACCTTTGCGCAAGTCGCCACTCCGGTTGGTACGTCTTACGGCAACACCGGCCTATTATCGAATACAGCCTACAGCTATCGTGTCCAAGCGATCGATACTGCCGGCAACCTGAGCCCGTTCTCGAACGTGGCGAGCGCAACGACGTTAAGCGGCGCAGTGTTTTCGGTCAGCCCGCGTGTCTCGGTCCTCACGTTCACTGGCACCCAGCAGTTCACGGCAAGTACTGGAGGAGTGACTTGGTCAGTAGACGGTGCAGTGGGTGGCTCGACGTCTTCGGGCACGATTACCAGCACCGGGCTATACACGCCTCCGGCGAGTGTGGGCACTCACACCGTAACCGGAACAGCTTCTGGGCAATCAGCGGGTGCAACCGTTTACGTCAGCAACTACCCGGGCACATTCACCCATCACAATGACAATGGTCGAACCGGCCAGAATTCCAATGAGACGGTCCTAAATCCGACCAACGTCAACCAAACACAATTTGGCAAGCTTTTCTCCTACGCCGTCGATGGCTACTCATACGCGTCGCCACTGTATGTGGCAAACGTAAACATCCCTGGCAAGGGCTTCCACAACGTTGTTTATGTCGCTACGGAGCACGACAGCGTCTACGCTTATGACGCCGACGGGCTAAGTAGCACTCCACTCTGGAAAGTTAGTTTCTTGGTGGGCGGAGCCACCACAGTCCCGTGCACCGATGTTGCTGAATGCGGTGACATACCCAATGAAATCGGTATCACCAGCACGCCCGTCATTGATCCGAGCACTGGGACGCTATACGTAGTCGCCAAAACCAAAGAGAACGCGAGCTACGTGCAGAGACTGCATGCGCTGGATATCACTACAGGCGCAGAGAAAGCTGGTAGTCCAGTGGTAATCCAGGCAAGCGTGCCCGGAACCGGTGACGGAACAGCGACGGTCACCTTCAACTCGCTTCGTGAAAACCAGCGGACAGGACTACTCCTGTCAAACGGGATCATCTATCTTGGATTCGGATCCCACGGAGACAACGCTCCCTATCACGGCTGGATTATTGCGTACAACGCAACGACCCTCCAGCAAATGATGGCTTACTGTTCGACCCCCGACGGTGCTGCCGGTGGCATCTGGCAGAGTGGCGGGGGTTTGGCGACTGATTCAACCGGGAATCTCTTCTTCGCGGCTGGTAATGGCGACTTCAACGCCAACACAGGAGGCCGGAACTATGGAGATACGGTCGAAAAACTGAGTCCGAGCGGCACTGTTGCGGACTATTTCACGCCGTACAACCAGGCCTTCATGTCCAGCACTAACATTGAACTCGGATCCGCCGGTCCGGTCATGTTGCTAGACCAACCCGGCCCCAACCCACATCTATTGGTTACTGCGGCCAAGAATGGAACGATCTACGTGGTCAATCGCGACAACATGGGTCACTACAATGGGAGTAATGACAATCAGATCGTTCAATATCTGATTAACGCGCTCGTCAACTCAGATGCAGAGAGCGGAAACTACAGTTCACCTGCCTATTTCAACGGTTTTATCTACTTCGCTGCTGTTAATGACCGACTGAAAGTATTCCAATTGACTAATGGACTCTTGTCTACTTCGCCGGCTTCGCAGTCGTCTGTTATTTATCCCTACCGAGGAGGATCATTTGCCATCTCGGCCAACGGCACTAGCAACGGAATACTATGGGCAATGCAAGACAACTCGTTCGGTGCGCCTGACAACGGTGTTCTCCGCGCCTACGACGCAGGCAATCTAGCGAACGAATTTTACAACTCCGCCCAAGCCGGGACTCGTGACGCCCTTGACGTGGCTAATAAATTCAGCATTCCGCTCGTGGCCAACGGCAAGGTATTCGTTGTAACCCAAACCCAACTCATTGGGTACGGTCTGTTGCCCTAACGCCACGGATTTAGCCGATTTTCCCAATCCGCGTGCCGTACTAATTACCGGCGGCACCTTGCTTCGGTGACAAGCAAATAAGGGAGAATCATCTCTCCACCTTTCCGACGGAAGTTCGGGAGCGATGCCAAGACTTCCACAGATGTTGGCCTAGTCAAAGAGTCGTACTTGCGGTGGATATAAACCTGCATGGAATTCGGCACGCGGCATGTGCCCCGGCGCCGTTAGAAGCGGTCCGCGTTGGACCTGCTTCTGGCTCAGCGCACCGAGGCATACGACACTCGAACCACCTGACTGCATAATTTGTGAATCCAACATTGAGGCGAGTTGCGGATCGCGGGGAAGCCGTAGGCAGCCGGAGAGCCGCAGTTCGGCGAGCGAGCCCCTCGGCGCCAATTATCCTAGATTGCTCTGCGGCCGCTCTTCGTTGTACTCCTTTTCCGCAAAATCCTCCTTTAAGCGATCGGATATTGTCCGATTCCCCTCCTTGAGCTAGGTCACTCTTCGGAACAAACCTCATCTAATTTGCCGCGTCAATATGAATTGACAGTCCCAAATCTTTTATCATGGAGGGGCCCAAATACGTGTATTGCTCTTCAGTTGGTGCAATCGAGTGAATGATCATTTGGCTCAGTATTTTCGCTGTCCGAAAAGATATATTCGGGTCGAGACCAAAGGGACGCCTTCCTCTTCGAGCGGATACTTCCGGTTCGGTAATGATGCAATTTGCTATGGAGCTTACTACCGGCATCACGCGGATGAACTCCATCCGGGGATAATTTACGATGCCCTCAGCGATGCTGAGGTCAATAACGGAACTACTTATCTGCCATTTGATCCTTGGCAGGTAGCCGACAATCTTCTTCGCGAACGATATGTAGATGACTGGCGGAGCGAAGGCTTCATGTTGGCTTTGGCCAAACTCTACTATTTCATTCGGCCGGTTCTTTCCGCCGGTATGCGAAGCCTCCTGCAAAAAGTCTATATGAAGGGTTGGGATAAGCTTCCTTTTCCGAAGTGGCCAGTCGATTGTTCTGTGGACAACTTTCTTGGGCAGTTATTGCTGCTGTCACTCAAGTCAAATCGCGTCGAGCGGATTCCCTTTATTTGGTTTTGGCCAGAAGGCGCTTCAAGCTGCGCGATTGTGACGCACGACGTCGAGACGGAACTTGGTCGGAACTTTTGTCCGACCTTGATGGATATTGACGACCGTTTTGGAATTAAGGCCTCATTCCAGATTATTCCGGAGCAACGTTACGACGTAAGCCCGGAGTTCTTGGCTTCCATTCGAAATCGTAGCTTCGAGTTGGCGGTTCACGATCTTAACCATGACGGTCATTTGTATAGAGACCGAGGCGAATTTCTTGAGCGCGCCATCAAAATCAATTCCTATGGCAAGCAGTTTGAAGCACAGGGGTTCCGCGCGGCGGTTCTGTATCGAAAGCAGCTTTGGTACGATGCACTGGATTTCTCATACGATATGTCCGTTCCGAATGTGGCCCACCTGGATCCTCAGCGCGGTGGTTGCTGCACCGTTATGCCGTATTTCTTGGGTGATATCTTGGAATTACCAGTCACCACAACTCAGGATTACACCCTGTTTTATATTCTCAATGATTTTTCGATCGATCTTTGGAAAAAGCAGATCGAGATCATCATGGAGAAGCACGGACTGATCAGCTTCATTGTCCACCCAGACTATGTGGTCAGAGCGCCGGAGAGAGCCATATATGAGGGATTGCTCGGTTTCTTGTCTCGCTTGAGGGAAGAAAAGGGCGTCTGGGCAACAACTCCGGGTGAAGTGAATCGTTGGTGGAGACAGCGAGCCGAAATGAGGTTGGTTGAAAACGGTGAAAGCTGGCAAATCGAGGGCCACGGCAAAGAGCGAGCTCGGATAGCCTATGCAAGTGAAAAGCACGGTCGGCTTGTTTTCTCTCTTCCAACGTAGGAAAACTCAGTGAATTCCACTGCCGACGCCGCATCTTGATCCTGCAACCTCGGAGGCTTGAATTCCATTCCTTCCGGCGACGTGCAGTACCGCGAACTGGACGGAATCTGTATCGAGGTTCTCCTTCTGGTCTTGGCGACTTAGGGCTCTCTGGATTCCAGATCTGTTCTTTAAGCAACTGAAAACAGGTGACTTAATGTCACTTCTACTGAAATTCGGAGTGACTAAGCAATTTGGGAATCCCGTTGTCAAATGTGGGTAACGGTTTTCACCTTTTGACCCAGACTCTAATTTGAAAAGGGTTGAGCCCTCAATGCCAGTCTCGGCCATCTGGTAAACGATTCATTTTCAATTACTTAGTAGGTATGGACGAAGGAAATCGGCAGCTCGTACTGAGCGCCAGATGGCAGGCTGATTGCGAATGAGCCCATAGGGGGAAGTCCCGTCCAGCGGATTGTTTTAGCTGGACGATGAGATAGCGATAGTTCCGATTCCTCTGATATGAAGGAGCTCTTAAACTCGAGATGAGTCCCGAACCTAGCCGTGACCGCTGGTATGCGCTTCAAGTTAGGACTCGTTGGGAGAGTTCGACAGCTATTTTACTCAGCGGCAAGGGATACCAGGCCTTTTATCCTACGTACACGACCGAGAAACGCTGGAGTCGTGGTGCCTCTTCGAGAACTACCGCCCCTTTGTTTCCTGGATATGTATTTTGCCAGTTTGACCCACTAATGCGTTTACCTATTCTTGTGACCCCCGGCGTGATCGCTGTCGTTGGGCGCGGTCGCATTCCAGTTCCTGTCGAGGATTCGGAAATTGAGGCCATTCAGAGAGTAGTTTCCTCTGGCTTCCAGGCTGAACCTTGGCCTTATCTAGAAGTCGGCCAGCAGGTTCGCATTCAAAATGGAGCGTTGAGCGGCCTTGTCGGGATTCTTGCCAGTTTCCGAGGTGCCAGCCGAATTGTAGTTTCTGTTTCATTGCTTTGTCGGTCCGTAGCTCTGGAGATTGACCGATCCGGCGTATGTCCCATTCAGTCCTCTGAATCCGCCGTGCTTGGACCACTCTCAATCGCGCCGCTGCTCGAAGGGGTGGCCGGATAATTTATCGAACTCTTGCGTGCGTTACAGCGCTCAAAGGTCTGGTCTTAGGTTCCACATGGATGATCGTGAGCGAGTGACGATAGACGAGCAATATTGGCTCAATTTACGGAATGAGGCTTGAACACAGATGGGAAATAGCTACCTGAGAATTCCGACTTTATGGCAACAGGGTGCACGCAGCTTGAAGGGCCAAAAAGCTATGTCTGCTTTCGGAACATCGGTCGCAACCCGGACAAGTTTCTTACAAGAAGAGACATTTCACAACTTGCTAACCCTGGAGCGTCGTCGCGCAGAGCGCTCTCGCAAACCCTTTGTTTTGATGGTGCTTGAGGCCGATGCCTCAATTGAGACCAGTGTAGCGGACCGCTTCCTGTCGCAGGTGACTTCAGTCCTGCTCAAATCCACTCGCGAAACTGATCTCATTGGTTGGTACAAGAATGGTGCCAGCCTGGGTGTTATCTTCACCGAGATCAGCTTGGAATTTGTTACGTCAATTATTGAAATTCTGCGCTCAAAGGTTATAAATGCTCTTCAAAATGAGCTCAGCAGCAAAATCACTTCCAAGCTTACTGTGACGGTCCATCTATTCCCTGAAAACCGGGATCGCGACGGGGCCACCACGGTGGCAGATACCAGACTGTATCCAGATCTCCAGAGCGGAGACTCGAAGAAGTACCTTCCTCAGGCGATTAAACGCGTGATTGATATTGTGGGGAGTGCCGTGTTGCTTCTGTTTCTTAGCCCTCTCCTTGGAGCGATAGCGCTTGCAATAAAACTAACCTCCAAAGGTCCGGTGCTTTTTCGGCAGGATCGACTTGGACAGTTCGGAACCTCCTTCAAGTGTCTCAAGTTCCGAACAATGAATGAGAACAACGATCCAAAGATTCACCAAGAGTACATTCAACAATTCATCGCCGGTAAATCGGGCAACGAAAACGCTGAGCCCGGAAAGCAAGTCGTCTATAAGATAACGAACGATCCCCGCGTGACATCAATTGGGAAATTCCTCCGCAAGACGAGCCTCGACGAATTTCCACAGTTCTGGAACGTTTTGCGAGGCGACATGTCTCTTGTTGGCCCTCGGCCGCCGGTACCCTATGAATATGAAGCCTACGATATCTGGCACCGCCGGAGAGTTCTTGAAGTGAAGCCGGGTGTCACCGGGCTGTGGCAGGTCAGCGGCCGGAGCCGGATGTGCTTCGATGACATGGTTCGATTGGATCTCCGATACTCACAGTCCTGGTCCCTCTGGCTCGACCTGAAGATTCTCATGGCGACTCCACGCGCAGTTCTCGGTGGTGAGGGCGCTTACTAGACCGCGTTTCGGGCGATTGCAGGCCTAAGTAGAACGATCCGCTGCAACAGACGGACTATAAGTGCGAGGCTATTTCAGAGCAATTGCCCCTAGTCTAGATGAACCCGAACCAGTGCCGATCCATAACCCCGTGGCGGGAATGCCCGGCCGAATCTCAAGACTGTGGAAACTCCCTCGCGTACCTCGAGAAGTCGGATGGTTGGACTTGTCTATTCCGGATTGGCCCGGGAATCCCTTACCTCGGCCCGTTCGATGGTTTCGAATCCCGTTGCAAGCTCGGGCAGCATCGTTCCATTGCTTTCGAAAAAGTTAAATGCGATACGACCAATTGGTGTTACGGCAACAGCCGATTGATCGGCCACCACCGGACTTGCGATCATCTAAGTTGGTACGAGCCGCATTACGATCATTGGTAGAATCATTCAGCAAGGAAATTTGGCCTGGAGCCGGTTACGAGCGGCACGAGGTGAGAGAGGGTGTCCATGAGTGTCGATCAGCCACAAATTTCCGATGATTCCCCGTACCGCTCGAAGGAAATCGCGCTGTGACGGCAACGGAGACGCGGGCATTGGACGAGCTCAACGCTAGTGTTAGAAAGCGATGCCTTCTGTTTGGTTCTTGGATTGTACTTTCCTCCCTGATCTTTTCACGCGCCATTAGTGCCTTCGTTCGAATCTCTCTTTCGAACCCCGATGCCTCTCACCTCATCCTCATTCCATTCATAAGCGCTTGGGTGATGTTCGTGGAACGGCGCAAGGTTTTCCGGGATCTGTCCTACGACAAAATAATTGGCGGTTGCTTCCTCTTTCTCGCTTGCGGCGCGGCGCTCATTTCGCACTTTGCAGGAGGAGGCGCATCACGCGACATGCAACTTTCTGGCTACATTCTGGCGCTTGTGTTGAGCTGGGTGGCTGGTTTCGCTCTTCTATTTGGAGAATCTTCCTGCAGGGCAGGCTACTTCTCGCTCCTTTTTCTCTTCTTTATGATCCCGTTACCCGAATCCTTCTTCAACCATATCATCTATCTCCTTCAGTTGGGTTCTACTTGGGTCACCGAAAGCCTGTTCGACCTATTGGGTGTCCCAGTATTGCGTGAAGGATTTGTCCTCCATCTCGCGCGGTTCAATATCGAAGTGGCGCAGGAGTGCAGCGGCATCCGTTCAAGCATGGCGTTGCTCGTCCTGGCGCTGCTTGTCTCCCACTTTCAGCTCAACCGTTTTTGGAGCAAATTTCTGTTCGTTGTTTCCGGCCTGCTAATGATGATCCTCAAGAACGGAATTCGAATCGCCACACTCTCCCTGCTGGCAATCTATTTGGATCCGGACTTCCTCCTTGGGAAATTGCATCACGAAGGGGGAGGCGTCTTTTTTGCGCTGGCATTACTATTGCTCCTTCCTGTTCTCGCTCTTCTTCAGCGATGGGAATCCAGAAGTCCAGTGGCGACTGCGCCTGCAAGCCTCTCCTAAGGATCCCTGATCCGCGTTGCATGCTAACCGGCGTTAATTGTGAGGGAATCGAGTTTGGACACCAAACAAGGAGCGATTGAATCTACCCAAGCCACCGAGCCAATGATTGGATGAGAGAATCTCGAAAGGTTTGAAGCAATTTGCAGAGTAGCGGAGGGCCAAACCCTATCCGGAGAAGCTCTGACGACCCTCTTTGAATTTATCTTTCAGCTTTCGCGCGGTCTAAATGGATTCGGCCTATGGGTTCGGTTATCAACCTTTGTCCTCGCGGTACCCATAATAATAATCCCTGTAGGAATCGTGCTTTTCTACATGATTGAGCACTATCCCGAGCAAATTCTTGTCTTGAAATTCCGCCGCAGTCTTTTCGGCGATCTCCCCATTTGTTGAGCCTGCTTGCACTACGAGCAATACTCCGTCCGTCAGATCTGCCAGGATGCTTGCATCGTGGACCGGCATGGCAGGCGGTGAGTCGATGATGATCCAATCGAACATCGGAGTGCAGCGATCCAATAGCTGCCTCATCCTTTCACTGAGAAGTAGCTCGCTTGGATTTGGAACTTGGCTTCCGCCAGGGATAAAGAAAAGTTTCTTCTCCAAGCCCTTCTGAATTATTTCAATTTCGCTTGCCTCTCCCCTCAAATAGTCTGAAAGTCCCGGACGATTTGGTGCGCCAAGCGCAGCGTGCAATCGCGACGCCCGCATGTCTGCGTCCAAAAGCAGGACTCGCAAGTCGGGCTGCTGTACAATCGACAGGGCCACGTTTGACGCGACAAAGCTTTTTCCTTCCCCGGCAACACTACTCGTAATCAGCAGTCGTCGCAATGTGCGGGTACTGGCAATCTGATACAGTCGCGAGCGCAGAGTTCGAAACCGCTCCGATACGGCATGTTCAACGATCGAATCTTGAAACACACTTTTCAGTGGGTCAAGCCGCCACTCCGGGTGTGCGCACCGCATAACGAGTTCTTCATAGCGCAGCGGCATCGCCTGGTGGCCGCCAGGCACAATTCGTGGTGGTATTACGGGCAAGCCGACTTCAGATGCCCCCGTTACCAAGCGTCGAGTTTCTCCAGCCTCTTCCCCAACTCCAGCTTCCAATCCGGCCGCAAGTTGGGTGGATCTCTCTTCCGCGGCTTTCTTCAAGGCTTCATGAATGCGACTCATCGTTTCTTCGGATGCCTCTCTGCGCGATTCAGTTGATTTGAACCACGGATGGTTTTAATACATCCCCATTTTTTGCGCTCAATGCGGAAGCATCAAATATCGGAAGACTTGCGAGAACCGGGACTTTGAGATACAGCTCCACTTCTCTCTCGGTGTGGAGAGTCTGATCCATGGCTATTAACATGTACAGGATGCCCACACCCAGTGCAAGCCCTACGCACAATCCGCCCCCAGCGAAGTTTATGAGTTTCGGGAATGACGGCTTCATCGGCAGGCTAGGCGGATCCAACACGCGAAATTGCTCCCCCTCTTGTTGATGCGCTAGGTCTGTTGCCATTGCAGAATTATCATGCTTCTTCAAAAGCTCGTTGTAAAAATCCAGCGCACTCTGATAGTTGCGGGTCAATTCCTTCAGCTGTTGTTCCACCCCGGGAACAGCTTGTAAGCGGGCTTCAAGGACTCGGCTCTGTTCCTGAATTTGCTGCAGCCGCTTCGTCAGATCGGCGATATTAATCTCATCCTGACGCAGCAAGGCGCGGAGTTGTTGCATCTGCGGGGGTTCAGCCACCGTTTTTAATCCAGTTGAAGGATTGCCGGCGTTTCGTTCCTCCGCCATCTTCGTCTTGAGGTCGTTGATCTGATTCCTGGTCTTGATCACATCGGGATGCTCTGCCGTATATTTCGATTCGAGCGCATTTAACTGGTCTTGCAGAACCCGCAGTTGATCTCCCGTGGTTTCTGGATTTTTCTCCTTGCGTGATGCCTTCCAATTCCCTTCCTGCTGGCTCAGCAAAGATTCGTTGAACGCCTTGTCCTGCTGCGCCCGGCTGAGTGCTTGGGTATTCGCCTCCAATTGCGTGTTCAATGCTCCCAATAGGCCGAGATTGGCTTGCACTTCCTCCGGCAGCGATCCGCCATGTTCACGTTTGAATTGGGCGAGCTTGGCATCTTGCTCATCGAGCTTAGCCTTCGCCTCATCCACTTGCTGACTGAGAAATGAGGTTGTTTGGACGGCCTGCTGCTCCAAAGCCCTCGCGTTTTGTTCCATAAACATGGAGGTAATTTCAGTGCAAATCTGCTGCGCGGTTTGGGCATTGTTGAGTGTCACGCTCACGTTAAAGCCAGCCATTGTTCGATCCTGGGTCCCGGCCATTGGCTCAAGCGGGGAAATCTCAATCGCCGCCCGCAGGCGCTCAACTAAGTCCTCCACCTGCACCTTTTTTCGCTCCTCGCGGTAAATGTCAAACTTATCTAGGACCGGTTCCAGGCGCGTGCGGCTTAGGATCTGCTGCTTCATTGAAGCCAATCGTTGATTCAAATCTTCAGTCACGACTGGCTTCACAATGTCTATCGGAACAGTGGGTTTCGCCACTAGGACAAGGGTCTCCGACCTGAATTTCTTCGGAAGCTGCATCGCGACCAGCAACCCCAGAGCAGCACAGATCACAGCGAAAGCAGGAACTACCCACCAGTGCTTGCGAACTACTCTCTTTATATCCTCTAGCCCGATTTCGCCGTTCCGAACCATACATTGCTCTCCGCAACCAAGTAATCAGTCTATCCCTCAACAGGAAGCACGCACACTGCCACGTCATTGTTGTTTGCCGCAGCAAAATGAATTCATTGTAAAGTGTATATTTACTACGACTTACGAATGTCGACAGCCTTTCTATTTGAACGCATTGCCGCGGTAGCTTCCTTTCTCCTCGGATAGTGGAACTTTTGTATCCAGAATATCCCGAAACTTGGCATTCCGCCACTGTCCCCAAGAGCTTGCGTAGATGCAGAGGGCGACCGTTTCCCTGTCAGG
>Ga0137378_10005277_pt1 | contig 11207 bp, 13 predicted proteins | sample SagtaG_21_FD_104813 | JGI IMG/M metagenome (GOLD analysis project Ga0137378, IMG submission 104813) | Vadose zone soil microbial communities from Sagehorn Ranch, Mendocino, California, USA - Sage2_L_60_16 metaG | ecosystem: Environmental > Terrestrial > Soil > Vadose zone | place: USA... | reverse complement strand
TTTGCCCTCTCGCTCCAGCACAAGGATTTTCGCCTGATCCTGAGCGAAGCCGCTGAGGTCTTGGTGTCCATGCCAGCCACGGCAGCAGCCGAACAGATGTATACCGCTGCCATGGCGAAAGGGATGGATGAGGATTTTTCCATCATCATCAAATTCATGCGGGAACTGGCCAGTGGATCCGCATAGGAGGGATGTCACTACATGCGTGTATTATTATCCTCCCTCACCAACAAACCCCATGCCCCTACAAGGCTGCCTGTTGCCTCGAGTATGAAGAGCAGATAACTGGTACCTGCTTTCATTTCTAGACAGGCTCGGCTGCCCGGCTTTCCTCCACGATGCGCCCCCAGCCAACCCGTGCGTTAGTTACCGCCGGCTGCCAGCTACTCACAGCTTTAAAACGGCGATTCGAGATGCGCAAGCTGCGATGTATATCGTCATACTTCGTTCCTAGCAACATCCGCATCAGCAGGTCTGGCAGAGGCCGCAGGTGCTTGCGCCCGACCGCGTGGGCTACCGCGTCGAACATATCACCACGTCTCAGCGGTTCGTCGTCAACAATATCATAAATGCCGGAGGGAACCGGTTGCATCAGTGCGGCGATGATGGCTCTGGCTGCGTCCTGGATCCAGATTTGCGGCAAATAGGCATCGCGCGATCCGGGGAAGGCGGCGATCCCCCTGCGGGCATAGCTGAGGAATTCCCACGTTGCAGGTGACTCAGGTCCATAAAACGCTCCCATGCGCAGCGAGATCCCTCGATGCTCGTTTCCTGCAAAGCTGGCGGCGGCGACCTCGGCATCGAGTGTGGAGTCCAGCGTAGCAGCAGACTGAACAGGGGTGGTGCCAGCATCAATCCACCTGTCACCGCTGTCCGGATAGACAAAGGCAAAACTAGGATAGATGAAGGTCTGTACTCCACCGACGGCAAGGGCAGCCTCGACCAGGTTGCGCGTTCCCTCACGGCGGATGTGGTCATTCTCTTGCCAGGCCGAAAGCCGACCCATCTTCATAGTCGGTGGGATCCTGGTAGCAAGATGCAGGATGGCGTCGCTTCCAGTCAGCGCTGGCTTGAGGGACTCGACCTCGAACAGGCTGGCTGGTAGGGGGGTCCGCACCCAACTTACGCAGCACAGCAGCGTTTTCCTTTGAGCGACTCAATGCACGAACACTATGACCGGCATCGATGAGTGCCTGCACAACCGGGCGCCCGAGCACGCGGGTCGCTCCCGTTACAAAAATTTCCATAAGGTGATACTCCTTCTATTCAACCTGATACATCTTTTCTTTGAGTTGGCCCGGACACCTCTTCTGTGAGGTGTGACCTGGGCAATTACCCTCTCATGAAATGTTCTGTATAGGAGACGAAAGAGATATTGAAAGTGTGAGAGTATCACCGGCGAAGCTGCATCTGTCTTTGAATATAGACCAGTTTGTCGGGATTGATGACTTCGTAAAGGCTGGTAATATATTCTTCTGTCGTCTCGCAGGCGATAATTGCCAGCAACGTCTCTTTGCTCCAGACGAATATTCCCAGTTTCCCGTTGATCCAGCCTGAAGAGTAATGCAGATCAGGATACCAGGAAGGCACCTTGCGTAAGAGTCCTCGCAGAAGACTCAAGACCCTCTCCCGGCCATGCAGCGGATAGGGAGCAGCGTATACTTTACCGCCGCCATCGGCCCACCAGCTCACATCCTCCTCCAGGACTGCGGCCAACGCTTGCACCTCACCCTGTTGGGTTGCTGCCAGAAACCGTTCGATCAGGCGCTGCTGCGCTTCTTGTGAGGGCGCGGTATAACGTCTACGCTGCTCACTGAGATGAGCTTTCGCTTGATGGAATATTTGTCGACAATAGGTGGCGCTCTTGCCCACAATCTCGGCAATCTCTTCGTAACGATAGGAGAAGATTTCGTGCAGCAGAAAGACAGCCCGCTCATACGGTGTCAGGCGTTCCAGGAGGAGAAGAAAGGCCAGGGAAATCGATTCGTGTTGTTCAACAGTGTGCCATGCAGGATCTTCCTGGCCCGTTGTCAGGATGGGTTCAGGGAGCCAGACGCCGACATACTGCTCACGCTGTCTCCGTGCTGACTTGAGGTAATCGAGGCACAGGTGGGTCACAATGGTGGTCAGGTACGATTTCGTGGAATGGATCTCTTTGGGAGAGGCCTGGGCATACCGCAGGTAGCACTCCTGAACAATATCTTCTGCATCGCTGGCGCTGCCAAGCATGCGATAGGCGATCGCAAAGAGCAGCTGATAATAGTCATGATAGGTTTTTTCGAGGCTTTCTTGTTGTGCCATGTTCTCGTTTTGCCCTCCCTTTACAGTCAGACAAGCCCTCGGCTTCCAACCTCATATTCTCTCTTCGTGCCCTTTCTATACTCACTGAATAAGTCTAGCACATGGAGGGAGAAATAAATCCATGATAGAATAAGAGGAATGAGCACATCAAGAAAGGAATTGAAGAGGAAACAATGATGCGAGATCGTTTAGCAGAAGCTATTAAACTGCGTGAAACGGGACGGGCCAGGCAAGATCAAGCCCTTCTGGAGGAAGCACGAACACTCCTTTTAGACCTGGCTGCTGCCTACCCAGATGATGCCGAAATCACCCTTCAGACCGCAGTGGTTCATGACAATTTGGGACTTGAACGAGAGTCTATTCCCTTCTACGTACGAGCCCTCGAACAAGGGCTCTCCGGACCAGATCTTGAAGGAGCCTTACTTGGCCTGGGAAGCACGTACCGTGGACTGGGGGAGTATCAGAAAGCGGAGGAAACATTACGTCGAGGTGTGAGAGAGTTTCCTCACAACCGGGCCCTTCAGACCTTTCTTGCGATGGCCCTGTACAATACGCAGCAGTACAAAGAGGCGATGGAACTCGTTTTGACCAATCTGCTGGAGACGACCTCTGACGAAAAACTTCAGTACTTCAAAAGGCCTCTTTTGTACTATGCATCACATCTAGAAGAAACCTGGTGACGAAGGAGCCGAAGAGCCAGGAGCGCGATCCAGCACCAACCGATGAGGATGGCGATGCGTTCGAGCAGGCCAGCCGGTGAGTTAGGGAGGACGCCACTTTTATCGAGTTGCGCCACGACGAGGCAAGCGATGAAGGATCCCACGAATAAAATCCCTGTGACCAGTGAGTAAAAGGACCAGCCGCGCCATGCGGGGTCGCTTGCGAATCGCCGCGCCAGCACAAAAATGGCAATCGTCAGAGAACCGAAAGCGAGAGGTGCGTTGGCGCCATGGATCGTTCCATGCAAGGTTTGGGTGCTACTTGAGGTGCCCGGTGGGTAATAGCCCAGGCTCGGGTCGCTGACAAAGAGGCCAGCAATAAGGAGGGACAGCCCGAAGACGCCCAGCAAAAGCGGTCCCCAGACCGCGCCTTTGCCCGATCGAAGCACCTGTCGGAGCCCTAGAGCGAAGCAGAGCATGAGCACCCCACAAATGAGGAAATTCGCGATCTGCATCCAGCCTTGATTGCTCAGGCTAAGATCGCTTACAAAATTGTGCCAGGCGCTGTAGCCGGGGCGTGTAGCACCCTCGACCAGGAACACCAGGATGAAGAGGAGTGGGCCAATCGCACCACACGCGATCAGAAGTCTGGTTACCAGGGGGGAACTCAGCTTCTGATGGTTCTCTGTCAGCATATAAAGACCTTCCTTTCCTTTGTTCGTGCTCAAAAGGTCAAGGTGATAATTCCTTGCTTACTGGCTCACTTCGCTCGGCGCCTTTAATACTGCCACAGCGGCGGGAATACTACTGATGAATAGTAGAACAGTACCGGCAATGACGATGGCGGTTTCAACGTGATACGGCACAAAACTGAAGAGTAACACAGGCAGGCGACTAAAAATCAAACAGGTGGCGGCCCACACGGGGATGGCTCGCGACCGCCAGAGTGCGAGACCGAGTAACGTCGGACCAAACACCGTGCCAGCACCAAACACTATTCCATAGTAGGCCATCACCCCAGTATTATTCCACCGCTGAGCCAGATCGACAAACTGCGGATTGCTGCCCCAGCGCGCGATATCGTAGAAGAGAGCATCCTGGCCAACATACAGGGCGAGAGGAAGAAAGCCGAGCAGCGAAATAAACGCACCACTACTCGCCAGCCAGGGCGCGCGGCGATTCGCCAGCCATGCCATGGTGAGGAAGCCGAGCGGCAACAAGTACGCAGCGATCAGTTGGGCCACGAGATGCGTCTGATCCATCAGGTCGCTGTCCGTGGCATTCGTCGCGACAGCAGAAGCTATGCCCTGTTGCGTCCCATAATAAGGGGGATTAGTAGAAGCCGCGACCAGAATCGCTGCTGTTCCCAGGACCATGCAGGCAGCGAAAAACAGGCGTTGCAAGCGATAGATACGAAGAGCTGATTTCGCCTGTGGTGACCGATTCTCCACGAAACTCATTTTGACCTACCTCCTTATTCGTCCCTGCATAGCCTCTGCTTCCGAACAGTTCACGAGTTGCGGCCAGGATGCGCTGGTGCGTCTCCTCTGCCTGACGTTGGCGCACTCATGAGTGATAGGGGCGTTTTCCCTCGCTGGCCTGAGATGCGTTTTCCATAAAAGTAGTATACACTATTCAATAGGTCAAATGCTAGTCAATAGTCGTTCCCTGGTTGCCAGCCTCGGTGTTGGAACCAGTCGTGAAGGAGTGTAGCCGCTCTGCCAGGCATCCATCAAGGTCGTGACAATAGCCTTTAGGCTCCCCTCGTTTATGGCACTCCTGAAGGTCAGTTGATGCCCGGCCTCGCCACCGAGGTCCCATCCACCCAGAATGGATGCGTGAGTGCTGATCTCAATTTCAACAACTAGGTGCTGGCCAACCACCCTGAAGTCCGGCAGGCCTTTAATGGCATCCACCAGCTTGAGTTGACGGACTTCCCGTTTGTCGTCGAGTTTTCTTTGCCCGATGAGGCCATACACAAAAAGGGCACGGAAAATTACGCTCCTTCAGTAATTGGGATGAGTGAGACGATCAACATGTGGCAGTGGTGGTGTGACAACGGCAGATATCCTCCATGAGGCATCCTCACTTACTCTACCACTTGCAAAAGGACGCGATTATTCGGGTCAACTTTCTCATTCAGCTTAAACGATCCGATCTGTTTGCCATCCGACGCCCGCAGTATCTGAATCTTATTGTCCGGCAGACTCAGGTACACCTGGTTGTTATCTGCGGTGGGAGGATACTCAACGGTCAGATTATCGTGGAAATTGTACGTCCAGCGTACCTTACCACTCTCTGTATCGAGGGCGACGAGGGTCTGCCCGGCATAGCGATTGAGATACACACCATTTTCTGTCACCATCGGATAAGAGCTCCCAGACGTATTCGTATCCTGATACTGCCAGATCTGCGCCCCATCCTTGGCGGAGAAGGCATAGACACTATTTCCTCGATTCTGTCCTGTGCGAATAGTGCTCAGGTAAATGACACTATTCAAGACCGTTGTACCAAACATCGACGGCGGACCATCAAGCTGCTTGCTCCAGAGCTTCTCGCCGCTCGCTGCATTGTAGCCCAGAAGGAAGCCCTGCTGCGCATTCCCGTTATTGTCCTCCTTTGCCACACACAGCACGCCATCGACCAGGAAACCCTGATCTATCCCACCCAGGTGAGCAATCTCTTCGTTCTTCTGCCACAGTGGATTGCCATCCTGGGCGCTCAAAGCAAAGCGCAGCCCGCTGTTTTTGCCATTCTTCGGCGTAATGAGCTCACCATACACGGCCTTATCCGATGCGGCAATCAGAGCTGCATAAGGTTCGCCAAAAGGTAGCGTATTGTTGCTCTGGACCAGGTGATGCTCCCATTTCTTTGCTCCGCTGGCGCTATCCAGCGCTTCCACCGTCACATAGCTATCCATTTGCACAGACACGTACACGGTAGTGCCGGACACCTGCATGTTGCCAGAGAAATCTATGTGCCAGCGCACCTTACCGCTAGCTACATCCAGCGCGTACAACATCTCCTGATTGCCGCTCAGACCTGAGAGGTAATAGGTATCATTCACCACCTGTCCACGGGAGATAATAGAGCCGGGGCGGCCATCAGTCCCCGCGGACACCTGAAAATGCCAGAGCGGTTGATGTGTTTTTATATCCAGCCGGTAGAGCGTTCTATTGACGAGTGCGAACATCTCCTCCTCCTTTGGCCGCCCGGATACGAGCGTATGTCCCCGTTGGAAAAGAACCGCCATGCTGCCCACCAGCAGCGCGACAAAAATCACAGCGGCAACCAGGCTCAGGCGACGTGCCAGCAAGCCCCCGTTTTCCTTACGAGAAGCCACTTGCTTCATACGATATCTCCTCTCCTGTTGGGTTGTAGCGCGAGGTTTTGCCCGCTCGCGCTTGCGTATAGTGGTTCGTCTTTGCTCGAAGCGCTGCCAGACGCGCTGCAACGCGGCATCCTGCTCAGGGGGAGCGAAGTGACCTTGGAGAGCTTGAACAGCATCCTGTGCAGATTTATCCAGTGACTGCTTATTCATTGGAGATGGAACCAGGTACGCATCTATCTGCTCATCCACCTCTTCGGGAAGAAAAACTTCCTGCTCACGTTCTGCCATCAGTGTTCTCCTTTGTCCTTCTGCTCATAAAAGCCACGTACTGTATTTAGGGAGCGTGAAAGCATCGTCCGAATCGCACCTTCTCGCTTATTCAGCACGCTAGCAATCTCCGCGCAACGTAATCCACCGGTAAAGCGCAACTGCAACACCTCCTGCTGAGTCGCGGGCAGGCACTGCAAGTATGAGCGTAGGCGATCATGTTCTTCCTCGCGTACAACCACTGCTTCAGGCATCTTCTCTTCACCCTCCAGCGTATCCTCCGCCTTCTCCAGAGGCAGAAAGCGCCGCCTGTTTGCCTGTCTATGATGATCGATCACCTTATTACGAGCCACCGTCACCAGCCAGGCCCGGTGTTCATCCTCCGACAGTTCCGCGAGACGCGGCTCATATTGCAGTGCAGCGAGAAAAACTTCGAGGAGCAGATCTTCCGCGTCCTCCTGCGTTTGCAAATGTCGCCGCAAATACGCCAGAATACCGGGCGCATAGCGGCGATAAAGATGGGCGCACAGGGAATCATCTTCCTCGGGACCCAAGGCAGGGGAAGCGTCTGTACTTCCTCGATCTGGCAACATTTATTCCTCATCGATCTTTCTCTGTTGCAACAGTGAGTGAGATATCTCAACTCATGCAACGTCCCAGGACAAAAAATGTTACATCTATCTGCGACCATGATGAAGTGAAAGAACTAGACGTCTTGTTCTGTCACGCTACCCACGCAGCAACGAAGAGATCTTTACGCCCATCACTCCACAGGAGCGGCTCAACCTGTTCACTGACCGCGACGTGCGTGCTGCTTTTTTCAACACCTGAAAGCATTTCCTCGGTCAACCAGCCGCATGCGGCACATCTCCCTTGACATGTGGTACTGCTTAAGCAATAATGCTTCCATGTTTAATATGTTTGAGCATAATTTGCATGCAGCAAAGAAGCAGGAATGCTTGCTCAACCAGGCCTTTGAGGGGCGCCTTTAGCCTCATTATTTCAGAAGAGGGGGGGGGTTGTGACCCAGGAAGCGAATATGGATCAATCTACCGCAGTTGCCCCATCGATGAAACCTGCTGCTGAGTCTACATCTACATTGTTGGTGTTAGGAGCTGGCCCAAAGGCAGTCTCCATCGCGGCGAAAAGACACATGCTGGCGAAACTGGGCTATCCCGTGCCGCACTTGCATATTATTGATCGGCAAGGTGTCGCCTCACATTGGTCTGGCCACGCAGGATTCACCGACGGCAATCAACTCCTGGGTACCCGCCCGGAGAAGGACATTGGCTTTCCCTATCTCTCCGCATGTTGGGGCGACAAGGCGCTCAACAAAGCAGTGGCGAAGGAGATGTTGCACCTCTCATGGCATGGCTATCTCATCGACCAGTTGCGTTATTCCAATTGGATTGATCGTGGGCGAACACGTCCGACACATAGCGAGTGGTCAAAGTATATTCAATGGGCGGCCGGAAAAGTGGGGCTTGACCTGTGCGTAGCCGAGGTAATGCGCATCGGCACAACCGCTGATCAGAAAAACTGGCAGTTGACATGCCAGCCTTCAGCAGGTGGCACTCCCTTTACCCTGACGGGCGATGGTCTGGTGATGACCGGACCTGGGACGCCGATCACCATCCCAGGTCAGCCGGAGGAACATCCATGTATCATGGATGGTGCATCATTCTGGCTGCGTATCGAGGAGTTCGTGAAACTCCGCTTGCAAGTCAAAAAGCCACTGAATATTGGTGTAATCGGCGCAGGTGAAACTGCCGCTGCTATCGTCGTGGCCCTGGTGGACGCCCTGAGAAGTTCGGCATTCATTGAAGTAATCAGTCCATACGGGGTGATCTATTCACGCGATGAGGGTTTCGAGGAGAACAGGCTGTTTTCCGACCCCGATGGTAGGCTCGCCAGTTTGTACGGCGCTCACCAGCACGCGGCGAATTGGCTACAGCTAAGCGAGCGCGACCGGCGCGAATTTTTGAAACGTACAGATAGAGGTGTCTTCTCCCTTAATGCGATGAAAGAGATCAACAATGCTGAGAATGTGCGCTCTGTCCTCGGCACCGTGCGACGAATTCACGCGAACGAGACGACAGTCCGCGTCGATAGCGAATATGATGGCAAGATGAAACACGATGAGTACGATTACGTCGTGGTTGCGCGTGGCTTCGACGCCCTCTGGTTTAGAAAGCTGCTCGATGAGGATACATATACGCGCATGGCTGCGGTCACGCAATCATTTGATGCGAGAGCCATCGAGCACGCTATTGCTGTAGACCTTTCCCTTGAAGATTTCACGCCCAAATTACATCTGCCCATGCTCGCAGGTCTGGCCCAGGGACCTGGTTTCCCCAACCTCAGTTGTCTGGGTCTGCTGTCAGATCGTATCCTGGCATCTTATTAAACAGAGAAACCGGTTAATTAGCAAGAGGGAGCTATGATGAGCACACCTGGCAACAGGCCACAGACCCGTGCGGAAATCATCCGCCAGTTTCTACCTACATCGCCCTATGTCGGCCACCTGGGTATCCAATTGACCGATATGCAGCCGGACGTGGCGACTCTCACGCTCCCCTTCGTCGATTCGCTCATTACGATTGGTACCACCATTCACGGCGGGGCCATCGCTTCGCTGATCGACACTGCTGCCATGGTTGCAGCCTGGTCGGATGCTTCAGTGCCTGATAACCTGCGCGGCACCACCGTCAGTCTGACCGTCACCTATCTCGCGCCTGCGGAGCACGAGGATATCCAGGCCACAGCCCGTGTGCTCCGGCGGGGGCGCAGCCTGGTCTACCTCGATGTCGAAGTGCACAGCATCTCCGGGAACAGCATCGCCAGGGGCCTCGTAACCTACAAACTCGGTTGACATGTTCCACCACCAATTGTAGATCGGAATGATCAAATGCACGAAAATGCCGAAGAAGCGAAGCCGCATATAGTAGGGGCGGGGGAGGCAGGGATGTGGGGTTGGGGCCCTTGTGGCCGCCCGTTGCTGGGACTACCCCGGTAAGGTCCCTTGTGGCCGCCCGTTGCTGGGGCTGAAACCGGTCCCCATTTGTGGTGGGACCCGGCTGGCTTGATTGATAACTTATACAAAGGAGAAAATATCGATGTCAGAACGTATTAACTACGCTAAGGTGACCCCCGAAGGCTACCGTGCCATGTCCGGACTGGAACGCTATGTGCGCGGGAGCGGGCTCGAGCCCTCCCTGCTCGAACTGGTCAAGCTGCGCGCCTCGCAGATCAACGGCTGTGCCTACTGTATCGACATGCACTGGAAAGATGCTCGTGCCGGGGGAGAAAGCGAGCAACGTCTCTACGGGCTGATGGCCTGGCGCGAATCCCCCTATTACACCGAACGCGAACGGGCAGCTCTGGCCTGGACGGAGGCAGTAACCCTCATTGCCGACAGCCACGTACCGGATGAGCTGTACGAGGAGGTACGCCAATCTTTTAACGAGACGGAACTGGCGAATCTGACCTTTGCCCTTGTCGCGATCAATGGCTGGAACCGCCTCGCCATCAGCTTCCGCACCGAACCGGGCACCTACCAGCCCACCGGGCATCATTCGAGACATGGGCTATCCGTTCCACCATCCCTTTAAAAAGCCCTCTTTAAACGAATCAATCTGTTTGCCATCTGACACCCGCAATATCTGAATCACATTATCTGGCAAGCTCAGGTACACCTGGTTGTTATCTGCTGTGGGAGGATACTCAACAGTCAGATTATCGTGGAAATTGTATGTCCAGCGTACTTTACTACTCGCCTTGCGCATAGCGGCGATAGCTGGGCGCACAGAGAATCATCTTCCTCGGGACAAAAGGCCTTGGAAGCATCTATATGTCCTCTATCTCGCACCATCCATTCCTCATCAATCTTTCTCTTTTGCAAAAGTGAGTGAGATATCTCAACTCATGCAACGACCCAGGGCAAAAAATGTTACATCCGTAAAATCAGCACAAATTGAAGGAAATCGATATGAGAAAAGTTCATCCGCTTAGCGTCGTAATCAATGAGTGGATTTGATAGAACTCCCAAGAATACTTGTACATCACCAGATGGAGAGGAGCTATGGCTACTAATCAAAATCAAACTTCGAACAGCGGGTCTTCTGTACCCACAATAGTTAAAGTGCTTGGTGCAATTACTGGACTCGTCGCGGCAATTGCCGGATTGCTTACTGCATTTGGCAGCTTTTCGCCTCCGCCTGCCATACCAACTCCGACGCCAAACAGCAATCAGAGTATTGGTGCATCCACGCCAACGGTCCCGGCAACTCCCAATCCTACCTGGAAGGTTATTATTAACTCCAGTGCCACTGCCACAACTTATAGCGGCTACACCACCTATAGTGGCAATAAGTTCCTGATAATCAATGCGTCGTTTGAAAACGATGCGACTGCAAGCCAGGTACTCAGCGGGAAATTGTTTGATCTTCAGGACAGTAGTGGCCAGCATTACCAGGAGTCTCAAGCCTCCGATCCTGGCCAATCTTTTGCAGTGGATGTTGGACAGTCCATAAATACTGACACAACTTTCGTAATACCTGATTCCCAGTGTAATTACGAGCTGTCTTTCATCGCTGGCTCTAGCATTGTCTCACGATGGACTATCAATACCTGCTAAAGTTGCGCGAACC
>Ga0137378_10005275_pt1 | contig 11207 bp, 12 predicted proteins | sample SagtaG_21_FD_104813 | JGI IMG/M metagenome (GOLD analysis project Ga0137378, IMG submission 104813) | Vadose zone soil microbial communities from Sagehorn Ranch, Mendocino, California, USA - Sage2_L_60_16 metaG | ecosystem: Environmental > Terrestrial > Soil > Vadose zone | place: USA... | reverse complement strand
TGCCACCAGCGGAACGCCGGCTCGATCACATAGCGGTCGTCGAGCTCGAGGGTGAGGCGCGAGTCATCCTCGGTGATCATCACCTCGTGCAGCTTCTCGCCGGGCCGGATGCCCACCACCTTCGCGGGCAGCTCCGGCGCCAGGCAATGCGCGAGGTCCAGCATGCGCATGCTCGGGATCTTCGGCACGAAGATCTCGCCGCCTTGCATGCTCGCGACCGAGGTGACCACGAAATTGACGCCCTGCTGGAGTGTGATCCAGAACCGGGTCATGCGCTCGTCCGTGATCGGCAGATGGTCCGCGCCTTCGGCGATGAGCTTGCGGAAGAACGGGATGACGCTGCCCCGGGAGCCCACGACGTTCCCGTAGCGCACGACCGCGAAGCGGGTGCCGACCGAGCCGCTCAGGTTGTTGGCGGCGATGAAGATCTTGTCAGAGGCGAGCTTGCTCGCGCCGTAGAGATTGATGGGATTGGCGGCCTTGTCGGTCGAGAGCGCCAGCACCCTCTTGACGCCGTTGCGGATCGCGGCGCGCACCACGTTCTCGGCGCCCGAGACATTGGTTCGGATGCACTCGAAGGGGTTGTACTCCGCGGCGGGCACGTGTTTCAGCGCGGCGGCGTGAACGATGTAGTCGACCTCGCGAGTTGCGAGATCGAGCCGGTCGCTGTCTCGGACATCGCCGATGAAGTAGCGCATGGTCTCGGACGGGAACTCCGAGAGCTGCTGCTGCATCTCGTACTGCTTGAATTCGTCGCGCGAGAACACGATGACACGGCGTGCTTTGCCGTGCCGGAGCAGCGTCTCGACGAAGCGCCTGCCGAAGGAGCCGGTGCCACCGGTGATCAGTACCGAGGCATTGTCGAAGACGCGGATCGCGTCTTTGAGTCCATCGTCGAAGGCGCGGCTCGCGCCATTGGCGAACGCGTGGACCGGCGTCGCGGGGCGGCGCTTGGCGATCGAGCGATCAAGGAGGGAGACGGAGGGGCTCGGCGGCATGGACGGAACCTCGTTTGTGCCCTGGCGGCGGAGCGGAGGCCGCCAGGAGAGTGTCGGGTAACTCGGTTAATTCCGGGTTGCTGGGCGACAGACCCACCCGTTATTTCAGATAATTGACCAAGCTCAGCTGCTGGAGCGTGCTGACCGTCTGATACGAGGCCTGCAGGCTGATCTCGAGCTGGTTCAGCTGAGTGATCGCGGTGGCGGGGTCGACGGATTCCAAGCTCTCGATGTTCGTCTGCGCCAGGTTGATGAAGTTCTGGTGGTTTTCCTGGATCACCTGGAGCTGCGAGGACTGGAGAGCCAGCGTGCCCTGGATCTGCTGTAGGCCTGCGACGCCCTGGGTCATCAGCGTCGCCGCTTGGTCCATGGCGGCGACATCCGCGGGGTTGCTGGAGCTCGGCGAGCCCGCCGGCAGATTGGCAAGATAGTTCGCGACCCGCACGATGTTCTCGATGGCGGGATTGTCGGCAGTGACGCCGTAGGAGACCGTCACGTTGTCGTCGATCTTTGCCTTCTGCGCGGTGTCGTTGCCGGCGTAATAGCCGCTCGGTACCTGGCCGTTCACGGCGGCGCCGAGGGAGCCGGGGCTCGGTAGGTCCGCGAAATTGACGGGCGCCGTGCTCGTCAGACTGCCCGAGAAAAGATAGCGGCTGCCGTCCGAGGTATTGAGGAAATCGTTGAGCTCCTGGAGCAGTGCTTTAGCCTGCGTCTGGATGTCCGAGGGCGTCGCATTGAAGGCGCCCGACGGCAGCAGCTGGCTGAACTTCTGGGAGATGCTCTCGATCGTCGAGAGCGCCGTGGTCTGCTCCTGAATGCGCTGCTGCACCGTGCCGATGGTGTCGAGATAGTCCTGGTGATGCGAGACGGCGGCCTGCAGGTTCGCGACTTGACTCGCCGCGGGGCCCAGGCCGGAATACTGCTGGCTCTTGAGCCCGGTCGAGACCTGGGACTGCAGGTCGTTGGCTTGGCTCCTCAACTGCAGGATGGTCTGCAGCATGAGGTTCTGCTGGGCGAGCGCGCCGATCGTGCCGGAGCTCATGGGGACGCCTCGATTACTGGATCTGCATCAGCGTGTTCAGCATGTTGTCGACCGCCGAGAGCACGTGGGCGGAGGCGGCATACATGTTCTGGAACACGGTGAGGTCGGCGAGCTCCTGGTCGACGTTGACGCCGCTCACGCTCGAGGCGCGCGCAGCGAATGTCGTCTGCAGGCTGCTCTGGAATTTCGAATTATCGGATGCGGCCGCGGTGGCGCTCGCGCTCTGGCCGAGGATCTGCCCGGCGTAGTGCGAGAGCGTTACAGTGGTGCCGCTGCCGAAATTGCCGGCCGCGGCGAAGGCGAGGGGCGCATTGATGGCATCTGACAGCGCCTGCGAGATCGAGGGATCGGGATTGGCGGAGGGCCCGTCGAGCAGGCTCGGATCGCTGACGAGGTCCGGGTGCACCTGGATCGTGGCGGCATTGTCGACGCCGTTCGCGAGGTCGACGCCGGCAAAGAAGTGGGTGGCGTCGTTCGTGGCGCCGAGGCCGCTGTTCGTGGTGGCGAGGTTCGCGTTCTGGGTGGCGCTGAAGAGATTGTTCGTGAACTGGTTGAGCTCGGCCGTGAGGCTCGGCAGCTGCGTGTCGCGCAGGGACAGCAAAGCGCCGATCTCGCCGGTGGTGGTGTCGCTGGTGATGTCGATATTGCCAACCTTGAGCGGCGACAGCACGGTGCCCGCGCTCACGGTTCCCGCGGGCGTGTAGCTCAGCGTCTGCGCGTTGCTGTCGACCAGCACCTTGCCCGTGGTGGTGAGCACCACCATGGTGCCGTCCGGCCGCACGAAGTCCTGCACCCCCATGAGCTTGGCGATCTGGTCGAGCGCCTGGTCGCGCTGATCCTCGAGCGCCGCGGTCGATTGTCCCGTAGCCCTGTCGTGGGTGATCGCGGCGTTGTACTGCGCGATATTCTGCAGCTGGGTATTGAGGGTCTCGACGTCGGTCGCGATCTGGTTGTCGGCGCCCGAGCGTATCTGCTGGATTCCCGCGGACGTCGAGTTGAGCTTCTCCGCGAGGCTTTCGCCGGCCGCCACCGCGCTTTGCTGGGCGACGGCGTCTTCCGGCGAGGTCGAAAGCGTTTGCAGTGCGCTGGAGAACTTGTTGAAGACGTCGCCCAGCGAGTCGCCGCTGTTCACCTGGCCGAACAGGCTCTGGATCTGTTGGAAATAGCTGTTGGTGGTGGCGGCGGCGCTCGCGGCGGTGTCCTGCTGGCGCGCACTTTTGGCGAGGTTCTCGTCGACTTGCCGCTGGGTCACGCCCACCAGCACGCCGGCGCCGGCGTTGCCGACGATCTGCGTGCTGAGCGGCACGGTCTCGCGGGAATATCCGGGCGTCTGCGCGTTGGTGATGTTGGAGGAGATGATCGCCAGATTCGCCTGCGCGGCCTGGAGGCCGGTGAGGGCGTTCTGGAGCGAGAGTGTGATGTCCATGAGCGCGCGATCCTTAGAGCCGGCGGTCGATCGCGACGCCGGCGATGGCGCGCGGACGCGGCGGCGCGTGCCGAGGCGGGCCATAGCTCGCGAGCCGCTTTTGATTGGAGGTGACGGCATCGGCGATCGCGGCCACCACCTGCTCGACCGCGGCACGGCTGGCGCGGAGCGCACGCTCGTTCTCCGCGGCGACGCCGGCAAGCCGGGCGGCAACGGTCAGCAACTCGACGTGCTCACGCGATCGTGGCGCCGGGAGCGTCGTGCGCTTGGCCCGCAATTCCTCGAGCTGGGCGCGGTAGCGCCGCGTGAGCCGCGCCTTCTCGTCCTTGAGCTCGGTCGCCTCCTTGAGGCGCATGACCGTAAGCGCCTCGGTTTCCCGCTCGAGGAGATCGGCGAGTGCGTTCTGGACCGCGATCAGATCGGGCGCGGAGCAGGGCGTTCTCGGTTGGGCAAATGCGGTCATTTCTTCTGGGCCTCCTGCAGACGCAGGATCTCGCGCTGGACGGCGTCGGCGATCCCCACACCGCCGCTCTTGGCGGCGACCTTGGCGTATTCCTGGCTGAGCAGGGAGCGATAGACGTTCTCGCCGCTGCCGGCGCCGAACAGCTTGTCGCTATCGATCCCCGCGAACATTGCGTCCATGGCCTGCGCCAGGAAAAAGGCCTCGAAGTCCTGCGCGACCTTGTGCGCGCCCGATGGATCCTGTGCGCCCGCGGCGGGATTGGGCGCCGACGTGCTCGGAGCTTGCGCCGCCGGCAGCGGCGGCAGGATGGGCTTGGCCGCGTCCATTACATGAGCTCGATTTCGGCCTGCAGCGCGCCCGCGGTCTTGATCGCCTGCAGGATGCTGATCATGTCGCGGGGGCCCACGCCGAGCGCGTTCAGGCTGTTGACGAGCTCCTGGAGCGTGACGCCTGCCTGGAGCACCGCCAAGCGGCGCTCCGACTGCTCGTCGACCTGCACGTTGGTGCGTGGCACGACGACGGTCTGTCCGCCGCCGCCAGGCGCGAACAGCACGCCGCCACGGCCGGGCGGGCCAGGGAGCGCCGGCGACTGAGTACCGTCGAGCGCAGTCGAGGAGGAGCTCGAGGAATCGCCGGCGGCGCTCGTCGAGCTGCTGGAGGTCGTGCCGACTATCGGCCCAAAACTCGTGGCGAGGCCCGCAGGTGCGAAAGGATTCGGCTGCGAGACCTGCGGGGTCTCGGTGACGCGCACAGTAAGCGTCCCCTGCGCCACCGCGACCGTGCTGATCCGCACGTTCTCGCCCATGACGATGACGCCGTTCTGCTCGTCGATGACGACCCGCGCGGGCTGGTCGGGCTCGACACGGAGCTGCTCGATGTCGGTGATCAGCGAGATCACGTCGCCCTTGAACTCGCTGGGGACGGTCAGCAGCACCGTGCTGGGATCGAGCGGCCGCGCGGCCGGCCCCTTGAGGAAGGCGTTGATCGCCTGCGCCACGCGGCGCGCGGTGGTGAAATCGGGATTGTGCAGCGTGAGGTTCACGGTTTTGAGTTTTGCGAGCTCGAAGCCGACCTCGCGCTCGACGATGGCACCGCTGGAGATGCGGCCGGAGGTCGGTACGCCCTTGGTGACCGAGGTCGCCTGGCCCTTGGCGGAGACACTGCCTGTAGCGACCGTGCCCTGTGCGACGGAGTACACTTCGCCGTCAGCGCCCAGCATCGGCGTCACCAGCAAGGTGCCGCCAAGCAGGCTCTTGGCATCGCCTAGAGCCGAGACCGTGATGTCGATGTGCCCGCCTTGGCGGGCAAAGGGCGGCAGGGTCGCGGTCACCATCACGGCGGCGACGTTCTTGGTGCGCAGGCTGCTGTCGCGGGCATTGACACCCAGCCGCTCGAGCATGCCGATGAGGCTCTCGCGAGTGAAGATCGCGTTGTTGAGAGTGTCGCCAGTGCCGTTGAGCCCGACCACGAGCCCGTAGCCCACCAGCATGTTGTCGCGCACGCCCTCGAATGCCGCGATGTCCTTGATGCGGGAGACCGCTTGAGCGGGAGTGACGAGACCGAAGCCCGCGAGGGCGAGCAACGCGAGTCCAAAGCGGCGGAGGAGGCGAGGGGTCTGAGCCATGGTTTCCCGGCGACGATGCCTTCTGTGTCGCAGGTCCTCATGCGAAGCCCATGCCAGCCCCGAGAACCGCAGTATCTCAGGCTTTTAGCGGGGTTGCGCCCCCTCATCGGAGACACCGGCGGCAAACCCTGCCGGTGCTCGGGCAGGCTTTGCCGGCCTTCGTTAATCGGCGCTTAACTCTGGCGAGCGATGCTCGCGCCCACTTCGCGAGGGATTCTCTCTGCCTCTCATGCGCATCGATCCGAACCGCCCGATCCTTCCTGCCGCGCCTCGCCGCGACGGCAAATCGGGATCGGCTGGCACCGCGTTCAGCGCGGCGGTCTCCGGCGAGCAGCCGGTCGCGGGCGCCGCCGCCTCGCGCCCGCTCCTGCCGGTCGACGGATTGTTCCAAATTCAGGAGGTGCCGGACGCGCTCGCGCAGCGCCGGCGCGCGGTCCAGCGGGGAAGCACACTGCTCGATCGGCTCGATGACCTCCGCTTGGCCTTGCTCGCAGGCAGCCTGTCGCCAGGACAAATCTCCGAGCTGCAGCGAGTCGTCAGTACCGAGCGTGGTCTGGTGACCGATCCGCGGCTCCTGGCCGTTCTCGACGAGATCGATCTGCGCGCACGGGTCGAGCTCGCCAAGCTCGCGCAGTCGTCATAATCCAAAAGAGAAGTTACCGGAATTTCAATAGTTTATCGGTGCACGCACATGCTTGCTCCGGCGAGGCCACGTCGCTATATTCGCGCGCGCTTCGAGAACCTTGGCGCTTCACGGAGTTGGTAATGCCGAACAGCCTTCCGCCCGACTATCGTCCCTCGGACGGTGAAGAGTTCATGAACCCGCGCCAGCTCGAATATTTTCGCCAGAAGTTACTGCGGTGGCGGTCGGAGTTGCTGGAGGAATCCAGCGAGACCCTGATCCATCTCAAGGAAGAGAGCCTCTCGGAGCCGGACATCACCGACCGCGCCTCGCTGGAGACCGAGCGCTCGCTCGAGCTTCGCACCCGGGACCGAGAGCGCAAGCTCATTGCCAAGATCGATGCCGCCCTCGAGCGGATCCAGGACGGGACCTACGGCTATTGCGAGGAGACCGACGAGCCGATCAGCTTGCGCCGACTCGAGGCTCGCCCGATCGCCACGCTCAGCCTCGAGGCGCAGGAGCGTCACGAGCGCATGGAGCGCACCCACCGCGAGGACTGATCGCGGTCGCCGCCCAGAAACTACTGCACGTGCTCGGGATAGGCTTCGAGGAACGCCTCTACCGCCAGAATGCGGGACGTTTCCTCAAAGCAGTTGGCATCGGAGCACTCGATGGCGATCTTGAACTGGACATGCGGAATTCCCAGCAGATCCTCTCGAAGTCCGAGAACCGTTGCTGTTTCGACGAGCTGAGTTTCCTGGCGCCGGCGAAAGCTCTCGCCGGGCTTGACATCATCGTGATTGGGCCGACTGCGTAACGACAAGAACGTCATCTGTTGTATCCCCCAGCAAAGTTGCCGCCACGGGTCGCCTGACCCTCAGGCACAAAATCTGCCGCGGCTGAGCTTAGGGCGATTCTCGATTTATTAGAGTTAGCGATGTGTTAACGCACCGGAGTCGCCGCAAAAAGCTCACGGTCCCCTTGAATTTGCGCGTCCTGGAGCGGCAAAGCTCGTCTGCACAAGTGGGAGCGCTCGCGCCTCAGGCGCCGGCGCGCAGGATGTAATAGCTCCGCTCGTGCGTGCCGCCCTCGAGGCGCCGAGTTGTCTCGCGATAGGTCTCGACATCGAGCGAGCGGAAGCCGGCTTGCCGGTGCAACTCCTCGAGGCGCTTCCGGTCGTAGATCCGGAATCCATGCTGCACGATCGGCAAGCCGGCGGCAGCCTCGGGCGTGATGCCTGCGATGACCAGGACGCCCTCGGGCCGCAGCACGCGATGGAGCTCGCCGAGAGCGCGCTGTGGGTCCGGCCAGAAATACATCGTGTTCACCGAGACGGCGCGATCAAAGCTGTCGTCGGGAAACGGTATGGCCTCGACGGAGGCGAGTCTTAGCTCGATCTGCCGCGACTCGAGGAGCGCCTGGTTGAAGCCACCGGCCTCGGCGAGCATGGTCTCGGACACGTCGATACCCACGTAGCCAAGCTCGGGCTCCAGAGCCAGCAGCGCCGGGATCAGCTTGCCGTTGCCGAATCCGACCTCGAGGACGCGATCTCGGGGCCTCAAGCCCAGCCGCTGCCAAGCGGCGGCGCTGACCGCGGCATTGTGGGCGCTCATGTAGTCGCCGACGGCCCGCCCGATCTCTCCCTCGGGATTGCCGAGCTGGCGGGCGAGCACCGCCAAATCGAGTTTCGCCAAGTCCACCATTCTCACCTCCAGCGGGCCATCGAGCCTCATGACACTGACCTCGACCCTAGCCCGATCGTGGGCGCTTGGGTATGCGGGTCGAGTCTCGATCCGGCGAGGGCCGGCAAACCTGAGAATGGGCTTTCGCCCCTCGATTTCTGGGATTAGCGTCCTACCTGGACAAAGTCTGTCGTTGCGGTTTCAGCAGAGGATCGGCGTTGGGCAGTATCGTGCTCCTCGATCTCGTGGGCGGAGTGGCGCTGCTCCTCTGGGGCCTGCACATGGTCCAGAGCGGCGTCATGCGCGCTTACGGCGCGGAGCTCAGGCGCTTCCTCGGCCGGGCGCTGCGCAATCGGTTTCGGGCATTCGCCTTCGGCCTGGCCGTGACTGCCCTGCTCCAAAGCAGCACGGCGACTGCCCTGATGACCGCGTCCTTCACGGCGGACGGCGCGGTGACCCTCGCCGCGGCCCTGGCGATCATGCTCGGGGCCAACGTCGGCACCACGCTGATCGTCCAAGTCCTCTCCTTCGACGTCTCCGCGGTATCGCCGGTGCTCTTGCTCGCCGGGCTGGTCGCCTTCAAGCATAGCCAGCGCACGCGAGTGCGCGACCTCGGCCGAGTCTCGATCGGGCTCGGCCTTATGCTGCTGTCGCTGCATCTGCTCTTGGGTACGTTGGCGCCCGCGGAGAACGCGCCCGGCCTCAGGGCGCTGCTCGCCGCGGCCACGGGCGAGCCGATCCTGAACGTGCTCCTGGGTACGGTCTTTGCGTGGGCCGCGCATTCGAGCGTCGCCGTCGTCGTCCTGGTGATGTCGCTCGCCTACTCGAACTTCGTGGCACCCGCCGCGGCGCTCGCTCTCGTGCTCGGCGCCAATCTCGGCAGCGCTATCAATCCGGTCTTCGAGGCCGGCGGCTCGCGGGACCCGATGGCCCAGCGGCTTCCGGTCGGCAACCTGCTCAACCGGCTGGTCGGCTGCGCGCTCGTGCTGCCCTTCATCCAACCGATCGTGGGCCTGATGGCCTCGATCGACGTCAATCCCGCGCGGCAAGCCGCCGACTTCCACACGATCTTCAATGTCGCGCTGGCGGCGCTCTTCATGCTGCCGCTCAATCAGCTCGCCGGCCTGCTGATCCGCTTGCTGCCCGAGCGGAAGAAGGCGTCCGACCCGTCGACCCCGCTCTATCTGGACTCATCGGCGCTCGCGACGCCGACGATCGCGCTCACCTGCGCGGCGCGAGAGGTCATGCACATGGGCGACATCGTGGAGTCCATGTTGCGGCAGACCATGACTGCTTTCATGACCGACGATCGCCGGCTCGTCAGCGAGATCGAGCGCATGGACAACGCGGTCGATCGCCTGCACGAGGCGATCAAGCTCTACGTGACCGAGATCACCCGCGAGAGCCTCGACGGCCAGAACGGCCAGCGCGCCATGGAGATCATCGCCTTCTCGATCAATCTCGAGCATATCGGCGACATCATCGACAAGAACCTGATGGAGCTCGCCAGCAAGAAGATCAAGAACCACCTGAAGTTCTCCGCCGAGGGCGCGGCCGACCTCGGCGCCATGCACCAGAGGGTGGTCGACAACCTGAAGCTCGCGCTGGGCGTCTTCATGTCAGGCGAGGTCGCGATCGCCCGCCAGCTCCTGCGGGAGAAGGTGCAGATCCGCGAGGTCGAGCGCGCCGCTGCCGAAGGACACTTCGCGCGTCTGCGCGAGGGCCGTCCCGAGAGCATCGAGACCAGCTCGCTGCATCTCGACGTACTCCGGGATCTGAAGCGCGTCCACTCGCACATCTGCTCGGTGGCATACCCGGTGCTGGAGGCGGCGGGCGAGCTGCAGTCGAGCCGGCTCAAGGAGACGGCGGCGCGGCGCCGCCGTGTGCGCCCGACGCAATCCTCGGAGCAGCCGCAGTAGCCACATCTCCTGAGTGAAAGCTGTTGCAGCGCGCGTATATACGTGGATTGACGGCGCAGGCTGCCGGCATTATCTTTGAGGGCAACTGACCTTTAGCAACGGACCAGATGTCGATGGCTCGGACCCGCGTGTTCAAATCCGGCAATAGCCAGGCAGTTCGTATCCCGGCGGAACTCGCCTACGCCGACACAGATATGGATCTCGAGATCACCCGGCTTGGCGACATCATCACGATCTTCCCCGCCCGCGGGAGTTTGAGGGACGCGGTTGCCGCTTTGCGCCGCATGCCCAAGCCCACCCGCGTCGAAAAGCGACGCCCAATCGAGGTTCCGCTGCGGCGAAATGACTGAACCAGCGCCGCCTTGGCTTATCTTATCGACACCAACATCGCCATTCATGCGCGTGACGGCACCGATGCGGTCCTGGCCAAGCTGGCGGAGCATGACGGCGCGGTCCTACTTTCGGCTCTGAGCCTCGTTGAATTGCAGCGCGGCGTCTTTCGAGATCCCAGCTTGACGGCCATACGCCAGGCGCGCTTGGAGGTCTTGTTGCGCGGTCTGCCGGTCTTGCCGTTTGATGGCCCCGCCGCGCTGGCCTATGGCCGGATCATTGCCCAGTGCGGTTGGACCCGAGGCCGCGATTATGACCGAATGATCGCCGCGCATGCCATTAGCAGCGACTGCATCCTCGTAACGAATAACGAGGCGGATTTTCGCGACATTCCCGGGCTCTCAATGGAAAACTGGATGGGCTAGAGCGTGTTCGCGTGCTCGCCCGGGTCGCTCAGAACGGATTGATGATGTCCAGGAACTGCTGCCCGTAGCGGGGCTGCTGCATGTCGGTCTGCTGGCCGCGGCCGCCGTAGGAGATGCGGGCCTCGGCGAGCTTGAAATAATTGATCGTGTTGGTGGAGCTGATGTCCTGCGGGCGGATCACGCCCGCGATCTGCAGTTCGCGTACCTCGAAGTTGACCCGGATCTCCTGGCGGCCGTTGACCACGAGGTTGCCGTTCGGCAGCACCTGGGTCACTTCGGCGGCGACCTGGAGATTGACTTGCTCCTCGCGTTTCACCTCGGTGGTCGCGGTTTGCGAGCTCTTGCCGCTGGTGTCGACGAGATCCGCGATGTTCGCCGCCTTCGGCAGGATCTTCGCGATCTGGCTCTGCAGCCCATAGAGCTGCGGTATCGCCATGTTTGTAGTGCCGGCGCGCGAAAGCCCGGTGTTGTTGTCGAACTGCGCCTTCTCGTCGAAGGTCACGAGGACGGTGAGGATATCGCCGATGTTCGTGGCGCGCTGGTCCTTGAAGAAGGCGCGGCTGCCGGCCTGCCAGAGCGAGCTGGGGCGGCGCTCGCCGACGATCGGCTGGGGCATCGGCAACGAGACCGGGCGGTAGCCCGGCTGCTGCTGCGGATCCTGGATCGTGGTCATTGG
>Ga0137378_10005272_pt1 | contig 11208 bp, 10 predicted proteins | sample SagtaG_21_FD_104813 | JGI IMG/M metagenome (GOLD analysis project Ga0137378, IMG submission 104813) | Vadose zone soil microbial communities from Sagehorn Ranch, Mendocino, California, USA - Sage2_L_60_16 metaG | ecosystem: Environmental > Terrestrial > Soil > Vadose zone | place: USA... | reverse complement strand
GGCAGGTCGGCGCCCGTGATGACGGCATACACGCCTGGCAGCGCGCGCGCGCGGGATGTGTCGATCAGCTTGATCAGCGCGTGGGGATGGATCGAGCGCAGCAGCTTGCCGTGAGCCATGCGCGCCATCACGAGGTCGTCGGCGTAGCGCGTCTCGCCCACGACCTTCGCCCAGGCGTCGATCTTGGGCAGCGGCCGTCCGATCACGGTGAATTCGTGCTTGTTCACTTCCGTGCCCCCATGCGCATCGAGGCCAGCTCGACGGCGTCGAGGATCTTCGTGTAGCCGGTGCAGCGGCAGAGGTTGCCGGCCAGCGCCTCCTTGATCTCGTCGCGCGTCGGGGTCGGCGTCTCGTCGAGCAACGCCTGCGCGGTGAGCAGGATGCCGGGCGTGCAGTAGCCACACTGGGCCGCCCCGAGCTCGGCGAACGCCTGTTGCAGTGGATGGAGCTCGCCGCCCTCGGCCATGCCCTCGACCGTCGTGATCTGTCGCCCCTCGATTGCGATGGGCAGCGCGAGGCAGGACAGCACGGGCTCGCCGTCCACCAGCACGGTGCACGTGCCGCACTCCCCGAGCTCGCAGCCGTGCTTCGTCCCCGTCAACCCGAGATCCTCGCGGAGGACCTCGAGCAACGTCTTGTGGACGGGAGCCAGGACGTCGCGGCTCTCGCCGTTGACCGTCAGCGCCATGCGGACCTTCATCCGAGCTCCACCCCCACGGGGACGGTCGGAATTAAGCACTGCTTAATGGAAGTTTAAAAATACTGAACCAGTCCGTCAAGGGATTCGCGAGGCCCGGCTGATGGCCACCCACTTGCAATTGCTGCAGGCCGGAGGAGGTGAGCACGAATGCCATACATCCTTGCGTGGCTCCTCGGCGTCCCGGCGACGATCCTCATCCTGGTCTGGCTGATCAACCACGGTTAACAGGCGGCCGTCGGCCTCCGGCGTGACGCCGTGTTCGATCGGCGGCGCTCGGTAGCGGAGCGCCCAGGTCGGCGAATCCGTTGCACACGCCGGCGCCGAAGTCGGCGAATCTGCGCTCGGCACCCGCGTTGCACATATGCATGGGGTGTTTCTCCGTCTGGTGCTGGCGGTGCTCCTGCTGGTGGCGGCCGTGGCTCATGCCCACCACGCGGCTCCGCAAGCCGTTCTTCGCGACGCCAACGCATCGGGCGTGATCGCAACCGCCTCGACCGGCGGGGTCATCGACCCGGCAAATCCCTTTTTTCAGAGCGTGGGACGCAATGGGCGCGCGTGCGTCTCCTGTCACGACCCGGCCGAAGGCTGGACCATCACTCCCGCGGGCGCTCGAGCGCGCTTCGAGACCAGTGAGGGCCTGGATCCGCTCTTCCGTACCAACGACGGCTCCGTCTCGCCACGCGCCGACGTCTCGACCGTCGAGGCGCGCCGCAGCGCGTATCGATTGCTCCTGGAGCGCGGCTTGATCCGCGTCGGGCTTTCGGTCCCGGCCGATGCCGAGTTCAGCGTCGATGCCATCGACGATCCCTACGGCTACGCCACGGCGCGGGAGTTCTCCATCTTCCGCCGTCCCCTGCCCACGACGAATCTTCGCTTCGGCGCGAGCATCATGTGGGACGGGCGCGAGCTGGCGCTCGACGCCCAGGCCGACGGCGCAGCGCGCGATCACGCCCTGTCCGCGCGCCCGCTCACGGCCGACGAGCGCGCCAGGATCGTCAGCCTGGAGTCCGGGCTCTACACGGCGCAGATCTCGGACAATTCGGCGGGAGCGCTCGACGCCGACGGCGCACGGGGCGGGCCGCGCTCCCTCACCGATCAGCCGTTCCATCCCGGCATCAACGCCGGAGCGAGCGCTGACCGCGCCGTCTTCTCACTGTTCACGCCGTGGGCGAGCGCCCGCGGACGACTCGCGCCGGGTCGCCAGGCCATTGCACGCGGCGAGGCCATCTTCAACCATCGTGCGTTCCGCCCGCGCGGTGTGTCCTGCAGCACGTGTCACGACGCGCCCAATGCCGGCAGCAACTCGAGCGGCGTGTTCATGAGCCTCGGCCTGAGCGACGCCGGGTTACGGACCCCCGACATGCCCGTCTACACGCTGCGCTGCGCGAAGGCCGGCGGCGTGCTGCGGACGACGGATCCGGGCCGCGCGCTCGTCACCGGCCGGTGTGAGGACGTCGGCAAGTTCAAGGTCCCGACGCTGCGCGCCCTGGCCGCTCGGGCGCCGTACTTCCACAACGGCTCGGCGGCCACGCTCGAAGACGTGGTGGAGTTCTACGACCGGCGGTTCTCGATCGGGTTCACGGCGGCGGAGCGAGCCGACCTGATCGCCTTCCTGCGCGCGCTCTGACTCACCCGGAGGCCGCGCGCCTCCCCGCCCGGCGGGATCCTCAGAATCGGCGGATCGGATCACGCCGCACGGCCTTCTTGCCCCAGCAATCGGCGTGCACGACCTCACCGTGGTCGACAGTCACCGCATGTTTCGGCTCGATGGTCTTGAGGCACACGGGGCAGACGGGATCGTCTTCCCGGCGGAGCGACGCCGGGGCGGTGCGAGTCACCACATCGGCGTCCTCGTGGGTCTTGACCAGGGCGAACGTCTGGGTGAATTCCGCACACCGGAGACACTGATCGTGATCGATCCTCACGGCGACCGACTGGCGAAGCCGGTTGAGCACGACGGTCACCCGGGCGACCGGCATCCGGACGTGATGCGACAGGCACGGTTCGCACAGCGGTCCGTACTCCTTGAGCAGCTCGATCAGGATCCGGCCGACGCTGGTCACTCAGGCTTTTTCCTGCTCTTGGGGCGACGGTCGTCCTGGAGCGCGCGCTCCCAGAGATATTCTCGTTCGCCCATGTGCTTGGCGACCCAGCGGCCGAGCACGAAGAAGGTGTCGCTCAGCCGGTTGACGTAGCGCAGCGGCCACTCTCCGAGCGGCTCCACCCGCGATAGCTCGAGGATCCGCCGCTCGGCTCGGCGGCAGACGGTTCGAGCCTGGTGCAGAAAGGCGTTGATGCGCCCACCTCCGGGCAGCGTGAACGAGCGGAGCGGCTCGAGGTCCTGCTGGCAGTGATCCATCAGACGCTCGAGGGCCGTGACCTCGGTCTCACCGAGCTTGAACATGCCTTCGTACTCGGCGCCCGGCGGCGTGGCCAGCTCGCTGCCGAGATCGAACAGCTCGTTCTGGATCTTGCGGAGGACTTCGTCGAGCCAGCGATGGTGTTCGCCCTGGTCGAGGCGCTCCTCGTTGAACGTCCGGACGAGCCCGACGATCGCATTCAGCTCGTCGACGGTCCCGTACGCCTCGATGCGTGGAGAGTCCTTCGGCACACGCCGGCCGCCGACGAGGCCGGTGTCGCCCTTGTCACCCAGACGGGTGTAGACGCGCGTGATGCTGATGGTCATGGCCGCCTCCGTGGTGCGCCGACGCCGGTATTCTACTCGACCCGACGACGACGCACCCCGGACGCGCGAGCGTTACTGCGGTTTGACGAGGAAGTGAGCGCGGCGGTTCTTGGCCCAGCAGGCTTCGTCGTGATCGGTGCAGACCGGCCGCTCCTCACCGTAGGAGATGATGCTCACGCGGTTCTGCGCCACACCCTGGCTGACGAGATAATTCATCGTCGCCTTGGCTCGGCGCTCGCCGAGCGCCAGGTTGTACTCGTTGGTGCCTCGCTCGTCGCAGTGGCCCTCGATGAGCACCAGCATCGTGCTGTTGCTCTTCAGCCACGCCGCGTTGGCGTCGAGCATCTTCGTATCGCTCGGCCGGATGTCGTACTTGTCGAAGTCGAAGTGGACGTCCTTCAGCTCGGTGGTCGTCCGGAAGGTGCCGGGCTGCGGGCGGGCCGTCGACGACACGGCCCGGTTGACGGCGCTGCTCCCGCTCGGGCTGCTGGTATTGCTCACGCTTCCACCGCCGGGAGCGCTTCCGGTTCCACTGCTGAAGCTGGCGGCGCCACCCGGCGCCGGCGCCGACGCCATCGACGTCGCCGGCCGCTTCGCGCAGCCGGCGGCGATCAGCATCAGGAGCATCGCGGGCACTACCATGAATCGCGTTGTCATTGCGTTCCTCCGCCTCCAGTTCGTGCTGTCCGTTGCTCTCGACGGGCCCGGGCCCGTCCCGGCATCAATCGCCGAAGGACTTGCACCAGCTCCGGGCCCTCGGTCCTCAGCTCCTCCATCGAATACAGCGCGAGCTTCCGCAACACCGCTTCGCCGGCCGGGCGTAACGTCACCGAGACTTCCCGCCGGTCGATGCTGTCGCGCCGGCGCGCGACCATGTCTCGCTCGACCAGGCGGTCTACGAGCTCGACGGCGCTGTGGTGGCGAATCTGGAGCCGTTCCGCCAGGGCCCCGACCGTGGTGGGCCCGCGGTCTTCCAAGCCCTTGAGCTGCAGCAGCAGGAGATACTGTTGAGGCTCGATGCCGGCCGCGCGGGCTGCCTCTTCCCGGCGCCGCATGAAGAGCCGGATCTGGTAGCGCAGCTCGGCCAGGGTTTCGTAGTCGACCGGCGACGCCGCGCCCGCCTCCCGTCTCGTGGCCGCCATACGCACACGATTATATCGCCGGGCGATATAACGTGCTGTACTTTTTTCAGGCGGCACTTTTTTCACCCGGCCCACTGTCTCGAATGGTTGTCCTGCCCGGCTTGAACGGTCGTCACGCCTAGAGGATGATCGCTCCGTGATCGCGCGGGCCCGGGCGGTGCTGGCCGCCGCCTCCACCATCCACTTCGTCCACGACGGCTTCTCGGACATCCTCTACGTCTTCCTGCCGCTGTGGGCGAGCGAGTTCGGGCTGAGCCTCGCCCAGGTCGGCGTGATCCGGACCACGTACACGGGTGGCATGGCGCTCTTTCAGATACCGGCCGGCTTCCTCGCCGAGCGGTGGGGCGAGCGCCGGTTGCTGGTGGCCGGCACGGCCGTCACCGCGCTCGGATTCGTCGCGGCGGGGTGGGCCGGCGGCTTCCTCCCCCTGCTCGGAATCCTGCTCGCCGCCGGCCTCGGCTCGGGCGTGCAACACCCGCTGTCGTCGTCGCTGATCTCGAAAGCCTACGAGGGCGGCGGCCGCCGGGCCGCGCTCGGCACGTACAACTTCTCGGGCGACGTCGGGAAGGCCGCAGTCTCGGCCGTCGTCGCCTTCGCGGCGGCGGCGGTCGGCTGGCGGGTGGCCGGCGCCACCTACGGCGTGCTCGGGCTCCTGGTGGCGGGCGCCCTGCTCATCGTCCTCGTTCGACTCGACGCGGGCAGCGCGACACTGGAGGAAGCTGCCCAGGGCGATCGCGTCACCGGCTGGGGCATTCGCGATCCGCGCGGCTTCGGCGCCCTCGCGGCGATCGGCATGATCGACAACTCGACTCGAACCGGCTTCATCACGTTCCTGCCCTTCGCGCTCATCGCCAAGGGCTCGACGGTCGCGGGAATCGGCACCGCACTGGGACTGTTGTTCGTGGGTGGCGCTGCCGGGAAGTTCCTCTGCGGCCTCGTCGCCGACCGCGTCGGCGTGATTCGAACCGTGATCCTCACCGAGGCCGCGACGGCGCTGGGGATCGTCGTCATCATCGCCGCGCCGCTCCCGGTGGCGCTGGTGGCCCTGCTCCCGATGGGCGTGGCGCTCAACGGGACGTCGTCGGTGCTCTACGGCACCGTCGCCGATCTCGTACTGGCCGAGCGCCGATCGCGTGCCTACGGCCTCTACTACACCCTCAGCGTGGGCGCTTCGGCGCTGGCACCGACGATCTACGGCCTCGTCGGTGACATGATCGGGGTCTCGGCCACGCTCGGGATCGTCAGCACGGTCGTGCTCGTCACGATCCCGCTCTGCCTCGTGCTCCGCCCCGCCGTCAGCGCTCCCGCCGGCGCGTGACCGGACCCGCTCGCACCTAACCCTTCAGCGCTCCGGCCGACAGGCCGCGGATGAGGTGGCGCTGGAGGTAGGTGAAGAGGATCGCCACGGGCACGGTCGAGATCATCACGCCCGCCGACAGCTGGCCCCACTGGATCTCGTACTGGCCGACCATGAAGAGCAGCCCGGCGGAGAGCGTCCGCATCTCGGTCTGGCTCGTGAAGGTGATGGCGAAGAGCAGCTCGCTCCACGACGTCACGAACGCGAAGATCGCGGTGGCCGCGATGCCGGGTGCGGCCAGAGGCAGCACCACGCGGAGGAGTGCGGCGAACCGCCCGCAGCCGTCGATGAGCGCGCTCTCCTCCAGCTCGCGCGGGATGGAATCGAAGTAGCCGACCAGCATCCAGACCGTGAACGGGACCGTGAAGGAAAAGTTCGAATAGATGAGCGCCTGGTAGGTGTCGATCAGCCCGAGCGCGTACCACTGGGAGAGCAAGGGCGCGATGAGCAGCACGGCCGGAAACATCTGGGTGGCCAGGAACACGAGCAGGATCACCTGGCGACCACCGAAGCGGAAGCGCGCCAGGGCGTAACCGGCCAGGATGGAGATCGCGGTGGTGGCGACCATCGTCACCGACGACACCCACAGGCTGTTGGCGAAGAACCGGCTGAACGGCGTGAGCTTCGACGTCCACGCGTCGACGTAGTTGGTCACGGTGGCCGTGCGCGGCAGGTACTGGAGCGGCGTGGCGTAGAGCTCGGTGCGCGTCTTGAGCGAAGTCAGGAAGACCCACACGAACGGCGCCAGCGCAAAGGCGGTGAGCAGCGCCAGCCCCAGCCACAGCACGGGGCCGCCAAGGACGCGCTCGGCCAGGCTGCCACGCCCGCGGCTCACGTCGCGCTCTCGATCCCGCGCGTCACCCGCAAATAGAGCGTGGTGAACACCATCATGATCACCAGCAGCACGACCGACAGCGTGGCCGCGTAGCCGAAGTCGAGGTTCGAGTACGCCATCAGCAGCGTGTAGGTCGACGTGATCTGGGTGGCGTTGGCCGGCCCACCGCTCGTCATCACGAAGATCAGGTCGGCGTAGTTGAAGGTCCAGATGATCCGCGTGGCCGTCGCCACCACGATGATGGGGCGCACGAGCGGCAACGTGATGTGCCAGAAGCGCTCGGTCACGCTGGCGCCGTCGACGCGCGCGGCCTCGTAGAGCTCGTCGGGAATCGCCTGGAGCCCGGCCAGCAGCATGATCGCGAAGAACGGCACGCCTCGCCACACGTTGGTGGTGACGACCGCAGCCATGGCCAGCGCGGGATCGGACAGCCACGCCACGCGATCGCTGAGCCAACCCAGCCGCAGCAGGAGATCGTTGATGACGCCGTAGTTCGGCTGGTAGAGCCACTCCCAGACTAGCGCGACCACCACACCCGGCACGATCCACGGCAGCAAGGTGACCGTCCGGACGAACGCGCGGCCGCGAAAACTCTGGTGGAGCAGCAACGCCGCCGCGAAGCCGCCGAGGAACTGGAAGATGACCGAGCCGAACACCCACACCATGGAGTTCCACAGCGTGAGCCAGAACGTCTCGTCGTGCAGCAGTCGCGCGTAGTTGCCGAGCCCGATGAACCGGTACTCGTGCGGCTTGATCAGCACGTGGTTGTACAGGCTCATGTGCATGGCCTTCAGGATGGGAAACACGATCGTGCCGCCGAGGCAGATGGCAACGGGAAGCAGGTAGAGGTACCCGGTCACCAGCTCCCGCGCCCGCCGCGAGAGCAGCGGGCGCGGAAGCGCAACGGCGACGGTCGCCGGCGACGATGCCATCAGCCCATGTTCTTGGTGAGCATGTCGGCAAACTTTTCGAGGAACTCCCGAGCGGTCAGCTTACCGACCAGCGCTTGCTGGAACAGAGGCACGCCTTCGGAATCGAGCTTGCCGCCCCATCCTGCATATGCCAGATACGGACTGACGATCGAGAACGGGAACGACTTGATGAAGCCCTGGTAGGCGGGATCCTTCGCGAACTCCGGCCGCTCGGCGAGCGTCTTGCGCGCGGGCAGCAGCCCGAGCGTCTTGCAGTACATGAACTTGGGCTCGTCGTCCATGAGCCAGCTCATGAAGCGCCAGGCGCCCTCACGGTTCTTGGCGTTCTTGAACCCGGTCAGCGTCTCCGAGAAGTAGAACGATACCCGCTTCTTGGCCGGGCCGACCGGCAGCGGCACGGTGGCGAAGTTCTTCACGCCCACGAAGTCCTTCTGTTCCTCGGACGAACCGGAGTTGTGGATGTACATGTTGGTGACGCCGCGCCCGAAGCCTTCCACGATGCCCCGCCACCCGTCGGTGGGCACGCTGGGCGGGCAGACCTTGTACTTGCGGAACAGATCGATGTACCAGTCGAGGCCCTCGGCCGCCTCCTTGGAGTTGATCGCGACCTTTCCGTCCTTCAGGACCTGGGCACCGTTGGCGTACATGAACTCGGTGGCGTAGAGCACGGCCCACGTGCCCTGGCCGCGCATGCCGAAGCCGTACTGGTTACGATCGCCTTTCGTGAACGTCCTGGCCGTGGCGAGGAATTCGTCCCAGGTCCAATCGTCCCTGGGCGGCTTGACGCCGTACTCCGTCGCCCGGTCGGTGCGCCAGTACACGCCGTCGTTGGTGACGACCCAGGGGAACGACAGGATCTTGCCCTTGACCGTCACCGTCTGCCAGGCGATCGGCGTCACGTCGCTGTAGTACTTCCAGTCCTTCACCCGAGCGGTCAAATCGTCGACGGCGCCCATTCCCTCGAACTCACCCACCCAGTTGTCCCAGACCTGGCAGCAATCCGGCGGGTTGTTGGCGGCGATGCCGGTGATGAGCTTCTGCCGAGCTTGCGCCTGCGGCACGAACTCCACCTTCACCTCGAAGTCCTTCTGGGACTGATTGAAGCGCTGGGCCAGCGATTCCACGAGCGCGGTGCGCTTCGGCTCGGGGACGCTGAACTGGAAGCGGACGGGCGTGGCGCCCCACGCGCGTCGTGGCGAGACGAGCGGCTCCTCCCACCACGCGAGGTCGGCGGCGGCCAGGGCACCCGAGGCCGCCATGGTCTTGAGGAGTTGGCGACGGGTCAGGATCCATCGGGTATCCATCTCGGATGCCTCCTTTTCGCTCCTCATGGAATCCGCGAGTGGGCACGCGTCATGATATCCGCGAGCGGCTGGCGAGCGTGTAGCACGCGGCTCGAAGCAGTGTCAAGACGACGGATGGCTCAGGTCAGATAGAACGGCCTGATGGCGGCGCCGCTCAGAGGAAAGCGCCGCACGACCTCGAGATCGGGGTCGGCCCCGAGTCCCGGAGCCTGGGAGGGGTGAACGAATCCACGGTCGCAGCGGATTGGCGCGGTGAGCAGCGGCGCTTGGAGGGAGCCGGGCGGCATCTCGATGTATGCCACGCCTGGTGTGGCCGCGCAGAGATGGACCGTCGCCGCCAGGCCCGGTCCGAAGTAGAACGAGTGGGGCTGGAAGGTGACGTTCGCGGCCGCGGCCAGCACGGCGATCTTGCGCATCTCGCCCAGCCCTCCGACCTTCGTGACGCTCGGCTGCACGATGTCCGCGCCGCCGGCGGCGATCAGCTCGCGCGCGCCGAACATCGTGGCGTCGTTCTCACCGGATGCGATGGGGATGCGCAGAGCCCGACGCACTCTGGCGAGGCCGGCGTAGTCCTCCGGCGGCCAGACCGGCTCCTCGAGCCAGCGCAGGTCATAGCGCTCCAGCAATCGTCCGATCCTGATCGCCTCTTCGACGGACCACGGGCAGTTCGTGTCGAGCATGAGATCGACACCATCGCCGACGGCCTCGCGAGCGGCGGCGACGGACTCGACGTCCACCTGGTGGAGCTTGATCGCCGTGTAGCCCTGGCCGACCATCGCCCGGCACGTGCGGCCGACGTCCGAGGCGGTGTCGTAGCGCAGCAGGCTTGCGTAGGCCCGCACGCGAGGCTGGCTGAGGCCACCGAGCAGGCGATGGACGGGCACGCGCTGGGACTTGCCGGCAAGATCCCACAAGGCGAGCTCGACGCCGCTCACCGCGCACATGGCGAGGCCACGCCGTCCCCAGATCATCAACGCCCGGTGCATCACCTGCGTCAAGCGCTCGATCTCGGTCGGATCCTGGCCGACGACGAGCGGCGCGAGGGCATCGTCGACCACGTTGCAGACGGCCAGGGGTGCGCCGTAGGCGAAGCATTCGCCCCAACCGATGAGATCCGAGTCCGTCGTCACGCGGACGAGGATCTGCTTGCCGATGCCGGCCGCCCACGACGACTCCGGTGTGGACGGCGCCAGCGGAATGGCGAGCGGAACTGCGCCGACGCCGGTGATCTTCATCGCGTGATCTTCATCGAATACCGCCCGTGCTACAGATCCCCGAGGCCGTATTCCTGCCAGCGTTCGCGCACCCGCGCTTCGTCCTCGGGCGCCGGCCGCACCGTCGGCGGAAAGCGCTCGTTGTCCCACTCCGGCCGCCTGGCCATCCGCCACGAGCGCGTGGCGTCGATCAGCACGCGGTTCCAGAGCCCGGTGCCGAGCTGCGCGACGTCACGGTCCTCGAGCGGCGTCGAGGGATCGATCGGCGAGCCGAAGCTGCCCGGGAAGATCACGATGCCGCCTTCACCGGCGTTCACGCGATGGGCGAAGGCCCAGTCGACCTGCTCGTACGACGACGCGTCGATGTCGTCCTCGACCACCACGACGTGCTTATAGCGATACTGCGCGGCGCTGGCGCCCCACAGCGCGGCCGCGATCTGCTTGGGCTGACCCTGGTAGTGCTTGGTGATCTGCACGTGGATGTTCACGCCGTTGGTGATGGGCGGCACCCACACGTCTCGAATGCCGGGGATACCGGCTCCGTTGAGGATGTTCCAGGCGATGGCAGCGCGCTGCGTCGAGGACATCACGCTGTTCTCGCTGTAGGAGCCGGGCAGTGTCCCCTCCAGGCAGCCCTGGAAGATCGGGTCGGTGCGATGCGTGATGCACGTGATCTGCATCGTCGGCCGTCGCGTCGGCACGTCCGAGACGTACCCGGTGAACTCGCCGAACGGGCCTTCGATCTCCCACGTCGCCGGATCGTCGTGGATCAGGCCCTCGATCACGATCTCGGCGGTCGCCGGCACTTCGAGGTCCACGGTCTCGCAGCGCACGAGCTCGGCCGGCTCGCCACGGTAGGCGCCCATCACGTCCCACTCGGAGACTCCGGCCGGGATCGGCGATCCGGCCAGGAACGGCATGATGGGGTCCCAGCCGATGACACAGGCGACGGGCATGGGCTGGCCACGCTCCGAGTACTTGACGAAGTGCTGGCCCCAGTGCTGGCCGCCCTTGATCAGCAACATCGGCGTCGTGTCC
>Ga0137378_10005263_pt1 | contig 11219 bp, 8 predicted proteins | sample SagtaG_21_FD_104813 | JGI IMG/M metagenome (GOLD analysis project Ga0137378, IMG submission 104813) | Vadose zone soil microbial communities from Sagehorn Ranch, Mendocino, California, USA - Sage2_L_60_16 metaG | ecosystem: Environmental > Terrestrial > Soil > Vadose zone | place: USA... | reverse complement strand
TTACCGGCCGCGAGATAGGTCGTCAAAAGCGACAGCACTTCGGCTGAGTAATAGTAAAGAGCGATCGCCGCCAGCGTGCTCCTCGGTTTCTCAGGCTTTTCTTCAAAGCGGATGATTGTTCCCTCTGCGTCGATATCGATGTTGCCATATTTTTTGATCGCCTCCGTATCGCCGACGTCATAAACCGCGACCGTCACCTCTGTCTTTTTGGCGTACTCGACGAAATCGCGTAGCGATTCGGTAAACAAGTTGTCCCCGGCAACAATCAGCAAATTGTCACCGGTTAGATTTTCTCTGGTAACAGCAAAATTGATATCCCCGATCGCGCCCAGTTTATCTTCGTCACTCGTCGAGCCGTCGTTGATGATTTTGAATTTGCATTTGGGATGGCGCTCTTGATAACGCTCAGCCCAGGCTTGGAAGTCGGACGCGAACTTCTCATTCGTCACGATGTAAATCGTTTCCATATCCGGAACGGCGATGAGATTGTCTACAGTCCATTCAATAATCGGTTTGCCCCCGACTTCGAGTAGCGGCTTTGCCCTGTTGAGAGTGAGAGGATAAAGGCGTGTTGCGTAGCCTGCTGCGAGAATAATGGCGTTCATAAAAATAAAAGTGCGCCCAGCGAGGCACCGGCGGTCGGCTTCCTACTTACTTTGATTTGGCGCTACCGCTCAGAATTGCCCATTGCAGCTGTTGCTGGATGGCCGCGATGCGGTGCGAATCGGTGATCTTGGCGTGGGCGGACCGATCCATGATATAGAAAGTATCGATGGCTGCACCGTCCTGCGTATTGATCCGTGAAAGTGCGATCAACACGTTCTCGCGATCCAGACAGCTTAAGATGTCATATAGCAAGCCAAGCCGGTCGGGCGCCTGGATTTCAATCAGCGTGTAAGTGGGGTGCGTTTTATTGTCGATGGCGATGCGTGTCGGAAATTCGATCGCTGGTGCGAAACGGCGACGGCTTTGGCGCATGGCGCGCTCGATCAGTGGAAGGAAATCGAATTTTTCGTCCTCGAGCGCGCGGCGCAAAGTTTGTTCGACCGTTTCAAAATGACCGGGGTCGGTGACAGCGCATCCCTTAGTATCGCACACACGAAAAACGCTAAGCACAATGTAGTCTGCCCGGGAAAAAATATCTGCGCTTAGAATGTTGATCGGCACGACAGAAAACGAGCCGGCAATTTTGGCCAGCAACTGCTGGCGTTCCCAGGTCCAAAAACTGACGACACTGTGACCCTCGTCGGGGAGAGATTTCCATCGCATAGCTGGTGCCAGCGGATACTCTCCAGGGCTGGACACGTTCTGCAGAAAGCTGCGCAACAGCCTTAGATGTTCGATGATTTCGGGCACCTCGCTGGCGCGAAAATAATTGTCTGGCATTAACTCAAAATGCGCATCGATTTCATCAGCGTAATCTGGTGAGAGATTTGCTGCCACTGAGGCTCGCAGGCTCTCGCGCTCGATCGTGGTTTGTTCGTAATAAGATTGGCGGTCGGCCAGGTAACGGGAGGTTCTGTCGAACAATTGCCAAACAAGCGACTCTTTCCAATCGGACCATGCCTCTGCGCTCGTGCCTTGGCCGTCGGCCAAAGTAAGCAGCATCAGTGCGTCGAGGTTCTTCTGATTTCTGACGATGTCGGCGAATTCCACCACGGTGGCGGGATCATCAAGATTTCGCTGTTGCGCCATTCGGGAGAGGGTGAGGTGGTGATCGACCAGCAAGATCAGTGATTTGCGCTGCTGAGATGACAACTGCAGGCGAGTGGCAACGCGCTGAGCGAACAGCGCGCTCGCTTCCGAATGCGGCCGTGCGCCGACGGCCTTCCCGGTGTCGTGCAAAAGCAGAGCCAGATACAAGACAAAGGGGTCTTCGATTCGTTTAAAGATTTCGCGATAGGCGGTGAGCTTCGGATCATCGATCTGGGTCAGCGCATCGAGTTTGTCGATGCAGACCAGCGTATGTTCGTCGGCGGTATAACGATGGAGAAACTCATGCTGCACTAGACAGGTGAGCTGGCCAAACTCCGGTATATATCGGCCCAGGAAATCGACGCGGTGCATCATTCGCAGAATGCGCCCCACTTCTCCTTTCCCCGACAGGATCATTTTAAAAATCTCGCGGGGCCCGCGTGCATATTGATACGTGCGCGTGACATAATGGAGGCTCCGGCTGAGCAGATCTGCCAGTTCCGGACTCAATTCCAGACCGTGTTCCTGCGCCAGTTGGAACGCACGAATCATTTGCTCGGGATCCCTGCGAAAAAGGTCGCGTCGAATCGGATACAGTTGTTTCTGGCGAATGAAAAATGAATCGCCGATCGCGGTCTTATCCGATCGGATCAACGGAAGAAAACTGAAAAGCGAACGTGTCTTGTTTGTGGCATATCCGCTGACAAATTGCGCCGTGATTCGTTCGCTGACGCGAAAGATGTTTCGAGTGTGCTCGTAATAATCGCGCATGAGCGCTTCGCTGCGGAGCTGGCCATTGCCAGGAGAATAATGGAGCCGCTTCGCGATTTCCTCCTGGAGGTTGGTGTGCAGAATGTCAGTGGCGCGCCCCGTTGCATAGTGCAAATCCGTGCGCAAGCGCAGGAGAAAATCGTAAGCTCTCTCGATCCGTCGCTGGTCGGTCTCGCTCAACCAATCTTTACCCACAAGCTGATTGGTGCTCAACGCGCCCTCTTTGAAATACGTCATCCAGAGAAGATTTTGATAATCGCGAAGCCCGCCACAGCCGCTCTTTACGTGTGGTTCCTGCAAATAGACGCTTTCGCCGAATTTCTTGTGGCGCGCGACCTGATCTTGCATGCGCATTTCCACGTATTCTCGCTCATGTCCTTCCACGCACTTGGAACGGAAGTGCTCGCGGAATTGCTCCGCCAGTTCTGCGTCGCCGGCTAGAAATCGCGACTCAAGCATGGCGGTTTTCGTGAGCATATCGCGATTGGCCTGCGCAATCGCTTCTTTGATCGAGCGAGTGGAATGTCCAACTTTGAAACCGCTATCCCAAAGCAGATAAAGCACCTGCTGCACCATCTCCTCGAGATGTGGTGAAATTTTTCTCGTGCCCTCGCCGTGCAAAAGCATGACGTCTATGTCGCTAAATGGATTGAGCTCGCCGCGCCCATATCCGCCCAGAGCAACGAGAGCGAGCGGGGTACGGGAGGCTCCCCGGCGAGTAGCAGTGGCCGCCGCCCCAAAGACGTATTGCAGCAAAACATCGATAAGCTCCGCCCGTCGCGCGCAAATCTCGCGGCCGCCTCCTCCCGCCTGGTGTTTCAAGCGTAACCGATGTTCTTCGACTTTGAGAAATTTTTTGTAAAGCGGCAGGACCTCGGTGGGACGCGTTCCTCCTGTAGCAGCGAGCCGATTCGCTGCGTGCGCCAGAACTTGCTCAAGATGCCGGGACATCAAATTTTAGATTTTCGATTGGCGGTTTTCGATTTGGCTACCCCAATCGGAATCTAAAACTTAACGCTGAAAGTCAAAAAAGCCCACCCGCAGCGGCAGCGCAAACAATCTATCAAATCTCGATAGCGTAGCGCTTCATTTTGTTGTAGAGCGTAGGGCGCTGGATACCGAGAAGTTCCGCCGCCTTCTTTTTGTTACCGTGGCACTCGGCCAGTGCTTGAAGGATTGTGTTCCGCTCGACGTCGTCGAGACTTTGCACACCAGTTCGCGCCGGAGCGCCACGTCCCGTCTGTTGCAGCGCTGTGGGCAACTGGATTTCGGCGGGCAATTCTTTTACCCCGATGAGGCCCTGCCGCGCCAGCACGACCGCATATTCGATCGCGTTTTGTAGTTCTCGGACATTTCCCGGCCACGCGTAATCCAGCAGTTTCTGGAAGGCCTCTGGCGCGATGTCCGGTTCAGGCTTGCCGAGTTGCTGAGAAAACTGCCTGAGAAACAAAGCGATGAGAGGAGGAATGTCTTCCTTACGCTCGCGGAGTGGAGGCATCTCGATTTGAAATGTGTTGAGCCGGTAGTACAAATCTGACCTCAGTCGGTTCTCCGAGAGCGCCTGCGCGATTGGCCGATTCGTGGAAGCAATCACACGAAAGTCTGCTTTCAGAATCTCTGTACTGCCAAGATGCCGATACTCATGCTCCTGCAACACACGCAAAAGACGCGTCTGTAGATCCGCTGGCATATCCGATATTTCGTCGAGGAAAAGCGTGCCGCCGTCCGCCGCCGCGATCATTCCGGCAAAATCGTTCACCGCTCCGGTGAACGCTCCCTTCACATAACCAAAAAGTTCGCCTTCGATCATTGTTTGCGGAAATGCGGCGCAATTCAGTTTTACCATTGGCTTTTTCGCGCGCCGGCTGCGAGCATGAATCATGTTCGCGATCACCTCCTTGCCGACGCCGCTTTCGCCGACAACGAGCACGTTCGCATCCGATGGCGCCATGGCATCGATCAATTCCTCGATCTCCCGCATCGGTTTGCTTTTAAAAATGGGCGTGGGCTGTGCCCGGGCGATTTCCAAGCGCTTTTCGAGTTGCTCTGTTTTCTCGCGAAGTTGTGCTGCTTCGCGCAGAAGGAACTGCTTTTCTAACGCTTTCTCGATCAAACTAAGCAATTCTTCGGGCGCGTATGGTTTGCTGATGAAATGATAGGCGCCGCGCTTCATCGACTCGATCGCGTTGTGCAATGAATCGTGTGCGGTCAAAATAATGACCGGCAGATCCGGGAGCTCAGTCTTGATCCGGTCGAGCGTTTCCAATCCGTCCCCGTCGGGTAACTGCAGGTCGAGCAAAACGAGCGCGTGCGATTTGGTTTTCAGCAATTTCAATCCCTGCGAAGCGTTGGGCGCAGTATCGACCTGGTACCCATGTCGCCGCAGAAGGGCCTCGAGCGTCATAAGAATCGGCCGCTCGTCATCAATGATCAGGACGCGATGGTTCTCGGTTTTCATTTCAGGACTTGGCGCTGTTCGTAATACGCATCACCCACCGGCTCCAGTTGCCCAAAAAGGCGAGCGTGATACCGCGTCTCAAGCGCTTTCATTCGACCCTTCTGAGGCCGACAGGATGAGGGTCGTGATAAGCGTCGAGGCGTTTGGATCGTATTGAGCATGTATTTCGCCACCGTTGGCTTCCACGATAACCCGGACACGATTCAGGCCAAGACCATAATGACCGCGGTTGATGTTCCGGAGCGGTTCGCGGCCCCAATTTTCGGTTGATCCTTCAAATCGCACTTTGGGTTCATGAAGCGTAAACATGAATCGGTTTTTATCTATCTTCGCCGTGAGAACAAGTGCACTTTCACCGCGCTCATGCTGAAAAGCATTCTCAAAAAGCTCGATGAAGGCCTGCTGCAAAAGTTCAGGATCGACATTCAACACCACGTTGCCCGGCTGAACATCCCAGACGATTTGGTCGCTCTTCTGTGGATGCTCGCGGCCGATTCTTTTGCGCAGATCCTCGACAAAATCAGCCGCCCGGTACGAAATGAGATTGGCTTTTACTTTGCTCAATTCCCTCGACAGCTTTTGCAAAGTCGAGCTCAGTCCCGAAATCATTTCGCGCAGGCGTTTGATCTCGCCCTTGAGCACCGCATTCTCCGCCAACTCACCGATGTAGGTCGACTGCAGCTCAATGGCATTTAAATTGTTACGCAGGTCGTGGCTGAGCTGCCGGATAAAACGAACAGCGTCGCTCCACGGGACGCTGATCTCCCGGCCCTTCCGAGACTCTTGTGCCATATCAGAGGGTACTGTGACGTAACACGTAGCGCTTTACAATGCGTCCAAGGAGCGACGGCTTTCCAGCCGTCACGTATTAATGCGCCCGGCTGGGAAGCCGTCGTTCCCTGTTAGCCGAGCGAAAACCTGTCATCGACCGTTTCTTGGCCCGACGTGACACGGACATGTGGATCATTGCTCGCTAGGTGTCGCAGCACATGAAAAACATCTTCGGGGTCTGCATCGATGGAACGTGCAATCTCTTCCGCGGTCTTTCCACTTCCGGCTGCGAGCTTCTCGCGCACTTGCTTTTGGAGTTGTAGCAATTTGGTCGCCGCCTTTTTTCCGGCCTCAACGCCGGGCTGATCATAGGCATTAATATCGACCAGCGATGCATAGAAACCGACGGCGCGCTCATAAAGCGCGATTAGCACGCCGATGTTGAACGGGTCCACTCTGGGAATACTTAGAGTGACCGATTCGCGGCCGCTTTCATACAGGGCACTTCGCGTTCCACGCAAGAATCCGTGAAGATAATCGCCGCTGGTAATTCCGTCTTCGACCTCGATCGCCGGGCTGCGCCGGTCCTCGTCAACTTCGATGAAAGTTACGAAGAAATTCAACACGCCGTCGCGCAATTGCTGGACATAAGCGTGTTGATCTGTGGAGCCCTTATTGCCGTAAACCGCAATTCCCTGATGCACCATGTTTCCACCGAGGTCCTTTTCTTTTCCCAGCGACTCCATCACCAGTTGTTGCAAATACTTGCTGAACAATGCTAGCCGATCTTTGTACGGAAGGATCACCATGTCCTTTTTGCCTCTGCCGTTACCAGCGTAATACCACATTGACGCCAGAAGCATCGCCGCGTTTTGCGTTACGTCCGGTATGCGGGTCCGCTCATCCATCGCCGCTGCGCCCGCGAGAAAATTGTCGATGTCAAAACCTTCCAGCGCCATGGGAATAAGCCCCACCGCGCTCATCACCGACGTGCGCCCACCAATCCAATCGTACATTGGAAACCGAGCGAGCCATTTGTTCTTCTCGGCATATTTATCTAGGTCGCTGCCAATTTCAGTCACCGCGACCGCGTGGTTCCCAAATTGAAGTCCCTTCGTTGCGAATTTTGCTTCAGCTTCGAGCATTCCATTGCGTGTTTCCCTTGTCCCGCCGGATTTGGAAACGACGATTACGAGCGTCTGCGAAAGGTTATTGTTCGCCGCGGCGATTCCGTCCCGCCGTACGGCGGACGGATCGATCTTGTCGAAGACGCGATCGAAACCGTCTGGGTCAGTGTTATCAAAAAAGTAGATGTCCATCAGATCGCGCGATGATCCGAGAGCGTCGGCCACGAATTGCGGTCCGAGCGCCGAGCCGCCGATGCCTATGAGCAAAATATGTTCAAAGCGTTTTCCGTTTCCGGCCGTGATTTTTCCGGAGTGAACGTCCGCCGCGAATCTTTTGACGCGCTTGATGGTTTCTTCAATCTCCGTGCGGATCTCCGCGGTGGGTGCAAGCGCCGGGTTCCGGAGCCAGTAATGGCCGACCATCCGCTTCTCATCCGGATTGGCGATTGCCCCCGACTCCAGCTCGCGCATCGCCGCGAATGCTTTCTCAGTAAGCGGCTGCATTTTCTCGAAGAAATCATCCGGGAACCTCATCCGGCTGATGTCGATGGAAAAAGCGAGATCGCCGTAGTACAAGAAATATTGCTGGAAACGCTGCCAGAGGGAGGAGGAAGCCATTGTGCCAATGATGCGAAGACCGCCCAATATTAAACGATAAATGGACGCTCTTTTGCAATATCGGTTCTAGAATCTGTAAATCTAAACAAAACGTGAAGCCCGTTGCACAGCCCCTTTGGTTTGCGTCTCGGGTGGCGCTTCGCTTGGCGTCGGCCGATCCATTCTCTTGGAAATACGCAGTGTAGATCAACTATTCTTCCCGAGATTTGCACATTCTCTCATTGCAGGCTTTAATCGCGGCCATAACTTCGCCGTATGATTATTCGCAGTCACGCGAACACAGGCATGCTGCATTTGTTTTCTGCACTCGTCGCCTGCGGCCTTGTGGCGGCCATTTTGTTCGTTGGCCGAACGATCGCCATTCATGTCGAGCAAAGTACGCTTCCTTCAACAGCTCCCGAGCTATTTTCGCTAAAGAATCAGGGCCTTGCCTTCCAACGTGCCGCGGCTCGTGCACAGGACGTGTTACCGCTTTATGGTAGCTCAGAATTGGTCATTCCTCCAGTTCCAGAAAAGGCGAGTAGGTTCTTTCGCACTGCACCAACGGGTTTCCAAGTTTCGCCCGTGGGCAAGCTAGGTGCGACCTCGTTGACGATTTTGCAAAAATTCGGCGCCCTCAGTTCGGATCTACGCGGCAAAAACGTCGTCATCTCACTTTCGCCTGAATGGTTTTTGGTTCAAGTCACTAGGTGGGACTGGTATAAAGGGAACTTTTCGCTGCTCGCAGCCAGCGAAATGACGTTTGGTAGCGCTCTGGATTTCCAGCTGAAGCGAGACATCGCTTTACGCATGCTGCAATGTCCAAGCACGCTGGAAAAAAGCCCGTTACTCGAATTCGCGTTGAGGCGGCTCGCTTCCGGGTCATGGCTCGACCGAGTCTTTTTCTGCGCACTTTGGCCGATCGGGAAAACGCAGATTGCCTTACTGGAGTTGCAGGATCATTTTGCCGCGCTGAGTTACATTCTGCATGATACCAAACCAACTCCGCGGCGCCACCTAGAAATGATTAACTGGTCGGAACTCGTTGCACAAACGGAACGCAAAACCGCCGATCAGAACAAAAACGAACAAAAAGCATTGGACCTCGACGAGCAAATAGCCCCTGGTCGTCGGGACGCGGGGTTTCTCAAGCGCATGGACGCGGCACCCGGATGGATAGATTTGGAATTGCTATTGCGTGTGCTGGCGAGGATTCAGGCCCGGCCGCTCCTCCTAAGCATGCCGATCGCCGGGCAGTCTTACGATCAGAGAGGCGTTTCGCGGAAGGCCCGCGAAAGCTATTACAAAAGGATGCGTGCGGTAGCGCAGCGATACCAATCTCCGCTGGTTGAATTTGAAGACCATGACAATGACTCGGCTTTTCTTGACAGCCAGGAAGACCACCTCACTGGAAAAGGCTGGATGTTTTACGATCGTGTTCTAGATGATTTCTTTCACGGGCGTATCCCACCAATCTAACAGAATATATTTAGTCAAACGGCGTCGTTTATGATACTGCGCTACCTTATTAAATGATGACTGCCAGCTTCTCTGACAAAGTATTACAACTTCTGGCTTCCGTTGCGGAGACCGACGAGGTCTTCACCAACCTTGATCTACCTCTTTACGATCGTCAGGTGCTCGACTCAATGAGAACGGTTGAACTGATGGTAACGATCGAGAAGGAACTCGGCATCAAGGTTTCCCCAGCAGAATTCGAGCGTGAAAGCTGGAGAACGCCGCGTGACATCATCGCTGACCTCCAGCGGCGGCTGCACGCGTGACCTGGATCGAGAACCATCCGATGTTGCGGCGATTGCTGCTGATTCTGTATTACTTCGCCGTTATCGCGGGCTTGATACTCATGTATGGCCGTGGTGACTTCTCCACACCGCCCTTTGTTTATCAAGGTTTCTGAATGAATCTGCTCGAACGAATCGATCATTGGGGCACAGTGTCCCCGGACGCGATTGCACATGTTAGCGACGACAGAAGTTTGACCTACGGCGAGCTGTGCAGGCGCTCGGATGCTCTTGCTCTTTATTTAGCAGAGCGTTTCGGCGATGATCGCGGGCCGATCGCAGCGCTCGGGCATCGCGAACCAGAAATGCTAATCGCGTTCCTTGGCTCGGTGAAATCGGGCCGACCTTACGTGCCGATCGACACGGTATTTCCACGGCAGCGCATCGACAAGATCGTGGCAATTTCGCGCGCAGCCTTGATCCTCACGCCGCAAGAGACCGCACAATTCTCCGCCACGGAGGCGCGCGCTCCCGCCAACTGCCTGCAGCGAGACGACCCGTTTTATATCCTTTTCACGAGCGGCAGCACGGGTGAGCCGAAGGGCGTCGTCATTAGCCTCGCTTGTTTGGAACATTTCATCGCTTGGATGCTAGCAGAGCAAAAATTCCTCGAGCAGGGCGAGATATTTTTGAACCAGGCACCATTCTCATTCGATCTCTCGGTGATGGACCTGTATTGTAGCCTTGCTACTGGAGGCACGCTATTCAGCATCAGCCGCGACCTTGTGGCCAAGCCGAAAGCGCTTTATCGCACGCTGGGCAGCTCCAACGTGACCACATGGGTTTCCACGCCGTCCTTTGCACAGATGTGTCTGGTGGAGGAGAAATTTGGAGAGGCAATGCTTCCTCACGTCCGCCGCTTTCTCTTTTGCGGTGAAACGCTCGCGCCGCAGACCGCTGCGCTTCTACTGGAGCGTTTTCCCGGCGCCGAAGTTTGGAACAGTTATGGCCCGACTGAGGCGACCGTCGCCACGACTTCCGTGCGGATAGGTCGTACGATCCTGGAAAAATATTCGCCCTTGCCCGTAGGACGCCCGATGCCTGGGACCGAAGTCTTCGTCATGAATGAAAGGGGTGAAGCTCTGCCGGCAAACAAACGAGGCGAGATCGTCATTGCGGGACCGAATGTCAGTCCCGGCTATCTTGGACGCCCCGATCTCACCGCGGCAGTCTTTTTTCAACATGGCAGTCAGCGCGCTTATCGTACGGGCGATTTGGGACGATTTCATGACAAACTGCTTTTTTTTGAAGGGCGCATCGATGAGCAAATCAAGCTCTATGGCTATCGTATCGAACTCGGTGATATCGAAGCGAATCTCCGGGCACTGTCGCTCGTGAGGGACGCGGTCGTAATTCCAGTAATCAAAAACGGCGCGGCCCAGTCGTTGGCCGCCTTTGTGGTGCTCAGTAAGCGGGGCGAGGAATCGGATTTCGAATTGTCGCATACGCTCCGAAAACAACTCGGCGAGCGATTGCCCAACTACATGTTGCCACGCAAATTTGTTTTTCTGGATGCGTTTCCGATGACGGCGAATGGGAAAGCCGACCGAGCGAGGCTGGCCCAGTCGTTGTGATTCCTTACGCCGATTTCACCTATTTTGGACTGCTGCTTTACGCGGTCGTTCCCACGCTGATCCTCGGCGTTTTTGGCCGCGCCGGCTGGCGCTGGGCGCTCTTCGTGACCGCCGTGGTGCTGATCATACAGTATCAGGGGCTGTTAAACATCCGTTCCGATTTTCCGGTCCGCGAAATCTGGATCGTTATCGGGTTTGCCGCCTGGCAATGGGCAACGGTGCGTGCGTTTGCGAGCGCTGGTGCGCGAGGAGCTTGGCTGTTTTACGCCACGGTCGGGGCAAGCTTGCTTCCACTGGCAGCGACCAAATTTTTGCCGGTCATCTCGCCCGGAAGTCAGTTTGGGTTTCTCGGCATTTCCTACATCACATTTCGCGCGTTGGATATCGTGTTTTGCCTCCGGGACAAGGTCATCTCTGTGCCCGG
>Ga0137378_10005261_pt1 | contig 11221 bp, 11 predicted proteins | sample SagtaG_21_FD_104813 | JGI IMG/M metagenome (GOLD analysis project Ga0137378, IMG submission 104813) | Vadose zone soil microbial communities from Sagehorn Ranch, Mendocino, California, USA - Sage2_L_60_16 metaG | ecosystem: Environmental > Terrestrial > Soil > Vadose zone | place: USA... | reverse complement strand
TCAGGCCGCCTTGAGAAAAGCTTTGAGGCCGACACAAAGTTCCATGTCATGTTCAAAGCGGTACAGTAAGGCGAGTTGATAGACGAAAATGGCCCCTAACGCAAAGCGTTGGGTGGCGATCAGGCCTTTGGTGGGAACTTGTCCATGCCCATCAAAGATGCCTTTGAAATGCTCATTAAAATTTTCCATCGCAATCGAACGGAGTTTGTGAAAGATGCGTCGGACTTCCACGCCCGCATCGGTGTGGGGATAGTGTCCATACTGGGTCGTCACCAACAGACGATCCGCATGCTCACAGTCCTCGTGGAGGTCAGGGGTGTTGTAATGGCGATCACCCAGGACAAACCGGACTTCGGCAGGAACTTCGCGCAACAGAGCGGGCGCAGGCTCACTATCAGCGATATTGGCCGGGGTCAGTATGGCAGCGATGGGAAACCAGACTCCCGCCACGACGGAGACCACGTGCAGTTTCCAGCCATAGACCCAGCCGTGCCAGCCCGATTTGGTCCAATGGGCTTGCGTATCAATCGAGGTGTGGGGGATCTCCCCTTTCTCCCGATGCTTCTGATGCCAGACACCGCCACGGGAGCGCAGCACGGTACTATCGATAGCAACGGCTCGCCCACAGGTCGCCCACGGCTGGATCAGGTCGATGAGATGACGGCCCAAACAGCCAATCTGAGCTGGCAAGGTGGCGGGAATGGCTTGCAAACGCCGTTCCCAGGTGCGACGCGATGGGAACCGCTCCTGCTCAGTCAAGAGTTCCCGTAGGGTCATCATTTCTGTCGTCGGTTGGGCTAAGACGCTCAGGAGTTCGTGAACGGTATGTAAGTGACGCACGATCATGATGACTAACGCCTTTAAGAACACTCGATCGGGGTACACCTTGGGATGTCCTCGCCCTCGTTTAGCCGGAGGCGTGGGCATCGGTAATCGATCAACGAGTTTGACCAACATGACAAGCATCGAGTCCTGCGGTACCATTAGGATTGTCTCCTTTCGTTGTAGTGTGTGACTACCACAATGATAGGAGCAATGCCTTGCTGGAGCAAGTCTCCAGCTTGGCTCCCTATTTATGACCAGGCCTCACTTAACTTTATAGTCTTTGAAGTGGATGGGTCAAAGATCACCAAGAAAATGGCAGCATATCACCAATTCCATGCGGTAAATAAGGCCATTGCATCTACTATTCGGGCATCCGCACCAGAAGGAGATAAGCGTGTGGGTGTTGTTTGGCATACACAGGGAAGCGGAAAGAGCCTTTCAATGGTGTTTTATGCCGGAAAGATTATTCGGCATCGAGTCATGCAAAATCCTACACTTGTTGTCCTTACTGACCGCAATGACCTCGATGACCAACTCTTTGGAACCTTTGCACTATGCCAGGATACTCTTCGGCAAGCACCAGTACAGGCAGAGGATAGGGAGGACATAAAAAAGCTCTTACAAGTTGCATCAGGTGGAGTAGTTTTTACTACTATCCAGAAATTCTTGCCTGAGAAAAATCAGCAGTATCCAAGTCTTTCAGAACGGCGAAATATTGTTGTTATTGCTGATGAAGCCCATCGCAGCCAATACGATTTTATTGATGGCTTTGCACGCCATATGCATGATGCTCTTCCCAATGCTTCCTTTATTGGCTTTACAGGGACACCCATTGAACAATCAGATCGAAGCACGCCTGCGGTATTCGGTGACTATATTGATGTCTACGATATTCAGCAATCTGTTGAAGATGGGGCTACAGTTCGCATCTACTATGAAGGTCGTCTTGCCAAGCTCGAACTTGATGAGCATGAACGGCCAAAGATTGACCCGGAGTTTGAAGAAAAGACCGAAGGACAGGAGTCTACTATTAAAGATAAGCTCAGAAGTAAATGGGCTAGACTTGAAGCTCTTGTTGGAGCAGATAAACGGATCAATCTGGTAGCCAAAGACATTATAGACCACTTTGAAAATCGTTTGGAGGCAATGGAAGGGAAGGGAATGATTGTTTGTATGAGCCGACGCATTTGCGTTGACCTGTACGATGCAATTATTCAGCTACGCCCTCAGTGGCATAGTGAAGACGATGATAAAGGCGCAATCAAAGTTGTGATGACCGGATCAGCCGCAGATGGCCCCGTATGGCAGCAACATATTCGGAATAAACCGAGAAGAGAAGCGTTAGCTAAACGGCTGAAAGACCCAGATGATCCGCTCAAAATTGTGATTGTGAGGGATATGTGGCTTACAGGGTTTGATGCTCCTCCTTTACATACAATGTACATTGATAAACCGATGCGTGGACATGGACTGATGCAGGCAATAGCGCGGGTTAACCGTGTCTTTAAAGATAAGCCAGGTGGCTTAGTCGTGGATTATCTTGGCATTGCCGACCAGTTGAAGCTTGCCCTCGCAGACTATACCGAAAAGGATCGCAGCCAGACCGGAATTCCACAAGAGGAAGCAGTAGCAATCTTACTGGAAAAGTACGAAATTACGCTGCACTTGTTTCATGGGTTTGATTACTCGCTGTATAAAGCGGGAACCCCGGCTCAACGTTTGACTGTCATTCCGAATGCAATGGAGCATATTCTTGCGCAAACGGATGGGAAAAAGCGGTTCTTACAGGTAGTCACAGAACTATCAAAAGCGTTTGTGCTTGCTGTCCCCAATGACGAGGCTCTTGCTATACGTGATGATGTCGCCTTTTTCCAGACCATACGAGCTGCTTTTGTGAAAGCAACGCCAACCGAAGGCAAGACCCAGGAAGAATTGGATACTGCTGTTCGGCAGATCGTTTCAAAGGCAGTCGCAGCAGGGGAAGTAATTGATATTTTCGCTGCCATCGGGCTGAAATCTCCTGACATCTCTATACTCTCTGATGAATTCTTGCAAGAAGTACGCGGACTCCCTCAACGAAATCTTGCCTTAGAACTGCTCGAAAAGCTACTTAAAGATGAGGTTAAAGTACGATCACGGAAAAACCTTGTCCAGGCTCGTTCGTTTGGAGAGATGCTAGAGCGGAGCATTAAACAGTATCAGAACCGATCCATTGAGACGGCACAAATCCTCGCTGAGTTAATAGAGCTTGCCAAAGAAATGCGCCAGGCGCGTAATCGGGGTGCGGATTTAGGGCTTACGGATGATGAGTTAGCCTTTTATGATGCGTTGGAAGTGAATGATAGTGCAGTCAAAATTCTGGGAGATGAGACGCTGCGAACCATAGCGCGAGAGCTGGTAACTTCTATTCGGCAGAATTTGACGATTGATTGGGCAGTCAAGGAAAGTGTTCGTGCAAAGATGCGTTTAACCGTGAAGCGGCTCTTGAGAAAATATGGCTATCCACCTGATAAGCAGGAGAAAGCTATACACACCATCCTTGAGCAGGCAGAGGTACTTTGTAAGGATTGGGCTGCATAGCAGGAGGTTCGAGACTCGATTTCAAATCAAGACTTGACATTTTTAGCTAGTAGTGTAACAATATAGAAAAATGTTACGGTTAGCTGTAGCGGATTTACTTACTGTTACGGAGCTTACATGAAAGCATCATCTCTGAAAAAAATATCCCATTCAGAACTACGACATCGTATTCTAGCCGCTTTAAGCCCAGAACCCGCAAGTTCAATAACCTCATTGGCGCAAAAATTAGAGGTGCTGCGCCCGTCTGTAAGTCGTGCTGTTAGCTCACTGCAAGAAGCAGGCTTAATCACACGTCAAGGTCGCACTATAAGCTTAAGTGAAGCAGGACAGGAGGAGTTACGTCGCTTGGATGCGGAACTCTCTGTTAAAGTAAAGAAAAGTACAGATTTAGCGACTCGCATACTGGAACAAGCTGCCGAGACGGGAAAGCAACTAGGGGGCATTAATAACAGCCCATTATTACAATTTGCAGAAACCATTGCTAATAGTCCCGTCTTACAATTCAATGAGGCCGTAAGGAAAAGTCCAATCTTTCAACTTGGTGAAGTGCTATCTAAAAGCCCCCTTCTGCAAATGAGTGAAACAATAGCGAATAGTGCAGGATTGCAAGTTGCTAAATCATTAGCTAGTAGTTCTGTCTTTCTAGCTGCAAAAGAAGCGGCAAATAGTGCTGCCTTACAGGTAGCACAATCGCTAGAGGCGATCAATGCTACAGCAAGTATACAGGCTGTAAATCTGGGGCTGCTTCAAAGTTGGAAACAAGAGGTTTTTAGCCCTTTAAATCATTTGGTTTTAGGCAATAATGTTCTTTTGAGTAATATGATGGTTGACCTCGAAGCCCTTACAAAGGTAGGAACAGTAGTCAGCCAAAGTTTGGGTAGCCTCATAAACCAAACAGCCTGGACTACAAAGATTTTCGATGCTTACTATTTAGATGTCATTAGTGACTTTAAACAAATTCCAACTTTTGACAGATTGGAGTTGTCTCTAGCCATCCCTACAACAGGAGCGGCTTCTTTAGTAGGCTCTACCAGACGATTTGTTGAGACAGAAACCCTATCCATGTCAGCAGAAGAGCATGAGAATTTGTATGTGGCTAGAACATACGCCTATTCAGAAAGTTACGTAGAGCTAACACCGAAATTAGAGGTTTATCTGAAACCACTGGGGCAGCGATTTATAGACAAATGGGAAGGGGCATGGCAGGCATTATATTCAGGAAATAAAGATCGTCAGAGTCAGGCTACTCATTCAGCGAGAGAACTACTCATGCAGGTTTTAGCTCATCTTGCGCCAGATACTGTTTTCTCAGAGGAGGATTGTAAAAAGTATGGCGTGAAAAAACCTAATAGGAAGATGCAGATTAAGTATATTTTAGGCTATGAGCATGAAACTACTGTTGAGTTACTTAATAGTATGGCTAACACTTTAGATAGCATGTACCATGTCTTGGTTGGAGAAGCTCATAGAAGAGATGACAATAATCACCCTGATGATACGATCATAGGACAACTTGTAGCATTAGGAGCCTTACTAATTATGCTCTTAAGTATGCGCGGCGATAATCAATCGTAACTTAAGAAGTAATAAACCGAATTCAGAGGTAGAGATGTCAGAAGAAAAGCAAAAAACAATAGATTTTTTCATCAGCTATAACGGCGCAGATAAGGCATGGGCTGAGTGGATAGCTTGGCAATTGGAAGAGGAGCGTTTCACGACTATACTTCAAGCCTGGGATTTCCGACCAGGAGGTAACTTTGTTCTGAAGATGCAAGAGGCTTCTGAGAAAGCAAACAGAACTATAGCTGTTCTTTCTCCCAAATATCTAAGTGCTGTCTATACACAACCAGAATGGGCTGCGGCTTTTAGACGAGATCCTAAAGGAACTCAGGGCTTATTATTGCCGGTAATGGTACATGATTGTAAACGAGAACTTGCGGGTTTGTGGCCGCAAATCATTTATATTAACCTTGTTGGTCTAAGCGAGCAGACGGCTCGTAGAGCACTGCTCGAAGGTGTTGATAGGGGCAGAAATAAACCGAAAACTCCTCCTACTTTTCCCGGTACTATCCAACATCATGAGATTGAGGAACCTCACTTTCCAGGAAGAACGGGAGGTGTTTCCAGTACAAATTTCCCTGAAGAAAAATCTGCTTTGTCAAAGCTCAAGTTAGATAAGCAATTTAACCCCTATAAAACAAGGGATGAATGGATTGATTATATTACCTCTTCTTTACAAGAAGCTATTGAAGGCGAAGCTTCCTTAGATTTCTATACTGATGATGCTCAAGGACAAAGGCAAATACGTATTTTATCTAACCAGAAGACAGTTTATTCTTTAGATATTCATAAAGACTCAATGGGGGGAAGCAGGAATGATGATGGCATAAGCTTCTCATATGCAGAGGGTAGAGCGACGTTTAGTAGTGGATTTCATGCTTCAGGAAATTTTAAATGGGATAGGCAAAAAGAGGTCGTTGTACTTGAGTTACTGGACATGAGCCTGCTTTCTCATTTGGGAGGTACCAAAGAGTACACCAAAGAAGAGTTTTTACACGCATTATGGGATAAAATCCGGTCAGTAATCGAGAGAGCCAGCTAAGGAGCCGTACCGCGTATAAGGTGTCTTATACACGATTTGGAGGACAACCCGAAGTAGACAGAGGCGATCAGTTCACCATCTCCTCTAATTTCTTTTGCAGAGAGTGAAGGCTTTCTTTATAGCTCGTTTCCTGCGCTTTTATTGTATCTGCTCTTTGGCCTTTACTTGCTGCGTTTCCGATCCCAGGACTAAATGCCCTGCCTATTACATTCCAGTAATCGCCAAGCTCGTTAATATAAATATTAAGGCTTTCCTTTAAGGTTGGTATATAAAGGTTTATCAGTGTCTTTAGGCGATCTGAAGTCTCTCTTATCACTTTGATTTGCCCCACTACATCAATGCCTTCTCCTGGATGACTGCTACCATTAATAACATCATAAGCGAATGCATCACATAAACTATCAATTCTAACAAGTACCTCATATACTTCTTCAACCACCTTTTTCTTTCTATATTCTCTTTCTTCTATGGCTTTTGTCTTTTCCTGCTTTTCGTTATGGCGATTTGCTAAAAAGACTCCAAGGATCGCTGCGGAGAGTGTCGAAACAGCAGTGATAAATGTTGTGATAGCGGTTGTTGTATTCTGATCGAGCATACTTCCCCCACTAACTAATAGAGACATACTTAAAAAGAAGCACTTCTCTAATCTTTACGTTATTCCCTACTATCCTACTTTTCGCCAAGGTTACGACTCGTCAGCAACTTAATCAGAAGAAGAAGTAATCTCAGTAATAGTTTGGATGATACTTTCAGCTATGTCATAGAAAGCTTCATCTCGATTTCGCCACATAGTGACGGGTTTAGCTTCTGATGGCAGTGCTTTAAGGTTGCCGATAGAAGAGTTCTGCCAATGGACAGGTCGAAGAATAATAGGAATTACACGAACTTCTTTACTTTCGTGTCTTACTAAGGCTTGTTCTATTTCATTGCTGTAGCAGTATTGTGAAGCCATGAAATTAGGGCTGATAAGCAATAGAATGATGTCAGCACTATTCAAATTTGCCTCAATTTCAGGTTCCAATTCTTTTCCTGCATCGATATCTCGGACATCCCATTCAGAAATTAAGCCCTGCTTTTTGAAAACACTTAGTTGTTTTTCTAATCTATCTCGAAATTCCTGATCTTCATGAGCATAGGAGTAGAAGATTTTAATCGCTCTTTTTTGTTCGGCCATTACTGCATTGCTCCAAACAATAACCAGACATTTTTCCGCGCATTTATCAGCTAAAAGTAATATATCTCTTTGTTGTACAGATAACAATGGTCATCCTTATATAAGCAGGAAAAAGAAAGCGGCTCCATGTTTATTAAGTATAATCGCCATCTCCCTGAATTTCGTATTGTTGGTAAAGATTGCCTTTCTAATACAGTCCTCCTTGTGATGTCATATAAAATGTTGTGGCAACTCAATACGACATGGCATCATGTTGTGTAAACAAAACGACCGTTTTTTCTCGACAGTTATGGTACATATAAAAGTCGTTGATTTGGGAGATGCCAATACATGCACCCGCGAATTAAAGTTCATTGCAACAAAACCTGAACAAGCGTATACTTATCACTACTTTATACCGCGTTACATGCAGCATGTAATTTAGAATAGGGCATGGTGAAGGCGAATGGCATCTACTATCGAAATCTTTTATTCTTATGCCCATGAAGATGAAAAACTAAGAAACAAACTTGAACAACAACTAGCTCTTCTACAACGTACTGGGCAAATTACGAATTGGCACGATCGTAAGATTAATCCTGGCAGGGAATGGGCTAATGAAATTGATGCTAATCTGAACAAAGCACAGATTATTCTTCTCCTCGTTAGCCCGGCTTTCCTAGCTTCAGATTATTGCTATGGTGTTGAAGTGAAGAAAGCGATGGATCGGCACGAATGTGGGGAAGCTCGTGTAATTCCAATCATCCTCCGCCGTGTACATTGGGAAGATGCACCATTTGGAAAGATACAAGCACTTCCTACCGATGGAATTCCTGTTACTAGCCGAAGTTGGTATAATCGTGACGAAGCGTTTTTTGATATTGCTCGAGGAATTCGCAAAGTAGTTAAAGAATTAAAAGAAAAAGATGCATCATTTTCGTTGATTAAAAAATCAGGAGTTAATGGAGAATATAGAAAAGAAAATTTTGCAAATGCGCAAATACTGCTTGTTGAAGATGCAACTACGAGAATTAGGGTAGTAGAAACAGCCTTAAAAAGGCACAATCCAAGATACTCCTTGACAACTGTAAGTGATGGAGCCGAAGCTTTAATAGCTGTTAAAAAACGTTCATACGATCTTATGATACTTGATTTAGGTTTGCCTGAAGTAGGTGGCCTTGAGGTTATAAGGAAATTACGTAGGGAAGGAAATGATATTTCAATCCTTATAGTATCAGGAGCAGCATTTACAGTAATTGCAAAGGGACTTGCGCTTGGAGCAGATGATTATATTCAGTCACCTTTTAAGACATCCGAACTTATTGAACGTATTGATGCTTTTTTTACAAAGTAATGTGACGAAATAAAATCTATAGTTCAAGAACAATATCCTAAGGCTCTGAGTAGATTAAACGTCCGTTTAGTATGCCCCGATCTTGAATACACAAACCCCCTTTTAATCTCTACCAAAGTTGTATAAAATAACCTTAGCAATACGTTATCGTTAACCCCTATGAATTATGCCTACATCAGAGTCAGCACAGACAAGCAAACGACTGAAAATCAGAGATTTGAGATCCTCAAATTTGCAGATGAGAAAAAACTCCACATTGATACTTGGCTGGAAGAAACGGTTAGCGGAACCAAGAGAATAACAGATAGAAAGCTTGGAGAACTCATTAACCAGCTTAACAAAGGGGATAAGTTAATAGTTACCGAATTAAGTCGCCTGGGTCGAAGTCTTCTTGAAGTAATGAGTATCCTCCATACTCTTATGGAGAAAAACGTTCAGGTCTATACGACAAAAGAGCGTTATGAACTGGGAAATAATATATCCTCGAAAGTACTTGCCTTTGCATTCAGCTTATCGGCTGAGATCGAAAGATCAATGATCTCTTCCAGGACAAAGGAAGCATTGGCAAGAAAGAAGAGTGAGGGAGTCAAGCTTGGAAGACCAAAGGGGAGCCTATCAAAGCAAACCAAGCTTACCGGCAGGGAGGAGGATATACGCGAGCTTCTTAAAAGCAGAGTGTCAGATAGCGCAATTGCCAGGATAATGAAAGTAAACCGTGTTACACTGACAAGATTTGTAAATAATAGAGGATTAAGAAATACCAAGTAAGTATTTCTTTATTATAATGTATTCCTGATTGGGACGTATTCTGTATCATGATATAATACTATCGTTACTTGCCACATATTCTGAAACATAGAAGTTATTAGGAACAGAGCCACCGGATGAGCGGCTTTGAATGTCATAAGGAGGAATGGGTAGGATGAAAGTGCTGCAATCACTAATTGAGTGGGGTAAGCGTTTCAGAGGGTTTCTGGGTATCGTAGCCTTCATACTTGTAGTATTTCTAGCTTTAATTACTTACCTCTTTAGTCAAGGAAGCTTTAACCAAGTACTAGGTGGTTTTGGTAAACTAACAGGCGAACAATTTGTAACGGTAGTTTATCTTGTACTGGGACTCCCATTTATCGTTATTTTACTGCTTATCTTTCTTAGCTTCATAAGTACAAGACCTCATACAGAACGTGGGGATTTGGTGGTATCTATTCAGGTTTCTGACTCAAAAACAATGCAACGTCTGGATGGCGCTGTAGTGCATTTGAGTTTTCATGGTGCTCAAATGAAAACGACAGATGTGAAAGGTGAGGCAGTGTTTTTTTTCCCCGCTATTTATAAGGGAGAAGATTATACAGCAGAGGTGTTTAAGGATGGCTACCAATCCAACTCTATTCAAGAACAATTAGGCAGGAAGACAGATATTCGTCTTTCTTTAACGCCTGAAATTAAGCAAAAATTAGCACCTAAGGAAGGTTCCCTAGAGGATAGTAGTATTTCCAATCTTACAGATTCTTCGGAAAACCTCGGTACTGAAAAGCTTGAGAAATCGATGGAAAAACAAGGCACTTTTCTGTCAGCCAGTTGGCTGGAAGTTGGGTTGCAACGTACCCGATCTGTTGCTAGAGTCACTCGCGCTGATAAATTCCATGCTTCAGAATTCTATGCTACAGGTTTCTTAATTCGAAATAACTGGTTTCTCACCGTTCATCATTTAGTAAAAACAAAAGATGATGCAAGAACTACAACCATTCATCTCAATTACCAGCAGGATAGTTCTGGAACTATCTATCCGGTGTACTTTGAACTTGACCCAGATAGTGGCTTCAAAACATCATCGGAGCATGATTGGACAATAGTTAGAGTCAAAGGTGATGCGAATAGAGAATGGAGTGCTCTTGATCTGCAACCTGTCAAAATCAAGGTTAATAGCCCGGTAAATATCATTACACATCCAGAGGGTGAGCCAAAACAGGTCATGTTAAGGTATAACATCATTACTTATGTTGCTGACAACTATATTCAATACCACACTGAAATATCCCCTGTCTCTTCTGGTTCTCCGGTTTTTGATGATGAATGGAACTTGATAGCCTTGCATCATGCAGGTGGCTCATTAACAGAGCCTGGAACAAAAAAGCTAGTTTATAGGAACGAAGGTATTAACATAAATTGCATTTTGAGGGATTTAGAGAAGTTAGGTATATTTTAACGAAGGAAAGTGTATTTCAGAAAACGGAGTCAAATAGCGATTATACTCGATTAGTGCTCAGGTTAGTTTGCCCACAGATAGGCCACTTCTGTACACTACCCCGCTCCACAATACCAGACAAATGGCGAAAAGCACCCTATAGGGGAAGAAAAGTACTGGTATTATCATAGTGACGTATGCCTATTTCCAATCCCGCTTTCTAAATGTTATAGTAACTAGTATAGAGCGACTATTACCTTTAAGTATGGAAACAAAAGATAAGTCTCGAATTAACATAAAAAAGAAAACCTTAAATATATCCATAGTCGTATTGGTTTTCGTTATAACAGTAGGGTTAATTTTCATATCTATACTATATACAAATCCAAGTTTAGTGCTTCTATTAACGACGGTGTATACTCGAGCCGGGGGAGAATTGACCGACCCCCAAGAAGGCTGTAAGCTAGAGGATATCAAACACAAGAATATCTCTAGGAGAACAGCCATGCTTAGGAGTCAGAC
>Ga0137378_10005257_pt1 | contig 11224 bp, 7 predicted proteins | sample SagtaG_21_FD_104813 | JGI IMG/M metagenome (GOLD analysis project Ga0137378, IMG submission 104813) | Vadose zone soil microbial communities from Sagehorn Ranch, Mendocino, California, USA - Sage2_L_60_16 metaG | ecosystem: Environmental > Terrestrial > Soil > Vadose zone | place: USA... | reverse complement strand
TGATAACGGGACGAATCGAGAGAGGGATCGTGAAGGTTGGCGAGGAAATGGAGATTGTGGGATTCCGGCCGACCTTCAAGACGGTGGTCACGGGCGTGGAAATGTTCAAGAAGTTGTTGGACGAAGGCCAGGCCGGAGACAACGTGGGATTGCTGCTGCGCGGGACAAAGAAAGAAGAAGTGGAGCGCGGGCAGGTGATCGCCAAGACGGGATCGATCACGCCGCACACGAAGTTCAAGGCGGAAGTGTACGTCTTGACGAAGGAAGAAGGCGGACGGCACACGCCGTTCTTCAAGGGATACCGGCCACAGTTTTATTTCCGGACGACGGACGTGACGGGGTCGGCGGAAATGCCGGAAGGTGTGGAGATGGTGATGCCGGGGGACAACGTCAGCCTGGCAATCGAGTTGATCACGCCGGTGGCGTTGGAGAAGGGGTTGCGATTTGCAATCCGTGAAGGCGGCCGAACCGTCGGCGCCGGAACCGTTGTCGAAATTATTGCCTAACAGTAAATAGAAAGTTTTATGCGAGATATCATTACTCTGCAGTGTACGGACTGCAAGGAAAGAAATTACTCCACGACCAAGAACAAGAGGAAAAATACCGAACGCCTGGAGACGAAGAAGTTTTGTCCGCGATGCCGGCATCACACGGTTCATCGCGAGACGAAATAGCGTTCTTTAGTGTAGAATGGTTTGCTGGGCGTCTAGGCAAACGTGCAGGCCAGTAGCTCCAACTGGTAGAGCGCCGGTCTCCAAAACCGGATGCTGGGGGTTCGAATCCCTCCTGGCCTGCCAATTCTTTTATTCATGAATCCGGCAGAAAAAATCAAAGATTGGACACGAAACACAAGGCAGTTTTACTTCGATGTTCGGAGTGAGATGAAGAAGGTCTCCTGGCCTGGCCGTCCGGAAGTCGTGGGCACGACCGTAGTCGTGATAGTCTCTGTTTTCTTTTTCGGCCTTTATCTAGGTCTAGTGGATTACGTGCTAGCTATGGGATTAGACCGGGTACTCCGTTATTTCCGAGTAACCGGAGGCGCATAGTTTGTGCCCAAGAGTTGGTACATCATACACACGTATTCAGGATTCGAGCGTAAAGTCGCTGATAGCCTGCGAAGCCGCGTGAAAGCCTTCAACTTGGATGAGGAGATACACAACGTTCTTATTCCCACCGAGGAAGTGGTCGAAGTGCGTGGCGGCAAACGCGTCACTTCCCAGAAAATGTTTTATCCGGGCTACGTTCTCGTGGAAATGGAAATCACGGAAAAGGGCGGTCCCAGCGACCGTGCGTGGCACGTGGTGAAGAACACGCCGCGAGTCACTGGTTTTGTGGGATCGGGCCAGAACCCGACTCCACTTAGCGACGAAGAGGTTCAACAAATTGTTTATCGGGTTTCGACCGCCGCTGACAGGCGGAAAGCCAAACTGACGTTCGACCAAGGCGAGGCGGTGAAAATCATCGACGGCCCGTTTGCAAGCTTTACCGGTGTTGTCGACGATGTTAATACAGACAGGAATACCCTAAAGGTCATGGTGACGATCTTCGGCCGATCGACTCCCGTGGAACTGGACTTTTTACAGGTCGAGAAAACCTAGAGACTCTGGCGGCGGTCCACGAAGCGCAAGCGCGAAAGCGCGCGACGAGGAAGGACGGCGGTTACAGAATTATGGCAAAGAAAGTAATTGGTCAGGTCAAGCTGCAAATTCCGGCAGGCAAAGCCACGCCGGCTCCGCCTGTTGGACCGGCGCTTGGCCAGCACGGCGTCAACATCATGGACTTCTGCAAGGCGTTCAATGCGAAAACGTCGGCAAAGGATCAAGAGGGTCTGATCATTCCCGTCGTGGTCACGATTTACGTGGATCGTTCCTACAGTTTCATTACCAAGACGCCTCCGGCATCGGTTCTGCTCAAGCGGGCGGCGAACATCGCAAAGGGCTCGGGCGAGCCGAACAAGACTAAGGTGGGGACGGTTACTCTGAAGCAAGTCGAAGACATTGCGCGGCTGAAACTGCCGGATCTGAACGCGGCTAGTTTGGAAGCCGCAATTCAAACTGTGAAGGGGACCGCCCGTAGCATGGGCATTGAGGTTGTTTAAAGGGCGTGAGGGGCCGCGCGAAAGCGCAAGCGCGATAGCGGCGCAGCCCAAATAAAACGGCCCGACGCTAGGAAGAACTTTATGAAAAGCGGAAAGAAATACGCAGCCGCGAAGAAGCAAATTGAACCGCGGCCCTACACTGTCGAAGATGCGATGGGCGTCCTGAAGAAAGTCCATTACGCGAAGTTTAATGAAACCATCGAGGTGCATATGCGCCTGGGTGTCGATCCGAAACATGCGGACCAGATGGTCCGCGGTACCGTTGTCTTGCCGCACGGTCTGGGCAAATCCAAAAAAGTTTGTGTCATCGCGTCAGGTGAAAAGATCAAGGAAGCCGAACAAGCCGGCGCGGAGTTCGTCGGCGGCGACGATCTTGTCGAGAAGATTGCCGGCGGCTGGATGGATTTCGATGCCTGTGTTGCGACGCCCGATATGATGCGAGGCGTCGGCCGTCTGGGTAAGGTTCTAGGCCCGCGCGGCCTGATGCCGAACCCCAAGACTGGTACGGTCACGATGGATGTGGCTAAAGCCGTCAAGGAAGTCAAGGCCGGCAAAGTGGAATTCCGTGTGGATAAAACCGGTATCATTCACGTTCCGATCGGGAAAATTGAATTTACGAAGGACCAGCTCAGCGAAAATGCCCACACGATTATCGATTCCGTTATCAAGGCCCGGCCTGCAGCGGTGAAAGGCCGCTACGTCAAACGGATCACGGTCGCATCGACGATGAGTCCGGGTGTCGATCTGGATCTGGTGGCGTTGGATGCGAAATAGAACTCACAACGAGGTCGCATGAAATCGAAAGGTAAAAAAAAGGAAGAACTCGACGCGCTAAAGAAGGAGCTCAGTGAGGCAAAGAACCTGTTCGTCGCACAGTTTCAGGGAATGACCGTCGCGCAGGATGCCGAGTTGCGTCATAAGGTTCGCGGGACAAAAAGCAATTATCGCGTTGTGAAAAATACGCTGGCTAAAAAGGCTGCGGAAGGGACTGCGGCTGAAAGCGTTTCCAAATCGTTCGACGGCTCCACTGCGATAGCCTATAACGCCAGTGATCCGGTTTCTCTCGCAAAAGCTCTTACCGCATACGCCAAGGCAAACCCGCTGTTTGTATTCAAGGCAGGACTCGTCGAAGGGCGCGTCATCAACCTTGCCGATATTGCTCACATTGCGGCGATGCCTTCGAAGGAAGAGCTCATCGCAAAATTGTTGTTTTTAATCAATGCGCCGGCACAACGAATCGCTATCGCCGTGAATGGTGTCGCTCGCAATCTGGCTGTGGTGCTGAAACAGGCCGTCGAGCAAAAGAAATTTCACGACTAGGTACTTAATGGGTGGGGGACCAGCCAAATAGCCATCAAATCAAAAGGTTGTACCGACAGCGGCTTGTCCGGCGGGTCCGATCCTAAATATATAGGGAGTTAGCAATGTCCAAGGTTCAAAATATTATCGAAGAGATCAAAGGATTGACTCTGCTTGAAGCTTCGGAGTTGGTTAAGGGACTGGAAGAAGCATTCGGCGTAAGCGCTGCCGCAGCCTCCATCGCAGCCGCTCCGGCAGCAGGGGGCGGCGCGGCTGTAGCCGCAGCTGCTGCCGAAGAAAAAACTGAATTCAATGTGATTCTCACTGCGATTGGCGGAAACAAGATCGGCGTCATCAAAGCTGTTCGCGAAGTGACGAGCCTTGGATTGAAAGAAGCCAAGGATCTGGTAGAAGGTGCGCCGAAACCGATCAAAGAAGGCGTAAACAAAGACGAAGCAGAGAACATTAAGAAGAAGTTCACGGAAGCTGGCGCGACAGTCGAAATTAAGTAAACGCGGCGCATCCGAGTGCTGACTGGGGGCGGTAGTCCGTCCGCAGCTCAGCCTATTTGTGTTTAGACGTGACGGCACTTTGCCAACAAAAGCAGAACGAACCACAAAACGCTCAAGGAGGAACCCAAAGAGGCGCAAGAAAACGATTTCTTGTGGTTATTCGGATTCGCGGCTATGGCTTCACGGGGGCAGTAGCAAATACGGCTCGCCGGTGTGGCCCCACGCTTATCCCCCACGCTTATCAAGGAGCAGGTGAAAAATGACGGAAAGCAAGACTAGTACCTCACGAGAGAGAACCAATTTTTCCAAGATCCGGACTGCAATCCAAATTCCGAATCTCATCGAGGTACAAAAGAATTCATATGAGCGGTTCCTCCAGATGAATATGCTTCCGGAGGAACGCGAGGATACCGGCCTTCAGGCAGTGTTCAATTCCGTATTTCCGATCTCGGATTTTCGCGGCGTTTCAACGCTCGAGTTTATCAGCTATTCCATCGGTAACTGGGAATGCAAGTGCGGAAACCTGAAGGGTCTGCATCATTTGCGCAGCACTTGTAAGTCTTGCGGCGCAACCATCACAACCAATCCGTTTCAGGCCGAACCCACGGTCATGTGCCCGAAGTGCGGCACGATGAACAGGAACCAGGTGACGTTCTGCAATAAGTGTGGCGACCCGGTTCAGTTGAATCTGAAGTACGACGTGGCGGAGTGTCAGGAACGTGGCATGACCTATGCCGCGCCGTTGAAAGTCATCATTCGCCTGACGATCTTCGATAAAGACCCCGACACTGGCGCAAAAACGATTCGCGACATCAAGGAGCAAGAGGTTTATTTCGGTGAAATTCCGCTGATGACCGAGAACGGCACGTTCATTATCAACGGCACCGAGCGTGTCATCGTCAGCCAACTGCACCGCAGCCCGGGAGTGTTCTTCGAATCGACTCCGAGCAAAAGCTACTATCTGGGAAAGATTATTCCGTATCGCGGATCATGGGTAGAGTTCGAATATGAGACGGCCAAGAACATCCTTTACGTCCGGATCGATCGCAAGCGAAAGTTTCTTGCCTCGATTTTCCTGCGTGCTCTTGGTCTGAAGAGCGATGAGGAAATCATCCGAGTCTTCTATCAGACCGATCGTCTCACGATTGAAGGCAAGAAGGTCTTCTGGAATGTTTCCGATAACATCGTTGGACTGAAGGTCTCGAAGGACATCACGAATCCAAAGACGAAGGAAGTTCTCGTTCACGCCGGCAAAAAAATCACAAGCTCCGTATACAACCACATCAAGCAGGCTAAGGTTGAGCGTTTCGAAGTTAATCCGGAGGATCTCGAAGGCGCATTTGCGGTTGGCGACGTCGTGGATACGAACACGGGTGAGGTGATCGTCGAGACCGGTAACGAACTGACCCAGAACATCATCCGGTCCATCATCGATGCCGGGGTGCCGGAACTGCCGGTTTTCTTTCCCGAGCGCGATGATATCGGCGTCGTTCTGAGTCAGACTTTGCGCAAGGACACGATTAAGACCACGCAAGAAGCCTTGATCGAGATCTACCGCAAACTGCGTCCGGGCGATCCGCCGACACTGGAGACGGCTACTGCGCTGTTCGAAGGTATGTTCTTCGACGCACGCAAGTATGACTTCTCGAGAGTCGGACGCCTGAAATTCAATATCAAGCTGGACCTGACAACGCCGCTTGACAAGCGGATCCTCGAGCCGGCGGATTTCTATGCTGTCATCAAATACCTGCTCAAACTTCGCAAGAATATCGGGCAGGTCGACGACATCGACCATCTCGGAAACCGCCGTGTCCGAGCGGTGGGCGAACTGCTGGAAAACCAATTCCGCATCGGCTTGGTTCGAATGGAGCGGGCCATAAAGGAAAAGATGTCGGTCTACCAGGAAATGGTCACCGCTATGCCGCATGACTTGATCAATGCCAAGCCGGTCATCGCGGCGGTGCGCGAGTTCTTTGGGTCGTCGCAGCTTTCACAGTTCATGGACCAGACGAATCCTCTGTCTGAAATCACGCACAAACGGCGCCTGTCGGCTCTCGGTCCGGGCGGACTCTCGCGCGAGCGCGCCGGATTCGAAGTTCGTGACGTTCATCCGACGCACTACGGCCGTATTTGTCCGATCGAGACCCCCGAAGGTCCAAATATCGGACTGATCTCGTCACTGAGTTGCTACGCGCGGATCAACGAATATGGATTCATCGAAAGTCCGTATCGCAAAGTAAAGAACGGACGCGTTGTCGATTATGTGACGATCATCAGCGCCGGTGACTCCAAGTTCAAAGTCAGCGAGCACGTCGAGCGCGAAGCTGTCGAACAGGAGAATGAAGAGCTGAAGGGGCGTAAAAAGAAGCGCGCCGAATATGTTCCTTATTCGTTCTACCTCTCGGCCTGGGAAGAAGACAAGTATCTCATCGCGCAGGCGAACGAACAGATGGACAAAAGCGGGCGGCTGACGCACGAGCTTGTCAATGTTCGGCAGGCGGGCAATTTCGTGCTCAAGCATCGGAACGAGGTCGATTACGTCGATGTTTCGCCAAAGCAGCTCGTTTCGGTCGCCGCATCGCTCATCCCGTTTCTCGAAAACGATGACGCAAACCGCGCCCTGATGGGATCGAACATGCAGCGCCAGGCCGTACCGTTGCTGCGCACTGCGGCGCCGCTGGTTGGAACCGGTATGGAAGAGATTACAGCCCGCGATTCCGGCGCTGTGGTGGTTTGCCGTCGAAGCGGAATCGTTGATTCGATCGACTCGGAGCGGATCATCGTCCGCGTCGAATCCGCCGAGGATGGCCACTTCTCACGCGAGGTCGGCGCCGACATTTATCAGCTAACCAAATTCAAGCGATCCAATCAAAATACCTGCATCAACCAAAAGCCCATTGTGCGAAAAGGCGAGCGCGTTGTGAAAGGTCAGGTGTTGGCCGATGGTCCTTGCACGGAGAAAGGCGAGCTGGCTCTTGGCCGCAACGTCCTTGTCGGATTCATGCCATGGCGCGGCTACAACTTTGAAGACGCCATTCTGGTTTCCGAACGCCTCGTCAAAGACGATTACTACACCTCGATTCACATCGAAGAATTCGAAATCGAGGCGCGTGATACGAAACTGGGTCCGGAGGAAATCACGCGGGACATCCCGAATGTCAGTGAGTCCTTCCTGAAGGACCTGGATGAAGCCGGCATCATTCGTATCGGCGCTTACGTGAAGCCCGGTGACGTGCTGGTCGGCAAGGTCACTCCTAAAGGTGAGACGCAGCTCACTCCTGAAGAAAAACTGCTCCGCGCCATCTTTGGCGAAAAGGCCGGTGACGTTCGAGACGCATCGCTGATTTGCCCTCCGGGGATCGAGGGTATCGTCGTCGACGTGAAAATCTTTTCTCGTAAAGGCGCGGAAAAGGACGAACGCGCAAAACAGATCGAGAACATGGAGATCTCGCGGCTCGAAAAGAATCTTCGCGACGAAATCCGAATTCTTACCGACGAACGCAACAAGCGCCTTGTCGCTCTACTCCAGGGCAAGGTCGTCTCCAACGAGCTTGTGCACGAACGCACGGGACGCAAAATCGTGGCCAAGGGCACGGAGATGACCAGCGAAGTCGTTGAAAACCTCTCGCTGCGTGAACTCTTGAAATTGAAATTCAAAGACGGCGCCAACCCTCACGAGCAGATTCAGGAAATCGAAGAGATGACCACCCGCCAGATCGACGTGCTGCGCAAAATACACGAAGAGCGCATTTCGAAACTCCGCCGTGGTGATGAACTGCCGCCAGGAGTTATTAAGCTCGTCAAGGTCTACGTTGCGATGAAGCGCAAACTATCCGTGGGCGATAAGATGGCGGGCCGCCATGGAAACAAAGGCGTGATTGCAAGGATTCTTCCGGAAGAAGATATGCCTTATCTGCCGGATGGAACGCCCGTCGAGATCATTCTCAATCCCCTGGGGGTTCCTTCGCGAATGAATGTGGGTCAGATTCTTGAAACGCATCTGGGCTGGGCGGCCAATGCGCTCGGAATGTTTTTTGCGACCCCGGTCTTTGACGGCGCGACAGAAATGGAAATCAAAAATATGCTCGAGCGGGCGAACCTGCCGAAAACGGGTAAGACGCGGCTTTACGACGGCATGACGGGCATGCCGTTTGAGCAGGAAGTCACGGTCGGCTACATCTATATGTTGAAGTTGTCGCACCTGGTGGATGACAAGATTCACGCGCGGTCTATCGGCCCGTACTCGCTCATCACGCAGCAACCGCTCGGCGGTAAAGCGCAGTTCGGAGGACAGCGATTCGGAGAAATGGAAGTATGGGCGCTCGAAGCATACGGCGCCGCGCACATTCTGCAGGAACTGTTAACCGCCAAGTCCGACGACGTGTACGGACGAACCAAAATTTATGAGGCTATTGTGAAGGGTGAAGCTGCCATGGAACCGGGCGTTCCGGAGTCATTCAATGTGCTCATTCGCGAACTGCAGAGCCTCTGTTTAGACGTTGAATTAATGAAGCGCAAACCGACGGCGTAGGGAATTCTGGGGAAATTCGGGGACGCACCCCGAATTTCCCCAGAATTCTCCAGGAGGTATACATTGATTAGATCGAATCCTTATGACCGGGCAGCATCCATTGCCGATTTCGACAGCATCCGGATCAGTCTGGCTTCCCCAGAAAAGATTCGCTCGTGGTCGCATGGCGAAGTAACAAAACCTGAAACCATCAACTACCGGACATTCAAGCCTGAGCGGGACGGTCTCTTCTGCGCGCGCATCTTCGGTCCGGTCACCGACTGGGAATGTCTCTGCGGAAAATACAAGCGCATGAAACACCGCGGCGTCATTTGCGACAAGTGCGGGGTGGAAGTGACGCTGTCCAAAGTGCGCCGTGAACGGCTAGGTCACATCGAGCTGGCGAGTCCGTGTTCGCACGTCTGGTTCTTCAAGGGATTGCCAAGCCGTATCGGTCACTTGCTCGATATGTCGCTGCGTGAACTGGAGCGGGTTCTTTATTTCGAGGCGTATGTCACGATCGATCCGGGCGAGGCTCCGCTGAAAGAACGTGAGCTTTTGACGGAAGAAAAATTCCGGCAATTGCAGCAGGAGCACCCCGGAAAGTTCGTTGCCATGATGGGCGCTGAAGCCATTAAAGAACTTCTGAAGCGTGTGGATATCGACGAGTTGTCGCATGAGCTCCGCACGAAGATGAAGAGCGAAACGTCGCAGCAGAAGAGAATCAAATTTGCGAAGCGCTTAAAAGTGGTCGAGGCGTTTGTCAAGTCGGGCAACAAACCGGAGTGGATGATTTTGGACGTCATTCCGGTCATTCCACCGGAACTGCGTCCCCTGGTTCCGCTAGACGGTGGACGATTCGCGACGTCGGATTTGAACGATCTCTACCGCCGTGTCATCAACCGGAACAACCGTTTGAAGAAGCTCATGGAATTGCATGCGCCCGACGTCATCGTCCGGAATGAAAAACGCATGCTCCAGGAAGCCGTCGATGCTCTTTTCGACAATGGCCGGCGTGGCCGCATTTTGCGTGGCGCGAATAACCGTCCGCTGAAGTCGCTATCGGACACGTTGAAAGGTAAGCAAGGACGTTTCCGCCAAAACCTGTTAGGCAAGCGTGTGGACTACTCCGGCCGTTCTGTCATCGTTGTCGGGCCTGAGCTGAAGCTGCACCAATGCGGACTGCCGAAGAAGATGGCCCTCGAGCTCTTCAAGCCGTTCATCTACAACCGGCTCGAACAGGGCGGACATTGCACTACGGTTAAAGCCGCGAAGGAAATGGTTGAGCGGCAGGATTCCGTCGTATGGGACATTCTTGAGGAGGTGATCAAGGATCATCCTGTTCTTCTCAATCGAGCGCCGACGCTGCACCGGCTCGGCATTCAGGCCTTCGAGCCCGTCCTGGTCGAAGGAAAAGCGATCAAGATTCATCCGCTGGTTTGCACGGCGTTCAATGCGGATTTCGATGGCGATCAGATGGCGGTTCATATCCCCCTGTCGCCGGAAGCCCAAATCGAGGCGTCTGTCCTGATGCTTTCCACGCAGAATCTCTTGTCGCCGGCCAGCGGCCAACCCGTCGCTGTGCCAACACAGGACATGGTTCTTGGCGTTTACTATCTGACCCGTCCAAAACCGGCAGCGAAAGGTGAAGGTCGAACCTTTGGATCGATTGACGAAGTGCTGATGGCATGGGATTCCGGTGAGGTTGAAACGCAGTCAGCCATTCGCCTGCGATATAGCGGTCCGCTCATCGATATGACAACGGCATACGATGAACAAGCGATCGTTCACGCGGAAGTCGTTGACGCCAAGAACCACATGCTCAACACCACAGTCGGCCGTGTGATTCTCTATGACAACATGCCGAAAGGCATGCCCTTCATCAATGCTCTCCTGAAGAAAAAAGGCCTGGGCCAGTTGGTGAGCTATACGTACCTGCGCTATGGACCTGAGATGACGGTCACCATGCTCGACCACATCAAAGAGCTGGGCTTCTATTACGCGACGAAGGCGGGCATCACGATCTCGATCGATGACCTCATCGTGCCGCCTGGTAAGCGTGACTTCGTCGAAAACGCCCAGAACGAAGTCGTAAAAGTGGATCAACAGTACCGCGACGGAGCGATCACGAATGGCGAACGTTACAACAAGGTCATCGCTATCTGGTCGGATGTGACGGAAAAGATCTCCGACATGATGTTCAACGAAATGGAACGCGCGGAAAAGGCCAGCCACGGATTTAATCCGATTCTGTTGATGGCCGACTCCGGAGCTCGCGGTTCGAAGCAGCAGATCCGGCAGTTGGCCGGTATGCGCGGTTTGATGGCGAAGCCTTCAGGAGAGATTATCGAAACGCCCATTACCGCGAATTTCCGCGAAGGCTTAAGCGTGCGACAGTACTTCATCTCCACCCACGGCGCCCGCAAAGGATTGGCCGATACCGCTCTGAAGACGGCTGACTCTGGTTATTTGACCCGCCGGCTCGTGGACGTCGCGCAGGACGTCATCATCAGCGAGGCGGACTGCGGCACGGTGGACGGCATCTATGTCGGGTCGATCGTGGAGTCGGGCGAAATCATCGAGCCTTTGAGAGATCGTATCGTTGGCCGGGTGTCGCTCGAAAAAATCAAAGACTACGAAGGCAAGGTCATTGTCGAGATCAATCAGGAAATCACGGAAGACCTTGCCAGCGCGATCCAGGCGGCGGGTATCGAACGCGTGAAGATCCGTTCGGTGCTCACGTGCGAGTCACGGCGCGGCGCCTGCGTCCGCTGCTATGGCCGCAACCTGGCAACCGGCAAACTG
>Ga0137378_10005254_pt1 | contig 11227 bp, 8 predicted proteins | sample SagtaG_21_FD_104813 | JGI IMG/M metagenome (GOLD analysis project Ga0137378, IMG submission 104813) | Vadose zone soil microbial communities from Sagehorn Ranch, Mendocino, California, USA - Sage2_L_60_16 metaG | ecosystem: Environmental > Terrestrial > Soil > Vadose zone | place: USA... | reverse complement strand
GCTTGTTGCAGCCTCCGCTGTGGCAATCGTCGTGGTCGGCATGGCTATCGCCACGCATCATCCAATCTCGCGGACAGCGTCTGCAAACGATTTAGACGTGGTGGCTAAAATCGATCCACAAGATTATGACGTCGTGGTTGATCTGGATGAATTGATCGCCTGGGATGAAAATAGCGTGTGGGACGAAAAGCCGACGTTGTGAACTAATCGTCGCTCTGTCGGTTTTGGCTTTATCCTGCGCTTCTGCGCAAGCGCAACCGCAATCACATCGCGCCGTTGGTCGGCCGCCGGTTGGAGCCGGGCCTCATGGACCTCCACCAAGTCAGAGCATACGTGAGCGCTGGCTGGCAATGCCTCCGGCGGCCCGGCAAAATTTCCGGCGCAACGCCGAGCGTTGGATGCAAATGAGTCCGGAGGAGCGCAACGTCATGCGACAGCGGGAGAACCTGCGCCGTGAGACCATTAAGCGGGAGACCGAAGCGGCGGTTCGCGACTCCGGTCTCCGCCTCAGTCCACAGGACCGCGCTCAATTTGAATCCCGCTACATTCAGGAACGGCAAAAAGTGGAACGAACGCTGCGACAACAAATCGAAGCCGAGCGGCAAAAAGAACTTCCGGCGCTGATTCAGCAGCTGAAGAAAGAGTTCCAAATCGATCAGCCAGCCAAAAGTCCCGCCATGAAACCACCGGGGTCGCCTAATTCAAAAAAATAACGCGCGCATTTTTCCTCTTTCGGCATTCTTCGCCGAATATTCGCTCCTAAAACGCTGCTGGCTCGGAATTGCTCCCGAGCCAGACGAGTCGCTTTAGCTATTCTGTCAGCTTAGTACCGGTGATGGTAGCGATGGTGACGGTGGTGGCGGTAATATCGGTTTCCGCCATACCAATAGTAAGGCCGATAGTAAGAGTAGCGATAGTACGGTCGGTAGTAGTTGTACCTGTACGGATAATAGTATCCATAAGGATAATATCCATAGTAGCCCGGTCCGAATCCAATGCTGAAGTAGACTTGAGCATCGGAACGTGGAGCTGCAGTAAAGGTCAAGCCTCCCGCCACCAAGGCAATTAACAGAACTTTCTTCATCGTTTTACCTCCCAGTAATTAAACAGAACATAGCAGTAAAAGTTTTCTGGTTTATTTGGATGTAGGACGCTCAGGATATCCAGTGATACAAACACTCTGCGCAATGCGTTGATACGAAACGCGGCGAAGGCGAACCGCACTTGCCGCGTTGTCGGCTCCCCGGCCTGGGAAGGCAATTACTGGTCCTCCGCTCAAGATCGGACCTAGATAAAGTTGCACTTTATCAATGAGACGCGCGTCGAGCGCTTGGCCGAGCACGTCTCCGCCTCCTTCTATTAACACGCTAGTGATACCGCGTTTACCTAGATTTTCCAGCACGCCAGCCAAAGACTTCCCTTCATAAATCAGCGTTCGCGCGGCCAAGCGGTCGGAAAACAAACGCGCTTGCCGGGGAAGTTTGCCTGAACGGGTCAGCACAACGCGCCACGGTTGTCGCGCCCGGGGCGTGCCACGCACGGTCAAGCGAGGATTGTCCGCGCGTACGGTTTCCGCTCCTACGAGCACCGCATCCACGCGCGCCCGAAGCTCACGTGCGTGGCGCCGGGCGGAAGGCCCGGTGATCCAGCGAGTCTCTCCTAAAGGCCGCGTCAATCGGCCATCGAGCGACATCCCGCACTTTGCGATGACGAAAGGGCGCCCAGTGACAATCCACTGGTTGAAAGCCTCGTTAAGCCGCGCGCAGTCCTCAGCCAAAACGCCCTCTCGCACATTCACACCCGCATTTCGCAATTGCATGATACCTTCGCCGGAGTGCCGCGGGTTTACGTCAATCGCGCCGACAACTACGTTTTTAACGCCAGCGCTGATTATCGCATTTGTGCAGGGAGCAGTGCGCCCTGCTGTCGAGCACGGCTCCAGAGTAACGAACAGTGTGGCGCCCGCAGGCACGGGCGCACCGAAATCGCGGAGACACTCAATCTCAGCGTGATCGTGCCCCGCTCCCCGATGATGCCCTCTGGCTACTATTCGATCGTTTATGACTAGAACCGCCCCAACAGCCGGATTCGGGCTCGTCTGGCCAAGCACTTTTTTTGCTTCTTTTAGCGCAGCCCGCATGAATTTTTCGTCTCGCTCTAGGGTCATGATTTTCTAAGATCACTAGTTATTCCGGCCTGCGAGTGCAAATGCGGATCGACAGCTGAAACAAAAACGAGCTTAAGCCCGTGCCTGGAGGGATTCGAACCCCCAACCTTCTGATCCGAAGTCAGAAGCTCTATCCGGTTGAGCTACAGGCACACTGGGATCTGAAATTTGAGATTTGAAATTTAAAATTCGCGCCGCAGGGCGCGCTGGGTGGTCGACGGGACTCGAACCCGCAACAACCAGAACCACAATCTGGGGCTCTACCATTGAGCTACGACCACCATCATTAGCGCGGAAATAAGATTTTAAGATTCGAATCTTCATTTGCAAACAAAGGACTGGACTTTCCTCAGTCGCTCCAGTAATTCTTAGCGCCGGTGGAACCAAAATCTCCCCGGAGCGGATCTGTTATGGCGTCTCGCCATTGCGTGAGGCGAGCCGGCGCCGCTTTGCTCGCTGTCCTCGTTTTCCTTGGGGCTAAGGACATTCTTCTCGGGCAACAGGATGATCCGAGTGAAATTTTTCTGAAGGCTTATCTCTCCGCCCAACAGGGAGAAAAGCTTGAGCGCGAAAACCGGTTCAAAACGGCACTGGCGAAATATCGATTTGCGGGAAGCCTCATCGAGACGTTGCGCAGATCGTACGCCGATTGGCAGCCAGCGATCGTGGAATATCGCGGCCGAAAGATCAGCGAAGGGATCTTGCGAATTCAGGAGAGGACGACGAGACAAAATGCGCTAAGCGCCGGTTCAAGTCGTTTGCCGGAAGTTGTCCCTGCACTGCCAGAGAGCGAGGCCTGGTTCGAGCCCGGGCCCGAAGTGGTGGCCCCGCAATTGGGTGAAACCGTCGCCCAGACGTCGCGCGATGCTGCGATCAAAGAGGCCACAAAAAAATTGCGCGACAAAGTCGATCAATTGCAAACGGCACTCGGCAAAGTGCGCAGTGAGCTCGAAACCGCACGAAAAGAAAAGGAAACCGTCGACACGCGTCTGAAGGAAGCAAATTCCAAGCTCGCAAACGCAGAAAACGACCGGAAGGCGTCGAAAGCGTCGCAGGAGAGCACTATCAGGGAGCAGGAGCAGTTGCGCGGCGAGATTGCTCATTTGAAGGACGCTCTCGCTGCCACCGATGCGGCGCGTCTGACAGCGGAAAAGCAACGGGACGAGACTCAGGCTAAATTTGCAGAGGCGAATACTCAAATCAGCGCGCTTGAGCGCCAGCGGGATGAGGCGCTGGCCCAGTTGAAAGCCGCGAAGGAAATCGAGCAGAGTGTCCAGTTGCTCGTGACCGAGAAGGACGATCTACAACAGAAATTGGCAAATGCGGAGGAAAAGGTCCGAGTCCTTAGCCAGAGCGATCCGAATAAGGCGGGGAAATTTGTCGAGATGAGTCAGCAACTGACAGAGCTCCAACAGCAGCTGGCCGAGAGTCAGAAACGAAATGATTATTTGGCGGCGAAAGCTGCCGAACTCGACGTTGAGCTGGACGAGGCAAGTACGCAGCTTCAGGCCGCGATGCTGACCGGCGCAAACGGCGAGGAGTCCGCCAAGCTTGCGAGAGAAAACGAACTTTTGCGAAACATTGTCGTGCGTGAGCGCCAGGAAGAAGCACGTCGGGACCAGACAAGGAACCTGGTGCTAGCCGAGCTCGATAAATTGGAAGTCAGATCGAAGACGTTGAACAGGCAGATCGAATTTCTAGCGCAACCGGTCACAAAACTAAGCAGCGAAGAGCTCGCCTTGTTCCGGCAGCCGGTGGTCTCGGTTTCAGATCAGCACGCCGGCTTGTTTAAAGCGAGCTTTGTCTTTGAAAAAAAATCGGCGGCGAATTCGATGAGCACTGCGAATCCAGATGCAAACGGAGGATCAGGCGGCGGGAGCGATGCGAGAACGAACAGGCCCGATCAGTCCAAGACCACTGTACCAGCGAAAATCCAGGGTCTCGTCCGAGCGGCTCGGAAGAACTTTCAGCAGGGCAATTTTAAGGCTGCAGAAAAACAATATCAGCAAATTCTGACCGACGACCCAAACAACCTTGACGCGCTTTCCAACCTCGGCGCGATTTATGTTCGGAGCGGCAAATTGAGCTCGGCGGAGTCTACCCTGAAAAGAGCCGTGGCCATTGCGCCCGACAACGACTTTCTGCTCACCACGCTGGGCGTTGTTCAGTATCGGCAGTCGAAATTCGATGACGCGATCGTGCAGTTAAACAAAGCGATCGCGATCAATCCAAAGAGCGCCACAGCTCACAACTATCTGGGTATCGCCGCCAGCCAGAAAGGCCGACAAAAAGAGGCAGAGAAAGAGATCCTTCAGGCTCTCGCCAATAATCCTGACGACGCCGATGCGCATTTTAATCTGGCGGTCATTCTCGTCACTACGCAGCCGGGCTCGAAAGAACTCGCCAGACAACATTACGCCCGGGCCACTGCGCTGGGCACGCAACCCAGTCCTTCCCTCGAGAAATTGTTGCGGTAACTGCCGGGTTCGAAAGTCGAAGGATTCGATTCAGGCAGAGGAAAGCTGGCTCCAATACTCTTCATGCGCTTCCTCCGGGCTTTCTTCATCGCGCTTTTCACGGCGGTCGTCGGCTGCGTTCTCGCAGTCTTTGTTGGCGATTATTTGACCAGGCTTGCGCACGTGCCTGAAATGGAGGGCCAGCGCGGCATGACCGTTTTCTTTCTTTGCGTGCCGCTTGGGACTCTGGCCGGGTTGGTAATTGGAATTGCTTCAGCGATCTTGGTCCGGCGCCAAGGGTTGAACGGATTTCTGATTGCACAGGGTTGGTCGCTCCTGACTGTCTGTGGCCTCGCCGGACTGTTAACCGGGGTTCCATATTTTTTATCGGACAAGCCTCCGCGGATCGACGGCAAGCGACTCGAGTTGCAGTTTGAGCTTCGCGCACCGGCAACATTTAAGATTCCAGATCAGCCCGATGGGTACAGCATCCGAGTCAGCCTGTACAATGATAATCGGCAAAGTGAGTTTGCTTTTATCGACTGGAGTGGGATCACAAAAGAGCCCGAGCACATTATCATTCCTGGAAGGGTATCCCTGCTAACGCACAGCAAAAGCAGATCGCTCCTTGCCTCGATCGGCAACGAACCGGTCGCGTCGCAATTTATTGAATTGAAAAATTTGCCAGCTGCGCCGGGCAAAGAAAATCAGTCGTGGTCCGACTGGATCTACGCTGTCGAACGTGCCGACCTGAGTCCAGTTCCCGAGCCGGAACGATTTGCTGCTCGATACCGCGTCCATCGAATTGACGATTGATTGTGTAGCGCCGATCCCGGATCGTTGCACCGCGAGGCGTGCAACCGTTTCTCACAGCCAACTGGCGTTACCTGGCGATGTTAAATTACGTCGTCGACCCTCGCGTAATCGCGCCCCTTGTTCCGCCCGGTGCCGAGATCGACTTTGAAAACGGCGACACGTTCCTAAGCGTGGTCGGATTTCTCTTTCTCGACACGCGTCTTCTGGGTCTTCCCATCCCGCTGCATCGCGACTTCGAAGAAGTGAATCTGCGTTTCTACGTGAGGAGAAAATCGGCGGACGCGTGGCGGCGCGGCGTGGTTTTCATTCGGGAACTTGTGCCGCGTCCCGCAATCGCTCTCATAGCGCGGGCGTTTTACGGAGAAAATTATGTCGCTGTTCCGATGAAGCATGAAATCGAACATCTCGATCAGAATTTGAAGGTGGAATACTCGTGGCGACGCAGCCGGAAATGGGAATCACTCAAAATGACGGCGACGGGCGAGGCACAATTCATTCCAGCAGGATCGCACGCTGAATTTATCACGGAACACTATTGGGGTTACACTGCCCTGCGGAGCGGTTGCAGCGAATACCGCGTGGAACATCCACGGTGGAAAATCTGGACTGCCACCAGCTTCGAATTGAACGCGGACGTTACTACTCTCTACGGCGAGCAATTCACCGAAACATTAAGCCAATCTCCCCGCTCGGGATTCATTGCCGATGGCTCGCCGATTACGGTTCAGAGGCGCGAGGTACTGTAGGCGTCTGTACCTGCCGCGTCGAACAGGGTAAAACCAAGATCAAACGCCTCGTGCACAAGCCCCGATCTCTTAGCCCTCAGTAAGGTTTTCCCACCAGCCGGTTGAAATCGTCCATAGACCAAACCCGACTTCGCTCACCGGCAGGTCAGTATTTTTGTAAGCCCGGAACTTCACTGCTCAGAATGTAACCACAGAGGCCGCAGAGGTCACGGAGGAAGAACCAAAATCTATCTTCCGTGTGCTCCGTGTGCTCTGTTGTTAAATCAGCATCGAGAGAGTGAGCGCCCAGTGTTGCCTCCAGGATAGCCTCCGCCCGGCGCCGGACTGACAGCTAGCCCTTTTTCGGAGACTCCAAGACAGACAACAGGAATGCGATGAGTAGTATTCGAATTCTTGTTTTCATTGTGTGAACGTTCGGAAAATGCTTGTTTCGCCTGCGCATCCTAATGGAATTTTGACGGCTACTTGCCTCGGCGCGGGCCTACTGAGTTCAATCTCCGCACTCACTCTTTCGATATTTGCGTCCTGCTCTTTGGCGTGCGCAACGACACTTTCCATCTCTCTCCTCAACTGTGCGATCGTTGTTTCTTGTTCCTGAATCTTACACTCCTGCCGCTCCACTCTGCGATGCTCTTTGAGAAACTCGTTTAACAACATCGCGTTCACCGCTTCGTAGCGCACGGTATAGACTTTACCGTCGGCGTCGCGAGCCACTAGAGCACGGTTTACTTTTTCTACCTCCTCGGCCACGAGGCCAAACTGCGGGATGCCTTCGGGGTCAATGTCTTTCTTGTAGCGGAAGGTGACCGGTTTCAGCGCCAGGATGGCTTCGCTGGCCTTGTCCATCGGCTTGATCGCGTCCTTGAAACGTTCCGACGAGCTAACGGTGCCGAGGTGACCGTTGGTATCGACAATGACCCCTACGCCTCCTGCCACGGTGGCTCCTCTGATGCCAATGATAAACGTGGCTGTCTGAACTCCGTTTTTGCCCAGGCGAATGGTGTTGGACTCGCCCCCAGCACCGAGCGCACCGATATGGATATTGTTGCTCCCCGTGGTGAGATTCAAGCCGGCCTGAAAGCCCAATGCGATGTTATTGCTGCCGGTCGTGTTGTTAAAGAGCGCTTGATAGCCGTTAGCCATGTTTCTGTGGCCGGTTGTGTTGCCTTGGAGCGCTTGCAACCCGGTGGCCGTGTTCTGGAAGCCGGTGGTGTTGCTAAGGAGCGCACCTGAACCGGTGGCCGTGTTGAAGTTGCCGGTGGTGTTGAGGGCGAGCGCTTGCAAACCGGTGGCCGTGTTATCGTGGCCGCTTGTGTTCCTAAAGAGCGCCTCAAAACCGTTGGCCGTGTTGTTGTTGCCGGTGGTGTTGAGGCCGAGTGCATCAAAACCGTTGGCCGTGTTGAAGTTGCCGGTGGTGTTGTTAGCGAGCGCCCTACCACCGTTGGCCGTGTTGAGGCTGCCGGTGGTGTTGTTAGCGAGCGCCTCAAAACCGTTGGCCGTGTTGTTGCTGCCAATTGTGTTGCTAGCGAGCGCCTCAACACCGTTGGCCGTGTTGAGGCTGCCGGTGGTATTGCCATGGAGCGCGTCAACGCCGTTGGCTGTGTTGTTGCCGCCAAGTGTGTTGCTCGCGAGCGCGTTAGCCCCATTGGCTGTGTTGCTGAAGCCGGCAGTGTTGCTAAAGAGCGCGAAATAACCGTTGGCTGTGTTGTTGTTGGCGGTAGTGTTATTAAAGAGTGCGTTAATCCCATTGGCCGTGTTCTGGGACCCAGTTGTGTTTTTCATGAGTGCTTGAAGACCGTTGGCCGTGTTGAAGCTGCCGCTGGTATTGAAGGCGAGCGCATCAGCACCGGTCGCTGTGTTCTCGTGACCGTTTGTGTTGCTTTGGAGCGCCTGAAAACCGTTGGCCGTGTTCAGGTAGCCGCCGGTGTTGCTAACGAGGGCATTAACGCCGTTGGCTGTGTTCTCGTGACCGTTTGTGTTGAAAAGGAGCGCCTGAAAACCGTTGGCCGTGTTGTTGACGCCGTTAGTGTTGCTAGCGAGCGCACCAGAGCCGTTGGCCGTGTTGGCGCTGCCGCTGGTGTTATTACGGAGCGCAAGAGAACCGATGGCAGTATTGTTGGCGCCCGTTGTCAGGCTGAAGAGTGCATCAGTTCCCTCGGCGGTGTTGAAGTTGGGATAGCCTCCGTCCGGTGCCGGGCTGACCGCCTGTGCGTTTGGCAAAAGTCCAAAGCAACCAAGCACAAGCAGAATCGTTGTGAATATGGTGTTTCGATTTTTCATAATGTAATTTCCTTTCATTGTTTTGCTTTTCTCCGATTTCTCACCAGGCGAACACATCCAGGGATAGTTTTACCGGTTATTGGAAACCACTTGCGGCGCAGCTCCGCCACCGCGGATTCGTCCTGTGGCGAATTTGCTCGCTTCAAGTCCGCCACGGGACGGACTCGCTGCGGCGAGCTGCGCGCTCACCTTCTGGATTTGCGCTGCCTGCTCTTTCAGATGTGCGACGACAGTCTCCATCCCCTTCTTGAGTTCAGTGATAGTCGCTCTTTGCTCCAGAATCTTGCGGCCTTGTTCCTGCACGATGCGATGTTCTTTGAGGAACTCATTGAGCAGCATCGCGTTTACCTGATCATAGCGCACGCTGTAGGGTTTTCCTTCTTTGTCGCGCACTATCAGATCAGGATTTACCTTTTCCACCTCTTCGGCCACAAGTCCAAACTGCGATGTGCCTGCCGGATCAATCTCCTTCTTGTAGCGGAAGGTAACCGGCTTAAGCGCGAAGAGCGCTTCGCTGGCCTGCTCCATTGGCTTGATTTGCTCTTTAAACCGCCGGGAAGAGGTGGTGGTGCCAAGTCTGCCGGTTGCATCAATGAAAACGGCGGTTCCTCCGAAAGATGTTGCGTTGAAGATCTGGCCGATAAAGCAGCTGTTGCTCACGTTCGCACCATTGGCGCCGATAGCAATAACGTTACTGGCCGTAGTAACGGCGAAACCGGCATTAAAGCCCAAGGCGATGTTGCCGCTGCCGGTAGTGTTGTTTGGGAGCGCAGAGTCACCGATGGCAATGTTGAAGGCACCGCTGGTGTTACTAAAGAGCGCTTGAAAACCGTTGGCCGTGTTCAAGTTGCCGGTGGTGTTGCTAAAAAGCGCCGAAACACCATTGGCCGTGTTGGAGGAGCCGGTGGTATTGCTAGAGAGCGCTTGATAACCATTGGCCGTGTTGGCGAAGCCGATGGTGTTGCTAAAAAGCGCACCAACACCGTTGGCCGCGTTGTCGACGCCGATGGTGTTGCTAAAAAGCGCTTGAGATCCATTGGCCGTGTTGTTGTTGCCAGTCGTGTTGCTAAGAAGCGCGTCAAAGCCACTGGCTGTGTTCAAGTTGCCGGTGGTATTGTGAAAGAGCGCTTGCGAACCGTGAGCTGTGTTGGCGTCGGCGGTGTTGCTGATGAGCGCTCGAAACCCGGTGGCCGTGTTGTTGCTGCCGGTGGTGTTGCTAGAGAGCGCTTCCTCACCCGTGGCCGTGTTCTGGATGGCGGTGGTGTTGCTAAAGAGCGCACGAACACCGTTGGCCGTGTTGCCGCTGCCGGTGGTGTTGAAAAAGAGCGCGAACAGTCCATTGGCCGTGTTGTTGCCGCCGGTGGTGTTGAGAGCGAGCGCTTCTCTACCCGTGGCCGTATTTTGGCTGCCGATGGTGTTGCTAAAGAGCGCTCTATCACCGTTGGCAGTGTTGCCGCTGCCGGTGGTGTTGAAAAAGAGCGCGAACGCTCCATTGGCCGTGTTGGAGGGGCCGGTAGTGTTGCTGAAAAGCGCCCCCGCGCCGGTAGCCGTATTTTGGTCTGCGGTGTTGGCAAGGAGCGTCCCAGCGCCAATGGCTGTGTTCAACTGGCCACTAGTGTTGCTCCTGAGTGAAAAGAAACCGACTGCCGTATTGAACCCGCCGGTGGTGAGGCTAAAGAGGGCGTTTTGCCCCTCCGCCGTGTTGCCTCCGGGATAGCCTCCATCAGGTGCCGGAACAAGCGCTTTGGCCACCGGTGCAATCGCAAAGCAGCCAAGCACAAGCAGGATTGTTGTGAGTAAGTTGTTTCGATTTTTCATAAGTTAATTTCCTTTCATTGTTTAGAGTCTTCTTTTACAAAGCCATTCTGGAGCACGTGCTGCACCGATTTTCCCCGCGATTTCGGCCCAGCGGCTTCTTACGAAGAGTATCCGCTGGGACGATTTACAACTGCGATTAGGGCCTGCTGTCTCGTAGTTCTCAGAATAGGCAATTACCTCGGGCCAGTAGTGTTACTCGACAGGCTGGAACGCATGTCTGAGGTCGAAGTTCGCGACCTGCCGGCCGATGACAACACCGGCGACACCGGAGAAGTGGTAGTGCAACCCTGCCCAGAGTCGGGCGTCGATGATATCTTGGCGGAGGTCGTTAGGCATGCCGAAGTGCCGCACGGCGTCGAAGTTCCCAGGCGGCCCGGCGGGGTCGAACCCGTGGAGATCGAGATTGATCTGGTTCGTGCCGAGGAAGGTACTGAACACCTCGGCCATCGCCGACGTAATCGTGGGGTGCGCGCCAGGGTATTCCGGGTGGTTGGGCGTGGTGAGGAGCGGCCGCCAGCCGGTTTGCTCGACCGTCGCCGGGTTGCCGTCGTCGTAGCCAGGTACGGGGCCGAAGCCGTCTGCGATCACGGCGGTGGGGTCGATCGCGCTGACCGGCCGCCAGAACAAGTAGTGGTACTTGGCATGAAAGGTGGACATCAGGGCATCGGCGCCGATGAGGTTGACCATCGCCGCCAGCCGTGCCATATCGAGCAGGCCGACGCCGCGCGCGTCGGCAATCTCGCGCCCGACGCGGTTGAACTGGCGGATCACGTTCGCCGAGTAGAACTTCGCGATAGCAGTCTGCTCATCGGTCCGCGCGCTGCCGATCAAGGCCCCGTAGGCCTTAATCTGGTTGAAGGCCTCGACCCACTCGCGGCTCTGAAGCGAGGGCGGCGGGTCCGGCAGGAACTGGTCCAGGCTCTGCAAGACAAATGGGCGCACGT
>Ga0137378_10005242_pt1 | contig 11236 bp, 13 predicted proteins | sample SagtaG_21_FD_104813 | JGI IMG/M metagenome (GOLD analysis project Ga0137378, IMG submission 104813) | Vadose zone soil microbial communities from Sagehorn Ranch, Mendocino, California, USA - Sage2_L_60_16 metaG | ecosystem: Environmental > Terrestrial > Soil > Vadose zone | place: USA... | reverse complement strand
GTGACGGCCAGCGCGCGCCCACCGCGGAAGGGTCCGATGTTGCGCCAGTGCATGCCGGCAAAAAGTTTCTGGTCGTAAGTTTGAGCATTAAGGGCAAAGGTCGTAAGGGAAAAGAGCAGAACCAAGCACACTCTTCTCATTCAGAAGGTCTCCCGAGGTGTAAGTGAAAAGCGAACGACTATCCTACACTGCACAACGGAAAAGCTCCATGAGGGAGCAGGAGAGGTGATGTAAGTTCGATTGTGTAGAAGAGGAGAGGGTGTAAGTTGGCGTTAGCCTCACAAGCTAAAGCCAATCCTGGAAAGGAGGCTTACACCCGATGGCGAAGGTAACACCGATCAGCGAGCACTTCCAACATTTCCTGGCGGAGATGAAGCAGACGTTTTTGGGCGGTTTCTATGGGCAGACGAAACTGGCATGGCAACGGTTTTTCGAGCTGCAGCCGGAGCGGCAGCGCGACCGGCGGGCGGAAGAAGTCTGTTCGGTCCCAACCAGCGAGTGGGCAGTGCTGGAGCGGTCGTCTTAGCACTCCATCCAAGTGGCAAGGATTTCGTTGTGATGAGTGACTGGATTGCGCCGAAGATTTGAGGCTGGACGTCATTTCCTGCACTTTTATGAATTCCGGCAGGCTCCCGAGCTGAAAACCGGACCAAACCTGGGCCAAATAAGACGAGCCTGAAACCTGAACGATGCTCTGAATCGCATTGCTGTGTGACCAGGTATTCCGTGGATAGTCAGGAATAGCTTCTGCGTCGTCGGTAACTCGAGGCAACCGTGAAGTCCTGACCTGGCGAGATCTTCCTGGTTGTTGACCCAGTATCTGCCGCAACACTCCCGAGGCCGTGAGTCAATACCGGGAAACCGCGTGCGCGGTTGATTCATCTAATTTGATCACAACCGCCACATCGAATTTCGAGTAATACTTCTTCACATCTGTGGCACCATACTTCTCTCGAAATTTCTCGACCACTGATTTCACAGCTTTGGCCTCGGTGACTGGTATTGCCCGGAATTCCGCCTCAACGCCTCGCGCGCCGAGGCGAAGCGACGGGTTCTGGAGCACGTTCTTGTACCACTGCGTATCTGAGCCCTGCACGGGCAGGAGGTAGAGCTTCTCGGTATCCAGCACGAACCAGACCGGAATCGAAAGTGTCTGCCCGGATTTCCTCCCGATGACACTGATCTCGATCTGGCGATATCGGGAAAGGCGGTCTTTGAGAGTGTCCTTCGAGTTTGGCACTTGCATCTCCGCTAAAACTACTTATCCGCAGTTCTGCCCCATGCAACTCCGCACACTTCGCGAACCCGCTAACCGATTCCTAAACTCATTGGCCAGGGATGGGGCAGAAGCAACAACATCAAAAGCGCCCCGACGAGCGCCATATTTTTTGTGAAGTTGATCATGTCGATTTGTTTCATTTGCGCGTCGTCCAACTTCCAGAAACTATGTATCTGGAATGACACGCCCAGCAGGAAGATAATCAGCAGAATAACCCCGACTCCAGGATAGACTCCCAGCAACAAACTGAGACCGCCCAGCAGCAGGATGACCCCGGTTCCTGCCACCGCTAGCTTGGGAGACGGTGTCCCCCGCGCCTTCGCATACTCGCTCATGTAGTTGAGGTTTTTGAAGTGATTGAAACTAGCCATCAACCAATACCCACCAAAAATGATCCTTCCGATCAGGAAAACGATGGTCATCTCGCTTCCTTTCTCTTAGCACTTTTGGATGACTCTCGCACTCATAACCGCAAACCCCTAAATTCTTGCGGCAAAAGCCGGATCAAGGCAATCGCAATTGTACGCTGACACCGCTTACGACGAAGAAGAGCGCGCCGCTACTTCTGCAACCCCAATGTTAACCAAACCAGTTCACAACTTTTTACGCATTTTTACCGCTGTTTGACACCTACTCTGTCCTGGCGAACTATGTTTGTGCCGGGCTGATCCAGGTAGACGCCCGGATCAGGAGTCCAGGATGAAAGCGAAACGACCGAGAAACGCGCGGACCCGGCTGATGCTGACTTTGGAGCTGGCTGTAATCCTGCCTGCTGCCACCCTGGTCATACTGAGCGCAAGGCATTTGCAAACCATCCAGCGCGACCGCGCTGTAGAAGCGGCCATCCAACGTGACTTCAGTCAGGTCCTGGCCATTTCCGAAAAGCAGATCAACCACAAAGCATACGAACTGGTGGACGATGTTCGCAGCGAGTTTCCCGCGCCTGGCGACGCCTGCAATGAGACCCTGGACAGAATCCTCAGGGCTCATCCGTATGTTGCCCATTTGGTGCTCTACGATCCGGAACATGGATTCGTCATCCGTTCTCAGCCTTACCGGTTGAAGAATGATCCCGGTTTCCGCGGAGAGGCTGAGAGCATGTCCAAGATGATGGAGGGGTGGTGGAAGCTTGAATATGACGAACTCGCGAAGAAACTGTCGAAAATGGATGAGAAGGGAACGCCCTACTACTTCTATGGAGATTGGATGGCGCGAGGGGAAAAGCATGTCTATTCGTCCACCGCGATTTTCCTGAGGACCGACAAAGAAACGGGCAAGGCTGCCATCGCCGGCATCACATTCGACGCCGACTACTTACAGGACCAATTTTTCCCGCAAACTCTCGACCAGGTCATGAGCCGCAACGTGGCCGAAGCGCAGACCGATAAGAATGCGGTGATCATGGTTCGTCCCAAGAGCGACTCTACTCCCATTGCCTACTGCACAGGCTGGGACGGCGGCAACGCCGAGGTGGAGCGCAACATGGAGAGCGTATTCCCAGGGTTGGTCCTCGGCATGAAGCTGCGTGGCACAACCTTGGCGGCCATGGGCCAGCATTTCATGCACACCAGTGTTTTGACGCTGGGCGGACTCTCATTCCTTCTGGCCGGCGGGATTTACCTTACCTATCGTAACGTCAGCAAAGAAATGGCGCTGGCCCGGTTGAAATCAGATTTCGTCTCCAACGTCTCGCACGAATTGCGCACGCCCCTCTCGCTGATCCGGTTGTATGCAGAAACCCTGGAATTAGGACGCCTTACCAGCCCGGAGAAGCACCAGGAGTACTACTGCATCATTCGCAAAGAGAGCGAACGCTTGACTGCTCTGATCAATAACATCCTTGATTTTTCGCGGATTGAAGCGGGCCGCAAAGAATACGACTTCCGCGAGACCGACATGCGCGAACTGGTGCGCAACACGCTGGAGTCCTACCGTTATCAGATCGAACAGCACGGCTTCACTTTGGAAGAGAAGATCGGTGAGGTGCCACCGCTACGGGTGGATCGCGAGGCCATGGCGCGCTCGCTGGTCAACCTCGTGAACAATGCCCTCAAGTACTCGCAAGACCGCAAATACATTGGAGTGAATCTGTATCGTGAAAACGGATCGGTGAAGCTGGAAGTGATTGATCACGGGATTGGCATACCACCCAACGAGCAGCACAAGATTTTTGAAAAGTTCTATCGCGTCGGTGATCCGCTAGTTCACAACACTAAGGGCAGCGGGCTGGGGCTTTCGCTGGTACAGCATATTGCGCAGGCGCACGGTGGCCGTGTCGGGGTGGACAGCGCGCCCGGCGCCGGAAGCAAATTCACTATTACTCTTCCGCTGCATCCGGCGGAGAACGGCAGCAAAGCAGCTTCGGCATGAAGTCGGGTGGAGGGAGTCGCAGTGGCATCTATCAATGCAGTCGAGTTTCAGATCAGAAAGACAAAGTTGGGAGAACGTGATATGGCCAGAATCCTGATTGTCGAGGACGAGCCCAACATGGTGGCCGGCCTGCGTGACAACTTCGAATTCGAAGGGTATCAGGTCATCACCGCGCCAGACGGCGTTGCAGGGTTGGAGCGCGCACTTAGCGAAGCTCCCGATCTCGTCATTCTCGACGTGATGATGCCCCGCATGAGCGGGCTAGACGTTTGCAAACAGCTTAAGAGCAAGCGGCCATCGATCCCGATCATCATGCTGACCGCGCGAGGACAGGAAATAGACAAGGTCGTAGGACTCGAACTGGGCGCTGACGACTACGTCACCAAGCCCTTTTCCATTCGCGAGCTGCTCGCCCGGGTCAAGGCCGTCCTGCGCCGCTCACGGACTGTCCCCAAAGAACACGAGCGCGTTTCGTTTGGCGACGTTGAGGTCAATTTGCGCAGTTGCCAGGTCTCGCGCGCCGGCAAAGCGCTTGATTTTTCCTCTAAGGAATTCGATCTGCTCAAATACTTTCTCTGCCATCCGGGCGAAACCCTCAGCCGTGATCGGCTGCTGGAAGAAGTGTGGGGCTACGACCGCTTTCCCACTACGCGCACGGTTGATGCACACATCGTCCACCTGCGGCAAAAGATCGAGCCCAAGCCAGACGAACCGCGATTCATTCTCACCGTGCATGGCACTGGTTACAAGTTTGTAAGTTGATCAAGCAATTTGCTGGAGATCATCTTGGCGAGCGTCCCTCAAATTCGTGGTGGGTATCAGAACAGAAAGAGGACTGCCTCCGCGGTAAGTTCTCAAGCGGCCGGCCGACCTCGCCATCGTGCGCTGGAAGATCAGCTCGCCGGCTTAAAGCGCGAACACGACGACCTGCGCCGCTCGATGTACGAAGCCGCACAGGTACAGAGAAAACTTTGCGGTCCGCGTCACCTTCGTGCCGGTTCTTATGAATTCGCCAGCGAGATTTTTCCAGTCCGTCATCTGTCCGGCGATTTCGTCAGCCTATTGCAGATCGAGGGCGACCTTGTATTTGCAATCGGTGATATCGCCGGCAAAGGTCTTATGGCGGGGATGTGGTTTACTCACGTGGTCGGAATGATTCGCCGGCAGATGTCCATGGTCGGGGATCCCGCGGCTACTTTATCCTCTGTCAATCGCGATCTGCTGCTGACCGGCCTCGAAGTCCCCTTGACCACGCTGTTCCTGGCCCGCCTCAATCTGGAGAACGGAGAGCTTACGTATTGCAACGCCGGGCATCCTCCTGCTCTGCTACTCCATGAAAACAGTGAGGTCGAGGAGCTTCGCGCCGGCGGACCGGTGCTAGGAGCTATTTCTAAAGCCTCGTTTGCGAATGGCAGCGCCAAGTTGTGCCCTGGAAATACGCTGCTCGCTTACTCCGACGGAATTCCCGAGTGTAGGAACGAATCGGGGACTGAATTCGGAGCCAGAGGTTTGCTTAACGTGGTCCGGGCATTTTCTGGTTGTAAGCCCAGCGCCATGCTGTTTTCCGTGCTGGCCGCGGTGGAGAACTTCGCTGGAAGCCAGCGTCGCGAAGACGACGTTGCGCTAGTGGTGTTACATCGATTCGGCGGTTGCTAGATCAATTGATCGGACACTTATCGTGCCAGAAACAAGCCAACTTCGTCGCGTACCTGACCAGGTAAATGGCGTTGGCGTATTGTCCCCCGTATCCATGACCGGAGAAAAGCGCGCCAGTCGCACGGATGACGCGCAGCTGATTCGGGCAGCGCAACAGGGCGATGCCGCCGCCTTCGAGCAACTCGTCCAGCAATATGACCGGGCGGTGCTTCGCCTCACCATTCATCTCACCGGATCTGAGGAGGATGGTCAGGATATTTATCAGGAAGCTTTCCTGCGCGCCTACATAAATTTGGCGCGGTTTCGTTTCGAGTGCTCGTTTTATACGTGGATCTATCGCATTGCCACCAACCTCTGCCTTGACCATCTTCGCAGGCAGCGCTTCCGAAACCGCGAATTGACCACCACCAATTCCTCAGATGGCGAAGAGCAAAACCTTCTGGATCGCATACCCGATTACAGCGCCGGCGCGAGCCCCGAGCGCAATCTGGCGCGCCGCATATTGAGGGAGCATATCGTTCGCGCGCTAGGCAACCTCTCGCCCCGCGAGCGCATGGTTTTCGAGTTAAAGCATTATCATGGCTTGCAACTGAGAACCGTGGCCGGAATTCTCAAGACGACCGAGGGCACCGTCAAGAACACACTTTTCCGCGCTACACATAAACTCCGCTTACAACTGTCCGAAGTCCGATAGCCAAATCGGGACCGACACAAAACAATTGCGAATGCTTAGGTGATCCGCTCCCAGTGGACTATATCTGCTCGAGACTTCTGGCTATGCCGTAGCTGCCCGGTGCGCAACCATGGGCCGGCCAGGGATGTTCTCATCGAAGAGTGGAAGCGGTCAATCGTGTTCGCGCGTTTCGCTTTTGCAAAAACTCGCAATGAGTACGGACCCGGGGAGGACAAATGCGACATGGACGATTTCGCTGGAATGGTTAATGATGGTAACCTCCTCCACCTGGGGGCACCGTGATGAAAACGTTCCGTGGTGCAGAATAAATCCGCCGAACCGGCAACCCATGAGATGTGTAATCTCCCTCAAATACAATATAGGCCATGAATTCATCCGATTCGGAAAGAATATTTCACGCCCTGGAAATGTTCCGGCTTGAGATTCCGTCGTGGGGGGTTTGCTAACACCGGAACTCGCTTCGGTAAGTTTCTGCAGCCGGCTGCGGCTTCAACCACGCGGGAAAAGTTTTGCGATGCCGCCCAAGTTCAGCGGGTGACTGGCGTCTGCCCTACGATCGCGCTTCACGTTTTGTGGGACTTCCCCCAGGGTATTGACAGCACGAAAGAGATGGCAGATTTATCAACTCGCCATGGCATTCAGCCGGGATCTATAAATCCGAATCTTTTTCAAGGCCAGATTTACAAGCACGGTTCTTTCGGCAACCCGGATGCTTCGGTCCGATCAACACGCGTTGCAGCATACGAAGAACAGCATCGAAATCGCGCGCCGCCTGCACAGCCGCGATATTTCGATGTGGTTCGCGGATGGTTCCAGTTATCCGGGCACGGCAAATATCAGGCGGCACAAGCTCTGGTTCGAGGAAACTCTGAAGGAGGTGCATGCCCAGCTTTCTTCAGAGCAGCGATTGTTGGTGGAATATAAGCCCTTCGAACCAGCTTTCTATCACACCGACATCGCCGACTGGGGCATGGCGTTGCACTTGGCGCGATGTGGGGGCCCGCAGGCGAAAGTTTTGGTTGATACCGGGCATCATTATCAATCGCAAAACATCGAGCAGATCGTGGCTTGGCTGCTCTCGGAGCGGATGCTAGGCGGATTTCATTTTAATGACCGCCGTTATGCCGATGATGATCTGACCATTGGCTCGATTGATCCTTATCAGCTATTTCGAATCTTCCATGAAATTCTGTTTTACGAGTGGGAAACGAATACGAAGGCGGACATCACTTACATGATCGACCAGAGCCATAACCTGAAAGGAAAAATTGAAGAGATGATCCAGACGGCCACAATGGCCCAGCAGCTTTTCGCGAAGGCCGCGCTCGTAGATCACGGGGCGCTCTCGTCTGCGCAGGACAACTGCGACCTGATCCGTGCCGAGTCTTTGCTGCAGGATGCTTTCAACACTGACGTGCGGCCTGCAATTCAGGAGTGGCGCGACTCGAAGAGACTGCCTCGCGATCCGATGAAGGCCTTTCTGGAAAGTGGCTACATGGAGCGAATCACGAAAGAACGGGCAGCCAGAAATTCGTACAGTGTTTCTTCCTATGCCTGAAACCCCTAAGCCATATCTCGCCTTCGACTTCGGCGCAGAAAGCGGAAGGGCGGTTTTGGCGCGTGTCCACTCCGGTGTGATCGTGACGGAAGAGGTGCATCGTTTTGCGAACGAACCAGTCGAATATGCTGGTGCTGTCCATTGGGACGCCCCGCGACTGTGGTTCGAAGTTCGCAGCGTGCTCTCGCGCCTCGAAGAAGTGGAACTGAGCGGAATTGGCGTTGACGCCTGGGGCGTGGACTATGCGCTGCTGGGAGAGCGCGGTGAGCTGTTGCAGAACCCATATCACTATAGGGACAAGCGCACAGATGGAGTGATGGAACTGGTGTTCGAGAAGTCTCAAGAGAAGAGATCTACCGCGAAACCGGAATCCAATTCATGCCGATCAACACCCTATATCAATTGTTTGCCGCAAAGCGGGACACTCCAGAATTGCTGAATGCGGCACGGACACTCCGGACGATTCCAGATCTGTTTCATTACTGGCTCACCGGTAATGCCGTGTGTGAGTTCAGCAATGCCACCACAACTCAGCTGGTTAACCCGCAGAAGCGCGCATGGCCGCGGAGGTTGATGGAAAGACTCGACCTGCCTTCCGCGTTACCAGGGGAGATGGTCGAGCCGGGATCAATGGTCGGCACGCTATCCGAGAAACTTGTTTCCAATCCTGCGTTGCGCGGAACCCCATCATCGCTCCAGCCTCACATGACACTGCCTCCGCCGTGGCGGCAGTCGTGGCACGAGCTCCGGAACATGGTCGCTGCTCGGAACGGAGCTCGAGGCCCCACTCATTACCGATGAGGCTTTACGGCTGAACTTTACCAATGAGGGAGGCGTGTGCGGGACAACGCAACTATTTGGCGCTGGGCAAGGCTGGACAATAGGTGTACCTTACGCCTAAAGAACGGATGAACGATAGAGTGCTGGCGAAAGTCACTGCTCTCGGATGCCCATTGGCAAACTCCTGCAAGCGTTGTCGTTTTGGCGAGAGCTACTGAGAGCCAGAAGTTGAAGTCCAAGCCGAGCCGCGGCGGGAGGACTCCAGTACTGCGTTGATGAACCTGACACCTTCGACGCCCTCCGAAACACTTGGCACGAGCAGCGAATCTGGGTTCGGCGGGCGGTTTTCTCTTCTTGCGGTGATTTGTTCAGCCAGGTCGCTGTAGAGTTGAGCGAACGCCTCCAAATATCCTTCCGGATGCCCGCTGGGTACGCGAGTTGCATGAGCAGCAGCATGTCCTGTGCCGGCGCTGCCGCGGCGAATCGTTCGTCGGGGTTGTCCTAAGGGCGTGAAACTGAGTTCGTTCGGATCTTCCTGCCGCCATTCGAGACCGGCTTTCTCGCCATACACCCGGAGATGCAAATTGTTCTCATTCCCGGCTGCAACCTGGCTCGCCCAGAGTCCTCCTTTGGCTCCTTTTGAAAAGCGAAGCATCACCTGAACGTTGTCATCAAGGCGCCTGCCCGGAACGAACGTAGTTACATCGGCGCACACTTGCTCGCAAGGTAGTCCCGTTACGAAGCACGCGAGATTAAATGCGTGTGTCCCGATATCTCCAAGCGATCCGCCCGGCCCGCTGCGCGTGGGATCGGTGCGCCACTCTGCTTGCTTCTGCCCAGTCTCCTCCAGGGGAGTGGACAGCCAATCCTGCGCGTACTCAACCTGGATCAGCCGTATCGGCCCAAGGTCGCCGGCGGCCACCATCTCGCGCGCCTGCCGGACCATCGGGTGGCCCGTGTAATTGTGGGTCAAGCCGAAAACTAAGCCTGTTCGCTTCACGGTCTCAGCCAGATCCAGAGCATCTTCGAGCGTGGTAGTCAACGGTTTGTCGCAAATCACATCGATGCCAGCTTCAAGAAACGCCTTCGCTGGGGCATGGTGTAAATGGTTTGGCGTAACAATCGAGATCACATCGATGCCATCGCTTCGCTTGGACTCGGCCGCCGCCATTTCTTCGAAACTCGCGTAAGCGCGTGGAATATGCAGTTCTTTCGCGGCCGCCAAGCCTCGTTCCGGATTCGAACTCAACGCCGCCGCGACCAACTCATACCGGTCGTCAAGACGCGCGGCAATGCGATGCACAGCGCCGATGAATGCTCCTGGTCCGCCCCCGACCATGCCGAGGCGCAGCCGTCGGTTCTGGCTCTGACTGGAAGGTTCAATGGGCATCAGGCGCCTTCCTTTCGATTTCCTAGCCCCAGCATGCTGCGGTTGGCCTCAGTATCGGAACTTGATTTTGCGAAATCATCAAACGGACGCTCCGTGGTCTGGATGATGTGTCGAGCGATGAACGGCGCGCCCTCTTTTGCTCCTTGTTCACTGCTCTTCACGCAACACTCCCACTCAAGCACAGCCCACCCTTCGAAGTCGTACTGCGCAAGTTTTGAGAAGATAGCACGAAAATCAACCTGACCGTCTCCAAGCGACCTAAAGCGACCCGCACGCGAAATCCAAGGCTGATATCCGCCATAAACTCCCTGGCGACCGCTCGGCCTGAACTCTGCGTCCTTTACATGGAACATTTTGATTCTGGTGTGATAAATGTCAATGAAGCCCAGATAATCGAGTTGCTGAAGGACGAAATGACTCGGGTCGAAAAGGATATTACATCGTTTGTGTCCGCCGACGCGCTCCAGAAACACTTCAAAAGTTATGCGGTCATGCAGATCTTCGCCCGGGTGCAACTCGAAACAGAGATCGACGCCAGCCGCGTCGAACGCGTCCAGGATGGGCCTCCATCGTTTCGACAATTCATTGAAGGCGGTATCAATTAAGCCGGGCGGACGCTGTGGCCATGGATAGACATATGGCCAAGCCAACGCTCCCGAAAACGTCGCATGCGCTTTGAGGCCGAGATTTGCGGAAGCCCTCGCTGCCAGACGGAGTTGTTCAACCGCCCATTTCTGACGAGCGGGGGGATTCCCCCGAACAGAATCTGGAGCGAAGCCGTCAAACGCTTCGTCATATGCAGGATGAACCGCAACCAACTGCCCCTGGAGATGTGTTGAAAGCTCCGTCAGATCCACGCCGTTTGATTTCAGCGTGCCTGTGATTTCATCACAATAGTCGTGGCTTTCGGCAGCGCGTCTCAGGTCGAAGAGACGGCCATCCCAGCTTGGTATCTGCACTCCCTTATAGCCAAGTGCCGCGGCCCAGCGCGAAATCTCCTTAAGGTTGTTGAACGGGGCTACGTCATCCGCAAACTGGGCAAGAAAAATTGCTGGGCCTTTGATTGTTTTCACGAGCTAAACTCCCCGGCTCCCCAAAGAGGCATTTAGTCGAAGGATTCTAATCCTTCGGCTTGGGCTTTGGCGGAATTTCGGCGTATCCCGGCGCCGCTTGCTGTAGGTTCTTGTCGAGCGCGGTGTAGGCATCGCCAAGGGCCCAACGAATACCCCCGCCGAGAAGATTCAGGAAGAACGGGTTAGACCAATTCTCCGGACGGTCGCCAATCGCGCTGTAAAATACCCGCCCCTTGCCTTCCATTCTGGCCCAGGTCATCGGATATGGCGCACGCTGGTAAGGTTCTCCTGTCATTCCCCTTGTATCGAGCGTGAGAATTACGTGCATGTCAGTTCTGAAGTCTTTGAGCGAATACCACTCCTCGTTGAAGGCGACAGGCGAGGAAACTCCCTCAAGCCCCGGAAACTTCGGGTCATTCACAATGATGTTCGCATC